>Ga0114996_10000787_pt1 | contig 44215 bp, 39 predicted proteins | sample ArcticOcean_MG_C_4_FD_87039 | JGI IMG/M metagenome (GOLD analysis project Ga0114996, IMG submission 87039) | Marine microbial communities from western Arctic Ocean - ArcticOcean_MG_CB4_134 | ecosystem: Environmental > Aquatic > Marine > Oceanic | place: Arctic Ocean: Canada Basin | collected... | reverse complement strand
ACCATAGGTGTCCTCCACTCGGGACACGTTCTTGTGGCCTAACTCTTTGGCCACGGTCCAGAGCGAGATTTGCTTGCCGCCATCCGTCGTCTGTAGGCGGGCCGTGGCGTAGGTGTGGCGGAAGATTGTCACACCTCCGGGGAGGTCAACCTTGGAGCGCTTTCCGAGATCGGCCATGACCTTGCGCAGATCGTTGACCATTCCTTCTCGGCCGCTGTGCGCCGTACGTGGACTCGGGAACACCAGATCACTTGGGCTACAGTTTGCAGGGCGATAAGCCTCCAGGATCTCACGTAGCTGAGGCCAAAGCGGTACGGTCCGTTCTGACCATTCACGCTTGAGACCGCGCCACTCGTTCGGCGCGAACGTCACCATCTCAAGGTCGAAATCGATGTCGCGCCAAGTGAGCCCGAGTACCTCAGCCTTCCGTCCTCCCGTAAGCAGGAACGTCGCCACGAGCGGATGTACAAACTCGATTAGACCGTTACGGCGGGTGCGCTTCAACTTCTTGGCCGCCTCAAAAATTCGTGCTGCGTCCGGGATCTCAAGGAAATCGGCCCTTTGGCTCTCTTTCCGATTTCGGCGGGCCGATGGCTTCCGATAGAGGCCCGAGACTGGGTTAACAAATGTCGTGACCGTTCCAAGCTCATGCGCATACCGATACACGCTCGACAGTGCGTGGAGATGGTGGCGGATCGTGCCATTGGCAAAGCCTTCGGCAGTGAGCTTGTTGATCCATTCCCGAACGTGTGCTGACTCAATAGAGATGAGGCTACGCTCTTTACCAAACCACTCCTGGGCACGCTTGAGCCTCCGCTCTACATCCCCTTGCCACTTCTCGGTAACATCGCCGGGATTGTCCTTGATAAGACGCTGGGCCACGGCTCCGAGTCTCGTTTCATCACCATGCCGTTTCTTTGGCCTGGTGGTTTTCGGTGGCATCTTGCCCGCCTTAATGTCCTCCAAGAGCTTGCCAAGGAGGATGCGTGCTTCGTCCGAGTCATCCGTAGCCCGACTCGATCCCGGCGCTTTCAGCGCCAATTGTCCCCCACCGAGGTCCCTGAGATCAGCGTAATAACGCAGTACACCACCCTTGCCCTGAGTCCTCGTGTAGATCCGATCTTTCCCGTTCTTCCGTGCTATTGCTGGGCTTCCCACTGCCTCGACTCCAGAGCCGTGTGTGACTGTTTTTTTGTTACTGTAGTGATATCTGGCAAAACAAAAGGCCAGGTCACACGCTTATTATGGCGTGCTTACTGGCCTTTCACAAGTGGGCCCAGCAGGACTTGAACCTGCGACCGTCGGATTATGAGTCCGCTGCTCTAACCAACTGAGCTATGGGCCCTTGATGGGCTGAAGGTAATGTGCCGCCCCGCTTCCATCCACGGTGAACAGCTAGCCTGATAGAGCACACCCGGCGAGAGCCGACACCTCGTCTTTACTCAGCACCTTCCACTCGCCCAGACGAAGCGTTCCGAGCTCTACCGACCCGAACCGCACTCGCTTGAGTGTCACCACGGGGTATCCGACGGCATACAAGAGCCGTCGCACCTCTCGCTTGCGACCTTCCGTCATCACGATCGTCAGATTCCCTTGGTCCTTCACCGGCGCGCCGACCTCCACACGGAGCGGGCGGGCCAGCCCATCGTCGAGTTCGACGCCGGCCCGGAGACGTTCAATGTCTTTCCTGGACGGCACACCTTTTACGGACAGCTCGTATTCACGCTCCACCCGATAACGTGGGTGCTGGAGCTTGTTCGCTACGTCTCCATCGTTCGTCAACAGGAGCAATCCCTCCGTTTCGACGTCGAGTCGGCCCACGTAGCGGAGACCTCGGTACTCGCCGGGAAGCAGATCGTAGATCGTGCGCCTTCCGTGGGTGTCTTTGGCGGTGCACAATACCCCCGCCGGCTTGTGAAAGCGGATCCAGCGCGCCTCGGAAAGTTGGACCGAGGCTCCATCCACCTCGACCGAGTCTCGGGTGGGGTCGATCTTCGTGCCCAGTTCCGTGAGCACGATCCCGTTGACTCCGACCCGGCCAGCGAGAACCAACGCCTCGGCTTTTCGCCGGGAGGCCACTCCGGCTCGCGAAAGAAATTTCTGAATCCGCACTCGGTGCTCAGGCGTCCGCCGCATTCGCCGAGAGCACTTCGTCCACCCCCGGTTCGGGCTCGTGATCCTCCCCTCCCTCTGGGTCCATCGGGGCCATCGGCTCCACCGCCTCCAGCTCCTCGAGGGGCGTCCGCTCCCGCAGAATCACGGGCAGCTCCTCCGGGCGAGGCAAATCGTTCAACGATCGGAACCCGAAATGCTCCAAGAAGCGCTGGGTGGACCCATAAAGAAGAGGGCGTCCCAAACCCTCGCCGCGCGCCACGACTTCGATGAGCCCTCGGTCCTGGAGCGTTCGAATCACACCGGACGAGCCCACGCCCCGGATGTACTCGATCTCGATGCGCCCGATCGGCTGCCGATAGGCGATGATCGCCAGAGTCTCCAAGGCCGGCCCGGACAGCCGCGAGGGTCTAGGAATCGTGTCGAATCGCTCGAGGTAGCTTGCGAAGTCCGGCCTCGTGAGGAGCTGATAACCCTCCCCCAATTCGCGGATCTCAAAGGCCCGCTCGGATTCCGAGTACACGGCGTTGAGCTCCTGGATCGCTTGCTCGATCAAATCCTCGTTGAGCGACTCGTCGGCGCGCGCGATCTCCTCCGCGTTCAGCGGCGCGTCGCTCGCAAAAAGTACGGCTTCAACGATCTGGGTTGCGTTCATGATCCACCAGCCCCGTTCATTTTCATCGCTCCGTCGTCCGCTTGTCCTGCCCCGTCCGCCCCGTCTCCACCGTCAGCTTCGGCACCAGGGTACATCCACAGCTCAGAGAACATCTCGACTTGCCTCAATTTTACGCGACGCCTGCGGGTGAGTTCCAGCCCCGCAAGCAGCGTCATCACTCCGTGCATGCGCGTTTTGAAGGGTCGCACCAACCGGCTGAACTCGATCCGGCGCACACGCTCGAGGGCGCTGAGAATCAAGTTCATCTTGTCTTCCATGGCCACGGGCCTGGTGGTTACCGTGTGCGTGCGCGTGGTCGTATCCGGCTCCGCCACCAGGAGAGCCGCCGCGAATACCTCGTCCCAAGTCGTCTCCAAAGGTGTCTCTTCCATCGGCGGGCGTGGTCGTGGCTCCAGAAACCCCTTCGCGAACCTACGAGCCCGCTCGGCCTCCGCGCTCGACAGCCGCTGACTGACATCTCGGATCTGTTCGTATTCGAGGAGGCGGCGTACGAGTTCAGCACGCGGATCCTCGTCTTCCGCCTCGCCGTGTCTCGGCAGCAGCATCTGAGCTTTGATGTGGATCAGGCCCGCCGCCATCTCGATGAATTCCCCGGCGTTGTCCAGATCGCGGGCCCCGATTCCTTCGATGGCGGTCAGGAATTGACGAGTGATGCGCGCAATCGGGATCTCGAAGACATCGATGTCTTGCTGGCGGATCAGGTGCAGCAACAAATCGAGCGGCCCCTGGAAGCGCTCGATATCGATCACGAGAAAGTCCTCCTTTTCCAGGGGACTCTCGGTGACGGCTAGATCCACAGTTCGATGAACGCGTCGGCCAGCCCAAAGACGGCGAAGACCGGCGACAAAATGATGCTGAAAAACGGAGGGTAGAACCACGCGAGGCCCATCAGGACCAAGATTCCGTAACGACCCGCCTGCTGGTACCCCGCGCGCAGCCCCCGAGGCAAGAAGTGGTAGAGAACGTGCGAACCGTCGAGGGGCGGAATCGGGATCAGATTGAAGAACGCGAGAATCAAGTTGATGAACACGCCGAAGCGCGCCGTGCGAATCAGAAAGCCGAACATCGAATCCCCAACGGGGAGCAAGCCCTGCAGCCGAATACAAATCACGGCCATGAGCGTAAAAACGACGGTCAGGATCAGATTGGATACGATCCCGGCCATAGACACGCGTATGTCACCTCCCCGGAAATCCCTGAACTTTCTGGGATCGATGGGGACCGGCTTGGCCCATCCGAAAAGCAAGCCACCAGGCATAAAGTACAGCGCGATCGGGACGAGCACCGACCCGACCGGATCCAGGTGAGAAAGGGGATTGAGCGTGATACGCCCTAAGGATTGGGCGGTGTCATCACCTTCTTTGAGAGCTACCCACGCGTGCGCCACCTCATGAACAACAATCGAGAAAATGAGTACTGGAAGAATCGAGAAAAGCTCCATCGCGGAAAGTTATCCGTGGCGGTGAGCGGCGGCTAGTCCGCTTGATGGCGTCTTTCCTTTCGCCTATACTTTGCGCTGCGAGTCGAACGTTGCCTGGTCCAGACGCCAGAGGGTCGAAAGAAAACATTGCCGAATATCAAGAGTGCAAAAAAGCGAGTCCGGTTGAGCCGCGACGCCAACACGCGCAACCGGGCCGTCCGGTCTCGGCTTCGGACAGCCGTAAAGCGTGTTGAAAATGCCGCGGACGCCGAAGCGGCCGAGACGGAGTACCGAAGGGTACAGGTCCTTCTTGATCGGGCGGCCACGAACCGACTCTTGCACCCGAACGCGGTGGCCCGGATGAAGAGCAATCTAGCCCGAAGGGTCGGCGCGATGAGCTAGGGGGTTTACCTGCGGTTCGCAGGGTATCAAACCCGGTCGGCGTGGTCGACCGGGTTTTTTTATGTATGTCTATCGGGATGTATCTCGATCGGGGTCTAGCCGGCGGCCTGCCAAACGATCACACCACCCACAATCGTGTAGACGGCCCGACCCTTCAACGGCCACCCGTCAAAAGGTGTGTTCCGGCTCTTGGACAAGAACGCGTGACGATCGACCGTCCAAGCCTCCTCGAGATCGATGATCGTGACGTCACCGGGGGAGCCCGGGGTCAACGTGCCTCCGGGCAATCCAAAGGCCTCTGCGGGCCCAACGCTCATGCGCTGGATGAGCGTCGGAAGGTCGATGAGGCCTTCGCCCACCAATTGGGTGAGCCCGAGCCCTAACGCGGTCTCCAGGCCGACGATGCCGTTGGGTGCGTCGGCGAACGCCCGCTCCTTTTCGTCGTAGTGGTGCGGAGCGTGGTCGGTCGCGAAGACGTCCAACGTCCCGTCGGCCAGCCCTTCTCGGACCGCGTCGCGATCCTCGGCGGAGCGAAGCGGTGGGTTCATCTTTGCGTCGGTGTCGAAGCCTTCGACGCGTTCGTCCGTGAGGATTAGGTGATGGGGGCTCGCTTCGGCCGTGACGTGCACCCCCCGCGCCTTCGCCCGCCGGATCGCCCCCACGCCAAACGCGGTGGAGATGTGCTGCAGGTGGATGCGCCCTCCGGTGAGGGCAGCCAGGAGTAGATCCCGAATGACGTGCACGTCCTCCGAAGCATTCGGTTTTCCGTGTAAACCCAGCCTCGTGGCCGTCAGCCCCTCGTTCATGACGCCGACCCCGGAGAGCCCCAGGTCCTCAGGATGATCGGCCACTGGAATGTCGAACGCCTGCGCGTACTCCAACGCCTTGCGCATGAGCCCTGAGTCCATCACCGGGTTCCCGTCGTCGGTGATGCCGACCGCCCCCGCCGCCACCATTTCGCCGATGGCGGCGAGTCCTTGGCCTTTCTGCCCCACCGAGATCGCCCCGAGGGGGTAGACGCGCGCCGCCCGTGCCGCCGCGCCTTGAGCGAGGACGAAGCCCACACCCGCCGGGGCGTCCACAACGGGATCGGTGTTCGGCATGGCGCACACCGCCGTGAACCCGCCGGCCGCAGCCGCTCTCGCGCCTGATGCGATCGTCTCTTTGTGCTCGCCGCCGGGTTCGCGGAGATGCACGTGGACATCGAGGAGGCCCGGTGTCACCACGAGCCCTTTCGCGTCGATCTCGCGAGCACCCTCCGGCAGTTCGATTCGTTCGCCCATTTCCGCGACGACACCATCGGCCACCAGCACGTCCCGAAGCGCGTCGATCGACTGGCTGGGGTCGACGACCCGTCCGCCACGGATCAGCAAACGCGAGTTCAAACTTCGCCTCCTCCTTTGGCCGCCTCGGCCGTATCAGGCGCGCCGCCAGCGAGCAGATATAGAACCGCCATCCGGACCGCGACCCCGTTGGTTACTTGACGCAGAATCATCGCGTGAGGACCGTCCGCCACATCGCTGTCGATCTCGACGCCACGGTTCATCGGCCCGGGATGCAGGATGACCACATCCTTTGGCGCCCGTTCGAGTTTGGCACAAGAGACACCCCACACCTGATTGTATTCCCTCAAACTCGGGAGGAACCCGGCCTCCATCCGCTCCAACTGGAGACGGAGTACGTTCAGAACGTCGGCCCACTGGATGGCTTCCTCGATCCGCGAAAAGACCGTGACCCCGAGCCCCGCGATTCCACGAGGAAGCAGGGTTTTCGGGCCGCAGACCGCGACTTCGGCACCCAGGGCGAGCAGACCGTATATGTTCGAACGAGCCACGCGTGAGTGGAGAATGTCGCCGACGAGGCACACCTTGAGCCCAGCTATCTCCCCGCATTGATCACGGATCGTGAGCATGTCGAGAAGCGCCTGCGTCGGATGTTCGTGGCTGCCGTCCCCCGCGTTGATCACGTTGGAAGGAATGCGCTCTGCCAGAAACTTCGCGGCGCCTGAGGAAGCATGCCGTATCACCACCATGTCGATCCGCATCGCCTCGAGGTTACGCGCCGTATCCACCAGCGTCTCTCCTTTGACGACGGATGATCCGCTCGACCCGATATTGACGGTGTCGGCGCTCAACCGTTTTTCGGCGAATTCGAACGATGTGCGTGTACGCGTGGACGCCTCGAAGAAGAGGTTCACGATAGTTTTTCCGCGGAGAACCGGCACCTTCTTGATTCGGCGCTCGGAGATCTCCTTGAAGGGCTCCGCGGTGTTCAGAATGCTGAGAATCTGCTGCGCCGAAAGCGACCCCAAACCCACGAGATCCTTTCCGAGAAAGGGAGCCGATGGGTTCACTCGTCCGACTTCGATGGAAGCGACACGAGGTCGACTCCCCAGCGGCCATCGAGATCCGGAACGGACACTTCCACCGCCTGATCGGGCAGGACCGTTAGGGTCTTCCCCACCAGGTTGGGTTGAATCGGGAATTCACGGCCCCCTCGATCCACCAGAACGCACAACGAAACCCGTGCCGGGCGACCCCAGTCCATGAGCTCGTTGAGTGCCGCGCGCACAGTGCGGCCCGTGAAAAGCACGTCGTCGACGATTACGACGGCCTTCTCGTCCACGCCGCCGTCCGGAAGAACCGTAACGCCCACCACCGGACACGGGCCGATGGCCATCAAATCATCACGATAGAGCGTGATGTCGAGCGAGCCGGTCGGGACCGCGACGCCTTCGGCACGCTCGACTTCGGATCGGAGGAGGTCGGCGATCTGGACACCGCGGCGGTGGATCCCCATGAGGGCCAAATTGCCGGGCCCTTCGTTCTGCTCCACGAGCTCACGAGCCATCCGTGCGACGGCGCGCTGCACCGCCTGTTCGTCCATGATCGAGACGTGCAGAGATGAACTCCTGACGAAGGCCCGATTCCGTTGTGCGCGGCACCCGGACCGATCCGAAACGGCACCGGCCGGCCGCGCCCAGCCCACCTAGCGAAAGCGTGGGAAGGTAGACAAGGCGCCAATGCTTTACAAGGACACTCCGCCCCGGCATCATGAACGCCGACAGGGTGGTGGCCGGACTCTAAAACCAGACGCCAGACCCGAAGCATCAGACACCAGACCCGAAGCACCGGACACCAGACCCGAAGCTGAGAGAACATCCGCTTGCCTCCGAGTTCATGCGCCCTTGTCGCCAAAACGATCGCGGCCCCGCGCCGGTGATTTCTCGCCAGTGCGCGCGTATTGTGATCTGGGGGCTGGGGCTCATGATCGGGAGCCTCGGCTGGAGTTTCGGCGGGACCCACCTAGCCGCCCAAGAAAACGCGGCAGCGATCGAGATCGTCAATGCACCCAAAGTGATCCTCGGAGGGGTACCGTTTACGATCGATCTCCGACGGAATCAAGGAGCTGCGGTCGACTTCGAAGTACTCGACGCCCTGGGGACCCTTCTAGGAGCAGGCTCCCTCGAAAACGATGGAACCGCTTCGGTCCGCGGTCTGGTACTCTCGAGCAGGAATGGGCTTCCGATCACGGTCCGACTCGGCCAGCTTCGCGAGGAGCTTTCGCGCCCCTACGCGCCCGGCTGGTTTTCCGTCGCTCCTCCCGTCTTAGCGATCCTACTAGCGTTGGCTTTCAAGGAGGTCATCACCGCGCTTTTGGCGGGCGTCTGGCTGGGCGCATTAGCGGTGGCCGGTTATAACCCGCTTTCTGCTCTTTGGCGGACCATCGACCTCTACGCCGTTCCAGCGATCGCCGATTCCGATGGCGGACACACCCAGATTCTCGTTTTTTCACTTCTGCTGGGTGGTCTCGTGGGAATTGTCTCGAGGAACGGTGGCACGCAGGGGATCGTCGACGCCGTGAGCCCTTACGCGAGCACGAGCCGGCGCGGCAAAATCGCCACCTGGGTGGCCGGCCTCGCCATTTTTTTCGACGACTACGCCAACACGTTGATCGTCGGGAATACGATGCGGCCGATCACGGACCGCCTCAACATTTCTCGTGAGAAGCTCGCCTATATCGTCGACTCGACCGCCGCTCCCGTGGCGGCTATCGTGCCGATTTCGACGTGGGTGGGTTACGAGATTTCATTGATCGCGGACGGCATGAGCATCGCGGCCCAACAGCCCGGCACCGATCCGGCGCTGGTCGCGGCGCTGACGTCGATCAGTCCTCTCGCCGTATTCATCAGCACGATCCCGTACCGTTTCTATGCGCTCCTGGCCCTAGCCTTCGTGTTCCTCACGTCGGTGATGGGCCGGGACTTCGGACCGATGGCTAAGGCCGAGCGGCGCGCGGCTTCCGGTCGGGGCGTTTTTCGGGCGGGATCCCAAGTCTCTGTGGACACGACGGATACCCACATGACGCCGCCCGAAGAGGTGACGCCTCGCTGGTACAACGCGGCGCTGCCGATCATCACGGTGATCATCGTCGTGCTGGCTGGGCTCTATACGTCTGGACGCTCGTCGGCGGGAGCGGACGCCAGCTTGATGGACGTCTTTGGTGCGGCCGACCCGTTCGTAACCCTTCTTTGGGGGTCGCTGGCGGGATGCGTCGTGGGAATCGTTCTCTCGGTGGCCCAGCGGATCCTGACGGTCAAGGAGTCTCTGGACGCGTGGGTGGCCGGGATGAAAGCGATGTTCCTGGCCATGGTGATTCTTACCCTTGCATGGTCACTCGGCCAGGTGACGGAGGATCTGGGTACGGCTCAATACGTTGCAAAAATCATGAACGACTCGGTTCCGCTTCAAGTCATCCCCGTGCTCGTGTTCCTGACGTCGGCCGCGATGGCCTTCGCGACCGGTACGTCATGGGCAACGATGGCCATCATGATTCCCCTCGTGATCCCCCTCACCGTCACTCTGGGGGGTGCGGAGGGCTTCGGAGTCGCTGGGGAATACTCGATCCTGCTGGGCGCCATCAGCTCGGCGCTCGCTGGGCCATCTTCGGCGACCACTGCTCGCCGATCTCGGATACGACCGTGCTCAGCTCTACGGCGGCGGCATGCGATCACGTCGATCACGTGAGGACACAACTGCCCTACGCAGTGGTGGTGGCGCTCGTCGCCATGGTAGTGGGCGATGTAGGCACTGCACTCGGATTACCCGTCTGGGTGGCCCTCCTCGGCTCGATCGCGATCATGGCGGGAGGCCTACGGCTGTTCGGTACGTCGTTATCTGAGGAGGGCGGAACTTAGCTGAGATCCACGCCCCACCCGTTCGAGAAATGGCCGTCCGTCGGCCGCCGCACCGTACGCGACCGACCAGTCGTATGAAAAAAGCAGGAAACCGCGGACCCCGACGCGCTGGGCGATCTCGATCTTGCTGAGCGTCCCCTCGTACGTGGTCAGATAAACTCCTACCCCCGCCCAAACCCGCTCTGGCCCGCCGATTTCAGCTGCGCGCAAGATGGCTTCGTGGAACAGCCCGTCGTCGGCGTTATAGGCCATCGGCGCCACAACGTCCACGATTCCTGCGCGGAGCCACCCCTCCCAATCCTGGTACCGGTGAAGAAAAGACTCCTGGGCATCGGGAAAGACCGCGACCGAGACGAGCGCCTCGGGGCGCACCCGCTTTACGCCCACGTAAATTCGTTCCACCAGATCCGTGATCTGATTCCGCCGAAATTCGGCCCATGGTTCAGGAAAGGCTTCGACGAAGGCCAACGGATCTCGCTCATGAGCCGATCGGAGCTCCGCTCGCTGATCGTTCGTGAGTCGCCCTTCGATCCAAGCGCGAAACCGGTCGAGAGCCCCACGCGAGTAGTCGAACAACTCGCTCGGATAACGAACGTAGTCGAGGTGGATGCCGTCGATCTCGTATCGCTCCACGAGGTCCGTTACGAGCGTGTATACGTGCTCTTTTACCTCGGGGGAGGACGGACTCGAATACAGCCCCTCGGTGTTGCGGTCGGCCAGCGCGTGCGATACCAGGCGTTGGAAGTAACGAGGTGACTCCGGATCCGCATCGTAAAGCTCTCGGGCAAGCCCCTTGGGTACGGCCAAGAGTCTGCGCCGTGCGTTCACCAAGTGAGCTGGATCCTGGGAGATCACGGATGCACTAGAAATCAGGTGTACGTTCACCCAGGCGTGAACTTCGATGCCGCGTGCGTGCGCCTCCCGGACCGTCAAAGCGAGCGGGTCGAAAGCGGGCTGGTCCTGGATCCCCTCAGCTCTCGGCTCAATCCCCCCCGAATAGTAAGCGTCTCCCCTGCCTCGCACCTGCACGAGGAGGGTGTTGAAGCCGGCTTCCGACGCTCGCCTGACCATCGCTCGCACCGAGTCGGGGTGAACGAGCGTGGACCGGACGACCCAAAGTCCACGAGTCTGTCCCGCGACGCTCGACGAAGCCCTCGGCCCGGGCGCCTCGGCCGGGTCCAGCTCGACTCCGGTGGCGTCGACGGGGTCCGGCTCGACCGGGACCGCTTCGACAGGAGCCGGGGCTGGCCTGGAGGGCCCGGCTGTGGTGGTCACCGCGATCGGCCGGCCTGGGCCCGCTACCGTTTGGCAAGCAGAAAGCAGTACAAAAACCGCGGTGATGACCGGCGACCGGACGGCGGCGATCACGATCGGGCCACGGCGCATGCGGTCTCGATGCAGCTCAATTTCCACGGCGCGCCCGGAAAAAATCCTGGAGGAGGGTACGTGACGCGTCAGCCAGGACCCCCGGCGTCATTTCGACCCAGTGATTGAGCCGATCGTCTTGGATCAGGTTGCCCAGGCTTCCCACCATTCCCGCTTTGGGATCCAGCGCTCCGAAAACAAGCCGTCTGATTCGAGACAGCACCAACGCCCCCGCGCACATCGTACAGGGCTCCAACGTGACGTACAGCGTAAAATCGGTGAGCCGCCAGTCACCGAGCTTCCGAGCTGCCTCTCGGATGACCACGACTTCGGCGTGCGCCGTCGGGTCACTCGAGGTGACGGTAAGGTTGTGCCCTTCTGCAAAGATGTCGTCATCCTTGGCGAGCACGGCACCGACGGGGACCTCTCCCCGGGAGGCGGCGAGTTCGGCCATCTCCAAAGCACGCGCCATCAAGCGAAGATCGCCGGCGCTGGGCGGTGCTACTGCTGCGCGAATCTCGCTTCGCACATGCCTCAGTGCGCCGTGGTGCTGGCCAGAATCGAGGCGTCGTCCAAGCGACGGTACAGGGCGACCACCCTCCCGATGAGATGAAGACTCTCGGGATCCTCGATCGCAGTCGCTTCGTCACCGCCTTTGGCCGGTTTCAAGTAGACGGCGCGCCCATTTCTGGAGAATTGGTAAAAAGAGGGACCAGCATCGACGCGAGCCACGACGATGCTCCCCTCGACCAAGTCAGCAACCGAAGACGGCTCCACCAGCAAGTAGTCGCCGGCGTGGATGTCTAAAGACGCCAACTCGCCGTCCTTGGCGCGCACAAAGAAGGATCCCTTCGATCCGGCAAGCCGCCGGTCGACGGTGAGGTGCATTTCCGCCTGCTCGGCTCTCAGCCCCCCACGGCCCTGCGGGAGGTCGTGGTAACACGGTACGGACACCGTTTGAGCGCTGAGGTCGACCCCGAGGATCTTAACCGCCCTTGAGCGCGAAGGATCACGCTCAAGGAACCCCTTGTCAGCCAGCGCCTGGAGATGCTCGGAGACGGTCTTTGTGCTCTTAATGCCGAAGCGTTCGCCGATGTCCCGGATGGAGGGTTGATATGTGTTACTCCGAAGGTAGTGCACCATAAAGTCGAGGATTTTTCTCTCGATTTCTGTGATGCTCTGCTCCATCCAGTACTCCAAATATGGCCCAAATCATGGGCTTTCTCGGGATGCGCCTCAACTACAGGATAAACACCTGTTCCCAACATCGAACGAGGCACGTTTTTTTCGAAGGGGGCTATCGTATGCCTCACGATCCACCTCGTCAAGAAACAGTGGATAGTTTCGACCTGTGAAGTGGCGCTACCGGCTCGCGAGGCGGAGGATGGCGTCGTCGAGTCGCGCCAATACCGTGACCCTTCCCAGAAAAACGAGCACCTCGAAAATTCCCGGACTCGCTTCCCGCCCGGTCACCGCAACCCGCAACGGGTGAATGACGCGACCTGCCCCGACGGCAATTTCCTCGGCGTACCCGCGGATCACTTTCTCCAGCGAGTCCAGTTCCCAAGTAGCCACTTCGAGGCGCGACCGCAGCGTTGTGAGCTGTTCGAGTACGTCGGTCGGCGACTTCATCCAATGCTTCGCTACCGAAGCGGCATCGAACTCCAACTCGTCCGCGAAAAAGGGGCGGGCCAAATCGACGAGGTCGGGAAGCCGGCGAGCACGGGTCTTCAGGAGGTCTATGAGCCTCAGGTACCACTCCGAACGCTCCTCCAACTCGGCGCGCGTCGCCAAGCCAGCGGCCTCGAGGCCTCGGGTGAGGGCAGGCTCCAACGCCTCGGCCGCACTGGCGTTAAAATGTTGCCCCGACAACCAATCCAGCTTCTTTAAATCGAAGACCGAACTCTTTTTGAGGACTCGTTCCATGCTGAAGAGCGCTGTCAGATCGGCCACCGTCATCACCTCGAGGTCGTCCCCGGGACTCCATCCCAGCAAAGCCAGGAAGTTGACCATGGCCTGTGACAGGAGCCCCTGGCGTTCGTACTCCCCGACGGCGGTCGCGCCGTGCCGCTTCGAGAGTCGTTTACCGTCCGATCCCAGAATCATCGGCACGTGGCCGAAGGTCGGAACCGGGCGTCCAAGAGCCTCATAGAGAAGAATTTGTTTCGGCGTATTCGACAGGTGATCGTCTCCTCGGACCACGTGAGAGATACGCTGCTCGGTGTCGTCCGAAGCCACGGCGAGGTTATAGGTGGCGCTGCCGTCGCTCCGCAGGATCACCAGATCGTCGATCGCCGAGTTCTGAAATCGCATCTCCTCGTGCACCATGTCCTGCCAAACGGTTTCACCCTCCGGAACCAGGAACCGAATGGCGTGTGCTTCGCCACTTTCCGCACGCTCCTCGGCCTCCCCATCGGGTAGGGCCTCCGCCCGACGCCTCGGAAGACGACGTTCGTCTCCATCCGCTTTGCCCGCCTCTCTGGCCCGGGCCAACTCTTCCGCCGTGGTGAAGTCGCGATACGCCCGCCCGGCCTTCAGAAGTGCCCGCGCGTCGGCCCGATGCCGCTCCGCGCCGTCGCTCTGAAAGAACGGGCCCTCGTCCCAATCGAGACCCAACCAGCTGAGAGCGCTCAGGATGGCTTCGGTATGCTCGGGTTTGGAGCGGTCGCGGTCGGTATCCTCGACGCGTAGCACGAACACACCTCCGTGACGGCGAGCGAACAGCCAGTTAAAGAGGGCCGTGCGGGCGCCACCGACGTGGAGATAACCGGTAGGAGACGGAGCGAACCTAACTCGTATCGTCATCTTTTATATGCGTTTAGGTGAATGAGCTAATGTTGTTTCTCGAAACATTCACCCGTACCGATTCTGGATATAATTTTCGAGGATCGTCTTGAATTCCTCCACCATTCCTTCCCCTTGTAGCGTAGAGTGATGGGCTCCATCGACGTACACCGGCGCCTTCGGGTCTTCGGCGGTACCGGGCAAAGAGATGCCCAAGTCGGCGTGTTTCGACTCGCCGGGGCCGTTCACGATACACCCCATCACGGCGACTTTGAGATCCTCGACGCCAGGGAAGTCCCGACTCCACGCGGGTATGCTGTCCCGGATGTGGGTCTCGATGTCTTGGGCCATCTCCTGGAAGAGGCTGCTGGTGGTGCGGCCGCAGCCGAGGCAGGCGGTGACTTGAGGCTCGAAGTTGCGGAGTTGCAGAGACTGCAGAATCTGGCGAGCAACGCGCACCTCCTCGGTGCGATCACCGCCGGGCTTGGGCGTAAGGGAGACACGAATCGTATCGCCGATACCGTCGATGAGCAGTGGGGTGATTCCGGCCGTCGTCGCCACGATTCCTTTGGTGCCCATGCCCGCTTCGGTCAGACCCAGGTGAAGCGGATAATCGCATCGCGCAGAAAGCAGCCGATAAACATCGACGAGGTCCGGAACTTCTGAGACCTTAGCGCTGAGCACGATCATGTCGTGCGAGAGCCCGGTTTCCTCCGCAAGGAGCGCCGACCGGGTCGCGCTCTCCACCATGGCGTCCAACAAGACCGCCCGCGCCTCCTTAGGGGCGGCGAGCAGAGCGTTCGCGTCCATCATTTCAGTGAGCAAACGTTGGTCCAGCGAACCCCAGTTCACGCCGATCCTCACGGGCGTCGCGTATTCGACAGCGACCTCCACGATTTTCTGGAAGTTGGAGTCGCGGCGTTTGGTACCGACGTTGCCGGGGTTGATTCGGTACTTCGCCAAGGCCTTGGCACACGCGGGGTATTTCGTGAGGAGCAGATGACCGTTGTAGTGGAAGTCACCGACGATCGGCACGTTGAGGCCCCCGTCCGCTAGCCTCGCCACGATCTGGGGAACCGCCTGAGCGGCCGCCTCATCATTGACCGTCACGCGGACCAGCTCGCTACCGGCCTCGGCCAACGCTCGGGTCTGAGCGACGGTGCCCTCCACATCGGACGTGTCCGTATTCGTCATCGACTGCACGACGATCGGACTTTCGCCGCCGATCTCGACTCCACCGACGGTCACGGCGACCGTCTTTCTTCGCGTCCAAGGACTCACGCAGCACCTTACGTTGTTCGAGACGTTGTTCAAGTGATGAGACTGCGACGCAATTTACGGGAGCGTGCGCACCGCTCCAAGAAGCTTGATTGACCGCGAGTCCGCCCTCAGCGAAAATCTTTATAATCACCGCCGTCAACCACTCTCATTTCTGCCGGCCTTCCATGACTCAACCCAAGCGCGAGCCGTTCACCGGCGAATTGACCCACGATCCGCGGGTTCTCCTCGGACCCGGTCCCAGCAACCTGCACCCGCGCGTGACCCGGGCCATGACCGCTCCGATTCTGGGTTACCTAGATCCGGATTTTTTGGCCATCATGGACGATGTGATGGTGCTTTTACGGCATCTCTTTCAGACGGACAACGAGATGTGCATCACGCTGCCGGGCACGGGGATGGCAGGGATGGAGGCGGCCGTGTGTAACGTCGTCGAGCCTGGCGACGAGGTGGTAGTCGGGATTCACGGCTTTTTCGGCCAGCGTCTCGCGGAAATCGTCGAACGGCACGGAGGAACGGCGATTCGCGTCGAAGTCGACTTCGGTCAAGTGGTGGGAACCAATCGGATCGAAGCCGCGCTCGACGCCCATCCCGCTGCGAAGATGGTGGCGGTCGTACACGGCGAGACCTCCTCAGGGGTCGGGCAGCCATTGGAGGAAATCGGACGGCTCGTGAGAGAGCGGGACAAACTCTTCCTCGTCGATACCGTCTGCTCGCTGGGCGGCGCGCACGTTCCGGTAGACGAAACCCTGATCGACATTTGCTACGGCGCGGGACAAAAATGCGTCGGGGGCCCGGCGGGAATCGCTTGTATCACTCTGAACGATCGATCGATGACGGTGATCGGTGCTCGTAGTCGTCCGGTGGACACCTGGTATCTCGACCTGACGCTCATCCGCAAGTACTGGCTATCGGAACGCGCGTACCATCACACCACGCCGGGACCGCTCGTCTACGCCCTTCATGCCGCGCTTCGCATGATCCAGGAGGAGGGCCTCGAGCCCCGCATCGCCCGTCATCAAAAATGTGGGGATCTCTTAAAAGCCGGGCTCACCGGCCTCGGACTCGAGCTGTTCGGTGATCCAGTAAATCGCCTTCCCATGCTCACGTGTGTGATGATCCCCGACGGGGTGGACGATGCAACGGTGCGTAGTCGCTTACTGCAGGATTATGGTATCGAGATCGCGGGTGGATTCGGGCCCCTCAAGGGTAAGGCATGGCGGATCGGGCTGATGGGGTTCAGCTGTAGCGAGCGCAACGTGCATTACTTGATCAACGCGCTGAGGGAGATCCTCGCGGACTAGACTCCCGGGATGGACGAGTCCAGGGGGGGGCCGAGTCCAGATCGAGGAAATCACGTTGGCGAGTGGAGAGGACCGCTGAGCCGGATCTCCATCTGGATGTTACACCGGTCATAGGGGGAGACCCCACCTTGTACCCGCTCGAACCCGAGTTTTTGATAAAGATTGATCGCGGGCTCGAGAATCGTATTCGACTCGAGGTACACGCGGATCGCCCCCATCTCTCTCGCTCGGTCCAGCGCCGCCTTACCGAGGCGCCACCCAATCCCCAAACCGCGTGCGTGCTCCGCAACCGCCATCTTCGCGAGCTCGTACGTAGCGCCGTTCATTGGTTTTCCGCCCATAGGTGAGTTGCCGCCCATAGGAATGAGCGCCACCGCGCCCACCGGCTCTCGCTCGTGAATGGCTATGAGAATGGCGCCGCCCGGATCGAGAATCTTCTCCTGCGGATGATCGAGGTAGATCCGATCGGCGTCCTCGACCCGCCAGTAGTGGTTGATCCAATCCAAGTTCATTTGGCGGAAGGCGTCCCCATGTTCGGGCCGAAAGTCGACGATCTCGACGTTCGTGCCCCCTCCCCTTTCGTGCGGCCTCTTCATCAAGTCCAACGTACGTCCCCCTCGGCATACGGCAACGGATCGCTCAAACGACAACAGATCCCTCAAACGGCGGGGCCCATTTAACGCGACCGACGCCCGATACGTCTATGTATCTCAGACGCCACCTCATCGGGAGTTTCTGCCATGAGCGTACTCAAAAGAGCCTCGTTCTACATCCGTGTATTCTTTGTTCTTGGCCTGACCGTGCTCGTTGTTCCTGGCCTGCCCAAGGCTCATTCGGCGTCCAGTCAGGAAGCCCGAAGCACGGAGCGGGCCCGAGCCACTCATCTCCTGCAAAGGGCAACGTATGGGCCTCTTGCAGAGAGCATCGACGCGGTGGTCTCGAGTGGCATCGACGACTGGCTGGACCGGCAACTCCACCCCGAGCGCATCGACGACTCTGAGCTCGGACGGTTGCTGACCGCCGCTCCCGCTCCCTCCATGTCGCTCCCTGGACTCCTGAGGCAATATCCTCCCGGCCAAGTTCTCCAGCCCGTTCGAGAACTCGTTCAGGGTGACTCCCTTCCCCCTGCCGAACGGCGTGCACTTCGTCGCGAGTTGGGCGAGCACAGCCCGAGAAGAATCCTCGGCGACCTTACGACCGCGCGCCTCACCAAAGCCGTCTATTCGGAACGACAACTCGAGGAGATGATGACGGCGTTCTGGTTCGACCACTTCAACGTGTTCTGGGGCAAAGGCGCCACCCGATCGTTGGTTCCCGACTATGAAGAAAACGCCATTCGCCCCCACGTGTTCGGGAAATTCGAGGACATGGTTCTGGAGACGGCCCAACATCCCGCGATGCTCTTCTACCTGGACAACTTCCAAAGTGTGGCACCGGATAGCTCCCGTGAGGCCGGAGAAAGGCGCGAGGCCCTTTCTGAGCGAATGCGAAGGATGTCTCCGCGGGACCGGGAGCGTGTTACGCAGCGTGTCGCACAGCGTAGAACAGGGCCTAAATCCGAGCAGCAGCGCCGGCGCCAACCAGGCATGAACGAAAATTACGCCCGCGAACTCATGGAACTCCACACGCTTGGAGTGGACGGAGGTTATACACAGGAAGACGTCGTGGACGTCGCACGGATTCTCACGGGATGGTCTTTCGGAGGGACCGGGAACCGAACGGAGGTGCGACAGGCCCGGACGTCGTACGAGGGTGGGCGCCTCGTCCTCCCCGAAGTCGACTACGCCGAGGCCTACCGGTTCCGATTCCGCTCTGCGCTCCACGACGCGGGAGAGAAGACCGTCCTCGGGCACAACTTCGTGGCGGGTGGCGGCCAGGAAGAGGGGGTCGAGTTGATCCGGATGCTCTCCCGTCACCCATCAACGGCCAGACACATAGCGACTCAGCTGGCGACGCGATTTGTTGCAGACGAACCACCGGAAGCTCTGGTGGACCACCTCGCAGAAGTGTTCTTGGCCACATCAGGCGACCTGCGCGAGGTGACCAGAGCCTTGTTCACGTCGGATGCGTTCTACGAGCCAGACCTCGCGGCCAACCGCGTAAAGTCGCCCTTTCTCCTCGTGGCCAGCACCCTGCGCATGACTCACGCTCGCATCGACGACGGACAGGCCTTGATGGAGCCACTCCGATCACTCGGCGAAGCACCCTATTTCGCTGAACCCCCCACGGGATATCCCGAAACGAGTGCTCAATGGGCCTCCAGCGGAGCCATGCTGACTCGAATGAACTTCGCCACGTCCTACGTCATGGGTGATTTGAACGGGGTGGCCCCCGACGGCGATCGTTTGTGGGCCGATATCCCCGGCCCCATGGCCGTCCCCAGCCTCACGAAGCTAGCGGCCGTACTGCTCCCTGAAACGGATACATCGGAGCTCATTGCGATCATCCGAGACGATCTCCAAGCAAATCCCCCGGAGCGGCCGAGGGAGGGAGCTGTCCGGGCTCTCAGCTTGATCCTGGGCTCCCCAGAATTTCAGAGGCACTGATGAAACACTCAAAGGCATCCATTGCTAACACCGAGAGGCGACTCTTCGTCAAAAACGGCGCGTTAGCCCTACTAGCGCTGGGATTACCTCCCGATTTCTTGCTCCAGCCCCTGCTGGCGGGCACTCGGGGGTCGGACCGCAAGAAGACCCTCATCTGCATTTTCCAGCGGGGGGCGGTGGATGGTCTGTCCATGGTGATCCCCTTCGGAGAACCCGCGTACTACGATTCCCGCAGGAGCATCGCGATCCGAGCTCCGGGTTCGGATGAAGGAAGCGCGCTGGATCTGGACGGCTTTTTTGGACTCCACCCGGCGCTGAAACCTCTGGAAGGGCTCTACGGTCGAAATGAGATGGCAATCGTGCAAGCCGTGGGATCACCGCACCCCACACGCTCCCACTTCGACGCACCGTGGCGGAAAACGGCTCGGGCGGGACCGACCACGGGCACGCCAACTGCATGCTGGCGTTGGGCGGATCCGTCAACGGCGGTCGCGTCCTCGGTGATTGGCCGGGCCTCGACCGCGAACAACTCTACGAGGGCCGTGACCTGGCCGTCACCACGGACTTCCGTGATGTGTTCGCTGAAGTGGTTTCAGGTCACCTGGGGGCCGAGCACCTGGAACGGATCTTTCCGGACTATGGAGTTGATTCCGCCCGCTACCGAGGCGTCCTCAGCTAGCTCCGACGCGTGGCCACGCTACGAAGCCAAGCAAACCGCGATCTCACGCTCGAGAACGGGCTTGGGTACGAGACCGACCATCTCGAACTCCGGCTCTCCGTTCTTGAAAAAGACGATCGTGGGAATCGAACGAATTCCGAAGCGATGTGAGGTCTCAGGAGCCTGGTCGGAGTTGACCTTCACGACCCGGACACCCCGCTTCGCTTGTTCGATCGCGATTTCGTCCAGAATCGGCCCCATCATCCGGCATGGCCCGCACCAAGGGGCCCAGAAATCTACGATCGTGACGCCCGGCAGATCCGCGATTATCGCGTCGAAGTCGTCGTCCGTAGCGTGAAGGATGGGAGGCTCCACCCTCTTGGTCTTCTTGAAGAACATCGCTGCTTTATCCCCGCGCCACTCCGCTCCGAATAAGCTCCACGATCTCTTCGTCCGTGTAGCCCAACTCGGCCAACACCTCGGGCGTATGCTCGCCAAGAAGCGGAGCGCCTCGTTCGACGGACACGGGCGTCTCAGAAAATTTTACCGGAAATCCGATCGTGCGGACGGGGCCCAGCTTCGAATGCTCAACCTCGATGAGCATGTCTCGAGCGCGCGTCTGAGGCAGGTCCAGCATTTCGCCGATGCTCGCGACGGGGCCGGCCGGCACCCCGCCTTTTTCAAGGCTCTCGAGCCACTGCGCCGTCGTACGTGTTCTGAATCGCTCATGGAGAATCATCGCGAGCTCGTCCACGCGCTGGAGTCGATCGGCGTTCTCCAGGAAGCGAGGGTCCTTGGCAAGTTCGGGAAGCCCCAGAGTGTCGACCAGGCGGAGCCAGGTCCCTTGGTTCGAGCCCCCCACAGTGATCCAGCCGTCGGACGTCTCAAAGGCCTGGTAGGGAGCGGCCAACGGGTGGGCCGACCCGAGCGGGCCCGGCGACACACCCGTAGCGAGGGTCACGGCCGCTTGCCAAAACGACTGGGTTACGCCGGCCTCGAACAGGGACGTGTCGATCCTCTGCCCCTTGCCCGTCCTCAGTCGCTCGACGTAAGCGGCGAGGATTCCCATCGCCGCGAGGATGCCGGCGGTGATGTCGGTGAGCGGCGGGGCACACTTCACCGGGGGTCTTCCCTCCCCCTCCCCGGTCACGCTCATGATCCCGCTGTAGCCCTGGGAAATGAGGTCGAATCCGCCCAGGTGTGCCATCGGGCCGGTGCGTCCGAATCCTGAGATCTCGCAGTAGATGAGGCTGGGATTCCTCTCTTTCATCATTTCGTAACCGAGCCCCAGACGGTCCATCGTGCCCGTACGGTGGTTCTCGATCAGCACGTCCGCTCGGTCCACGAGGCGGTGAGCCACGTCGAGCCCCGCCTCCGACTTGAGGTCGAGAGCGACCCCACGTTTGTTGCGGTTCAACATCATGAAGGCGGCCGATTCGCCGTCCAGGTCAGGGGGACGGAAAGCACGCGTCGCGTCCCCCCCCGTCACTTGCTCCACCTTGATCACATCCGCCCCCATGTCGGCGAGCATCCGCCCGCAGGTGGGACCCGCCATGATGTGGGCGAACTCGACCACTTGAAGACCGACCAGTGGTCCGCTGCGATCCTGTGAAGTCATCGACCTTCGAATCGCGGGTTGCGTCGTTCCGTGAAGGCCCGGACGCCCTCCAGGTAGTCTTCCGTCTGAAACGATTCATACGCCTCCTGCCGCTCCTCTTCAGTGAGCGGCCGTGGATCCGATAGCCTTCGCACGAACTTCTTGTGCCATCGGTTCACCAACGGCGCGCCCACTGCGATGCGACGCGCGGTTGCGCGCACCTCTTTTTCAACGTCTTCGTCCGGGACCACTCGATTCACGAGCCCTTTCTGATACGCCCGTTCGGCGTCGATGAGGACACCCTCGAGGAGGATCTCCAGCGTGCCCGCTGCACCGGCCAGTTCGACGATCGGACGCAACTCGGTGAAAGACATCGTGAGACCCAGTCGGTTGATCGGCGCCCCGAAGCGACTGGATTCGCCGCAAATCCTGAGGTCACACGCGGCCGCAATCTCTAACCCGCCACCGACACACACCCCGTTGATCGACGCCACCGTTGGATGCGGGCAGTTCTGGAGTGCCGACAATGCCGCCTCTAAAGCCCGGGCATACGTCTGAACCTGCTCGGGTGTCTGACGTTCGACGGGGAAGCCCCCGATGTCGGAGCCGGCGGAGAACGCCCGGTCCCCCGAGCCCTCGACCACAACACAGTGGATACTGTCGTCTTCACCCAGAGCCGTCATGGCCTCGGCGAGCGCCTCCCACCCCTTCCGATCCAGCACGTTGAGCCGATCAGGATGACTCAAGGAGACGATCGCCAAATGATACTCACGGGTGACGGTTACTCGGTCCGACATTCAACGCCCCTCACTGTTAACAATTCAGCAAACCCCGCGGGAATAACACGTTCAGCGACCGACCGAGCTCGCCTCCGCCCGTTCAATGATGTCGTCCGCATCCTGTTGCAGCAGAAGGCGTTCCCGCACCAACACTTCGGCGGCGCGGGCCACTCCGCCAACGTACACTTCGTGGGTTGGGTAGCGCTCCGCGATCGACAAACGAGGGTCCGCCGACGCTTTGCGCTCCGCGACGTCTTCGGCGAACGGTATGAACGACCCGGCACCCGCGCACTGCGCGCCCTCCGCAAATCCTTCTCGGCGCAGATTCCAGCCGGTGTAGGTCCCGATGGGAGTCTCCAGATCGGGATGCCGAATACCTGCCACCATATTGCCATCCGGGTCGACCCGGCCCACGAGCACCGTGTAACCGCTGCCTTGGAGAGGCGGGTACAGGTCGAAGTTGTTTCGCCGTAGTGAATTGTAGCTTCCGGTATAGATCACATCTGGCAGGATCGGGAATGCTACGTCACTCGAAGGGACGAGGGTCCCGAGCGGGACGGTCGGAAAACGACTCGGAGGTGGCTCCGTTCCGTCCTTGACCCAGTCGTACAAAGCGACCGTGAGCGCTCGCCGAATCGGTGCCAGAGGAAGAGGGCTGTTGAGATTCTGACAGATACCGGCCTGGAGAGACTCGGCGTGGACGCCCCTACCCCCGCCGTGACGCGTGCCAGCGATCACGTAAGCTCGGACGTTGTCGGGTAGATCGACGTGTTCGCCGAGTGGGTCCGTGACGATGAGGGATGAGCGAGCTTGCCAGATCTCCGCCTCGCCATCGCTATGGATGATCTTGGGGCAGGTGTCCGAAGCGGAACACAGGACCAACAGACCGTCGGCCCGATCCCTTATAGGATCATAGACGGTGCCATAAGTAAACGGGAACTGATCTCCAGGATAGAAGTGGTCCTCATGCTGCTTCTGCCACCGGCCCGGTTGGGCGAACTGATAATTCGTAAACGTTTTCCGGGAGCCGGCGATGTTAGGGTGCATGCCGTCGAACACCAGCCGACCACCCAAGTCTTGGTTGAAGCCCTGATAGAGCATGTCGCGCAGGAATCGGCCACTCTGGGAAACGCCCAAAGAGATCGCGGCGTTCGGTAACCCGATGGACATGAGCGGATTGGGGTTGCCTTCGCCATCCGTGATCTCGTAGCGGAGAAACGAGATCACGTCCCGGGTGGCGGCAAAGCCGAGACCCATGACGACCGGGTCCTTGGCAAGGTAGATGAGTTCGTAGATCGCGCCCCCATCGAAGCCGGCAGGCCGGTTGATACGGATGCGCTGCTCGTTCACGTAGCTCCACGCGGGGGCCTCGATGGGCTCGCGAAAAGCCCCCTGTCGAGGCCGAACGGTGAGCGTGGCCATGGCGGGCATGAGCGCAGCCGTCGCGTAGGTAAGATCGGCTTCCGAAACCGCTTCATCGTCATTAAAAATGAACTCCTCGAGCGACGGACCTACGATCATGGATCCACTCGAGTTCTTCGCGACGGGCAAAAAAGGAACGATGTTGGTGTCGGTGGACGTGAGGTCACCTTGCCATCCGACTTGGACGATGGCGAAGCCCATTTCACGAAAGACATCATCTCCGGCGTCGATCCGGCCTCGGTTTGGAACGATGTGGTAAATCGCCTTGTTCCAGCGCGCCATGTCGATTGGCCGGTAGATCTCCACCGTCGTGCTGTACTCGACGCGTCCCCGATCGTTGAGGGGAGCCTTGTCGATGTTCACAATCGTGCGATTGCGCGCGTCGTTCGGGTCGACCTCTGCGTACGCCACCCCACGCAAACGTTCGTACTGCCCGGTCTCACCGAATCTATCGCCACCAAAAGCCGGGGACTCGACGACCTGAAAATCGATGCGCGTGATTTGTGCCGACACGTCTGTCGCAACGACGGGCCCGATAAACGCGGCCGCGAGGAGCGTCACACCATGAGGGAAACGCATTCGGATCTCCTTAGCCGGTGGCTAACTTTGAGTTGGTGGCCAACTGTGGCGAACTATAAATCAGAACACAATGATCGAAGTGCCTCGACGTCACGTGGCTGAACCGCGATGGCGCCTTTCAGCAACTCCGTCTCGTTGAATTCCTCGCTCATGATACTTCCCGACACGGTATCATGGCCCAGTCCCAGGGCGTGGCCCATTTCGTGGGCGGCCACGAATAGCAGGTCGTCCGAGCCGTCGAACTGGTAGATCCGTATTTCCCTCATGACGGAACTGATCATCCCGCCTCGGACGTGAACGGCTTCCCGGTACACCCCGGATTCACGAGGTCTCGCAACCGAGTCCGAAAGAAGCGCTTTGACCGCGTTTTCGTGAGCGTCCATTTCTTGCTCGAGTCGCTCCAAATCGGCCCGCAGCTCTCGCTGAAGTGTGTCGGCCTCACGCGAGCGAGCCGTGAGGTCCTCCCGCTCCGCGTCGAGCTGGTTCCCTTCCGCTGCCAGCCTCGCCTGATCTTCCGTCGGGGCACCCCCCCGAGTGTTCCGATCACGGATCGTATCGTTGAGGCTGGTGACCCGGTTGTCTAGTCCTCGGACCGCCGTCTGAAGCTGGCTATACAAGGCGTCGAGCTCGGACTGACGGCCCTCGAGTTCCGCCCGGGCGGCATTAAACCCCAGCTGTATCCGGCGGCTCACCTGACGGTCGTCGAAGATAAGCCGGACGGGAAGCTCACCTCCCGGCTCGTTGGTAAAGAGTTCCGACCCGACGGCCTCCTCCCAAAGCGCGGCCGCCGCTGTTAGCGCTACCCGCGCGTCAGCAATACTCAGACCGAACGCCTCATCGACTCTGGCGATGTGCCACGATAAGGGCACCGCACAAGGTACGATCGAGCCGGCGGTTCGGTCTCGGAGCAATGCCTCCTCGTCGAGGGCTCCGGGTTCCTCACTGGCGGGTTGGGGGGCCGAGGGCGGCGACGGGCCCCGAACGTACGAATCGCTCGGCGCCTCCGAGGTATTGAAGACCACCCAGGCAAGGAACGTGAGAACGGAGATATACGCTCCGATCGGCGCGATCCGTATTTTCATACCCACATACCCTACGATTCTCGACGGCACGCGGGATGCGCTCCGAGTTCCGAGTCTATTGGATGGGTCCGTTCCTTCACAAGGCCTGCATCTCTGCCGGCGCCGGGTCCTACGCCTAGAAGACGCGGGCGGACCCGTGGGCCGAAGGCCTCATTTACATGAGGGCCGGGGGGGGGCATGAGCCCTTGTGGGGGTCGGCGCGCCTCTGTAATCTGACGTGGACAGTAGATGTGCTTGGCACGTTGTTCTTCTTCCCGGTGGGTCGATGGACCGAGAGAAGTCAGATTCAGTAAGACAGAAAGGTGGCCTCGTAAGCGCACCGCGTGACGGTGTTCCGCGCTATGCGAACGCCAATGAGGCGTGGAAGGCAATGTGGGGTGATCGCCTCGCGTGGTCAACGGTCGTCGCCGTGGGCGCTCATGCCGCGCTTTTTGCGTTTTGGCCGGCCATGCAAGCCGATCTCGTGATCGATCCAGACGACGATCTCCTGGGCATGAAGTGGATCGCTCTGTACGCGCTGCCGTCGAGTGGGGGAGGTGGGACCGTTCCGCCTCCGCTCGCCGTAATCGCGGAGCCGGATTCGCTCTCGGTCGAGGTGGACGTGGAGTCCTCCGGTGGGGACTCCGGCGTGGGGACATCCGATTTGGCGTTGGTCCGCTTCTCCGGCGGGTTATGGGATCGTCTTGCGGGTCGAGGAGGTCCGTCTCCCAGCATCGTAGAACCCAGTCCGGTGTCGGCTCCGCTGGGGGCGGGTGACGATCTACCGAGGGACCGCGCCAGTTCACCCGAAGTGGACGTGACGGTGCTCGAGGATCTCGCGGCCGCGGACGACGAACTACTCCTCGAAACCAGCCCGCTGGATCTTTCGCGGCTGTCCGCCGTGCGTCCCCAAATCGTTCTTCCTGGGACTTCGGCGTGGATCCTGATTCGGAACCCGGCAGAGGTGGACCGGTTCATGAACAGCGTGGATGACTTGCTGAACTCGGAGACCGAGGGATTCGTGGACGTTGCGGTTTGGATCGACGAGTGGGGTTCCGTCGAGTGGGCGGAGATCAGTAGATCGAGCGGGCGGCTCGAAATGGATGAGATCGCCCTCGCCTTGTTCAACGAGATCGCCTCTTTCCGGCCCGCGCGCGACCGTGGCGTGCGTGTGTCGATGTCGGTGATCTTCTCCGTTCCATTCCCTTGGTAACGATTCGACCGACCGTCCCCTTTCTTCGCTCGCCAATCGTCGGTCGGTCGGCTCACCGCACCGGGCCTCGGCTAGGGGTCAGCGGCTACAGCTCCTTGAGAACCGCACTGCTGGGCGCGGCGAGTTGGGTCGTCACGGCGTGTGCGGGGGTGGCTGGTCCGCCGGTGCAAGTGATCTCACCCACGGGAATCGTCTACGAAATAGGGACGCCGCCGACGGCGACTCGGTTTTCACAAACCGGTTCGCTCTACATCACCCAGGGCCTCACGGAGCGGGCGCTGGAACTCGCCTTGCTCGGGATCGACGCCGAGCCGGGGAATCCAATCCATTACATGCTCGCCGGCCTCGCGTACGTGCGGCTTGAGCAGTACATCGATGCCGACAAGAACTTCATCCGGGCGCAAGAGATCTATCCGGCCTATGAGATCGACATCGAGCCCGAGCGTGAGGCGGCGTGGATCCAGCTCTTCAACGCGGGGATCGCCGCCTACGCCGACGAGGATATCGAGCGGACGATCGAAGCTTGGGAGCAGGCCGGCATGATGTTTCCCCTCCGCGCCGACGCGTCCTTGAATCTCTCGACCCTGTACAACGGGGAAGGAAGATGGGACGACGCCATTTCGGCCTACGAGAGGTTGGTGATGGGTCTCGGGCGCTCGCCCGTCACACGGAACCTTACACCGGTTGAGATTCAGAACCGCGCGGACATGAGGGAGCGCGCTGAAGAAAGCCTAACGCAGCTTTATCTATTCCGGGAGCGTTTCTCCGAAGCCGAACCACTGCTTAGACGCCACCTCGAGGCGGACTCCAGTGACGTCCAGGTTCGTGGGGACCTCGCGGCGGTGCTCCACGGACTCGGACAAGATGGGGAGGCCGCTGAGATCTACTCCTCCCTTCTCTCTGAGACTGGTCTGAGTGCTAGAGACCTTTTTAACGTCGGCATCGCCCTCTATCGCACCGGCGACTTCATGGCGGCGGCCGAGGCATTTGAACGCCTGACGCGAATCCAGCCGGACTCGCGTGATGCCTGGTTCAACTACGCGAATGCCCTCTTCGCGGCGGAGGCGTGGGAGTCGCTGGCTACGGTCGGCGACCGCCTAGCCGAAGTGGATCCTCTAGGTGAGAACTCCGGCCTGATCGGAGCACGGGCCCACCTCGAGCTCGGAGACGAAGATTCTGCGGTGCAAGGACTGAACAGAACGGAGGCCGCTCCGATTTACCTGGATGGTATGCAGCTGCGACCCACGGATTCCGACGTCCTCCTCCAAGGACAGGCGATAGGAAACGCGGCCGAACCCGGGAGTTCGGTGCGCGTGCGATTCATGTTCTACGGTGGCGACGGGGTGTTGGGTGACGAGACGGTCACGATTTTCGCGCCATCCGCCGGGGAACGGGAAATGTTCGAGGTCCCGTTTGGCGGGCGAGCAACATCGTACCGGTACGAACTCGTTTCACCTCCGAACCCTTAGCTCCAAATCGGCCGTCGATGTTTAGAAGGCTGTTGAAGAAGTACAGCCTTCTAGGGGACGAGCAACCGAACGATCCCGTCGTGCTTGTTGAGTAGGAATACCTGGCCCCCGGGTCCCGCCCCGAAACGCAGGTCCGCACGCGTGGCGGACTCCTTGCCCTGCTCCTCGTTTTTTTCTTGTATGAGCTGGAGAAGTGTCTTTGCTTGGCCACCGGAGTTGAACAAAATACGACGGATGGAGTCCTGTCCGCCGTCGGGTAGGTCGTCAGCCTGGATATAGAAGAGTTCTCCGCTGGGCTGGTCCCCGAATAGAAGCAAGTCGGTCAATTGAGGAATCGCGTCGTCTCGGTACACAACAAGCCCTGAAGCCGCGGATTGAGGCTGGAGCAATGGGTCTGGCTGCGCCCACTCCACGACCGGATATGTGACGGACGGATCGCTACGGGGGTTGGCCATGTCGACCGCTTCACGACTGATGAACCGGAAGCTCCCCTCCCAGTCATTCCACCCGAGGTTGGCCCCGACCGTAACAAGCGTGATCTTCTCGACGATATTCTGGCCGATGTCGGCAAGAAACATGTTGCCGTTGTCCGCGTCCCATGCGAAACGCTGGGCATTGCGCACGCCGTAGGCGTAGATTTCGCCGAGGGTGGCCGGATTACCGTCTCCCGCGAACGGGTTGTCGGCGGGGATTCCGTACTCGCCGTTGGTACTATTCGAGCCCAACGGTTCGATGCGTAGGATCTTGCCGAAGGCCGAGCCAAGATCTTGGCCGTGGTTCAGAGGGTCACCACCGCTGCCCCCGTCCGCAACCGATATGTAGAGCCGACCAAAGTCGGCGTCACCGGGCGAAGCGATGGAACTGAAGCCGACCTGTCCCCCATTGTGGTTGCCAAAGGGTTGCTGGAGTCGCAGAAGCTCACGAGGCTGGCCGCCGTCGTAGCGAGCGCCGCTGGGGTTACGGGAGGTCCATTCTAGAAGGACCGTGTCGTGATTGTCTTCCTCGCCGGACGGCCTGAAGTCGGGCGCTGGTTGGGTGTTTTCGCTGTCGCTCCAAGTGTAGAACTTGCCGTAACCCTCGGTCCCCGACTGTCCGAATTGGGGGTGGAAAGCGAAGCTCTGGAAGCCCGTTTCCCGGCTCGAGGACCGAACAGGGAATTCCCAGCGCGAATCATTGATATCGACGTATTGAGAGACGGTCCGACCGTCGTAGCTGACCGTATAAAGCGAACCCCGCATGTCGTTCACGAAGATGCGGTCGGTTCCCGGTTCGTCGACCAAGCGCATCATCCGTGCGTGAACGTCGTCGACGTCCGGGATGGCCGCGAATTCGACGAAGTCGACCAGGATCACACCCTCGGTCGCCTCGATCGGATCCGGAAAGGGGTCGTTGGTCCTTTGCGCCGACAGAGGTGACACCGTCACCATCGTTGCGGTCAGCATGAGCACGATGCGCATGGTCACGCGACCGTCGAGTTTCAAGTGCATGTCAGGTCCAGAGTTATCCGACGGAAGAGGTGACCCATCTTGATCTTAGATCGACCGACCCTTAGGGACCGGCGAGGACCTCGTCCAGCCAATCCATCAGAATTCGGTCGTCGAGTCGAAGCACGTGCCCCTGCCCCCTGATCATATTAACCCTAGGGGTGACGCCCGCGGCCTCGAGCGTAACGCGTGTTGCCTCCGTGGAGGCGTGCCATCGGCTGTCCATTTCACCCACCATCAGCCAGATCGGCTTTCCGGCGAAGGCTGCGAGCGCCTCGGGTCGGCCCGTGTAATTCCCCGGCATCGCGATGACGGCAGCGAAGCGGGTGGGATCGGAAGCCAGTGCGTGAAAGGCTCCCCTACCCCCGTTTGAAGCGCCTACCACCACGACCCGATCCGAATCGTACGAGACGTTTTCGTCGAGCCAAGCGAAGAGCCCTGGGATGAATTCGTCCGCTTCGGTCTCGAGCGAGGATCCGACAATCGAGGGTGCCACCACGACGTACCCCCTCCGCGAGGCTTCCCCGTTCCAGTAGGCATCCACCATCCCCAGCGTCAAGTCGGGGGTTCCTGCTCCCCACGGAAGGGCGAGAATAAGCGGGTGGTTCCCGGAATCGGAGTAGTCGTCCGGTTTGAAGACGGCCACGTCGACCCGGATCCCGTCGCCGTACGTGACCTCCACCCATTCGTAATCGGCGGCGGCGATCGGCTTCGAAATCCCCCAATCGGTCCCTACAGCGGCGCCGCTAGAGGAAGCAACGGTCGCGAGTAGCCCGGCGATCAGAGCGGTCGAGCGGCGTCCGAAGGAATTTTGCCCCGGAGTGCGTCGGGTGCGAATCATGGATGGGCTCAGGTTAGATTAGGATTGGCACAGGCCCCAAAGCGAGGACAGCTCGAGGCCGGATCATAGCAACGATGTCGATCCAGTTGCAATGTAGCAAACCTCTCCTACTTTCATCTGCCTATTCCGCTCCAACGCCAAGCGGTCCACAGACCATCTGTGGCTTGGCCCGCCGGGCTGAAGGTGAATCCAAAAACACCTGCCGAAAACAGAGGAGCCGCCATGACGGTATCGAAGCGAGTCGGATCGACGTTGGTGATCACCGGTGCTGCATTGCTGGTCGTCACCGTACAAGGGGCGTTTGCCCAGGGCCTGGGGAACGTCAGCATCCCACCCATCAATGATCTGCCCAACCCGTATTCATCGGTCGATGGATGGGCCAGGCTTCCCGACGGTAGGGAGTGGGGCTCGACCGCCGGCGTCGACATCGATCCAGACGGCATCCACCTTTGGGCAATCGATCGTTGCGGCGGGAACAGCTGTGCCGACTCCGACGTTAATCCGATTCTAAAATTCGATCCGGATGGAAACGTCGTGGCCAGCATGGGGGGAGGGTTGTTCATCTTCCCGCACGGACTGCACGTGGACCGGGACGGCAACGTCTGGGTGACGGATGCTCAGGGGCCGAACCCCGAAAACCCGAACACAGCCGGCAAGGGCCATGTGGTCATCAAGCTCAGCCCGGAGGGAGAGGTTCTCTTGACGCTCGGCACGCTGGGGGTCGCGGGAGACGGCACGGACGCGTTGCTCAACACACCGTGCGACGTCGTGACCGACCTGGACGGCAATATCTATGTGGGAGACGGCCACACCGGCCAGAATCCGACGGCCACGCCGGAAACGGTGGCGCGCATCGTCAAGTTCGACCGAACCGGTCGGCTCCTTCAGTCCTGGGGGCAGTGGGGATCCGGACCTGGCGATCTTCGGACCCCCCACGCGTTGGACTTCGATTCACGCGGCAGGTTGGTGGTGGGTGATCGGGGCAACAACCGGCTGCAGATCTTCGAGACGGATGGGACGTACGTGGGTGAGTTCAAGCAGTTGGGTCGTCCGAGTGGGATCTACATCACGTATGACGACATCATCTACGTGGCCGATTCAGAGTCGGAATTCGACGACGTCCGCAACCCTGGCTGGAAAGCGGCCATTCGGGTGGGAAGCCTGCGAGACGGAATCGTCACGACGCTGATCGACGGAGCCGTCGAGGCCTACCCCAACGGCTCGAACCCTGAGGGTGTGGCGGTGGACGCGGCGGGTAACGTCTACGGCGCGGTGGTGTCCGGCGGAGGCGCGTTGGTGAGGTCGTCTAGACGGTAGTCGGTTCCACAACGCCTCAAACGACCGCGTCCACTGGTCGTGAGCCTCCGCCACCGACCCTCACAGGCCGAGGAGGAGGCGCTCAAAGGCTGCAAATAAGGAAGGCCCCTCCCGAGAAACTCGTGGAGGGGCCTTTACTTATCTGTAGCCGCGTCAATTGGTTAGGGTCATGCCTAGGGGGCGAACCGTCGTCCGTGTTGGCTACTCCCTCATGAACTTTTTCAGATCGCGAGGCAGGACCTCGCCCGCGTATACGTTCCCCATTCTATCGACCGTCACGCCCTCTGGCATGGCGTTCCCGATGAATCCGATCTCGGAGAAATCGCTCGCATTGGCGATCACGATCCCCAGTCTCAACTGGTAGTCCGCGACGTAGAGCACGTCGTCTTCGGTGATGTCCATCCCGCTCGCCATGATACCCGCCCACTCGGTGAGGTAATGCCCGTTCTGGTCGAAGACCTGAATGCGTTCGTTCAATCGGTCCCCTACGAAGAGCCGTCCCCGGGAATCGAAAGCGAGCGAATGGGGCTCGTTGAACTGTCCTGGGCCGCTCCCTTCCTCGCCCCACTCCATGATGAAGTCGCCGTCCTTGGAAAACTTGACGACCCGGTCGTTGCCGTGCCCATCGACCACGAACACGTCGCCGTTGGGCGCCACGGCCACGTCGGCCGGGCCATCGAACGTGTTTTGGCCCGCACCGGCGACACCGGCGGTGCCGATGGTCATCAAGAGCTCGCCGTCCTGGGTGAACTTCATGACCTGATGGCCTTGGCCCCCCGCCCCGCGAGCATCTGTCGTCCAAATGTTACCGTCGTCGTCCAGAAAGAACCCGTGAGGCCAGATGAACAAACCTTCGCCCCAACTGTCCAAGAGCCTGCCGGACGGGTCGTATTTGAGCACAGGAGCCACGTTTTCACGCCCGTCATCGCAACTCGTGGAAAAACACCGGTGGAAGACCCAGAGGTTGCTCTCGTCATCGAGTTCGACGCCGATGGTCTGGCCCCACGCTTCAACGCCGCTCGGTAGTTGAGCCCACCCGTCGACCAGACGGTACGGCGCCTCCTGTCCTTGGACGACCGCAGGAGTGGCTGTAACCACCGCGACGAATCCTGCCACGAGGGTCAGCCCAATACGTTCCATGTGGGACATCAAAGCACCTCCATACTCGGACGAGGGAAAGCCATTGACCACTCCCCTGCCCCACGAACGTACCAAGGGTCGATCTGGCTTCGAAGCTATGGGAGCGACCGGGGCCCGGCAAACCAACGAACTCCGCCGGCGTCTCTCAGTCCCGCCCGCGCACCACCCCAGGGCGAGCTCGCGTTCGATCAGTCCTCCGGAGTCCATCCCCGACTTCGACTTCGATCAGTCCCGGCTCGACTGAGCCTGCCGCTCCCTAGGCGGCGTCCCACATTCCCACTGGGTTGAGGGTCTAGCCTCGCTCAGCCGCCGGCGCTTCACCAGCGCCGCCCATCCACACATCCCTTCGTCCCTTTCGAGCATCGCCGAGACGCTCGCCGCCAGACTGCCTCCGCACCGCTCCCGGGCCGCCGCAAATTGACCGGGTTAGGCCTGGCCCGCACGTCCTCCCGACCCGCCAAAGGGCTTTTGGTTTTCCTATCCTCTGCCGGTACGGATTCTAGGCGAATGAATCCACTCGTCCTCCCAGAAAAATGCTCAAGGATAGCCTCCGTTGGCACTGATGCCGTCACTGACGAGCCAACAACCCATGTAGTATGCGCGAGACCTACCGCCTCACGAGCGGGAGACGGCTTGCAGTGGGCTTAATAGACCGCATGAAGGCCATCCGAGGGGATGCCCCAGGACGGGTCCGTGCAGCTCCCCGTTGCGTTTCTGTCTCAACTCATCGAAGCTGAGGGGACTGGGCCAGGGGTGGGTCGGCTACTCACCCTGCAAGAAGCCGGCGATATCGTGGGTCGCTCACCCGGCACCATCAGAACATGGGCGAACAGCGGCCAACTCGAGGGCGCGTACATGGCATAACGAGCCTGGGTGACTGCTATTGCTTGCCCCTCCGGGTTTCTCGATTTATCTTCGACTTTCGGTTTTTATTCGGTATTCGTCCTGCCTCATTCGATTGGCTCATCCGACCATGTCGAAGCCCCGTTCACGTATGTATGGTGTTCCCACCCACCCCATCGTTCGGGGGTGGGAGAACAAAGGCTCGATCACCACTCCGCAGCGTGGAAGTCGCCAAGCGTTGTGTGCTTGGCTGCCCACGTTCGAGCTTCGGCTGGAACTGGTTCGAACCCCGGAGTTGGACAGCACGTCCGTAGCTCTTCTCTCCCCGGGAGAAAACACCAGGAGAACGATATGGCAGGTCTCCGAACGCGCCTCGATCGCAGGCGTACAGCCAGGGCAACTCATTTCGCAGGCCGTCGCTCTCTGCCCTTCCCTCACCCTCTTGGAGCCCGATCCGGCCCATTACGACGCTGCGCAAGAAGAGCTCCTGGAAACCCTGTCGGGCCTGAGTCCCATCGTGGAGCCCGCCGGCCGTGGGCGGATTTTCATCGGCATGGATGGGCTCGGTCGGCTGTACGGCTCACCGTCGCGCCAAGTGGAGCGGGTTCTGCACACGCTCCTGAAAATTTTTCCTCGCCCGCTAGTGGCCGCCACAAGAATCGGATGGGCTCCTGGAAAATTCGGGGCCTGGGTGGCCGCAGCCGGCGCAGGCCCGGGTCGGCCCGTGATCGTTCCGGACCAGGAATTGTCGGCATTCCTGAGCCCGTGTCCCGTTTCCGTCCTCCCGGTGGATGCGGTCGTGACGGAGCGGCTCGAACGACTCGGGATCCAGACCCTGGGCGACTTGATCCGCCTTCCGACCCCTGCCCTGGTCGGACAGTTCGGCCCCGACGGACGTAAAGCCAGAGCGTGGGCCATGGGTGAGTGCATCGATGCCGTCCAGCCGTACTACCGTCCTCAACCGATCCGTGCCTCGATGGAATTTCATACCCCCGTGGGTCAAATGGATACACTCCACGGCGCTCTCGACCGGCTCTTGGAGCGGGCGCTGGCCCGCCTGGAGCGCAAAGGCCGGAGCATCCAGGGGGTGCGCCTCGGGGCGCGTCTGGAAAGCGGGGGGTCGTGGGTCCTGGAGACAATCCTTCGAGAGCCCACGTCGGAGCGGGGTCGGATCGCTTTCACTGTCCGAAGCCGCATGGCCCTCTCCCCTCCCCTGCGGGCGGTCGAGGCTCTCATGGTGGAGTTTTTCCAATTCGGTCCGGCGACATCCCAGAACGACCTCTTCGGTCGCGCCGAAGCCAGCGGCAGAGAGGAGAGCGGACGGGAGTTGTCCGAGGGGACCATCCCGTCCGCTCTCCGGGAAGCCGTGACCGAGTTGAAGCTGAAGCTGGGGTTCTCCCCGCTCTATCGCGTCGTAGAGATCGATCCCTGGTCCAGGATCCCGGAGCGACGACACGCGTTGTTGAACTTCGATCCATGAGTTACGTGAGGAATCCAGGTTCGTTCACCCCAATCAAAAAACCACGGGAACACCGCCCCGCCGGACCAAGTAGTAATGGAACTCGCCGCCACACGGAGTGGGGGCAAGCAACACGGAACAGGAGTGATGTCGCACGTGGATTGTTCGGAATTTCTGAGCCGGTTTTCCGAGTTCTATGATGCACCGGCGGAATCACAGCTTCGGCGACAAATAGAGGCACACGTCGAGGAGTGTGAGAAGTGTGCGCGCTACGAACGGGCCGTCGCGAATGGGGCTGCACTGCTACAAACGTTGCCTCGGATCCAACCGTCTGACAGCTTCCGCTCCACTTTGGAGCACCGTTTGTTGCATTTGGAAGAAGAGAATGCACTGGTCCGGACCGCGGCAGCTTCGGCCGTTCCAGCGCTGACCGCCGTGGGCATGGCCGTCGTCCTTGCGGTCGTCGCGTGGTCTCCGACGTTCGGAGACGCTACGGTCGAAGTGGAGTTGGCGCCCATCGTCGTTTCCGATCCTCCGTTTCCCAAACCTGCCTTCCTCGCCAGCCAACGAAGGTTCGTACGTCGGGAGCCGGCTCTCATTCTGGAGAAGGGACTGTGGTCCGACCCCAACGCGCTGCTCTACGAGTATTCTCCAATGCGTCAGCGGTACCAAACCGGAGACTTTCTGAGACGAACAGGCTTTTGAGTTCTCCAGATTGAGACCTCTGTAACGGCAGAGCTTCTCGCACAGTTCCGCTCCACCGCAAAGCCCTCCCTTCCACGGCGAAGCCTCCCTCCTGCAAGCGACGTACCCGACTGAACGAGTCACATTGGCCTGGGTCGCGCAAAGATCGTGGTCCTCACGGGTCGCCCCGAACGGGATCCTTGCTATCTGAATCACGAGAGCAAGATCTTGGATATCACGAGGACGAGATCTTGGATCTGATGGACAATCCCCCAATCCAGAGCAAAAGTGTGAGGGCTACGAGACGTCGCTTCGTGCGATTCGTGCTGAGTAGTGCCGTTGCGGGTGCCACATTAGGGCTCGCTGGGTGGCGCACCGGTCGTTGGGCGCTGCGCGTCGAAACCCACGTGTTCCGACTCGAGTCTCTGCCGGCAGGGTTCGACGGTTTTCGTATCCTCCTCCTGTCGGACGTGCACGCCGGTGCCGACATGGACGGTCATCGGATGTCGGAGGTGGTCGGATTCGTCAACTCCCTCGGAGCCGACCTCATCGTCATAGCCGGTGACATGGTCGACGGGGGGCCTCAGCCGCGGATACGCGCAGCTTCGCTCACGCCTTTCGAGATTTGAAATCCGCCCATGGAGTCGTGGCAGTGCCGGGTAATCACGATCACGCTTCTGGCATCGAGACCTTGGTCGAGGAACTCCACGGGTCGAGTACAGTCCTCCTGCGCAACGAGCATCACGTCATCCAAGGCTCGGACGGTGGTCTGGCCCTTCTCGGTGTGGACGATCCGCGAGTCCACACCTCTCAGGACGAAGCGGTCGCGGCAGTGGCGTCTCGCGCACCGGGTGGACTCTTCCCGATTCTCCTAGCCCACCGCCCAGCCGCGTTCGAGGCTGCAGCAAGACATGGAATCCCGCTGACTCTCTCGGGTCACACCCACGGCGGGCAGATCGCACTTCCATGGAGAGACCTGACACCCGTACGCCTGCTCACGAAATATGTGCGTGGGCATTACCAGGTGGGCAATTCACACCTGCTCGTCAGCTCGGGTGTTGGCACCAGCGGCCCGCCGATCCGAGTCGGCGTTCCGCCGTCTATGGCCCTGGTGACCCTGCATAGCGGACTTGGTGATTCTGCATAGCTCGATTCGGGATTGCATCGCCCAAGTATTCGGTTTATCTTCGGTTTTGACTCTTAAACCCGACTCGAATGCATCCCAGCGTCCCACTGACAAACCGCGCCGAACACGGGCGCCCTGGCAGCCTCCAGCGACAGAGGCTGCGGCCTTTGAAGTCCCCGTCCTCAGTCCGCGTTCAAACAGACAAAGAAGGCTCGCCAGCCATCCTCCACCAGAGGGGAAAGAGACTTCGTGTGGAGGCGGTTCGAGAGCGCTGGAGGATCGACGACGAGTGGTGGCGTGATCCGATTTCCAGAGAGTACTTCGCTCTGGTATTAGAGGACGGCCGGCCGCTCACCCTCTTTCGGGATCTCACGACCGGAGGGTGGTACGGGCAATGAGAGTCCTCAGGGTCCAACTCGCACCACGCAAGAAGAACCGAGTCCTCGTACATCTAGAGGGCATCGAGCCCATCGAGGTCGCCCTGGACGTCGTCGAACGCTCCGGCATTCACGTCGGAGTGGACGTGACCACCAAGGATCTCGCGCAGCTGGAGGAAGACGACGCCAAATGGCGTATTCGTCAGGCTGCCCTTCATCTTCTTTCATATCGACCACGAGCGGAACAGGAACTCCGGAGCCGCCTGCGTTCCAGGGAGTTCCCTCCGGCACTCGTCGAGTGGTGCCTCCGGGTTCTCGAAGAACAGGGACTCATCGACGATCATGCGTTCGCATCGGCTTTCGTGCGTAGTAGGATCCGCCTCAGGCCGAGAGGACGTTTCCGTTTGGCCCAAGAGCTTCGCCAAAAAGGAGTGTCGGCCGAAGTAACAGAACAAGCCATCGCTGAATCCTTCGAGGACGAGGAAACATCCGAGCGAGCCCTGGCGTGCGAGGCTGCTCGTGGTTGGCTTATTCGCCAAGGCTCGAAGCTTGCGGAGAGCCTGGCCAGCGCGGACCGATCGAAAGAGCGGGAGCGGGCCCGTCAGCGCCTCCATGCGTTCTTGAGCCGCCGCGGATTTGGGCCGGACGTTATCCGTATCGGGATGGAGGAGGCCGAGACAGCGGCAAGGGAAGCTTTGTAGCTCAAAAAGAGGAGTTCACGGTCCGGTTTCGCTCAGAAAAAATGCGACAGGGAAACGTACCCGACGTTCGGCTGAGTGCCGACGTCTCCTCACGGGTCTCCTCACGGCCTCGGCGATGGCGCTGGGTCTCGCCCTACACCTCACAGCAGAAGAGACAGCCCGTGGTGCTCATCTGGAAAACCTCATCGTGACGGACTTGCTTGCATGGCGAGAGACTCAAACCCGCCGCCCGAACATTCTGTACTGGCGTACCAGCAAGGGTCAGGAGGTCGACTTCGTGGTGGAGACGGCAACGAATTTGCTGCCCATTGAAGTGAAGAGCTCCTCTTCCGTGCGAACCGAGGATGCGCGACACCTGAAAACGTTCATCCGTGAGTATCCCGAGAGGGCTTCGGCTGGACTCCTGATCTACGGTGGCGAAGACGCCTATTGGCTCACGGATCGAGTCCTCGCCGTACCGTGGAGCAGGATCCTATAGGGAAGGTCCACACGACTCTCCGATTGTAAACAATCAATATTCGGTTTATCTTCGGTTTTGTGTAGTACCCTTAAGCCCCCGTTCATTTTTAAACGTGTCCACACCTCCCTACATCGAGCTCCACTGTCACTCCGGCTTTTCTTTCCTGGATGGTGCCTCTCATCCGGAAGAGTTGGTCCTTCGAGCCCTCGAGTTGGGTTATCCCGCCCTGGCGCTCACGGATCACAACGGTTTGTACGGGTCCATGGAATTCGCCCAAGCGGCCCGAAACGAGGGACTTCAGCCCATCACCGGCGTCGAGGTTACGGTGGCCTTGGACATTCCGGGGATCCCTGAGGGCTTGGATGGATTGAACGTGAGAGATTCGGTCGGTGACGGCGATCCGCTGGCCCGGGGCTGCCATATGACCCTCCTGGCCGAAACCCCGACCGGTTACGCCAACCTTTGCCGGCTCGTGAGTGAGTCGCATCTGTTGAGTGAGCGCGGCCGACCCACCCTTCGCCTTTCGTCTCTCCTCGCACGCACGGAGGGCCTCATCGCCCTCACCGGGTGCCGACGTGGCCCGTTGTCGATGGCTCTGGAAGACAGCGTAACCACCGCCGAGTTCCTTGCACGGCGCCTGCACGCCGCTTTCGGCCCCCGTGGGCTTTTCGTCGAACTTCAGGACAACGAGCGGAAGGGGGACGGCTACCGGAACCGGGGCCTCGGCCGGCTCGCCGACCGGCTCGGCATTCCCGTGGTGGCGACCGGAAACGTGCATTACCACCGACCTGAACGGCACCGTCTTCAAGACGTGCTGGTGGCCATCCGGAATCGGACCACTCTGAATGGCTCACACGAGCACCGCCGCGCCAACGCACGGTTTTATTTAGCCGCGCCCGATGAAATGGCTCATCGGTTCCAGAGCCGCCCGGACGCAACAGCCCACACCCTGGAGATCGCCGAACGGTGCGCTGCTTTCGACTTGACCCAGGATCTGGGATACACGTTTCCGGACTTCGACGGGAGCGACCGGGGTGGAGCGATCGAAACGCTGAAAGCCGTCTGTCTCGCCAAGTTGGACGAGCGCTACCGAGACTCCAAGCTGGAAACCGAAGCCCGCGAACGCCTCCACCAGGAACTCGGGCTGGTGGACCGCCACGGTCTTGCAGGGTTTTTCCTGGTCTACCGGGACATCATGGAGCTGGCCCGGGATGTCGCCGCCGAAATCCGAGGCGGCACCCCGAGGGCCCACGCCGGCCTGCCTCCGGGGCGGGGGCGGGGCTCCTCGGTGTCGTCGATCATCTGTTATTTGATCGGCCTCTCACATGTCGATCCCATCAAAACGAATCTTTTTCTGGGCCGCTTCTTGAACGAAGCCATGCGAAGCGTCCCGGACATCGACCTCGACTTCCCACGGGACATCCGGGAAAAGTTGATCCTCCGGGTCTACGAACGATACGGGAGCGAGCACACGGGATTGGTGTGCACATTCCCCACGTACCGTTTGAAATCGACGCTTCGTGAAATCGGGAAGGCCCTCGACCTGCCGATGGGAGATATGGAGAAGCTCTCCAAGTTGGTGGAGCACCGCTCGGGGGGAGGCCTGCTCGCGGAACTCGAGCGTATGCCGGAGTTCCGTGAAAAAGCCGGCTCACCGCTGTGGCGAGCGCTCTGCGAGTTGGCCGACGACATCAAGGGCCTTCCCCGCCACATCTCGCAGCACGTGGGGGGCATGATCATCTCGAGTCGTCCCCTGGTAGAGATCGTGCCGCTGGAGCCCGCGGCCTGGGAGGGCCGGGTGCTGTGCCAGTGGGACAAGGACTCCTGCGACGACGCGGGGTTCATCAAGATCGACTTTCTCGCGTTGGGTATGCTCTCCCTGGTGGAAGAGGCCGTAGACCTGATTTCGGAGCGAGAGGGCCGGCCGCCAGACCTCTCTCGTATCAACTTCGCCGACGAGGCGCTGTACGAACACATCTGCACGGGCGACACGATCGGCACGTTCCAAGTGGAGAGCCGGGCCCAGATCCAGATGCTTCGGCGCGTCCAGCCTCGGAATCTGGAGGACTTGGCGGTCCAAGTGGCCATCGTCCGGCCCGGCCCCATCGTGGGAGGCGCCGTCAACCCTTACGTGCGCCGACGTGAGCTCCTGCGTGAGGATCCGAATTTCCGGGTCCCATACGACCATCCCCTTCTGGAGGAGGCTCTGGGAGAGACGCTGGGCGTCATCATTTTCCAGGATCAGGTGCTCCAGGTGTGCCAGGCCCTCGCCGGATTTTCGGACGGTCAAGCGGAGAGCCTCCGGCGCGCCATGAGCCGAAAACGCTCCAAGGAGGCGATGGACACACACTGGGAAGCCTTCCGTGAAGGTGCTGGGCAACGTGGCGTCGACGAGACCACGGCCCAGAAGGTCTTTCAACAAGTGACCGCTTTCAGCGAGTTCGGGTTTCCGAAGTCCCACGCCGCCGCTTTCGGCCTGCTCGCCTACCAATCCGTCTGGCTGCGTTATTACCACGGCACCGAGTTCTACGTGGCGCTCTTCAACAATCAACCGATGGGTTTCTACGGGTTGGACGCTCTGGGCAGGGACGCCCGCCGTCGTGGAATCAACACGCTCCTACCCGATGTCAACCGGAGCCGGGTGAAGTGCACACCCGAAGGGTCCGACCTGCGGATCGGCCTCGGGTTCGTGCGGGGCTGGGGAACCGACATCGCCGAACGTGTGGTGGAGGAACGAAAGCGACATGGATTGTTCGTCTCCCTCTCCGACTTTCTCCGGAGAACACCCGCGTCTCTGAAAAGGCCCGTGATCGAAAACCTGATCTGGGTGGGTGGATTCGAGAGCTTCGGCCTGACTCGAAGAGAGTTGCTTTGGCAAGCCGGGCTCTGGTTGGGCCCCGAAGACGACGCCACGCGGAGCGGCGGCCGGGACGACCACCCCCAGACCGAACTCGGGTTGGAGGACCCGTACGAGCGGATCCAATTCTCCGATCTCGATGATTCGGAGCGGATGGTAGCAGAGTACCGCATGCTCCGCTTCTCCACGGATCTTCATCCCCTCTCCCTGCTTCGGGATGAACTGCCTGCTGAGACTGTGACTGGCGATCGTTTTTCGGATCTTCCGAATCACTCCACCGTGACGGTCGCCGGCATTGTCGTGGCTCGACAACGTCCTTCGACCGCAAACGGGTTCGTTTTTGTTTTGATGGAGGACGAGTCCGGGCCCATCAACGTGATCGTGAAGCCGAAGCTCTACGAGAAGTGTCGGACCACTGTGCGGATGGAACCGTTCCTTTTGGTTCGTGGACGGCTTCAGAAAGATGGGCTGACCATGAATGTGATCGCGCAAACCGTGAAGGCGGTTCGGGTTGGGGAGGGGCGGCGGGTTCGGGGGGGGCAGCCTGTACAGGGTGGGCAATTGGAGACGCTGCCCCCTGCCCTGCTGGGGAGCGAGGGAGGGTGGGGCGAGGCGGAGCAGGCGCCGCGGGCGCCTTTTCGTTATCTGACGGCACTGCGCCAGTCTCCACCGGGGGTTAAGAGCTTTGGATGACGGGATGGCTAACGGATGGCCGCCCCTACGGAAGCGTGGCCCCGCCGGCAGTATTGGATCGAGGTCCGAACAACGCGTCCACGCCGACCGTGCCCCTGAACGGCGTCACTTCGAAAAAGTAGACGGTTCCGTTTACCAGGCCATCCACCACACAACTGAGCACTTCGCCGATCATCGATCCCGCGATCGGGGCCGTACACATTCCCGTGGTGATATCGGTCCAGGCCAAGGTGGTACTGGGGCGGAACCGAGCGGTATACCTCGACGGGCTCCCAAAACCGTCGTCCACCTCCGTCCAGTTCAGCGTGAGCGTCGTGGCGGTCGCCTGCACCACCGAGAGATCGGTCACCTGGCCAGGGAGAGGAATCGGGTCCACCGTCAAGTCTGCGGTGGATCTGGGGATAAATCGCCACGTCACGAGGCCTGGAGCCGTTAGGATGGGAACCAGCACACCCGTAGCCTCGCGAATCGAGAAGGAGTCCGGGTGGATCCGTCCGAGATCATAATCTCCCAGCTCTAGAAGAATCATGTCCAGCGGGCCGGAGCCATCGTCGACGGTCACGTGTAAGTCGCGGCCGAGCAAACTCGTGACCGTGGCCGTATCCACGATGTCGGCATCGCGAATTCGCACGAGTGCGGCATCTTCGAGCCAGTCATCAGCGGTCGTAGCCATTGCGGTGGTGAATTCCAGCGGCAGCGGGAGGACCACTTGGGAAGCCACCAGGAAGGGCTGTCCCTCCGCGAGAACCGGCTGCCCTTGCGCCCGGGCTGTCCGCCCGAGGATCCTCGCACTGTCGCCCGGGAATAGAGCCGAACGGGGAGTACCGATCACGCGCAAATAGGTGTCGCCATCCTGCAGGAACATGGATCCGTCGGCGAAGGCGTCTCCGGAATTAAGGACGATTCCTGCTGTGAACCCCTTCCTCCCGTTCGGCAAGCTCCGGGCCTCGGCAAGCGTGAACGAGGGGAACGTCAACCCCATGCTCACACTCAGAGTATCGCCCGCACGGAGGGTCAACTCTGTGTCATCGAAGTCGAACACCGCGAGCGAGTCTCCGAGATAAGCGCTGTCCGCTTCGAGCCGGAGGCGACCGAGAGGGACGCCGTCCAGCACGAAGGCTCCGTTGGCGTCGGTGACAGCACTGGCCACAAGGCTCTGCGTCCCTGCAACGAAGAGCTGAATCTCGAGCCCCCGAACCTGATCATCAGAGGTGTCTTGGACTCGGTTTCCGTTACCATTACGAAGCTGCTGATGGCGACTTAGAGGTTGTTAGAACAGGTCTATGCGAGATCTTGAATTAGAGAGGAAGGATCGCCGGGCAACTAGCCCCCCAGTACCCCCGCCCCCCCCTTTTTCACTGCCGTATCCCCTCCACTAATTAACAGTGTTTTGCGCGTCCTGAGTTGCGGTCCTGAGTGGGGCGGGGCAGAATGAGGGCATGAAGAAAACCCTGCTATTCGTACTCGCTCTAGCAGTCATCCCTGTTCGACCAACTCGCTAAGGAGTTTCCGGACACTATCGGTAGAGATTGGAATGACGGAGCTAGATAGTCTCCACAGCGTCAGGTGGGAGATGGACGACGAAGGCGGCGGCGCGGCGTTTGTCTTCGCCTATCGAGAAGACACCCTGGTCCAGCAAGAGCACTTCTTCAACTCACTGGATGACCTGCCTGAACACATTGCCGAAGTAATCCGGCAGGATGGCGGCACCGGGGGGGAGAGAGTCTTCTAATCAACGCACAGGCCAGGCTCCCGGCATCCTTCCGCCAGCCAAGAGAACAACTACCGGGGCGGCACTCCTAGCGCACCTACCGACAGGGTTCTGCGCGTCCTGAGTTGCGGAACTCTGAGATTAAGCTGCTCATGCGGATCGTTTAAAAGAATGACCTGGTTTAGCATCTGTAAAATGTGATCGGGAAAGCCCTATGAGAGAGCCGATATTATGCTGAAGCTGAGGTTGAAAAGAGCTACTTGTTCTGGCTCCGCAACCCACATTTTTGTCTTGCTACTGTTTATCATCGGATGTAGCGAATCCCTCAGCATGGATTCCGAATCCCCCAACCAGGATTCCGCCGATCTCTCGGAGTATTTCATCAACCCCGAGATCTGTAAGGATGACGTGGGTCCTGATTGTACCCAGCTTCGTTTAGGCGATTCACAACTGACCACCCTGGCTCCAGAACGGGGGAAGCTTTATGCCTGCATGCCAGGGAACCCAGGGGCACCGGGAAGTAACCGGAGTAAAATTACTTGGATTGATGAGACTAACAGCACGTGGAACCTGTTAGTGAAACCCTTTCTTCCAGAGGGGTCGTTCTCCCCACCTATCGGCACTTCAAGCGTTATAGAATCGGGATCAAATCGCACAATT
>Ga0114996_10000786_pt1 | contig 44219 bp, 38 predicted proteins | sample ArcticOcean_MG_C_4_FD_87039 | JGI IMG/M metagenome (GOLD analysis project Ga0114996, IMG submission 87039) | Marine microbial communities from western Arctic Ocean - ArcticOcean_MG_CB4_134 | ecosystem: Environmental > Aquatic > Marine > Oceanic | place: Arctic Ocean: Canada Basin | collected... | reverse complement strand
TGACTGGGTGGATGGTGTTCGAAGTTCCCCCGGGCACAGAGTTTGCAGAGTTCCGGTGGGAGGCGTCAGACCTGATCACCATCAGGTTCTGACCTGGCCCAATTACAACAAAAGCCGCCGTACTCCGGCGGCTTTTTATTTGTGACTGCCACTAATGTCCCAGTTTTCAGCCTCAGCGCCGCTAAAATGCGGTGTATGGCCACTCGCTCAAAAATCCCGCCCGGTAGGCGGCAGTACCTGGAGACCAAAGCGCAGTACCCGGACGCGCTTCTGCTTTTCCGCATGGGCGATTTCTACGAGACGTTTGATGATGACGCACGCACGATGGCCAAGGTACTTGAGATCGCTCTCACCCAACGTGATGTTGGTGGCGGCAAAAAGTCTCCACTGGCGGGCATTCCATACCATGCACTGGATGCCTATTTGGGCCGTCTGGTCAAAGCCGGTCTCAAAGTAGCAATCTGCGAGCAAATCGGCGACCCCGCAGCATCTAAAGGCGTGGTCGATCGCGCAGTAGTGCGGATCGTAACGCCGGGCACAGTACTTGAGCCCGGACTGCTGGACGAAGGCCGCAACAACTATCTGGCCTCGCTGTTTGTTATCGGCGGCAATGCTGGCGTTTCGTACGTCGATATCACCACGAGTCAGTTCCGTGCCGGCGCAATGTCTCCTGAAGAAGCTGTGACTCATTTGCTTGGCGTCCAGCCGTCGGAAATTGTTGTCAACGAAGAGGCTGACGCACTGCTGGAGTCAACTTCAGGCGGCGATTGGATCATCAGGCCAGCATCTCCGGGTGCCACCGATTATCAGCTGGCAGGAGAGAGCTTGAAGTCACACTTCGAGAGCACAACTCTCTCTCCGTACGGCCTGACAGAAAGCGGCCTTGAAACGTTGGCTGCCGCGGCTGTCATCGATTTTCTAAGCCAGAGCCAGATGGGTGCACTCCCGCAGATCACGTCACTATCGGTGATATCCACCGACGACACGATGATCCTGGATCAACGAGCGATGCGTGATCTGGAAGTGGTGGAGTCCGTTGGCTCAAGGTCAGATGGGCCATCGCTGCTGGGAGTGCTGGACAGAACACAGACCGCGATGGGGCGTCGGCGACTGCGTTCATGGCTGACGCAGCCTCTAATTGAACTTGAAGGCGTCACGGACCGCCTCGACGCCGTTGAGAGTCTGCACTCCAATACTGGGGTGAGGCAGTTGATTCGTGATGCATTAAAGCGCGTTCCTGACCTTGAGCGACTGACGAATCGCGCACGGAATTTTTCAGCAAGCCCCCGGGATATATCCGCCATCGCCACTGGGCTGGAGCAGCTTCCGGTAATCGCCGATGCACTTCAGTCTGTAACTTCCAAACGCGACTTCTCAGTGCCGGACAGCGTCGAGCTAACTGAGGTTATCGGCGCAATCAGGGCAAGCCTCCTGGACCCCGCACCAGTTTTTGCTGGCGGGGGTGACACGATCAATGACGGCATCGATCCGGAACTCGATGAGGCTCGATCGCTCTCATCGGGTGCTCGAACTCGCATCGCTGCGATTGAGTCTGATCTGAAGCGCGACACCAAAATTGGCTCCCTCAAGATTGGCTATAACAAGGTTTTCGGCTACTACGTGGAGGTTTCACGAGCGAATCTGGACAAGATTCCGCCAGAATTTGAGCGTAGGCAGACGTTGGTAAACGCCGAACGATTCATCACGCCTGAACTGAAAGAACTTGAATCAAAGATCGTCACAGCCAGAGATCGAATATCTGAGTTGGAGCGTAGTGCATTCCGTCGGGTGACAAACGAGGTTGTGGTGCGCGGTGAGCGAATCATGCAGGCGGCTGCGTTTATTGCAGAACTAGATGTCTTCGCGGCGCTAGCAGAGGGCGCATCGCGTAATAACTGGGTACGTCCGGAGATGACCAACGGAACTTTATTTGAGGTCGTTGGCGGTCGTCATCCCGTCGTTGAAGATGCGCTTGGCCCGGGCAAGTTCGTTCCAAACGACACACGCTTGGACTCCGCTGGCGATCAACTGGCCATCGTCACCGGCCCAAACATGGCCGGGAAATCTACCTACATTCGCCAGACAGGGCTGATCGCTATCATGGCGCAGATTGGCTCGTTCGTGCCGGCCCAGAGCGCTACGTTGGGAATCGTCGACCGCGTCTTCACCCGCTGCAATCTCACTGATGAGATCTCATCAGGGCGATCGACGTTCCTGGTAGAGATGGAAGAGACGGCGACGATTCTGCATCAGGCCACCCGAAAGTCGTTGGTGATCCTCGACGAGATAGGCCGTGGAACAAGCACCTACGATGGTTTGGCGATTGCACGTGCCGTTGCGGAGCATATTCACAGCTCACCAGATCTGGGGTGCAAAACTCTGTTTGCAACGCACTATCACGAGATGACGGTTCTCGCCGACACGCTACCTCGGGCGCACAACCTTCAAGTTGCGGTCAGCGAGGACAGGGGCGATGTGGTGTTCCTGCACAAGATACTGCCCGGTGGTGCCGATAGGAGCTATGGCGTCCACGTAGGACGCCTTGCGGGCCTCCCCCAGCCGGTGATTGCCCGGGCCTGGGAACTTCTTGCCCAATTGGAGGCCAGCGCGCCAGATAGCCAGGCGACTTCGAACGGCACAGGCCAGAGCCAACAACTGCAACTTATGTCGCCTGAAGATGAGCTCCGAGATGCCATCGCGGAGCTTGATCCTGATACGCTCACACCACTTGACGCGTTGACCAGGCTCTATGAGCTGAAGAAAAAGTTAAAGGGTGGTTCATAGGTAGCCGTTGATTATTACTACCCTCGTATTTGCTCTTGTCGGTCTCTTAATTGGTCCCTTTGTTAATCAGGCTATTGATCGATTCCCACCCGTGCCTGAAGGGTCAGACGACCGCTGGATTCCAACGGTCAAAGGCACCGGACGAAGAATCCGAGTCCCTGCTGCCACGCCCGACCCGTTCGCACTGGTTTTCGTTCCGCTGGCGGGCATGTTTGCTTTCAAAGGGCAGGGGAGATCGCGCACCGGCTTCTCCTACCGGCGACCGATCGTCGACCTCCTGACCGCGGGACTGATGGCGCTGGCCTGGTATCGGTTCGAGGACGATTGGTTTCGTGCCATTGCTGTGGCCGGTTTTGCCACGGCGTTCCTTGCGCTAGCGGTGATGAATTTTGAGACAGAATATCTGCCCGATAAGCTGACGCTGCCCGGCATCGTGATCGCTCTGGCAGTATCACCGGTCTGGGCGCATCTCGATCCGTGGGACGGTATCGCAGGAGCCGTGGCCGGTCTGGCGATCTTCTATCCGTTTGTTTTGTACGGAACCTGGAAACGCATTGACGTGATGGCACTTGGAGACGTGAAGTACAGCGGATTCCTTGGGGCGGTGTTGGGCACGCAATTCCTCCTCACCGGCCTCTATATAGGCGTCCTCACCGGGGGACTGGCTGCAATATTCGTACTGATTCGAAGCGGCATGGGCGCTCGAAAATCGCTGCTGCCGTACGGGGTGTTTTTATCGCTCGGCGGGCTGATCGTTCTCTACTTCGGCCGAGACATTATTGACTGGGCCTCCGACACATTTATTGTCTGATGAGAAAGGCGCTTCTTCAGGGATGAATCTCGTTCACCATGCCCTCGGCTCGTTTGGCACCAACGTCTACGTTCTGGCCGATGACGAAACCAAAGAGGCGATGATCATTGACCCGGGCGCCGATTGCGACCGGCTCACGGAAGATATAGACCAGGCTGGGCTGACGCTGAAGTACATCGTGGTCACGCATGGCCATGGAGATCACGTCGGAGCAGTGTCAACGGTGAAGGATCGACTTGACGGGCAATTCGTCGCCCATCGCGGCGATGCCGATCAGATTGCCAATCCATCGCCATGGATTGTGGAGATGATGCCGGGGTTCGTTGACCCTCCTGAGATTGATGTCTACATCAATGATGGCGACGTGCTGAAACTGGGCGAACTTGATGTACTGGCGATCCACACGCCCGGCCATACACCCGGCAGTACCTGCTATCTGCACGAGGACGTGGTCTTCACCGGCGATACGCTCTTCTACGGCACTATTGGGCGCTATGACCTGCCGGGCGGTGACGGCGAACTTGAGGTAGCCAGCATCAAGAGCAGGCTACTCACGCTCCCGCCTGAGACCAGAGTGATGCCCGGCCACGGCCCGCAAACAACAATCGAACAAGAAGCCCGAATCAACCCACACCTCTCCTAGGTGCCTGGTGCCTGCCGCACGGGCACATTTAACAGCCGCGTGGCCTCAATTGGCGCAGATTCCTAACCTCGACGCGGGTCACCTTTCGTTTGCCTAATGTACGGCCTATACTGCCGCTAGAAACGTGACACTTTAGTCCACATTCAAAAGAGCAAACATGATCGTCAAAACCCCCATCCCAAAAATTGAAATTCAGCGCCCATCCAAAGATCTAATCAAGCGGCTTGAAGGCATCGGTAGCGCCACGGCTTCAGGTGAAATGCGGAAGCTTGGGATCAGCCTGCCCGTGATCGACGGCCTCACTTCGTGGGTGCCCGGCCACAGCATTGTTGGACCGGCAATTACGCTGCAATACCTGCCCAAGAGGGAAGACCAATACCCCGAGGGTGAGTACAACGAGCCTGAGTCGCAGGTCCATCGGCATGCGCTTTATCACGCTGAGGCCGGAGACATCATCGTTGTCGATGGCCGTGGTGATATCACTAGCGGTGTGTTCGGCGACATGATGCTGACATACCTGAAGGGCCGAGGCGCACTTGGCATCGTCATTGACGGCGCTATTCGCGATTTCGGAGATGCCCAAAAGCTTGGGCTTGGAATGTGGCTGAAGGGCGTAACGCCGTACGCCCACACCGTCACCACGCAGTTCCCGTACGCCTACAACGTTCCAATTGACTGCTCTGGCACGTTGGTGCTTCCAGGCGACATCATCATTGCTGATGATGACGGAGCTGTTGTCGTTCCGATAGCTCTCGCCGAAGGACTTGCTAAGGCTGGCGGAGAGCACTCCGAGTGGGAAGTCTTCACCCGCGAAAAGCTAACTGAGGGTGGTGACCTTCGGAAGTACTACCCGCTGACCGATGAGGCGAAGGCGGAGTACGAGGTGTGGAAGAAAACAAACGGCTAGGTTCGTTCCCGATCGCGGTCGGAGTGGTACCGATTCAGGCCCTTCGACTACGGCGCCGGGCCGCCTTCGCCCAGAATGACATGCGGATGTCCACGCGGACTCGAGATCCGATGAAGCAGATTAACAAGAAACGGCCCCGACTACTCGGGGCCGTTTCTGTTTGTTCGTCTTATCGACTAACCGGCACGCTCGACGGCTGATGTGATGGCTTGTTCTGCCATTACCCCGGCCAGGTGTGAGCGGTACTCGCCACTGGCGTGGATGTCCTCGGTAAGGTCATCCTGTATCTCAGCTGCGGCCCTGTCGGCGGCTCGGCGAATCACGGATGCTGTTGGCTCTTTGCCAATCAGAATTCGCTCTGTTCGCTTTGCCCTTGTGGCCTTGGAGCCAACGCCCGTCACGGCCACTCGTGCGGCTGAGACGTTGCCGTCTGATCCAATTGACACTGACGCCGCTACACCTGCGAGGGCGTAGCGTGACGCAGGGTTCTCAAACTTGGCGTATGCACTGCCTGATTTGCCTGATGCCGTTGGAATCTTGATCTGTGTCACGATCTCGGTAGGTCGCAGTGCCGTTGCAAACAGGTCTACAAACCACCTGTCAGAGGCGATTTCCCTGGTCCCTCGACGGGTTCGCGCAACGGCTGAGCCATTGAGCGCCAGGAATACCGCTGGCATGTCACCAGCTGGATCTGAGTGAGACAGGCTTCCGCCTATCGTCCCCCGGTTCCGCACCTGTACGTCAGCCACATGCGATGTCGCTTCTATGATCGCAGGAGCGGCCTTCTGTATCTCGGCTGACTGACTCAGATCGTAGTAAGTGGTCATTGCGCCGATTGTCAGACCATCACCGTCAGAACTAACCCCTGAAAGTTCAGGAACGTTTGACAGGTCAATCAAAACTTCTGGAGCCGCCAGTCGGAGCTTCAATACCGGTAGGAGGCTTTGGCCACCTGCCAGTATCTTGGCAGCATCCCTGTGCTTCGCCAGCAGTGCTGCTGCTTCATCGAAGCTCTCCGGGGCAAAGTATTCAAAGTTACTGGTTACCATTGCCTACTTCCTCCTCGGGTGGGCTTTTTTCTTTTCATCGAGAATTCGCCAGACTTTTTCTGAGGTCACCGGCATGTCGATGTGCGTCACACCAAGGTGATTTAGAGCGTCCACGCAGGCATTCACGATGGCCGGACATGCGGCAATCGTTCCCGCCTCACCGGCGCCTTTAGCGCCCAGTGGGTTCACTTTAGTTGGGGTCACAGTGCGATCAGTTTCGTAAGACGGCAGGTTTTTTGCGATGGGAAGCGCATAGTCGAGCATTGAACCGCTCAGGAGTTGTGCGTCGTCTCCGTAGACGCCGTTTTCCCACAGTGCCTGTCCAATACCCTGCGTGATTCCGCCGTGGACCATTCCATCGACGATCATTGGGTTCATCACGTTGCCTACGTCATCGACAGCCACGTATCGCTTTAGTTTTACCTCACCTGTATCGGCGTCGAGTTCGACGACTGCGATGTGAGTACCAAATGGCCACGTGAAGTTTTCCGGGTCGAAGAAACTCGTCGCTTCAAGTCCCGGCTCCATTCCTGGCGGCAAATTCTTGGCAAGGTAAGCCTCAAGGGCCACGTCGCCAAATCCGATGCTGCTCTCAGGTATGTCTTCAACGATGAACGTCCCGTTGACCAGTTCAATCTGCTTCTCAGGAACACCCAGTTGGTGAGCGGCGATCTTCTTCGCCTTCGCTATGACCTTCTCAAGGCTCATGTGAAGTGCTGCGCCACCAACTGCCAGCGAACGACTACCGAACGTGCCGGTACCGAACTGCTGCTTGTCAGTATCGCCATGGTGAACTTCAATGTTCTCCATTGCTACACCAAGTTGGGATGCCACCATCTGTGCGAACGACGTCTCATGACCCTGGCCGCTAGGTGCGGTACCGGAGTAAACAGAGACGCTGCCAGTTGGGTGCACACGCAACGTGCTGGACTCCCACAAACCGGCGCCAGCACCAAGTGATGAAGCTACAGCGGAAGGCGCCATTCCAGTGATCTCGATGTAGCTGCTGAAGCCAACGCCAAGCAACTTACCGTTGCGGCGAGCTTCACGCTGCTCTTTTCGGAATCCCTGATAGTCGAAGTGCTCAAGGGCCTTATTCAGTGCGCCTTTGAAGTTACCGGTGTCATACATGACTCCAGTGGGAGTTTCGTATCCGTTACGGAACGCGTTGATCATGTTCTTGCGCCGCACGGTGACGGGATCTCTCCCAATCTCCTGTGCGAAGCGGTCAACCATGCGCTCTAACAGGTATGTTGCCTCTGGCCTACCAGCACCTCGATAAGCGTCCGTAGGTGTGGTGTTTGTGAAAACGCCAAGCACTTTGCACTTAACATTTTGAATCTTGTACTGGCCAGCCAGCATGACTCCAAACAGGATTGTGGGAATCAGCGGAGCAAACGTTGAGAGGTAAGCGCCCAGGTTGGCGTTCACAACTACGTTTATGCCAGTAATCTCGCCGTCCTTGTTGCCTGCAATCTCCGCCGTTGAGATGTGGTCACGGCCGTGTGCAGTGGCTACGTAGTTCTCTTGCCTGGACTCAATCCACCTGACTGGCCGGGCTAGTTGCTTGGCAACTATTCCAGCTATCACTTCCTCTGCGTAGAGGTACAACTTGGAACCGAAAGCCCCACCAACTTCAGGAGCAATTATCCTGACCTTGGATTCAGGGTGTCCGGTAACCAGTGTGAACAACAGTCGAACCAGATGCGGAATCTGGGTCGATGTCCACATCGTGATCTGATCAGTTCCCGGATTGTAGTCAGCAACAACGCCACGAGTCTCAATTGCGTTCGGGATCAACCTCTGGTTGATGATGTCCTGTTTGACCACGACATCTGCGTTCTTGACAGTCTCGGCCCAGTCTCCACCTTCAATTTCCCACTTGAAAGCCAGGTTTCCCGGTGCCTCTTCGTGAAGTTGGGGTGCGTCTGACTTCTGAGCATCTACAGCGCTGACGACGGCCTCTAGCACTTCGTAGTCAACATCTACCAGTTCCGCAGCCTCCACGGCCTCAGCGATGGAGTCGGCAACTACAACTGCAACTGCATCTCCAACCATCCGAACGCGGTCTGTTGCGAGCGGTGGGTGGGGAGGTTGTTTCATCTCTTCATCCAGCACCCAGCCAACCGGAAGGCTGCCAAGCTGCTCAGCGATATCCGCGCCAGTGAATATTGCCACAACGCCTGGGCTACTGTTAGCGGCGGAGACGTCTATGTTCTTGATATTCGCGTGCCCATGCGGGCTGCGGACAATCTGCATGTGCAGCATGCCGGGAACCGACACGTCGCCAACATAAGTCCCCTTACCGGTAATTAGCCGGGGGTCTTCAATTCGTTTTACTGACTCACCAACAAGCGTCATCTAACTGCTCCCTGCTGCGGTCTGCGCCGCCTTGACGATGTTGTGATAGCCCGTGCATCGGCAGATATTGCCGGAAATGCTTTCCCGAATCTCTGCCTCAGAAGGGCTGGAATTCCGGTCAAGCAACTGTGCCACGGAGATCATCATCCCTGGTGTGCAGAAGCCGCACTGCAAGCCGTGCTCTTCTTGGAACGCAGCCTGAACCGGGCTGAGCTCGCCATCTTTGGCCAGCCCTTCTACGGTGGTTACAGAGCTACCGTTGGCCTGAACTGCCAGCAGTGTGCAAGATTTTGCGCTGCGCCCGTCTACAAAGACGGTGCAAGCGCCACAACTGGATGTATCACATCCAATGTGGGTACCGGTTAGCCCAAGCGTGTCTCGGATGTAATCTGAGAGCAACGTACGGGCTTCAACCGTATCTGTATATTCCGTGCCGTTGACGGTCACGGTAATCTCATTCGGCATATTGAAAGGCTTCTCCTATTAGTCGATCTGGTCCGTGCGATTTATGTGTTGATTCACGATGGAACCGATCATTTTCGCGGCAAACCTGAGAGAATTCGATGGCCGCAATATGGACGGGATTATGCAAATACGCAAGTCCCTAACCCGCCCAATGGGCAATCGAAAGGCTGAAAAGCAGTGAAAGTTGAAGGCTCATACGAGATAAATGCCGGAGTTAATGCGGTCTGGACAGCGCTAAATGATCCAGAGATTCTGGCAAAGATGATCCCCGGTGCCACAGCCCTGGAGCAGGTGTCCCCAAACTCATACAAAGCCTCAATGAACGTCGGCGTCGGGATGGTAAAAGGCAAGTTCGAAGGAACAGTCGACCTGATCGATCCTGTGGAGCCTGAGTCCTACACGCTCAAAGTAACCGGCAAAGGTCCGGGCGCATTCGTCAACGGAACCAGTGATTTCAAGCTGACCGCCCTTAGCGACACCAAAACGCAGGTAGACGTAGTCGGCGAAGCCCAAATCGGCGGAATGTTAGCCCGCGTAGGCCAACGCCTCAGCGGCAATGCAGCGCGTTCCATGATGAACCAGTTCTTCGAGAACCTGAAGAAGAATGTGACAGCGGACTAGCTAGCTCGTGTAGCCCCACTCGTCGGCCTGTCGGTCGTTCTTGATGCGTCCGCTTTCGGTGGCGAACTCGATGCGGTTGCCATCAGGATCATTGACGAAGAGATGCTTCTGGCCGTCGTGGCGCTCGCCATCACCAGTGATCTCGAAACCGGCGTCCTGCAACGCTTTGCGCGTGGCGTCGATGTCGGTCACCTGGAATGCGATGTGCCAGCTTTCGGCCTGCTCAATGGTGTGGATCATTGCGCCATCGACTAGCTGGGTCCAGACAATCTTTTCGCTGTCGACCTGGCTTGGGATCACGTTGATTCCCAAAAGATCGCGGTAGAACGGCAGGGTCTTCTTGCGGTCGGTAATCGGAATGCCGACGTGGTTGATCCGGGTGATATTTATGCCAGTCATTGGTATGCCTACTCTCCTAGTCTTCGATCTCGATAATCATCTCGACTTCAACGGGAATTTGGTTAGGGAGCGAGCCCATACCAACAGCGGAGCGAGCACCTCGCCCGGCATCTCCAAATACGTCAACGAAGAGGTCTGATGCGCCATTGATTACTTTGGGGTGATCATTGAACTCTGGAACGGCGTTGACCATGCCCAGAGTCTTGATGACCTGCTTGACCTTGTTAAGGTCTCCAATGTGGGCTTTCAGCGTGGCCATAAGGCCAAGTCCAACGATCCTTGCAACGGCGTACGCCTCGTCGATGTCCATATCAGCGCCAACCTTGCCGGAGATCATAGAGCCGTCGGCATTGCGCGGTCCGTGGCCGGAGAGATAGATCAGGTTGCCGGTTCGGGTTGCGCCGATGTAGTTGCCTACCGGGCCGGGAGGTGTAGGCAGTTCAATTCCAAGCTCTTTGATTCGGTCTTCTGCCGACATGCGGGCTCCTATGTTCTCGTTCCGACTACGGTTCTTGGTTTGACGCTCTGGCCTTCACTCTGGCCGCAATATCGAGCACGTCTCGGACAGGGGCCTGAAGGCTGAAGAAGACTATCGCGGCGGCGAAGAAAAGTCCTCCACCGGTTAAAAGAACGATCTCGTAGCTCTCTGTCTTGTCGAAAATCCAACCTGCTGCGACGGGCGTTACGAATAGGGCAGCGTTGTACATGGGTGACAGGATTCCGCGAATGGTGGCGAACTTCTTCCGACCGAACAGATCGCCCACCAGCGCCCAGTTGAGCGCTGAGCCTGCTTCTGAACCTGCGAAAAGGAGTAGCGCGAGGAACACTCCAACGGTGCTGTCAACAAAGTTCATGAGAATGAGGCCAGTACCGGAGAGAACATAGGCGCCAGCGAGAATCTTTTGTCGACTGACCTTATCGCTGACCCAGCCCAGGAAAATGATCAGCGGCACTGAAACCAGTGCCAGCAACCCGACCATGTTGGCAGCACCCTGCGGGGACGCATCTTTCCACACAAGGATTGGGATCAGGTGCACGAAGATTGCGCCGTGAACAGACATTCTCAAAACGGTTCCAGCGGCGAGGACATAGAAGGCACGGGTCTTGATGGCCTCTTTTACTTCCCAATCTTCTTCACCAGTTTTTGTGCCTGAAACGGATTTTGCACCCGATTCGCTGATCTCTCGAATGTCACCATCGGGCAACATTCCGTACTGCTCGGGAGATCGGCGCATAAAAAGCGCTAGGGGGGCGACCAACACGATCATCATCACGCCAACCCAGAGCGCAGCGGTTTCCCAACCCCACTTGAGCACCACCACAGACAGCAGCGGCACCATGAACGCACCGCCCACACGGAACGCAGCGCTGTTCAACGCCATCACCATGCCGCGACGCCGCACGAACCATGCGTTCAGCGCAGTGGTTGTGGCCTGCATGAAGCTGGTGGATGCACCGATAGAGATCACGAAGATGTAGACCAACACGAAGTCTCGATACGAGGTCGTCCGAGACAACATGATGTATCCGATGCCAACGAGAATGGTTCCGCCAATCATGAGTGGGCGCGGCCCGTATCGGTCGACCAACCAGCCCGTAAACGGCCCCATGATGCCGTTCTCGGCACGGGAGAGCGAAAACGCCATCGCTGTCTGAGCACGAGAGAGTCCAAGCGATTCTGCGACTGGCAGGAACATCACAGTGAAGCCCTGCCAGTGGATGCTGCCGCCTATGCCATTTGTAAGCGCAGAAGCACCAAGAATCCACCAGCCATAAAACGCACCGCGGGCCTGTCGATAGCGCGCGGTGACGAGATTGCCGTCGTCGGCGCTATCTGCCTGACTCATACGTTGGGAATGCTTTCGGTATTAATTGGTGTCAGTTACGCCGAAGGCTCAACCATGGTGGCAGGGTCAAGGATCTCATCCAACTTTTCGTCAGAAAGATCGGTCTCACGCCTTGCAACTTCTTTGACTGATTCACCGGTCACAGAAGCTGTGTGCGCAATCGCGGCCGCTGAGTCGTATCCAATGACAGGTGCAAGGGCGGTACAAATCGCAAGCCCGCGCTCAACCATGTCAGGTCCAGCGCTGGTTACTTCGAGGCCGCTAATGCACTGGCGAGCAAAGTTCTCACAACTTGCTGCTAGCAGATCGATTGACTGGAGCAAGTTGTACGCCGCCACAGGCATCATCACGTTCAACTCAAAGTTGCCGGACTGGCCCGCAATGACGATTGTCTGGTCGTTTCCGATCACCTGTGCAGAGACCATCGTGACGGACTCCGCAATAACCGGATTGACCTTTCCGGGCATGATTGAACTGCCGGGCTGGACTTCGGGAAGGGTGATTTCGCCGATGCCAGCACGAGGTCCAGAACCGAGCCACCTGATGTCATTTGCGATCTTCAGCAGGCTGACAGCGATTGTCTTGAGTGATCCTGAGGCCTGGACCACGCCATCGATAGTGCTCTGCGACTGGAAGTGATTAGGAGACTCGGATAGGTCCAGTCCGGTCAGTTCGCGCAATCGTGCGATTACTCGAACTGCGAACTCAGGATGCATGCCGATTCCCGTACCAACCGCTGTGCCACCCAGCGCGAGGACTGACGTCTCAGCGAGTGCTACACCAGCGCGACTACGACCATTTTCAATCTGGCCTGCGTAGCCCAGAAACTCCTGGCCCAGCCTGATTGGCGTGGCATCCTGAAGGTGTGTGCGTCCGGTCTTGATGATCTCCCAGAATTCAGCAGATTTCGCCCTCAGCGCGTCCTCAAGTTCCTGCATCGCAGGGAGCAGACGCTCGTTGATTGCACCCGCTGCGGCCAGATGGATGGCAGTTGGAATCACATCGTTGGACGACTGCCCTTTGTTGACGTGGTCGTTGGGGTGAATGGGAGTACGCGTTCCCAGTCCACCTCCAAGCGCTTCGTTGGCCACGTTGGATATGACTTCATTAGCGTTCATATTGGTAGACGTGCCAGAGCCAGTCTGGAAGATATCGACCACAAACGAATCGTCGAACTCACCGTTAATGACACGCTGTGCGGCTTCGATGATGGCATCGGCTTTGTCAGACTCGATCGTACCGAGATCTTTATTCACCACGGCAGCGGATTGCTTGATCTGAGCTATGGCTTTGATAAACGAGCGATTGAACCGGAGATCGCTGATGGGAAAGTTCCGCCGCGCCCTCTCCACATTTCCACCGTAATAGGCATCTGCAGGGACTTCCATAATCCCCATCGAATCGAGTTCCCGACGCATCTCTTGCGCGCACATCTCTCTAAATTCCTTCTGAATTGTCTGTTGGTATCGCGGGCCGATGCGGCCCTATTAATGCTCTAGTCGCCATCTTAGATCAACTGAGCGGCCGTGGGATGAGGAGTTATTCAAAATCCAAGCAGAGTCTTCAGATTGCCGCCCAGCACTTTGGCTCGGTCTGTCTCCGTCCAGTGCGCCAGATGTGTGTCGACGATCTTCGGAGATCCAGATCCCCAGACCATGCGATCGTCAGATACGACCCGAGTGAAGGGCAGGGCGCTTTCGTAGAGCGGTTCGTCTTTCTTGAAGTGATTTAGCCCGGATAGCTTCATGTAGACGTTGTCCAGATTAGCCAGGTCAAGCACGTGAGCAAACTCCACGCCATCAGCTGTGTGCGGCTCCGCAAGGTGGTCGATGAGCACGGGCGTGCCGGGGAACGCCTCAATCAGTCGACGCGCAGAGAGGGCGAAGTCTGATCCGATGTGGAGTTCAACCCAAATTCCCAGCGATGCCGCTGTCTCCCAGATGGCTTCCACGCCAGGGTCAGTGAAGTCACTCAAGTATTCGTCTTTGGTATTCATTCGGTGGAAACGTGTCGCGATCGTGCGTGGTTCGCTCTCAACAAATGCCTTCAGGCGAGCAGGGGAATCAGCGTCGGAGGGGTAGAAGAGGCTGGTGACCTTGAACAGATCAGGCTCCCGCTTGAGGCAGTCCAACACCAGCGAGTGGTCATCACCATATGGCTCGGGGTGGACCAGCACAGCACGGTCGATGCCCTCGGTCTTCATACGCTCCAGGTAATCGCCCAGGGGATCATCGAACCGCATCTCCGGCCGGGGCTTGTAGGAGGCCCGGGGGTGAAACGGATAAGTGTCCTCATCCGAACTGAAGATGTGCGTATTCCACTCGACGATCACGCGGTTGGCCTCCGGGCGTCGAGCAGTTTTGCCAACTCTATTCTGTTGGTTACAGGCAATTGGCAGACGTAGTTTTCGCAAACGTAGGCAGTGGGAACTCCGCCGATAAGTTCGCGATCTGCAAGGAGCGGCGTCGCAGGGGAGTCTTGCTTCTTGTCGGCCCCGGCGAGCACAACGTTTGGAATATAGCGATCATGAACCTCTTCCCAGAGCTCTTTTGTGGCCGGGGCCGAAGGGTCGCCAACGATCACGATTTCTGTTGTTTGGGTGGTGTTGAAGTCAACTGCTGACAGCCAATTTGGGACGCCAAGTGGTGCCTGTTTCATCAGGTCCGATGCCGACGCCAGAGACTTCTCTCCAATCTCACGATATGGGCCGGAATCGAGATAGGTCGCCAGCTTCAACAATGAGAGTGAAGCCACGGAGCCGCCACTGGGTGTTGCGTTGTCGAACAGGTCACGCGGGCGAACCAGCAACTCTTCGTGGTCGCTACCCGTATCGAAGAATGCGTTGGTTTCATCGTCCCAGAAGAGATCGATCATCCCGTCAGCTACCAATGCCGCCTCGCTCAGCCACTCTGATTCGAGTGTCGCTTGATAGAGCGAGAGCAGAGACTCAACCTGGAACGCATAGTCATCCAGATAGCCGTTGAGCTTTGCGCGTCCCCCGGTGGCGTCCGACTTCCACGTCCGCAGTATCCGGTCGCCATCGCGTAGCTGCGATCTCAAGAACTCGGCGTTCCTGCGTGCGATGTCTACATACTCCGCGCGATTAAGAATTGCGCCCGCAGCAGCGAACGCCTTCTGCATGAGCGCGTTCCAGCTTGTGATGATCTTGTCGTCCAGCCCCGGTTTGATGCGCGTTTCCCGGCGCTCAAACAGCAGTTTCTTTGCCTGCTGAACCTGCGCTTTCATTTCCGGGACAGACATACCCTGATCGGTAGCTGCGTCATCATCATCGTTGGGTGCCCAGAGTATGTTCTTGCCTTCAAAGTTGCCCGTCTCACTCACGCTCCAGTAAGCAGCGGCAACGGTGCCGATTTCGGCGCCAAGCACTTCAGCGAATTCAAGCGGCTCCCAGACGAAGAACTTACCTTCAACGCCTTCAGAATCTGCGTCCTGTGCGGTATAAAAACCACCGGACTCATGCAGCAGTTCGCGGCGGACGTACTCAAGCGTCTCCTCCGCAACGTCACGGAAGAACGGGTCTTTGGTGACCTGATAAGCGTGCAGGTACAACGGCACCAGAAGTGCGTTGTCGTACAGCATCTTCTCGAAGTGCGGCACCAGCCACACTTCGTCCACGGAGTAGCGATGGAACCCGCCACCGACCTGGTCATACATTCCACCGCGTGCCATAGCGGTAAGCGTGGTTGTCACGACTTCGAGAATCTGCTCATTTCCGGAGTCGTGCCATGCCCGGAGTAAGTATTCGTAGATCAGGGGTTGGGGGAACTTGGGAGCGCCGCCAATTCCACCGTTTTCGTAGTCGAATCGTTCAAGAACCGATTCAATCTCCGTGAACACCATCTCGCGGCCAACAGTTGCCGCCGACTGCCCGGCGTTGTTGTGCGCAGCAAGATGGGCTAGCACTCTTGAAGACGCGTCCAGAACATCGCCTTTGCGATCTCGGTAGGCGTCTGAGAGCGACTCCAGCAGTTGCCGGAATGAAGGCATGCCCTGTCGTGGCATCGGCGGGTAATAAGTACCTGTGTAGAACGGCTTCTTATCCGGTGTCATGAACACAGACATTGGCCACCCACCACCGCCGGTCATCGCCTGCGTGGCGGCCATGTAGATAGAGTCGACATCAGGCCGTTCTTCACGATCTACTTTGACGTTGATGAAGTCACGATTCATCTGGGCGGCGATGTCTTCATCTTCGAACGACTCATGAGCCATCACATGGCACCAGTGGCACGCGGAGTAGCCAATGCTCAGAAAGATGGGCTTATCCTGCTCCCGGGCGAGCTCGAATGCCTCTTCGCCCCATGGGAACCAATCGACCGGATTGTCCTTGTGCTGGAGCAGGTATGGACTGGATTCGTTGGCAAGTCTGTTAGGAATCTGGAAGGCCTTTCAGTTCAAGGGTTGTCACTGCACCTGAGTCCGTGTCCACAATTCGGATTGCGTGATTATTAGTATCAGCGACGTACAGCTTGTCGTTGTGCCATGCGATGCCCGCTGGCTCATCGAACTCTGCTTCCGACGCGTCGCCATCGATCAAACCTCGTTTTCCAGATCCGGAAAGTGTTGTCACTGTGGCGTCCGATAGCGAGATCACTTTGATCTTATGGTTGTACGTGTCAGTAATAAATAGCCGCTCACCGTCGGATGTGATTCCCTGCACGTGCTGAAGCTGAGCAGTTCCAAACGGTCCGTCTTCGTCCCCGAAGTCAAACAATCCGGTTCCGATCAGCGTCTTCACCTCGCCATTTTCGGCTGTGATCCGTTCGACGGCTCGGACTGAACTCGTTTCGCTGTCGGCGAAGATAAGGGCATCTCCGAGCAGCGTGATTCCATAAGTTTGTGCGAGTCGCGCGGCCATTCGTGGGCCGTCCACTATGTCCTCGCCGCCGTCACCGGCGTATGGCGTCACCTGGTTGGTAGCCAGATCGTACGACCACATCTGATGGAACCCTGCCATCGCGATGTAGAGCGTCTCATCCGCCACAGCAATGTCATACGGCGAATTGATCGGCACACTGAGCCCGTCGCCGCCCTCATGTCGATACAGTGACTGCTCACCGGTGCCAGCAATCGTTTCGACTGTCTGTCCTGCGAGATCAATCCGGCGTATGGCGTGGCTTTCGGCGTCGGCGACGTATAACGAGTCGCCATTGAAAACCATGCCCTGCGGCTGGTTGAACGTGGCGTCCTGATACGACCCATCCGACATACCGGGCTCACCTGAGCCAATGATCTGCTCAACGTTTCCTACTTCATCAATCATCAGAACCCGGTTGTGGCCTGAATCTGCAATTGCGAGTCGTCCCGTTGCAGGATCCGCATCAATCTTGCCGGGGAACGACAGCGGCCTCTTCAGCGCCGCTTCGATTTCGAGTTGATAGGGCAGGGGAGTCTCTACAAGCTCATTGGTTGCTCTAAATGCCGCGCCCATCTCGCTCAAGACCTGGTCAATCTGCTCCAGTTCAAACTCGCCCTCATGCTTCCCGATGACTTTGCCGCTGGGGTTTATGAACATCAAGGACGGCCATGCCCGCACGGCATACTGCTGCCAGATGCTGAATGAAACGTCATTCACCACCGGATGCTCAATGCCGTACCTGAGAATGGCGTTGCGAATGTTGTCCGTCTCCTTCTCATTAGGGAACTTGGAGGAGTGGACGCCAACTACAACCAGCCAGTCCCGATACTTACGTTCCAGCTTCCGCAACTGCGGAAGTATGTGCATGCAGTTGATTCAACAATAGGTCCAGAAGTCGAGAATCACGACCTTCCCGGCCAGATCGCTCATCGCCAGCGGATGGTCGATGTTGAGCCAGTCGAGTCCCGCGGGGAACTCCGGAGCATTTACTTTGCCTGCGTAACTGGTCAACGTAACTCCTCAGGATTCATGAGCGATCTGCAACTAGTCTGGCTGATTGTTTGGACTGGGTTTCTAGTACTTGTCTGGCGTGAGAAGCTCTTCGAACTCGATCCAATTGCGTACGGTCACTTCTCGCAATTCTGAACTGAATTCGCTGGTGTCCGGACTCTCGTTCCCGCCCCGATAGGGTGATTCGATCGTCTCTGCTGTCCAGCGCATGTAGACCCGGTTTACTTCGCTGGGGAGCGTGCCCCCATTGAACGACACTTTGGGCTGGTCCCGTTGTCCTGCCGCTTCGTATGCATCGCATATTTTGGCAGCGAGAGTGGCGGCGAGTTTTGCCTGGCCGGGTTTGGTTTCATAGGTGCGCGTGATGACGTACATGTATCTCTCTTGATTGTTGATTGCTATTTGAATTCTTGTGGGACGGGCCGATTGGCCTTCGCCTCGTTGACCGCCTCGAAGAACGTGTTCGAGTAAGTCGAAATCATAGTCGGGACGTGCGTGTAGTGATAGAGGATGCCCTGTTTAATGTTGTCACCTGTTTCCGCGGGACCACCCGGCGTACCAGACGCTTTCCCAGCGGCATGAATCTTCCCGAAGCACTCCGCCAGCACTTTCTGCACTTCCGGATTGGAGCGTTGGCCCGGGAATCCCATCGACTGGGATAGGTCGGACGGACCTATAAAGAATACGTCTACTCCATCCACTTCCAGAATCTCATCGAGGTTCTCTACGCCCTCCATGTGTTCGATCTGTACGCAGACCAGAGATTCGCGGTTAGCTGCCTCAATGTAATCAGAAGTAGACATACCGTACGACTTCCGACCGCCACCAAGTCCGCGGTCACCGAGAGGGTGGAACTTGACCGCTTGCACCGCGGCTTGTGCCTCCTCAGCTGTGTTCACATGTGGAACCTGCACTCCCATTGCGCCGCGATCCAAATAGCGGAGGAGCACATCTGCCTGATTGATCTGTGGCCGAACGATTGGCGTCACGTCGTATAGCTCGCAAGCGAGGACCATTGCATACACGTCTTCCGGGCTGTGTGAGCCGTGTTCGGCGTCGATCATGACCCAGTCGTAGCCGGCATTGCCAATCATCTCGGCTATCTCCGGCGCTGGAAACGTTACCGAAACGCCAAAAACTGGCTCGCCCGCAAGGATCTTTGCTTTCATCTTGTTGGTCTTGATCATTCGGTGACTTTGTATCCCCTGATAGTTATTACGAGCTGGCTCCATCTGGTGAGGTTGCTGGCGACGCCTCAGACATTTGGTCAGATATTTGGTCAGACAACAGGGTTCCGATTCCCCGCACGTTGCTGTTCAGTAGCGCGGGGCCAATCGCAAATCCGGATACCAGCAGGCCTCCGATGGCGATGGCCCACGGTACGCCAATGAAGCCGGCTACGACACCTGCGTACATTCCACCCAGCGGCATGATGCTCCACGTCATTCCATAGAAGCCCATTACGCGGCCTCGAAGGCGGTTTGGCACCAGCATTTGCAGTGAACTCTGGATGGAGATCATGTAGGTAGAGGTGGAGACGCCGAAGATGAACAACAGAACGAGGGCCAGAGTCATCGACCCGAGCCACTCTGTAGTGAGTGCAAATGCTGCTATCGAAAGACCAGTCACGACAGCCCCGCCAATCAGAATCAGGCCTCGTTTGCGAGTCACCCCTTTGCTGCCAAGGTAGATCGTGGTTCCCAGCGCGCCCACACCACTCACACTCATCAAGATGCCCTGGCCGCCGGATCCCACATCCAGAATGTCGTCGGCGAATACGGGCATCATCGTGATGTATGCCATGGCGAAGAAGCTATTGAAGAACGTCATCCCAATTAGGAAGGCAAATATCGAGTTCGATTTGATGTATCGAATCCCTTCCAGCATGTCGCTAAAGGCTTTCGGTTGTTGAACTTTCTCCTCGGGTTGCACATCAAGCCTGGACACGACGAGGGCGAATGCCACACCTCCAAATGCGGCCAGGAAGAATGGCGATGACGTACCGGCGAACCAGATGAGGCCACCTGCGACTGCCGGAGCCACAATCCGGGTTCCCTGCCACACGGATGAGTTGAGTGCCACGGCGCTCATCAGGGCATCCCGTTTGACCAGATACGGGTATAGCGCCATCTGCGCAGGCTGATTGAAGGCGCTGACGCCACCTGAGATGAAGGCGATCACTAAGACGTGCCACACCTCGGCAACACCGGTGGCTGCGAGCATGCCAAGCAGGAAGATGAGAGAGGCTGTTATAAGTTGCGCGCTAAAAATGAGCCGCCGCTTGTCAAACCGATCGGCAACCACCCCGCCGACCAGATTCAGTGCGATAGCAGGTATCGCAGTCGCCAGTCCCACGTATCCAAGTGCAACTGGCGAGTCATCAAGCGTATGAACGAGCCAGAATTGACCGAATGAGTTGACCTGGAACCCGCCGACAGCGGCCAGCATTCCGAACCAGTAGTTTCGGTATTGCGGGTACTTGAACGCCGGAGGAGCGCTGAATCTCCGCGCCCAGCCGCGGTCCGATGCAGTGGTGTCTCCCACATGTTCGGCGTCGCCCATGAAGCCATCCCTTCATCTGTGGCGGGCATATTACGTTGGGTAATTATGGCATTAGCGACCACATTGTGTGGTGCAAGGTCCCCAAACTGTTGACACTTGAATCAGCGGAGCACAGACTCCTTACTTACGCTTTGCGCTATCGCGCGTTTCAAGCGTCCAATTCAGGGTAGGGTCGGGTGCCGGAACACGGTGTCTGTCAAGAAAGGGCTCCCAACGCATGCGTCTGGCATCTCGCATGGAACGTCTCGGTACTGAGACGGCATTTGAAATTCTGGCGAAAGCAAAGGCGCTGGAGGCAAAGGGCAAGGACATCATCCATCTGGAGATTGGTGAGCCTGACTTTGACACTCCGGAGCACATCCGAGTTGCGGGTGCAGAAGCTCTGGAGAATGGATTTACTCACTACACCCCATCACCTGGCATCGCCGAGGTGCGGGCGAGCATCGCGAATCACCAGACTGAGCGGCAGGGATACGATGTCTCTCCGGGCAATATAGTAATTACCCCCGGCGCCAAGCCAATCATGTTCTTCACGATCATGGCTTTGGTCGAAGAGGGTGACGAGGTCATCTACCCGGACCCCGGATTCCCGATCTACAAGTCAATGATCGACTACATGGGTGGCAAGGCTGTTCCCATGCGCTTGCATGAAGAGAACGGATTCAACGCAGATATTGATGCGTTGCGGGCATCGGTCAACGAGAAGACCAAGCTCATCATCGTTAACTCGCCCAACAATCCCTGCGGTAGCGTTATCCCGAAAAGCGATCTGGCAGAGATTGCGGAGATCGCAAAGAGCGTGGATGCCGTTGTGCTGGCGGATGAGGTCTACAAGGACCTCTACTACGAAGGCCAGCACGAGTCGATAAGCCAGTTCGACAACATGCGTGAGCGGACGGTGATCCTGGATGGGATGTCCAAGAGTTACGCCATGACCGGTTGGCGCATGGGCTATGGCGTGTTCCCGGATGCGCTGGTCGAGCCAATTTCACGTTTGATCACCAACAGCGTCTCTTGCACCAATGCCCCAACTCAGATTGCAGCAGCGGCGGCGATTGACGGCCCACAGGACTCGGTCAAAGTGATGCTGGATGAGTTCCGCACACGCCGGGAGTTGATCGTTGGTGGGCTGAACAACATCAAGGGCATCAGTTGCATCCAGCCTAAAGGCGCTTTCTACACCTTTGCCAACATCAAGGGCACAGGGATGAGCAGCCAGGAGTTCTCCGATCGCATGCTTGCAGAGGGCGGCGTTGCGCTGCTCTCAGGCACGGCATTTGGCGATTTCGGTGAGGGATACATACGACTATCGTTCGCGAACTCTCAAGAAAACTTGACCAGTGCGCTCGGTCGCATTGAAGCGTTCCTCAAGGACAAGGTCTAACTTTCTGATCTCAGGCTGACCTCAGGCTTTTAGTCTTCGACGTCCCAACCGGGGAACAGCGGACCTTCCTTCTCTCGCTTCACGCCGTACGCGTGCATTAGATCGCGAGAGTTCGCTTTGGCAATCGCTCGCAGAACGTGCTTTGTGGCCTCTCGCACCTGCTTGTACGGCGCCTCGACACGTGTGTTGAGATTCTCATCCAGCAATCCCCACATTGGCGGCACTTCATCCGTGCGAATCAGTCCAGAGGGCGCCATTACATAGTGGTGATGGGCGCACCTCAGATACGCCGGATCATGAAACTTCGTGCTGAAAGTGGTGATTCGTTCTCGCAGACGTCGCCGTTGGTTCACCCGATCGCCATGGTCACCCAACGCCTGTCGATAGCCCGCGTCCTGACGCCAGTTTTCATCGCTGGGATCATCAGTCGAGTCTTTGGCGTACGTGGCGGCAGCTTCCAGAATCCCCGCCGATAGCCTGACCGATTCCTCGACCATTGGCTCACGGTCTTCAAGTCGTTCGAGATCTTTTGGAGTTTTGTCATCACGCGACTTGTCGGACCGGCTGACTTTTACCTCGACCAGGTAGACCCGATTCTCTGGTCCAAGGCCCACCACATCGGCAATGCGGCCAAATGGGCCTTCCAGACGCACCTCAAATGCGATTGCACGGCATCCAACTTCTTTGAAGAGCCACTCCCACGCCGCCCATTTGAGCTGGTAGGTGAGAGTCGTTTCATTGCGTCGCTTGAACGCGAGTTGATTGGGGTCAGCAGGAACGGGTTGCGGGGACGCTTTTGTCTTTGCCAAATGGGGAATCGCACTTGAAATTGGGTGAATATCCTCGCAAAGAGAAGTCGGAGGACTTCGAGAGCATAGAGGAACGTGCGCCAACCTGACATGAGCCTCTGTCAGTTCGCGCCTTCTGTCCGGTAGGGTCAAGGTAACTCATCTGGCTACCCCCATATGACCATGAGGCTGCGCGGACACGCTGCCGAACAAATGATCAGAGCCGAAGTAACGCTGAGGTCAGATTCCCCTCTAACCCCTCGGGCGACAGCTTCGGCTCTGGTGTTTAAGAGGCTTCTGAGGCTGCTGGTGGTACAAGCATGTAGCCCTTGCCGCGTACAGTCTTGATCAGTTCACGGCCCATTGGCGCATTGGCCAGTTTGCGGCGAAGCCTGTGGATGGTCACATCCACGCTGGTTGAAGCGCCAATGGACTCTGCAAGATTCTCCGGCGCAACCGTGGCCCCAGGTGATGATGCAAGTTCGTAGAGGAGATCAAACTCCGTTCGCGAGAGTGATATCGCTACATCGCCGACAATCGACTTCTCATTCACTGGGTCCAGGCTAATGCCACTCAACTCGATCGGTCGTTTCTGAGCATCAGCGTCTCCAGATCGTCCAGCCCATGCCAGTTCACGTTCCAGGATCGTTTTGGGACCAGCGACAACACCCGTAGTCTTTTCCTGCGTGCGCTCAAGGTAGGGGAGAGCAAATGTGATGAGTCGCTCAACGTTGTCTACGCGATCACTCACATTTTGTGTTTTTGACTCACACTGGATGACCAGTGCGCCTCGGTTGGCTGAGTGAGATCCAAACGGCAGGATACTCATTTGAACGTCGTCTGAACCGATCGACTGCTTGCGTTGCGTTCCAATCGCATTTCGGAGCGTGGATTCGATATCCGCATCCAGCCTGAACGAATCAGAACTGGCTTCCAATCCCGGTGCTGAATCAGACTTGTCCTGAAAATAGACACCAACGGATGAGAATCCGACTACCGCACCAATTGAAGCGATGACCTGTGTTGACCATGCCTGGCGATCCGAGACCCCACCGAATCGAGGCAGCGCATTGAGGATTCGTTCCGCCATCGCACCAGTATTTGCGTCTCCCATCCGGGAGCCACTGGTGCGGAGAACCAACCGCTCATGTGAAATGAATGAAGCGAGCGCCGCAGTGACTATGGTTGGTGTTGCGATGAGTTGCAGCGATACTGCAACGCTCCATCCTGCCATTGTGAGACCGGGCAAAAGCATCAATCCAAGCAGGGCGACGCTTGCCGCTGCGCCTATGTAACTAAGAAACAGGCCAGCTCTAATTGCCACGATGGGTGCGAGAGCAATCGCAGCGGTGGCCGGTCCGAAGCTATGGAATGCGATGGCAAAGAGCACTGATTCAGCGACGATCATCCCGTAGATCCAGGCATCTGACTGGAACCACTTGCGCAGTGGTGAAACGCCAACGCCAATGAGAACCCCGTACCCGATGCCAAGCAGTGCAACCGACGCAAATTCGGTGCCCGTTCGCGCTTGTGTCAGAAGCGCTCCCAGGATGATTGCGACGGCCAATCCATGGAACGGTGTGGTTCGTTTGAGGGATTCGAGAAATTGCTCTTGAGTTTCCATGAATGAAAACTAGCAAATTCACGGTGTGATCTGCCTTCGTCAGGGCATGCGAATTAAGACGGGTTGCGCGCCCGAGAGGATACTCTCGCCTGTACCGCATCGTAGATCATCACCGGATACTCTCTCCGGAATCCAATGGCGCTGAGGATTGCCTCACCGTCGGTCTCCATCACCGGGTTGCCATTCCAACTGCGTACTTCCAACCGCCCTGATCCCTGTGGCGAAACCAAAAAAGTCTGCAGCAACGCAGCTACGGCATCGCGTGGCACATCCGTGTCCACCAGGACTCTCTGGCCGCTGTCTTCTATTGCCATGATGTTGCGCGTTCCAATCATACCCAGAGTATTTGACTTGAGCCGATGCAAGGCGGGAAGCGCGCCTGCGGGCTCGTCAAGTACGTACGCAGCGTCTGTGGCGTTGATCAGGAACCCGGCTTCCGACGATGAATCATCACGTAGTTCATCCACGGTGTCACTGCTGGCGTACTGAATGCCCGGTAACCCCAGCACGAAGTAGCCACGACGTGAGGTCCCTTTCAGCTCTTCAAGGTTCATGTGGGACAGAATCGCGTCCCATCCCCACCCTGAGCCATCCTGTTGCAACGCAGCGCGACTCACCACTCCCCAGCGCCGAAGAAGTGATTGAGCACGAATACGACCGACCTCAGTACGACTTGCGGGCGGTCCCAGATATGAGTGCCGCGTTGAGAGGGACCACTCCACATCGGGCGGCAGTGCCGTGGTGACGGCCTTCATGGAGCGCGCCATAGCGCGCCGGTTGCCGGCTCCTCTCTTTGGCATGAGATCTGCTGCGGGATTCTTGATGGCAAACAGGCCGGTCAGTGCGGTCCACGAATCACCCACCACCAAGCCTGCGTCAACCAGTTCGCGCATTGCTTCTATGAGGCTCACGAGCGATAGATCGGGCAGGGCGGACCTGATGATCCTTGAGGGCGCCGTTCCCTCGTTGCGCAGAAACTCCATGACTTGATTGGCGTGCTCTGATAAGCCTGATTCGGACTCGGTCATATCCGTTTCATACTCATCGGGCAGGTATGCACGCCCTTCGCCTCGTGGGAACAGTCGAACGTAAAGTCGATCTTCACGAGTCTTCGCCCACCAGCTAAATTCCCCATCACGCCGGAAGTGATCATTCAGATTGACAATGTCTTTGATGGCCAAGCGCGCCGGGAGAAGCACTTCGTTCCAGCGGTCTATGGGGGCCTCAACGCCGGATAGGAGACTAAGAATGTCAGTGGCATCTTGATCGCTCTGGGCCGGCATTGATATGAGGTTATGGCGACGGGCTACAAATGCCTGGTATGCGCTACTCGAGATCGGCTCGATCTCAGACCGCAGTAGAGCCAGTGTTTGGCGCTGGGCGCGCGTGATCACGTCCGAGAGCGACCACTCGAGTTCGGATGCACTCTCGGAGAAGAATCCGCTGGCGATCATGCCTTCTTCTTCTTCGAGCTGTTCTAGCGCGTTCGTGATCTGGTCCATTGTGAAGCCATATCGATCAACGAGTTCCTGTGCCTCAAATTGAGCGCGCCCAGTGGCGAATCGCAACGTCGTTTCCAGCACATCTTGAGCAGTGGCACTACCAGCGGCGACGTCATGCTGTTGATTCGCGTGCTGTGCCGCCACCCAGCGCGTCACCATTACGCCGCTGAGATCGAACTCCATCTCCAACGCAGCGCCTTGCTCGGAAAGCTCTGCGAGCCACGCGTCCGGGTCGCCCTCAACGCGCTCGGCGATCTCATTGGCTGACAGATCACCCACCTCCACCAGCATCTGCGCGAGTTCGGCGCTGGTGCGCACACGGTATCCGGGTGTCTGGTGCGATGTCTGGCCAGCAATCTCACTCAGGACCGCCGGGCGCAGAGTGCCGGCGAATGATGGGTCTTTGAACAGTCGTGACAGCGCCACTCGGTCTAATTGGAGCGATTGCATACTCCGCTCGGCCTTCGGCGAGTCCCATTCGTACAGATAGAAATCCTGAAACTGGTAGCTCAGGCCCTGCGCAACTGGTGACGGATATGGACTCTCGACGATCTTCACTTCGATCTCGTCGCGGTTGATTGCAGCGACGATCTCCGTGAGGTGTGGGAGATCCATCCCGTCTTCTATGCAATCCCGGAAGGTCTCCAGCGTTATCGGGAAGTCATCAAATTGTCGCGCAACCGCTTGCAGGTCTTTCGCCCGCAAACGCTGCAACCAGAATGGCGTTCGGCCTCCACGGTTCCCCGCAGCGCCCGGTATGCGTTCTTGCGGAACGTGGCCCCAAACAGCGCTGAGTTAGCAAGATGCTCATAGATCTGTTCGCTTATCATCTCAGGCGTGAGTTCGCGAATGATTTCTACCGGCCAATCGGCATCGGAGTCCGGCAATCGGAAGAGGATCCCGTCATCGCCCACCTGCAACTCAGGTTCCACGCCCGTACGGTTCTTGATCTCCGCAGCCAGCGCGATTGACCAAGGAGCATTGACGCGCCCACCAAACGGCGACTGAATCACCTTTCGGCGATCGCCTATCGGGTCCTGATACGTCTCAACAATGATCGTGTCGCTCGACGAGATCGCACCTACTGAGCGCAACTGTCGGCGCACGTAGCCGATGAGTTGGCGAGCGCCTACTTCGTCAAGGAAATAGTCGTTCTTGAGCCACTCCATGACTTCAGCGGGATCATCGTCTGAATCGACATGAGGCAGCATCTGCTGTGCAATCTCTGCCCGGAAGTCTGCGAGCTTGAGGCTGAGCCCGTAAGGCCGCCACGGATACTCGCCACGCCAGAACGGCATCCTGGGCATGGCACCGGGAGCCGGTTCAACAATTACGCGGTCGTCGTCAATCTCTCTGGCACGCCACACCTAGCTGCCAAGCACAAACGCATCGCCAACCCGCGTTTCAAATACGAACTCCTCATCCAGCTCACCCAGACGGGTTTTTCGGTCCGGAAGATAAACGCCAAACAGTCCGCGGTCTACGATGGCCCCACCATTGCTCAGGGCAAGCAGTCGAGCACCAGGAAGGGCGGTTAGCGTCCCTCGCTGTGTGTTCCAGAAGACGCGTGGACGTAGAGCGCGTGCCAGCGTGGAAGGGTAGCCACCGGCGATCAGCTTGAGTATGTTCTCAAAACTTTTTCGATCGAGGCCAACATACGGGTAGGCCGCCCTGACCAGATGGAACAGATCATCCACATGCCAGTCGTCCACGGACACCGTCGCTATGAGCTGTTGCGATAGGACGTCCAGCGAGTTCATCGGTACGGACGTCTCTTCGATCTCGCGTCGGATCATGGCTCGGGCTACCAGCGCGCTCTCGAACAGGCCTTCAGGGTGTGTGGCGTAGATCTTTCCCACGCTAGGAACACCAACGCTGTGTCCCGCACGGCCAACCCGCTGCAAACCCTGCGTCACAGAACCGGGCGACTGAAGTTGAACGACCAGATCAATACTGCCGATATCAATACCCAGTTCAAGCGAACTTGTTCCAACCAGTGCAGGCAGATCGCCGTTCTTGAGGGATTGCTCCAATGCGCGACGCTGCTCTTCAGAGATGCTGGCATGATGCGCCTTGAACGGACCTTCGCCGTGCCCGGTGCCAAAGATGCCTCCGATTAATGCATCCGCATCGACGGGCGGATCTTCACCGCGATCGGCAGCGTGTTCGATCTCAAGCTGTGCGTTCAACCGATCGGCGGTGCGCTCTGCCTGACGACGACTGTTTGTGAAAACCAGCGTTGTGTCGTGCTGTAGAACATCCTTGAGCACGTTTGGAATCAGGTTGGGCCAGATCGAAGCTTCAGCTTGAGCGGCCGCGCCCTCAGCCATACCGTGCACAGACACGATGATCTTCTTCTCGTAGTCCGTATCAACGATCTCGACCGGCCGCGGCTCGAAGATAGTTTGGCCATCAACGACCGACACATCTTGCCCGCCAAGAAAGCGTGCAACTTCCTCAACTGGACGTTGAGTGGCCGAAAGCCCTACCCGCTGGAATCCTTTGCTGAGTTTTTCCAGTCGCTCCAGGCTGAGCGCGAGGTGCACGCCGCGTTAGTTGTCCGCCAGCGTGTGAATCTCGTCCAGGATGACCGTGTCCACCGTCTTTAGGATGTCTCGGGCCTTGGGCGACGTGAGTATCAGGTACAGCGACTCCGGAGTGGTGATGAGGATATCGGGCGGTTTGCGAACCATTGAGGCGCGCGCAAATGGAGTTGTATCTCCCGTTCTGACGTTCTGACGGCGGTTCGAATCTCCTGCAACTCCTCACCGCGTGAGTCAGCAAGCCGCTTGATCCCTGTCAGGGGCAGGGAGAGGTTTCGCTGGATGTCGTTATTCAGAGCCTTGAGAGGTGAGATATACAGCACCCGCACGCCTTTTTGCGCCGCCTGGCCCTGCTTGAATAGCGCGTCAATGGAGCTGAGAAACGCTGCCAGAGTCTTTCCGGTGCCCGTAGGGGAGTGGATCAGGACGTGTTTCCCATCCTGAATTAACGGCCACGCCTGAGATTGCGGAGATGTCGGCACGCCTACTGAAGTTGCGAACCACTCCGCAACAGCGGGCAGAAATCCGTTCATGGAATTGGTGTGATTCATGGCCTTAAATGTGAACCGGCTCTGAGAGATGTAAAATCATAGAATCGAATATACCTAAAAGTTGTCAATCTTCAGATGTGCGCTCGTCAACAAACTTGATTGACAACCTTTCTGAGCAAGCGCACCGTCAATTTAATATATGAGCAATAAAACGGACGACCAACCCGGTCCTCCCGCTGGTTCCCGCCTGAAGAAATTCGTTAAAGGCATTATGGGCAATTCCGAACCCATCACCAACGGGCAAATCGTAGAAACACCATCGACTAGCAGCGCACCAGCCGCAGTCGAACCAAAACCATCCAGCCCGACAGAGTCGAAACCCGGCCGTACACGACGGTCTCGTGGACGTGGGCGCGGCAAAAACAGGCAGGAGTCTCCTCGACAAGAGCGCCAGCCGTCTCAAGACGGAGACAACGGCGAATCTGCGGGCGAACCATCCCGGGAGCCGGTACGCGCCGAAGGCTCAAGCGGTCGGCAGCGCCCGTCCCGACGTCGACGTTCTGACCGACGCGCAGACAAGCGCAGCGATCAAGACAATAGTGGCCAGCAATCTGAAGCTCAACCAAAGGCACGCGATGAGCGGCGCGCAGAACCCCGTTTTGAAGCACGTTCTGAAGCGCAACCGAAGGCACGTGATGAGCGGCGCTCAGGCCCCCCTTCTAAAGCACGTTCTGAAGCGCGACCAAAACAGCAATCAGATCAGCAGTCAGACTCCCGGAAGCGACGCGATCGCAGAGCAGATGATCGTGAGCTTCAAGAAGAATATGACCAAAAGTTAACGCCAAGCCAATCCGTAGATCGAGATACTTCGTTTGGCGGTATGAACCTCTTGAAGGACACAGTGGAAGCCATCCACTCGATGGGTTATGAGACCCCGACAGGGATCCAGGTGGAGGCAATTCCCCATCTTCTTGATGGCAGAGATGTTGTTGGCCAGGCCCAGACCGGATCAGGCAAGACGGCATCATTTGGAATTCCTATGATCGAGCGAATTGAGCCCGGTGGCGGTGCCATTCAGGCCATAGTTCTGGTTCCGACTCGCGAACTTGCGACGCAGGTTGCAGAAGAGATCGCGAGCATCGGACGCACGAGAGGCGTTGGCGTGGTTCCGGTTTATGGCGGCCAGCCAATCAATCGTCAGCTCCGACTTCTGGAGAACTATCCGGAGGTCCTGGTTGGAACTCCCGGAAGAGTGATGGATCACATCTCCCGCGGCACCGTGGCACTCGGGAATGTCAAAATGGCCGTTCTGGATGAAGCAGACCGCATGCTGGACATTGGATTTGCAGATGACATGGAGTGGATCCTCTCGAGGACCCCTCGATCACGTCAGACTGCTCTGTTCTCTGCCACCGTCCCGGGCTTCGTACGTAAGCTCATTCGTCGCTACATGGACGACCCGGAATGGATCCGGATTGGCCTTGAGATTCAGACCGTTGACGAAGTGGATCAGTACTACACAGAAGTTGCCGCTCGTGACAAGCCTGAATGTATTCGAGAGATCCTCAACGATATTCCTGATGAGGGTTCCCCACAGGTTCTGATCTTCTGTGAAATGCAGGTGGGAGTGGACCGACTCGTTCGGATTCTCAAACGTGATGGCTATCCAATCGAAGGACTGCACGGAGGCATGTCGCAGCGCGACAGGGACTCATCGATGCGCCAGTTCAGAGACGGTAGTCTCTCAATTCTCGTCTCCACCAACCTCGCAGCACGCGGCATCGACATCCCGTCGATTACCCACGTGATCAACTACGAGATGCCGGAGAACGTTGAAGAGTACGTTCACCGCATTGGCAGGACCGCTCGTATGGGCCGCGAGGGCACCGCGATCAGCCTGATTGGTGAGTGGGACGTTGAGCTGCTTGAGAAGGTCAGGAAGAAAGTCGGCGAAGAGCGCCTCAAGATTCGGGAAACCCGTCTCTACGGTTAGTTAGCCGCCCTGTCTTCCCCCGCCGATGCCTGCGTCTTTCGATGTCAGCATTCTGGCGATGTCTGACGCGTACTTAACTTCTGAATCGTCCTCCGGTTCGTACCCGAGTGCTGCGCGGGCGCTTTCGAGCGACCAGAACGCACGGGTGTTGCCGGATATGCCGTAAACCACCTGCCACGGGACGCCGTCTGCTCGTTCAATGTTGGGCGTCTCAATGGACTTGATGATCAGTTGTCGCAGGTCACGCGGGCTCAGGTGTGCGCCAAGATCGCGCTTGAAATTGCTGAGCCCTGAACCGCCGGTGTGCTGTTCACTCAGAGAGGACAAGTCGTCCGTCTCGTAGCGCGAACCCGGAACGTCGCGTGGGGCACCAATGCGAATCTGTACGACCCCCAACTTGCGGCCAAATATCCCACACGCATACGGGAATCCAAGAAGTTCGTAGGACGCTTTTGCCCAGCCGTAGAAGTTGTCAGAAACCGGAACTTCTGTAGGCGAGACCATCTCCTTCTGCTTGTTGTGAACCATAGCGTGCTCATACCAGTCAGCCGCATGGTTGGAGCTTGCCATCACAACTCGACCAACCCCCGCATCATAAGAAGTCCGATAGATGTTGTTGGCCATCTGGACGTTTTCGAATTCGACATCAAATCGGTCGATAGCCTCATCACCATGAAATCCGCCGGAGCGCTTGTATCCGAGGTGAACGACTGCATCGACCCCATCAAACAAGCTTGCATACGTTGAACGGTCGGGATTGATCAGATCGGCCACCTGGATCCCAGGAACCTCGTTGCCGTCCCTGTCTTTGGTCTGAACGTCAACCATTCGTAGGTCGTAACGGTCCTGGAACTCTGCCAGAAGCTGAGACGCTACGTATCCGCTTGCTCCAGTTAGTAGAACCGTCTGCTTGGCCATTCTTGAATCTCCTGATGGGGTTACATATGCAAATGGCCGCGTAGCCTACCAGTCGGATTTAGAAGGTGTGTACTATACCCGCCATGTCAAACAAAAATTGGTACAAAGGCAATCTCCACACCCACACCACTGAGAGCGACGGCGATGCTGAGCCGCAACACGTTGCAGAGTGGTACAAGGATCACAGATACGACTTTCTGGTCCTCTCCGACCACAACCACTTGACCGTGCTGGACGATGCAGACGGGCATCCGGGGAAGTGGCCGCTGTTGATTCCGGGAGAGGAGATCACTTCGCGCCTGTTCAACAACACCGTTCCTGTTCATGTGAACGGCATTGGCGTGAAGTCGTTGGTGGAACCTGCGACCGAAGAGTCTGCTCGTGAAACATTGCAGGAAAACATCGAGCGAATCAATTCGGCGGGTGGTCTGGCTTCAATCAATCACCCTAACTACAAGTGGACGCTGACCACTGAGGACATCGTAGAGGCAACTGGAGCGTGGGCGGTTGAGGTGTATAACGGCCACAACGGGAGCAATTCTGACGGTGGTGGCGGTTCCCCGGGTGTTGAGTCAATGTGGGATGCCGCACTGACCGCCGGAAACCGAATCTTTGGCGTCGCAACCGATGACTCACATCACTACATCCAGGAATTCAGCTCAGAGCTGGCCAATCCGGGACGTGGCTGGGTGGTTGTCCAGACCGATGACTTCTCTGAAGCCGGCCTGATGGAGTCGATGAGCGCAGGAGCGTTCTACTCGTCTTCCGGCGTCGTGATTGATGACATGAAGGTCGCAAAAGACGAGATCGTGATCGATATGGCCCCGTACGACAGCGAGAAGTTCACCACCGTCTTCTACGGCGAGGGCGGCAAGGAACTGGCGGTCGAACATGGGGAGTCAGCGCGATTCGTTCCACCGAGCACGGAGAAGTACGTTCGGGCGACGGTCTACTCATCCCGCGAGTCGTTCCGGGCGTGGAGTCAGCCGCTGTTCAGGGACTCCTGAGTCGCCTTGCCAGCGTCCCTGATTGGCTTTGCCAGGCCAACAAGACCTCCGACAAGAGCAACTACTGCAACGAGATAGAACACGCTGTTCAATCCCGACGCGTCGGCTACTACTCCGGCGACGATCGGGCCGCTCAGCATGCCAATCGAGTAGATGGCCTGGTAGACGCCCATACCCGTCGCTCGGCTGGCCGGGGCGACAGTCTGCACGCTGAGGGAGATCAGCGTCGTGTTCAGCAGCCCCCTCCCGAATCCTCCTAACGCCTGCGTTGCGGCAAGAAGATAGATCTCATCAGTCATGGGTACCAGTGCCATCGAGACCGCAACGATTATTGACCCCATGATTATCGTCAGTCGATAGCCGAATCGGGCTACGGCACGATTGGTGGCGATAGAGCCGAGTACCGCGAAGATCAGCATCACGGTCATCACGTAGCCAACCTCGGCGTCGTTGGCTCCTATGCGCTCTGCATAGATGGGCACGAATCCAAAGCTGCCGCCGAAGCTAACGAATTGCACAAAGATCCCGATAGCGCCAACAGTCAGCAGCAGAGGCGTCTTGGCGACTTCAACAAACTCAGCTACTGAGTAGCGCTTTCTTCTGACCACCGGCGGCTCACCGGCAGCGAAGAGAAGGAACATGCCGAACACACCAACCACGGCGCCAGCATAGAACGTTGCGTTAATCCCCAGATACTCAGCGATTAATCCGCCAGCCAACGATGCGAGGACTAGCGCCGCGGCGTTCACAGACATGATTCGCGCCATCGCCCGCCCAGTCTGAGCCGGAGTGAAGTAGGAGCTGTACAGCACGGATTGCGCCACCCACCCGGCCGCGCCGATTCCGGTTACCGCCCTCGCAGCGAAGAGCATCCAGGGGTTTGGCGCAAGCACCAGCCCAATCGCGCCAATGACATTCAGCGCAAACGCGATCATCACAAATGGCTTGCGTTTCCCAAGTAGATCGGCGCTGACACCGAGGGGAATCCGAAGCAGCACCTGGGCAATCGCGTACGACGCCACGATAAGGCCAACCATGGAGAGGCTGGCACCGGTGTTCTCTGCATGCAGTGGCAGCACAGGAACGTAAAGGTACAAAGACAGCCAGAACATGAATGTACTGGTGCCAACTAATCTGGCGGGGGTAGTCCACGCGGCAAAACCCGTTAGCGGCGCTCCAACTGCAGTATCCGAACCTATCTCTTCACTTGATTGCGCCGTCACGAACCTCCTGTTTGATCGGCAGCCCCTATTATGGGCCAGCCACACCGCTAGCGCCGTGCTAAACTCCCGTCGCTCTCAAAATCACATTTCTGGCACAGGAACTTCCTCATGAAATACTGCTACGCAAACCGTCGCCACACGCTCTATCCGGAGAACGTTGACACCTGGTCACCAGACCCAAATTCCTACACCGATGATTTCCTGAGGAGGTCCATCGACATTGGCATGGACGGACTAGAAGTCGGCTTCCAGGTACTGGACTCTTTCGGCGATGACAATGACGCAATCAAAGCGTTCGCAAAGCGACTTTCTGATGCAGGAGCACCAATCCTGGCGATCAGGGCCGGAGGCTCGCTCACCGCTGCGCAGGGTTATGCCGAGAACAAGGCGAGAATGGCCCACATGATTGACGTTGCAGGCATGATTGACGTGGATATCGTCAACGGTGCGTTGAGCGCCCCACCACGCCGCCCGGACGCTCAGGAGAACTCCCCCGGCTGGCCGAAGTCGCAAGACGCCAGCCGTGATGCAATGATTTACGACTACGAGGCGCTGGCTGACGATCTTCGTGAAGCTGCCGACCGTGGTGCACCACGCGGCGTGACGATCTCCACGGAAGTCCACCAGAACTCGCTGGTCGACAACTCATGGTCAGGCAAGCTCGTTCACAAGCTGGTTGACCGTGAGAACTTTGGCCTCAATCCGGACCTTGGCAACATTGTCTGGACGTACGATGAGATGGAAGAGACGACCGAGCACGCGATTCGTGAACTCGCTCCTATCTCCGTGTACTGGCACTGCAAGAACCTGCACCGCATCAACCACCCGGAAAACAAGCGCACCGTATTCCTGCGTGTGCCGCTGCCTGATGGCGAAGTCGACTACCGATACGCCATCACAACGATGGTAGAAGCTGGCTACAAGGGCTACCTGGCCATCGAAGGCGCATCGGCAGGCGACCAGTTCTACCAGGACAAGAAGAGCGTGGACTACTGCGAGAGCGTGCTGGACGATATCGGAGCTAAGTAGTAGAGCTCAGGCTCGACATCGGCGTTCGCCTTGCGGCAAGCAGGGCGAACGCACCGAATATGAACGCGCCCACCACGATCGCAAAGGGAATCGAGTAACTCCCGCGTTGATCGAATATGTAGCCCGCAAAAAGCGGACCGACCAATTGCGGCAAGATCCCCGCAACGCTCACAAACCCCATGATCGTGCCGAAGGACTTCAGTCCGAATGCTTCAGCGATGGTCAACGGGATCAACGCACCCATTCCACCGAATCCAAGCCCAAAGACCACCACCGCGCCCCACGCCCACTGCGATCCTCCGCCGGCGATAAATAAAAATACGCCAGCTGCCTGAATCGCGAGACTGAGAACAAATGCCAGTCGGGCCGTTATCTTCTCGCTCAGCAACCCAAAAAAGATCTTGCTGGTCAATCCAAAGAAGGCCGTTAACGTGAGGGCTGCTGCTGCCGCGCCGCTTGAGAACCCCTGGCTTTCCAGGTGGGGAATCATCTGACTCAGCATCACTGAGTACGTCAGTGAACCAGCCGTAATTCCGGCTGCAATTAGATAAAACGAATACGAGTGGAGCGCTACCCTCCCAGAAACGCCCGGAATCTCACGCGGTTTTCCGGGAGACTCACCTGGTTCAACCACTTCTGGCGGGCGTTCTCGAATCACCAGAAATACCAGGACTGCAAGAGCGACCGATATGAAGCCGAGAGACGCAAATCCCCATCGCCAACCAGACAGCGCGATGATTCCAGCAGCGAGTGGAACTATCGTCAGACCACCAAAGTTGTTGCCTGAGGTGACGATTCCCATCATTCGGCCACGAGTTTTGGGGAACCATAGGCCGACCAGACGCCCCGCAGGCATGACCGCAGCACCCGGCATTCCTATGTAAACAATGGAGCTGAAAAGGTAGAACTCCCAGAGGCTATCGACACTGGCACGGAGGAAAAAACCAACCGACATGATCAGTAGTGATGCGACCATCACGGGGCGCGCGCCAACGCGGTCCATAAGTCGGCCCACGACAGGGGCAACTACACCCGATACGAAGCTAAGCGCCACACCCCAGTTGACCTGCGCCCGAGTCCACCCAAACTCTTCTTCGAGAGGCTCCACAAACGCGCCAAAGGCGTACCCGGTCATCCCGACGCTGATGCCAGTGGACAGGAACGCCACCACCGCAACGTTCCATCCGTAGTACATGCCGCCGATTCGTCTTGCGATTTGAATCGGTGACAAGTCTGCGATTGTGACTCTGCTGCTCAAATAGTTCCTTATCCAAATTGATGATTCCGAGAATGGAACCGGTGAATGGTACGCCCGATCTGGGGTAAGGGCTTGTATACTCCCGCTCTCAGTCCCCAGACCAACCAGAAACATCCCAGGACAAGCCAGAGCAATCGCCCGGAGTTCCCAACATGCCATCAACGCCCACATCGTCGACAGTATTTGAGCCCGCAGTAGGCTGGCCAGCCGTTCCCCACGGCATGTCGTTCAAAGAGGCAACATCAGTTGCGGTAGACGGTGACGACAACGTTTACGTATTCAACCGCGGCCAGAATCCCATGATTGTGTTCAATCAGGCAGGCGACTACCAGGGAACATGGGGCGCAGGTGATTTCCAGAGGCCTCACGGCGCCTACGTTGGACCAGATGGCAATTTGTTCCTGATTGATGATCTTGACCACTCAGTGAAGAAGATGACCACTGGCGGCGATCTTCTGTATGTACTCGGCACGGCCGGCGTGGCAGCTGAGTGGCAGCAGGGCGGCATATTCAACCGACCCACCGACGCGTTTGTCTCGCCCAAGTCTGGCGATACTTTCATAACAGACGGGTACGGGAACTCCCGGGTTCACCGTTTCACCGCGGATGGCAAGCACGTTCTCTCATGGGGTGAACCGGGCACCGGTCCGGGGCAGTTCAGCCTCCCCCACAACCTTGTGGTTCTGGATGATGGCCGAGTAGTGGTCTGCGACCGCGAGAACTTCCGACTTCAGGTCTTCTCAGAGGATGGCGACTTCATCCAGCAGGTCCATGCACACCGACCAATGGCAATTGGCGTTGGTGTTGGCGATGACAAGGCCATCTACGTTGGTGAGGCTGGTGCACCGCCAGTGCAGGATGGTGTTCCTGGACTGGGCCTTCAAGTGAAGGTGATGGATTACGATTTCAACGATATAGCCCGCATTGGCACCGGGGTTCGAAGCGAGAACCCGGATAGCTTCATTGCACCGCACGGCATCGCAATCGACTCGCAGGGCAGCGTATACGTCGCAGAGGTGGCATACACCGCGTATGGATCGTTGCAGAAACCGCCCCGCGAAGTGATCAGCTTGCGCAAGTGGGTGCGAGCGTAGGGGGAACGGCTTTGCGGTTCGGCCTCCTCGGCCCCCCGGGAGAGGATTGAGGTGAGGGGGCTGCTGGGGCTCATGAGTTACTGCGAGAGCTAAGAGGGAGTGCAACAGCCCCTCTCATCCTAACCTTCTCCTGTGGGAGAAAGGACGAGTTCACCGCTTGCCATTGGCCATTGCTGCGGCTTCAGGAAGACGTCTGAGGTAGAGCATCGCGGCTATTCCGATGGCCGGGCCGATTGCCAGCAGGGCAAAAGCCGGCCCCCAGCCGGAAGCGTCTTCTATTATCGGGACGAGCCTGATTGTGACGGCTGTGAGAGCGAATCCGATGCCGGTCTGAAAAGTCAGCATTGTGCCGCGATATGCGGGATCGCTTAGCTCTGTCATGGCGGTTGAGAACTGGGCTGAGTCTGCGATTACTGCCGCTCCCCAAACAAGCGCTAGTAACACTATTACTACGGACATATCAGCTGGAATATAACCAATAAATAACGCTAAACCACCTGATATTGCCATCGCTCCAGAGGTCACATAAGCGCGCCCGAATCTCTCCGCCAGCAGGCCCGCTGCGAAACTTGCAATAGCCCCTGCGGCAAACACTGCAAACGCCAGCGCACTTGCCAGTTCCAGTCGATCGCCAATGAGCGGCCTCGTGCCCACGACGGCGAGCAGGAATGCTCCAATCCAGGCCCACATGGCGTACAGCTCCCACATGTGACCCAGGTATCCAATCAACGTCAGGCGTTGAGCGCGTTCTGTGAACAATCGCAGCATGTAGCGGGGTGCAAACGTCGCTCCCTTCACATCGTGTGGACCATCTGAAACCACTGTCCACACCAGAAGTCCGCCCAAAAGCGACAGTATCGAGCTGCCGATGATCGTGGCTTCCCACTGGTCGCTGAACAGGGAGCGGAGCAAGTGCGGCGAACCTGAACCTATAGTGAGCGCTCCGATCATGGCACCAAGTGCGATGCCGCGTCCTCGCACGAACCAGCCGGACAGGATCTTCATCCCCGGCGGGTAGACGCCGCCAAGGAACATTCCAGTGATGAAACGTACGATGATGACGAGCGCGAAATTGTCGACCGGAATAACAAGAATATTCATCAACCCTGCGCCTATAGCGGCAACTCCGTACAGCCGTCGAGCGGGGATGAGATCGGCGAGGTTCGTCAGGGCGATCAGAAGCGATCCAGCTACAAAGCCCATCTGGACTGCTATCGTCAGCCAGGCGATATCACCATCGCTGAATCCTTTCTCAGTCTCGAGGGCTGGCGCGATAGCGTTCGTGCTGAACCACACGGACAGCCCAAAAACCGTGGATAGCGATACCAGCAAAAGTGCCCGGTTTCGGGCTTTACCTTCGCTCTCGGTCATCCGCTTTCAGTCATATCAGGGTTAGGCAACTAATCCGCCCCAGTGCAGGTTTCACTGCAACATTGGTTTCGCTGCATCCATGAGTAGTTGGATGCAGGTATCTCAGTGATGATCGCTACCTACAGCCCCATATCTGCGACGACCTGAGTGAGCGACTCATCAATCCCGGTCACGATCTCGTCCACATCACCGTTCTCGATCATGAGTGGAGGTCCTAGAGTGATCGCACTTGCACTGGGGCGAAGAATCAGGCCTCGCTCCTCAAATAGCTTGGTGAGCGCGGCGCTGACGCCATCTGAGACTTCAAACTTCTCTTTCGTTTCGCGATCTTTCACAAGATCAATCCCAAGTAGCAGTCCCAGTCCTGTGACATTGCCGATGATTTCGTGTTTGTCCTTGAGGCCGGTGAGTTTCTCAAGGAAGTAGGTGCCCAATACGCGGGCGTTCTCCACCATGTTTTCTCGCTCGATGATCTCAATGTTCTTGAGCGCTGCAGCGGCGGCTACGGGGTGGCCGGAGAAAGTGAGGACGTGCTGGAAATATCGAGTATCGGTGCCACCAGCGAAGGCGTTGGCGATATCGTCACGGGCGATGCTGGCGCCAATTGGCAGGTAGCTTGACACGATGCCCTTGGCTACGGACATGATGTCTGGCACTACGTCCCAGTGATCCACTGCGAACATCTTGCCAGTGCGGCCAAAGCCGGTGATCACCTCGTCGGCAATCAGGATCACGCCGTATTGGTTGCAGATCTCTCGCAATCGTGGCCAGTACTCATCGCCGGGAACCGCGACTGGGGCAGGTACCGAAATAGGCTCTGCGATGACCGCGGCAACCGTGTCGGGGCCATGGAACTCCAGAAGCTTCTGGATCTGGTTGGCACAACGCTCAGCGCACTCATGATCTGTCTGTCCACCCATTTCGCATCGGTAGGGGTAGGGCTGGGGGGCGTAGATCATTCCGGGGTAGGCAGGTTCGAAATCCGCACGCGTCGACGCCTGCGATGAGCCACCAAGCCACATCGTGAGCCCCAGCGCGCCGTGGTAAGAGTCATATCGACTGATCACTTTGTAGCGACCGGAGTGTCCCGCTCTTTGGTAGAACGCTCTAGCGATCTTGATTGAGGTCTCGTTGGATTCTGAACCGCCGCTGGTGAAGAACGACCGGTTCAAGTCACCGGGAGTCATTTCGGCTAGCTTTGCTGCCAGTTGCGCCGTGGGCTCAGAAGCTGTTCCCTGCGGAAAGTAGTGCAACTTCCGCATCTGCTCTGCAGCGGCATCTGCAATCTCTTCCTGACCGTACCCAGCATGAACTGACATGTAGCCGCCATTCACGTCGAGCCAGCTTTTCCCCTCGTTATCGATGATTCGCGCACCCTTGCCGGAAACAGGAACGATGGGATCTTCCTCAGCTAATTCCTCCCACCCGCGATTGTGCATCCACAAGTTTTCAACTATTGCTTTGCGTGTTTCCTGAACTGAACTGGAGGGAGATTTGGTTGCCACTGAAGCTGCTCGATTGCTTGCTAGATGTGTATTGCGTCCGGCGATCTTGGGAGATGAACCGCTTCTGGTCAAGCACCAACCTTTCTACGGTCGTCTACGATCAACCAGTTAATAGTCTGTAGCAGTTGGTAGTAAACACCCACGCGCACCCAGAAAACGGCCTATCTGATTCAAGTACAAAGCGGGCTATGGTTTTAGTTGGCCCGAAATTCGATACCTGTCCACGATCATTGGGATGTTATGGATCAGTCGATAGTCAGAGCCGTACTCGCACCGACCAAACTGGCCTGGAAAAGTCAGATTGGGCGTGATTTAGACGCGTCGTACGATGTCAACAAATCAGAAGCCGGCACGTTCGCCGGCGCCATAACCGCCGCTGTAGCGTTTACTGGTCAACTTGAGGGGCATGCGTTGTTCGTGCTTGGGCGCACGGCAGCCAAGAACGTTGAGGCCGTCTACAAAGAGGCCTTTGACGATGAGATCACAGAGAAGACCATCACGGCTGTAGAGAAGCTGAAGGAATCCATAGTGGTGAATATCCCTAAGCTCCTGAAAACCGCCGGCTACGAATGCAAAGCCGAACTGAGCAGCGTCGCGGACACAACGGACAAGGGTGTCTCGAATGCCACAGATTGGCCTGGAGCTGCGAGCCTCATAACACCTGACGACTTCGCCATTGAAGGTGATACTGACCAGATAAATATCTGGGTAGATGTCACTCACATGGATCAGGAAGATGAAGGCCTAAGCGGTGATCAGAAAGAGATCCTGAACGGCATACGGGACGATCAGGATTCCGATGATGGCACTCGTCTATATCAGGGCGATATCAATGGCCTGACCATTGCAGAAGCAAAACGGGCCAAACTACGTGGGGAAGTCGCCGGGGGCAACGTTGTACGCACTCTGGAGACTCTGGCTGGAGATGAAATTCACGTATCGCCAGAAGTGAAAGCCGGAATTGTTAGCGTAGAGCGTCTTGACCTCGTTGGTGAAGACGGGAAGAGCCGGACTGTCCTTGGGACCATGGACGATGGTTCTCCATTCCTATCCATGGCAGATTCTGAAGGTCACATCAGGACCACCTTCAGGCTAGATGAAGAAGGCAACGCGACCCTGATCTTTGCCGACGATATTGGCGCTGAAACCTGGATTGCGCCTCGCGACCTACCAGGGGAGCTTGAACCGGTCACGCCAGAGAACATGGCGAATATGGCCCAGCTAGCGGCCGCACCACCAATGGACGGTCCTTCTCCGAATGGCGGCCCTCCAGGCTCGGGCCCAATGAGACGTCGCCCGCCACCTCCACCGGGACGTGGTCGACCAAGAGGTGGACCACCACCACGCCGCGGCCCCGGCGGACCAAGGCCACCCGGTCAGCGACCGCCTCCTGGCCGACGACCCGGCCCACCTGGACGCAGACCTCCGGCTGCAGGCCGCCGTCCCGCGCCAGCTCGCCCAAGACGCCAGCCAGCCTAATCCGCACCCTGATCACATTCGGGAATCGTCTATCCTGACGGTATGACGAACCGCGAGCCATCGATTCCGGGCGTCGCATTGCTGCGACGACTATGCATTGTTGTTCCTATATTCTCCATAGTCATTGGCTTTGGGGCATTTGGATACAAGCTGCTAGAGGATGAAATCTCGTGGGTCGATGCCATCTACCAGTCGGTGGTCACCATTAGCACCGTCGGCTTTGGCGAGGTTCATCCGCTGGGAGATGACTCCCGAATCTTCACGATAGTGCTCATTCTGCTGGGAGTTTCGGCGTTTACATATACGTTCAGCACACTTGGTGAATACATTGTGGCTAGTGAGTTCAGGGGACTTGTAAGGGCGAGAAGAATGCAGAAAAAAAATCGCAGGACTCAAAAATTACTACATCGTCTGCGGCTTTGGGCGCGCAGGGCAGCGAGTAGCTGCAGAGCTGCGAGACTCCAGCCGATCTATCGTGATCGTTGAAGCTGACGCAACCATCACCGAAGAGGCTATCGACGATGGATGGTTGGTCGTGACTGGCGATGGCGGTGACGACGCAGCGTTGGTTCGAGCCAACATCGCATCGGCAAGTCGATTAGTAGCCGCAACTGGCTCTGATGCGACGAATCTCATGATTTCGCTATCGGCGCGCTCGCTCAACTCGGACATATTCATCGTTGCGAGGGCTGACGATGAGGTGAACGAGCACAAACTGCTCACAGCAGGAGCGAACGCGTTGTAGCCATCTACCGCTCGTCTGGCCGACGCATGACCCAGCTCGCGATGCGGCTTCACGCGGTTGAGTTCACCGATATTGTGATGGGTGATCAGGAGATCGAACTGTCCATCGAAGACATCACCGTTCGCGCCCGATCACCATTGGATGGAGCGACCATCGAAAGTTGCACAACGCCAGAGGGCGGCAACTACATGATCATCGCTGTGCGCCGTCAGGATGGTGCGTTGGAAACGATGCCTCCGCCGTCTGCTCCCATCGCAGTGGGCGATGTGTTGGTGGCGCTGGGAACTCGTGATCAACTTCAGGCGTTGGAATCGATGACGCTGACTCCCACTGGATAAGGCAAATAAACACCTAGGGGTAGAGCATTCTCCGGTGCGGGTATAAAGTTTCGCTGAGCAATTATTATGCGCGATCTTGAGCGTCGCCCACTGCAGTACGAACAGCACCTCCAGGAGAGCCCCAATGAGAGCAGGTTTCGGCCAGTTCAGCACAGCCACCACCGAATACCTTGAGTTTGCTGCCCAGTTCGGTGCTACGGACATCCTCCTGAACACCCCTGATCTGCCTGGCGAAGGCGGCCGGTGGGAGTTGCGTGATCTCGTGAAATTGCGATTGTCCGTTGAGACGTGGGGCATGAAGCTCTCGGCACTCGAGAACGTCCCAACCAGCTTCTACGAAGACATCATGCTCAACGGTCCAAATCGTGATCAGCAGATCGAGAACATGATCTACACGATCCGAAACATCGCTCGCGCCGGCATCCCAATATTTGGCTACAACTGGATGCCGTCTCACGTATGGCGCACGCCGCCTGAAGTAATCCGTGGCGGCGCTATTGCAACCGCATTCGATTACGAGTGGTCGAAGAAGATGCCGCTCACGCATGGTCGAGAGTACTCAGAAGAGGAGATGTGGGACAACCTGGAATATTGGATCAAGATCATCACGCCGATCGCAGAGGAAGAGAACATCAGGCTGGGCATTCATCCCTGTGACCCGCCCGTTGAGAAGCTCGGTGGCATTCCGCAGTTGTTCCGCTCATTCGACTCTTACAAGCGCCTCACTGAGATAGTTGAATCGCCCTCCAACGCAATTGAGTTCTGCCAGGGCACGTTCTCAGAGATGGCCGACTCCGCAGACGGCGGTATCTACCGGACTATCGAGTACTTCGTAGAACGCAAGTTGATTCTTTACGTCCACTTCCGCGACGTGAGCGGCACGGTGCCGAAGTTCAAGGAAGAGTTCGTGAACACCGGTTACGTGGACATGTACAAGGCGATGCAGATCTACAACAAGCACGACTTCGACGGCTTCTTCATCGACGATCACGTCCCGCACACCCACCAGGACACGCCCTGGGGTCATCGGGGCAGGGCGTTCGCGAACGGGTATATCCAGGCCATGATCGAAGCCGTACAGAAAGGCGGGTAGGGCAGTGCGCGCAGGATTTGGACTAGTCAGAACGGCAACGCCGGAGTATCTGAGATTCGCCGCTCAGTTCGGCGCGACGGACATCAGTATCAATCTCAATCGAGCCGATCTTTCGTCCGCAGGCGGAAGGTGGGAGCTTCAAGAACTCGTCAAATTACGGCAGTCAGTCGAAATGTTTGGCCTGAAGCTCTCTGCGCTGGAAAACGTGCCGACTGACTTCTACGACCACATCATGCTCGGGGGGGCCAGGCGCGACGAACAGATCGAAAATATGATCTACACGGTCCGCAACATTGCGCGGGCCGGGATACCGATCTTTGGCTACAACTGGATGCCAACGAATTCGTTGCGCACGCCATCAAAGCAGATTCGCGCCGGTGCTGAAGCTACGGCATTCGACTATGAGATCGCGCAGGAATCGCCGCTGACTCACGACCGTGAGTACACGGAAGAGGAGATGTGGGGCAACCTGGAGTACTGGATCAAGATCATCAC
>Ga0114996_10000785_pt1 | contig 44221 bp, 45 predicted proteins | sample ArcticOcean_MG_C_4_FD_87039 | JGI IMG/M metagenome (GOLD analysis project Ga0114996, IMG submission 87039) | Marine microbial communities from western Arctic Ocean - ArcticOcean_MG_CB4_134 | ecosystem: Environmental > Aquatic > Marine > Oceanic | place: Arctic Ocean: Canada Basin | collected... | reverse complement strand
ACCGAGATCAAGCGAGACAACGTGGCCGCTGGCGTCGGGTTCGCAGGTGCTCTCATAGGCATCGGGAACGTGGTACGGTTTGCGGTGGAGGGAGACTTCCTGTCGTGGGGACTCAGCCTGCAGACGTTCGCAATCGAGGTGGTAGCAGGGCTGATTCTGCTACCGGTCGTACGAGTGGTAACGGACAAAGTGCTGCTGCTGGGGAGAAGTCTCTCCGACGAGATTTCGCAGGAGAAGCCCAATCTTGCAGCTGGCTTTGTCGAGGCCTTCAGTTACATCGCCGCGTCGTTGCTGATTGTGTGGAGTTTGTGATCGGCAGACGTGAAATGTGAGACAACATGGCGGCGATCACATTTCTGATCGTGTGTGTCCTTCCAATAGTCCGATGATTTCCTCGTTGCCCTTCTTCCGAGCCCAGTAGAGCGGCGTCGCCCACTCTGAATCCACGGGCGCCAGGGCATCGGCCCCTCGTTCCAACAGAAAGCGGACCATCTCCGCTTTTTCCTCTCTTACGGCGCCCGCCAGCGGCGTACCTCCCTGCTCTAACTCGATGGCGTTGATGTCGGCTCCCGCTTCAAGAAGAAGTCGGGCGACAGGGACGTTTCCGTCCTCCGTCGCCTTGTGCAGGAACGTCCGGCCAATCCAGTTGGGACGATTCGGGTCAAGTCCCGCCTCGAGGAGTTTCCTTGCACACTCCGGGTCCGACGGGAGGCTACCTCCGTGAACGAGTCCCACCCGGATCCGTTGCGCAATGTCTGGTACGCGGTCTAAGATCAGGTCGATCAGTTCGCCATCGGCCTCCCCAAGCAGTACATCAAGCTCGAACTCTGTCCAGGTGTTAAAGCGCCCGGAGCGAACGGCCTCTTTCCTCTCATCGAGTGACATCGCCCAGACCTGAGGCTCAGCACCATGTTTTCGGAGCAAATCCTGCATTGGACCACAGGCATCCGAATGACGGAATTCGACGATGGTCAGGCAAGTGCCGGACGAGTCCTTTCCCGCATTCGGGTCTGCTCCATTCTCCAAGAGAAGCTGAGCTGTTTCGATATAGTTGCCAGCCGAGGCCTCAAATAGTGCCGCACCTTGAGGGGCGGATTCCTCGGGCTGATTTGGGTCGGCCCCGTGGTCCAGGAGCATCTTCGTGATGTCGGTGTAGCCTTGATCCGCTGCGCATGCGAGTGGGCTTTGCCTTACCGAGTCAAGCTTGTTAGCCTCAGAAGGGTCGAGTTTCAGAATCCTCTCTATGGCCTCGATGTCCCCGATGGTGCAGGCTACTGTCAGAGGGCAGTGGGCGCCGTGCGCAAGCAGGTATCCGGCGACAACCCATCGGTTTTTGATGGCTTCTGAGCCGGAAGTCCGGAACCAATAGTCGCCCGTTAGGGAGAACTGGAGCGGTGTTCGCCCATCTGCTCGCCTGACGTCTATATCGACTCCGAGGTCCAGAAACCGGTCGATAAGCGCAAGTTGGCGCGTCAGGGCGGCTGTGTGAAGGGCGGTTGTGCCAAAGGCGTCACTGCAGGTCGCGAGATCGGGTCTTTCCTTAAGGACCTCGTCCACTGATTCAGGATCTCTGGCTCGCAGAGCATCCCTGAGCTTGTCGAAACCGGGATCGTAATTGAACCTTTCGGCCATCGCTTGTTCCAACAGCCGCTTCACCGTATCGTGTCCGCGCTCTCCCGCGGTCGCCAGAAGCTTGTTCCAGCTGTTGTAGGTGAACCTGGATTGGCCGGGGTCGGCACCGCGCTCCAGAAGTAGCTGGACGATGTGGGCATGTCCTTCCCGAACGGCAATGTGAATCGGGAACTGATACCAATACTGGGCATTCACGAGAGCTGGATCTCGATCGAGGAGTGCCTGCACCCGGGCCATGTCGCCGACTGCTGCGGCACACATCAGTGCCCAGGCGTCGTGTCCGTTCACGGGCTCGACACCATAGATATAGGATTCTGTCCGCATGTCCTCAGGCTGTATCATGCGAGACACCTTCTCCGCGAACGTGTTATCGCGTGAAGGAGCATTCTCGGATAGTTCCTCTTTACCCACTTTAAGCATCTCCTCTTTGAGCCGCTTGCGGGCCGATCGCAGTCGGTTGTTGACGGTGGCCGGTTGTACGTCGAGAAATGCGGCAATGTCGCGATGACCGTAGGAAGCGATGTAGAACAATGTGACGGCGGTGCGTTCTTCTTCCGGCAGATCCTGAATCGATTCGTACATCTGTTCGCGGATCGTCTTCCGATTCAGTTCCGAATCGGGTGAGTCGTCGGGCGAAACCACGCTTGATGCCGCTTTCAGAGGTACACGAGTGCCCCTCGATTGCCTCAGGTACCGGGCGCACCGTGCGTGGACGATTCTGCGGAACCAGCCCGGGAAAGCACTTGGCTCTTTCAGACGGGGCAGACCGAGGAAAGCTCCCATGAAAGCGTCCTGGGCGGCATCTTCAGCCATATGGAAATCACGCAGCAGGGAGTACGCGTATCCCGCGGCCATATCCTGAAGCGTTTTACCAGTTGCCCGAAGGCGTTTCGGTCCCCGGTTTGGGCCAGAACAACCAGAGAAGAAACTGACTTAGATGCCATCTTAGATGTCCCGTGAAACAGTTGTCTTTCACCCCAAGGCTTCGAACAATAAGCACCCATGAATTCCAATTCTGGTAAAAATAATTCAGGCCGTACTCCCGAAACAGCGGATCGAGGGCCCAGCCGTCTCCTGAAGGCGTGTCTGTTCGCGACCGGGAGCGCCGGCATCGTGGCGGAGTTCGTCCTGTCGACGCTGGCAAGCTACCTGTTGGGGAACACAACCCTCCAGTGGACGCTCGTGATGTCGCTGATGCTCTTCACGATGGGCGTAGGAAGCCGCCTGAGCCGACACATCGGTAAACATCTGCTCGACCGGTTTATCGCGGTGGAGTTCATATTATCGATTTTGTGTGCGACGAGTGGCGCGGCCGCCTATTTCGGGACAGCTCTGACAGGACAGTCGGCGGTGGTGATCTACGGATATGCTGCAGCGATCGGACTACTGATCGGGATGGAGATTCCGCTGGTCGCCCGGATGAACGAGGCCCATGAAGGCCTGCGAACCAACCTGGCTGGCGTCATGGAGAAAGATTACTACGGCGCGCTTGTGGGCGGGCTCCTGTTCGCCTTCTTCGCTCTTCCTACCCTAGGGCTGACGTACACACCGATCTTGCTGGGCGCTGTGAATTTCGCTGTGGCGTCGGCGCTCCTGTGGAGGTTCCGTCGATTGACAGCGTCACCGCGCCGTCTGACGGCCGCTTTTGGGGCGATCGGTGTTTCGCTGGCGGTGTTGGCTGTTCTCATCCGGCCGATCGTGACGTTCGCGGAGCAGAGCCGCTACCGCGACCGGATTGTGTTCGAAAGGCAGACACCTTACCAGAAGATCGTGATGACGGAGTGGAAGGGCTATCACTGGCTGTACCTGAATGGGAATACTCAGTTCAGCACATATGACGAAGAGCGCTATCACGAGCCGATGGTACATCCGGCGATGCAGTTAGCCGCCGATAGGAAACGCGTGCTGATTCTTGGCGGCGGAGACGGACTGGCTGTTCGGGAGGTGCTGAAGTATTCAGATGTCGAGCAGGTGACGCTGGTGGACCTGGATCCGGAGATGGTGACGCTGGCCATGAACCATCCGGTTCTGCTGGAGGCGAACGAAGGAGCCTTGAGCGACAGTCGGGTCCGAGTGGAGTACGCAGATGCTGGGCGCTATATAGAGGAGTCTGACGAGATCTTCGACGTGATCCTGGTGGATCTGCCGGACCCGAAAGGCCCCGACCTGGCCAGACTCTACTCACGAGAATTCTACCGGATGTGCCACCGGCATCTATCTGTTGCCGGAGTCCTTTCGACGCAGAGCTCGAGTCCGCTGCATGCCAATCGCGCGTTTTTGTGTATCCGAAAAACAATGGAGGACGCCGGGTTTTCCGTACTTCCGTACCATACGGCGCTCCCGACGATGGGTGTGTGGGGGTGGAATCTGGGAATGAAGCGATCGCTGCTGTCGGAGGAAGCGCTTCGGGATCGGGTCGCGGCGCTGACGTTCGATGGCGTGGAGACGGAGTTCATCGACCGGGACGCAATGACGGGTATGACGCACTTCTGGAAAGGTATGTTCGATGAGGCCGAATCCGTCGAGGTGAATACGGTGATGGATCCGGTGATTGATGAGTACTACAGGGAAGCGGAGTGGGGATGGTGAAGGGAAGGATGAAAACGATTGCAGATTAATCGATTGCAGATCAGAGACTGGCGGTTTTCTGAGAGACGAGTATCCGTGCCATGTCTACCGTCTCACGCTTCTCCTGGTAAGATGTTGCTGAACTGGTACTCCTGGACCGTCTGGCCCAGACTTGCCTCGTACTCGCTCTCACCCCACTGCTCGACGGAGAGCGATCGACCGTCTTTTGACTCGTAGTCCCAGACGACAAACTCGCGACCGGGGCCTTTTCCGTCCTTGTAGTACTCGCCGGCGGCGGTCGATTCGCCAGCATAGCTAACACCGTCTACGGTGAGGGTGTCGGGAGGCTCTTCGTTGGTTTTCAGGTGGCCGCGCAGATCACTATCGATCTTCGACAACGCTAGCTTTTCAGACATCGCCCATTCCACCTCGTCATCTTCCTCTCGTTCGAGATAGAGCGTACGCTGGCCGTCCGAGAATTCCCACTCGTCGATGCGGTCACCGTCGATCTCGTAGTAGCTGTGGGCCGTGACCTGCCAGGTGGCCATGTCGTAATCCACGACGTAGCCGACCTTGAGTTTGGAGAGGATCAGGTCGGCCAGAGGGTCGAAGAATTCCTCGGGCTCGTTTTTCTTGAAGGGATTCCAGTTCATAAGGAAGCACGCGACTGACAGCTGACAGCCGACAGCTTGAGGCAGATTGGCTGTTTCCGATGGCCACTTTTCGTGTTGTGATGACGAGTAAGCCGCATGATGTAGAACCTTGGTGGTTCCTTCAAATATCGCCGAAGGTTGTGGAAGGTTTTCAGACGCTGATCTCAGGCACTTTTGGGATTCTCTAATGGCTCAGCCGCGGAGCTTGACTACCAACTCCTACCATCCCACGACTTGAGCTACCTGACGCTCCAAGCGTATCATAGTTTTCAACCACGTGTCACTGAAGTGAAAAAGATGATTGCCTCACTTATCGGCAAGCTGGGGTAACCATAAGCTGCCAGCTGTTAGCTGCCTTTCACCCCCATCTTCTCCTTCAGCGCCGCCAACCTGTCGTTAGCCGGCACGGCACTTCCCGACAGTGCCGCATCGATTTCGTCGTCGACGCTTTTCGATGAGTCGGCGAGTTCTCCGTATGCTTGGGACAGCGACTCATCCTCTTCGACGCGTTCTTTCATCCGCTCGAGCATGGCGATGGTGCCACCCGAGTCGACCTTTGCCAGTTGCTTGTTGATCTTCTTCGTGGCTGATGCCGTCCGGGCACGGGCGCGCAACGTGATGAGGTCATTATCGTAGCCGGCGATTGTTGATTTCAGCTTCTCGACCTGGCTCTGCAGCTTTGTCCCAGCGGCTTCCTGCTCCTGATGCTGTTGGGCAAGCGTGACGGCTCGGCTGGCGGACTCATCTTTACGATTCAGGGCTTCGGTGGCAAGCCGGTCGGCCTCTCCGGCATCGATGTTACCGTCTTGTGCTTTCTGAAGAAGAGACATCGCTTTACGCTCGTAGTCGGCGGCCGCTCGCTTGTTCTGTTCGACATCTTTGCCGAGTCGGATGGCCTGACTCTTGATTTGTGCCAGGCTGGTCATTGCGGCCTGAAGGTCCTTCTTGAGGTCACGAATGCCCTGCTCTGTGAGTTTGATCGGGTCTTCGAATTTATCGATGGCGGCATTGACTTCCGACTTGCCGACTCTGAAGACTCTCTGGAAGATTCCCATAGGGGGTTGTCCTTCTATTGAAAAAACGGTGTGTGGCAGAAGACAGACGGGCAAGCAGAAGACTATCGCGTGTAGCTCAGGAGTTCTTCGGCATTCTCGGCGAGGGCGAGGCCCAGGGCGTTGATGGACCCTTCGAGCTCCGCACGGTCCAGCGTATCCAGGCGGAGCGTGTCCCTGAAGAGGATGGATCCTGACTCGATGTCCAGAACGAATGCGCCATGGATGAGGTCGCGATTCATTTCAAGAAGCCTGCGGTAGAGGTCCCCGACCTTCTTCGGAGCCGGCATAATGGACTGCTCGAGAATGAGAATAGGATCTTCGCAGTCGATGACGAGGTGGTGGACTCCTCGCTCTTCATCACTGACGACGACGAGTTCTTCCGCTTCACTCTCCTCGTCGATAGGTAGGTTCAGGTCGTGCAGGAAGCCTTTAACTTTGTCGAATTCTGCTGACATGCGTACATCCTCTCGAATATGTCAATACAGGTGGTTACGGCCATTTGATGCCTGAGGAGGACGTTGGTTTCAAGAAAGTAGCGACGGCAAGAAACCAAGTCAAGGTAAGGTGGGTCCGCTCGGGGGTTGACAGGCGACGTTCCGCCGTTAGGATTGAGCGAGTGATTGGCCCGGGTGAAGATATGGAATTCAGCGAATAGAGAACGCCTCACAGAGGACTATGCGATGGCAGAGGAGAAGGCAACGTTCGGCGGTGGCTGCTTCTGGTGTGTGGAGGCCGTCTACAAGGAGTTGAAAGGGGTAAAGGCAGTCGTGTCTGGTTATGAGGGCGGGGCGCGGGAGAATCCGACCTACCAGCAGATCTGTTCTGGAGCCACCGGGCACGCCGAGGTGGTGCAGATTACGTTCGATCCGGCAGTGATCAGGTTCGAAGATCTGCTGACGGTGTTCTGGCGGACGCACGACCCCACGACGTTAAACCGTCAGGGCGGGGATGCCGGAACGCAATACCGGTCGGTGATTTTCACGCACTCCGATGCCCAGAAAGAGGCGGCGGCGCAGTCGCTGGCGGAAGCGGACGCGTCGGACCTCTGGCCGGATCCGATCGTGACGGAGATAACGCCGTCGATGACGTTCTACCCGGCGGAGGACTACCATCAGGACTACTACGAGCTGAACCCGTCCCAGGGCTACTGCCGGATGGTGATCGATCCGAAGATGCGGAAGTTCAGGGAGGCGTTTGCGGACAGGTTGGGGAAGACCTGAAGTCAAGGACAGCCCACAGCACTATGCTCTGGTGAATCCTAAACCCCATCACGTCCCCCCCTCCCCATGCCTGCGGCGGGGCACTTTCTTTGCACCCCCAAAGAAAATGCCCAAAGAAAGGGGCCCCTCAGGCGCCGGGGGGCTGAAAGGCAAGGTGAGGATGTCACTTGCGCGGAGGATGGCTGGGACATTGTCCCTGCCCTCGCCAGACGCGGCGGTTGCCCCCACCCTTCCAGATCTCCGATCCCCTTCCACCACCCAACCATCCCTGCCACCTCAACCGCCAAATGTCCCGCCCCCCTCGTTGCCCCTGGGAGGAGGCAGGTCCTTCCTACCTGTCTTTGAGTGCCTTGCGAAAGTGTTTTACTTTGTCATCAACACATTCAGGAGGAAGGCTGTTGTCAAAACAGGGCGAACTTCGGGTTGCGGTTGCAGGGCTCGGCTTCGGGAAGATCTGGGCATCGGCGTACGATGAACTGCCGGACGTTCAGCATGTGGGGATCTGCGATCCGGACCCGGATGTGCTGAACAGCGTGGGTGACGAGTTGGGAATCGAGCGGCGGCATACCGACCTGCAGGCGGTGCTGGCGTCGGACGACTATGACGCTGTCCACCTGGTGACGCCGATCCCGATGCACGTCGAGCAGTCGATAGCAGTGATGGAGTCAGGCAAGCACTGTGCCTGCGCGATTCCGATGGCGCTGAGTCTTGAGGACGTAGACCGGGTGGTGGACGCACAGAGGCGGACGGGTAAGACGTACATGCTGATGGAGACGGAGATCGCTTCACCCGCGTTCCTGTACGTGGAGCAGATGCATCGAGAGGGCGCCTTCGGAGATCTGCAGCTCCTTCGAGGAGTCCACTACCAGAATATGGAAGGCTGGCCCGACTACTGGCGAGGTCTGCCGCCGATGTTCTACTGCTATCATGGCCTGGGACCGATGCTGCATTTGGCCCAGCGGCCGGTGACGGCCGTCCACTGCAGGGGATCGGGAACACTGCCCAAAGAGCAGCAGCAGTACGGTAGCAGGTTTACGGTGGAGAGCGCTCTATTCGAACTGGCAGACTGCGATGTGATCTGCGAGATGACGGCGTCGTTTCACGAATTGGCGCGCGGATTTCTGAGCGACCGGTTCTACGTCTACGGAAACCGGATGAGTTTCGAGTCCACGCAAGTAGCCGGAGAAGATCCAGTGGTGTTCGAAGCGGAGTCGGGGAGACTTCCGGCCGGGCAGCGGAGCCGCAAGGTGGGCACCCGACGCCAGGCGCTGCCGCCGCTGGCAGAACTGGTTGCTCCGGAGATCGCCGATGTCGCCCGAAAAGCGCCGCACGCCCGGGGCATCCCGCTGGCGCATGAGTTCATTCGCAGTTTGGTGGAGGAGCGGGCGCCGGCGATCGATGTGCTGACGGCGGCGAACTGGACGGCCGCCGGTGTCGCAGCACATGCGTCGGCCATGCGAGAGGGGGAGAGGGTGGGGGTGAAGCAATGGAAAGGACAGTGATCCGTCGTCAGTGGTCAGACAGGCGGAAAAGAGGTTCCGACGGCGCCTCGATGGAAGCGCGTCGGAATTGATACGCGATTTGGCGGAACCGACATGTGGCCTGGACGTTAAGGTAGCAGACTACACTCGACACAGCTGGAAGGGAGAACGTTAGATGATTCGCAGGATTGCGATGGTGGCAGCAGGAGTGATGTTTCTCGGAGGGAACGCCTTCGGCGAAGCCAAACGGGTGGATTTTGCCCTGCACCAGGCGGATGGGAATAAGGTGTTCAAGCTGTCTGAGGTGAAAGGGAAGTACGTGGCCCTTCATTTCCTGTTGAAGACAACCTGCCCATACTGCATCAAGCATACGCACGACGTGACGCGCCGGGCTGGCGAGATGCCCGACGTGGTGCAGATTTTCATCAAGCCGGACACTGAAGAAGAGATCGAAAAGTGGAGTGTGAGACTGGGTAAGAAATTCGAGAAGGGCGAAGACGCCCACCTGCCGGTAATCTATCGCGACCCGGACGCCCAGCTGGCCAAGCGGTTTGACATTCCGTTCGGGTACAAGTTCCACGGCGAACTCGTCCACTACCCTGCGCTGATCTTGTTGGGGCCGGGCGGCAATGAGGTTTTCCGGTATGCCGGGGAGAACAACGGCGATCGGTTCTCGTTCGACCAGTTGAAGGCGAAGGTGGCGGAGGTGAAGAAGGCGAAGAAGAAGGGAGATGGGGAATAGGGGTTGGGGGAAGAGAAAATCGGTCAGCGGTGGGCAGGCCCAGGGCGATATGCTTGATTGACCCCCGCACGACGAAGACCCGGATGCGTTCAACGCTCCGGGTCTTCCTTCTGTTGGCCGATCGTTGACATCTGCCTACCGCTTCACCGGTTGTCCTCAACCGTCCTCAACATGGCTTCAATGTTGGAGACCGGCGTGCCGGGCACGGGAAGGTTGGTGACGCCGACGATGATGCGACCGAGCTCCTTCGCCACCTCAATGGACGTTAGCGTCTCGGCGATGACTTCCTCGCTGGAGCCGACATGGAGCGTGTGGGAACTGATGCCTCCAAGCAGCGTTAGATCTGGGAAGTGCTCCCTCAATCTGCGCAGGTCCATTCCGGCGCGTCGGTCGATTTCGTAGAAGCCGTCGACGCCTGAAGCGCCGAAAAGATCGTCGGCGACAGACCAGAGGTCGCCGTCGCTGGCGAACAGGGAATACGCGTTCTTCTGGTGGACGATGTTGGTGATCTCCTGCAATCGCGGGAGGACGAGGTCGTGAAAGGTTTTTGGCGAGTAGAAGGGGCCCTGGTAGCCGGCGAAGTCTCCGCCGCCAAAGAGGTATCGGAATCCCGCGTCGACCAGAGGGCCCACGGTTTGGCGCGCAGAGGCCACCTGCAGGTCGAGCGATCGGGCGACCAGGTCCGGTCGGAGGGCGACGGCCTCCAGCCACCACTCTTCACGCCCGATCCCACACGACCCACCTCCTATACGGATGGCAGCCTCATTCCCCAGTTCTCGAAGTGCACGCAACGACAGGTCGTCGTCGCGCAGCGGTAGGCGCTCCTCGGGATTCTTCTCGTAGGCTTTCTCGCTCGCTTCGAGGGATCGTTCCAAATCTTCGAACGTTGGCCGGCGACGCGGTTTGTGGTCGAACATGACGTCGATGTGTTCCTGCGAGGGGTCGTAGCGGAGCACACGCCAGTTTTCCTCCGATCCACTTTCATACAGGTAGGTGTGCTCGTCGACCTTACGCGTCGGTTTGCCCGGAGCCCTTGGATAGACAAAGCGATAGAGGTCATTGCCGTAATGCCGGTTGATGGCCAGCGTGTCCTGGAAGGTGCGCTCCAGGAATTCGGCGTGTGCGTCGGGACCGTCCCAGAGGGCGGCGGCCTCGCGCCATTGCTGTATGCCGAAACCGACGTAGGCCTCTCTGCCCAGCAGCTCGGAGGCGACCCAAGAGGATGCGCTCAGCTGATACACGGGCACCCGGTCTGAAGGAATGCCTTGGAATGCAGCTTCGACGCGCTCCTTTCCCGTCATATTTGTGCCTCATCCCTGAAGGTTGATTGGCGTCAACACCCGTTCTTTGCTCTTGTAGGGGATGCAGATCCTCTCCTGATCATGCCACGGGTTTTCAGGTTCTGCAACTCCAGGCCTGCCTTTCCGTTCTCCGGGGTGACGTTGACATCCTCAAGGGGTGGTCTTACCTGCTAAGCCGATCTCCCCTCCCTATTTTCCCAGGACATTTTCCGTGAAGATATTGATTACGGGGGCGGCCGGTTTTATTGGGTTTCACCTGAGCCGGCGGCTTCTGAATGAAGGTCACGAGGTTGTCGGGCTGGACAACCTGAATGCCTACTATCCCGTGAAGTTGAAGCGCGATCGTCTGGCCCAACTCCAGGATTCCGACGTTTTCACATTCGTTGAAGCGGGTCTGGAAGATGCTGCTGCTGTTGCGGCCGTTTTCGAGGCGCACACGTTTACGCATGTGGTGAATCTGGCCGCCCAGGCAGGCGTTCGATACAGTCTGGAGAGCCCCGAGACGTACGTGCAGAGCAACCTGGTGGGTTTTCTTCATATTCTGGAGGGGTGTCGTCACCATAAAGTTCAACACCTGGTGTTCGCTTCGTCGAGTTCCGTCTACGGGCTGAATACGACGATCCCGCTGTCGACGAGTCAGAACGTCGATCACCCGATCAGCCTTTACGCGGCAACGAAGAAGTCGAACGAGTTGATGGCGCATACCTACGCCCATCTGTTCGGGATTCGGGCGACGGGGCTTCGATTCTTCTCCGTGTACGGTCCCTGGGGACGGCCCGATATGGTGTCGAACCTGTTTACGGATGCGATTCTGGCGGACAAGCCGATCGATGTGTTCAACCATGGGAAGATGCGGCGCAGCTTCACCTATGTGGACGATATCGTAGAAGGGATCACGCGGGTGATGCAGCGGGTTCCCGAGCCGGATCCAACGTGGAGTGGAGACAGTCCGAACCCAAGCAGCAGCTCGGCTCCTTACAAGCTCTATAACATTGGGAATCAGACGAGTGTGGAGCTTCAGCACTTTATCAGCGTGCTGGAGGGAATTCTGGGTAAGAAGGCGAAGAAGAACTACATGCCGATTCAGCCCGGAGACGTGCCGGACAACCAGGCGGACGTCAAGGACCTTGAAGCGGACGTGGGGTTCCGGCCCTCGGTTTCACTCGAAGTAGGGTTGAAACGGTTCATGGAATGGTACAGCGAGTACTACGGCAGAGGGCAGAAGGCAGAGGGCAGAGGTTAGACCCTCCTTCGCTTCTATGGTTTACGGATTGCGGGCAGAAGGCAGAAGGCAAAAGGCAAAGATAGGCAGACAGCGCTGTGGCGGCCGGATAGAGGCCCAGTTAGACTCCATCGGAGAATGATATGTACGGAATAGATATGAGCGGCAAGACGGCTGTGGTGGCCGGGGTAGCCAACAAGTGGAGCATCGCGTGGGGCATCGCACCGGTCTTACACCAGGCCGGGTATCAGCTGGTGCTGCCCTACCTTAGCGATCGCGAGAAGAGTGGGATCGAGAAGCTGGTGTCGTCGGCGGGGCTGGACAACGTGGTGATTCCTCCGGATCCTTGCAATGCCTCCAATGATGACGACATCGACCGCCTGTTTTCATTTGTAAAAGAAAGCACCGGCCGGGTGGATGCCTTCGCTCACTGTATGGCTTTCGCGCCGCCCGAGGCGCTTCAGGGGGACTTTTCCGCCACCAGCCGGGAGGCCTACCGGATTGCGATGGACATAAGTGCCTACTCCTTCGTGGCCATGACACAGAGGGCGTCGGAGCTGATGACCGACGGAGGCGGTGTTGTTACGATGACGTTCATGGCTTCGGAGAAGGTGTTTCCCCACTATAATGTGATGGGGAGTGCGAAGGCGGCGCTGGAGCACGCAGTTCGACAGCTGGCTTTCGAGCTGGGTCCGAAGAACATTCGAGTGAATACGATTTCGGCCGGGCCTATCAGCACGGTTTCGGCCCGAGGGGTGTCCGGATTCCTGGACTTCCTGGACACGTACAAGGAGCGGGCGCCCCTGCGTCGGGGCGTGACCCAGGAAGAAGTGGGGAAGACGGCGCTCTACCTGTTAAGCGATATGGCAAGCGGAGTAACGGGAGAGGTGATCCACGTTGATGCGGGCTACAATGTAATGGGGATATAATGCGGTAGGGAAGCAGGGGTTGGGTGAAGAGAGGGAATCCGGATGCTTGACTACTGGACGTTGCCGTTGGGGGGGTGTTGCTTGCCTTCCTGCTTGCGCTTCCGCTTTTCGACGGTTTTGCGTCGATCTTCTTCCAGCATTCCGGCGATGAGTTCTGAGAAACGGTCGGGTGTGGTCGGCTTGACGAGCACGTGAGCACGACGGATGCCGTGGGTATTGAGCTCCAGTATCTGATCTTCGGTGTCCTCCGATACCAGCACCACAATCAGCAGTTCCCGGAACATCCGACGCAGGTAGGCGACACACTCGATGAGCGCCATGCCGGACACCCCGTCGCCCACGGCTACCAGATCGAAGGTGCCTGGCGCAATGGAAACCCGATCCATCGCTTCACGGCCGTCGGAGAAGACGTCGAATTCCAGGTCCGGGATGTCCATCAGAGGTCCTGACAACTGCATCACGGTCAGCGGATCTTCGACAATCAGGACGCGTGACATCGCGACTCCTGTTTCAGGGTTTCAATCAGGACGTCCAACGGGAATTGCCCCCGAAGAGGTGTACATAAGTAAACCCCTTTCCTGAAGAAATATGAACATTTCTTTCAGAAAAGGGGCTTTTGACCAAGCGGCATCACTACGTCTTATCAGACGTACCTGCTCCGACGATTTTCCGTCCCTGGATCTTGCCGAAGGCTCCGGGTTCTGAAGGTATCAGCTCCGATAAGTCGGTTGGAATCCCTTCCCCATCTCCAGCTTAAACCCTCTGACGCAGAGCACGTATGCGGCGGTTGGTTCCTCGGACGCGCCGGGTGTTCCTCTATCCTACAGCGTCAAAAAGCCTGCTGGCAGGGCGTTTGCAGACTCCACTCAGACCTGCAGGGGAGCTGATCGTTTTCCCCCGTATCCAGTTTATCGGCATGGGCTTGATGACTCTTTAGCTCTTTTCCGTTTTTTCTAGAAGTTTCTGTTTTTTGCCGCCACGGAGCTGTTGATGAAGCGCTATCCCATCTGGCATCTGCGCCATTCAGGGACCTATCGTTCACTGACGGAGGTGATTCTGGCCAATCGAGGGCTCACGGCCCTGGATCTCTCCAACTCGCCGGATATTCTGCTGGATCCGTTGGGGATGCAGGATATGGATCGGGCGACCGGGCGTATTCTGCACGCGGTGAAGACGAAAGAGCGGATCGCGGTGTTCGGCGACTACGATGCGGATGGGGTGACGAGTACGGCTCTTCTGCTCGACTTCTTCGATACGGTTGGAGCTGACGCTTTCCCCGTGATGCCGGACCGGTTCCGGGATGGCTACGGGATGAAGCCATCGGGTGTTCATCGCGCCCTGGAGCAGAAGGCGGAGCTGATCGTGACCGCCGACAACGGGATCTCTTCGTTTGACGCCATCGATCTGGCGCGGGAGCATGGGGTGGATGTGGTGGTGATCGACCATCATCATCCTGAAGGCGACCTCCCGGGGGCGCTGGCCATTGTCAACCCGAATCGAGCTGACTGCTCGTACGGATTCAAAGGATTGGCGGCCGTTGGCGTTGCCTTCAAGGTCGTGCAGGTGTTGACGGAAACACTTCTTGCGGACACAGATGAGCGTCGTCGCTACTTGAATTCTTTGCTGGATCTGGTGGCTCTGGGCACGGTTGCAGACGTTGCGCCCATGCTCAAGGAGAACCGCCTCCTGGCCCGGAGAGGCATGCAAATTCTGGAGGCGTCTGGGCGCCCGGGTGTAAAGGCGCTGAAGGAGGTTGCGGGCGTGAAAGGGAGGGTGGACGCGACGTCGATCGGCTATTTCATGGGTCCCCGGCTGAACAGCGCCGGCCGATTAGCGACGCCCGACCTGGCTCTGGATCTGCTTCGGGCGAAGACCGATGGGGATGCTCGTCGCCTGGCGGGAGAGTTGAATGAACTGAATCTGAAGCGACAGGAAATGCAACAGGTGGGACTCGAGGAAGCGGAAACCCAGGTGGAGGCGGAGGGGATGCTGGATCACCGGATTCTTGTGGTGAGAGGAAGCTGGCACCTGGGGATCGTGGGGTTGATTGCCGGCCGCCTGACGGAACAGCACCATCGGCCATCTGCCATCTGCAGCAATGCACGGGCGAACGGCGAGTTGACGGCGTCGGCTCGGACGGCAGCGGGGTTCAATATCGTCGAAGCGGTTTTCCGAGCGTCGGACTTGCTTACGGAGTATGGTGGACACGCGGAGGCGGCTGGTTTTTCACTGAAAGAGGAGAATTTCATCGCGCTCAGGGAGCGCCTGATTGCCGACGCCGATGAACGGATCGACGCGGAGGACCTTGTGCGACGCCTCGAGATCGATACGGTGCTGGACCCTGATGATCTTACGATGGAGACCTTGACGACACTGGAACGACTGGGACCCTTCGGCGCTCAGAATGAGGCGCCCCGGTTCAAGCTTGAGGACTGCCGGTTGGTCTCCGTTGACGCCGTCGGAAACGGGGCTCATTTGAAACTGGCCCTGCAGGCTGGCAAACAATTCTGCAAGGCAATCAGCTGGCGGCGCGGCGAAGCCGCTGAAACCCTGCGAGTGGGGCAGCATCTGGACGTGGTGGGCAGCCTGGAAGCCAACACGTGGAACGGGAAGACGTCGCTTCAGCTCGTGGTGGAAGATTTCGACGACAGCGCACAGCGGGGAAAGGCTGCGGTAGAGGACGGCGCGCTGGCCGTTGGTGACTGAGCCACAGGGACCGTTGGCTGACGACGGCGCTACCTGACGTGGGATGGCGAGGAACCGATTCCGGAGACTTTCGAGAAGTGCAAAGTCTCCGGAGTTTTCGTATCATGCTGACTCCTGAAACACCTGTTCCGACCGATTCGAGGAGCTTGAAGAGATGCCTGGAAGACCGTACGTGCTGGCGGAGACCACCTGGAAGACGGTGAAGGAGACGCCCTACGAGGTGGCTATTCTTCCCTGGGGAGCTACGGAGGCCCACAATTACCATCTACCGTACGCCACCGACGTGATTCAGTTGGACTATATCGCCGCAGAAGCCGCCGGCCTGGCGTGGGAAAGCGGGGCGAAGGTGGTGGCGATGCCGACGATTCCGTTCGGCGTCCAGACAGGGCAGTTGGAAGTGCGCCTGGACATCAATCTCTACCCCAGCACCCAGCAGCTTATCCTGAACGATGTGGCCGACTCCCTGGTTCGTCAGGGCGTTCCCAAACTGGTGGTGCTGAATGGGCATGGAGGGAACGGCTTCCGGCAGATGGTTCGGGAACTGCTGGCCAAACATGATCTGTTCGTCTGCTGCGTCGACTGGTTTGAGGTTCTGGACCTGGGGGGCTATTTCGAGGGAGGGGGCGACCATGCCAACGAGATGGAAACGAGCATGATGCAGCACATTGCACCGGGACTGGTGCTACCGTTGTCGGAGGCGGGTGACGGCGCCGTCCGGCCCTTCAAGATGAAAGCCCTGCGGGAAGGGTGGGCGTGGACCCAGCGGAGTTGGCTCAAAGCGACCTACGACACCGGAACGGGTGATCCCTCGAAATCGACTCCCGAAAAGGGCAAGCGCTACCTGGACGACCTGACGAAGGAGCTCAGTTCATTCTTCGTAGAACTGGCTGAGGCCGACGTGAACGACCTGTACGAGACCGATCCTCAACGTGCCGGACGCACCAAGTGGTGAGTTCCACGCCTGAAACACAATCCCCTGATCGGACGTCCTATGCCAGATGAGATTATGACACTGCCCGTGCGGTTCTGCAGGCTCGGACGGCTCTATGGCCCAGGCATGCCCGATCTGGGACCCGAGGGCCTGATGGAAAAGCCTCTGGTGAAGACCCTGGGACAGGTGGCGATCGTTTCGGTCCACTGCTGGAATCTGGGCGAAAAGACCGGCCCCTATCCGATTGAGGCCGGCGACCGATGTCCCGGGCGTGCGGCCGACTGGGTCCCCAAAGCACACGAGATCATACGAGACCGAATTGCGCCTGCGATGCAGGCGGCGCGTGATGCAGGAGTGACGATCTTCCACGTAGCCCAGTCGACCTACGCCAACCGTTACGAAACCTTCCGGAGCATTGCAGAGGACCCCGAATTTAAAGCTCCGCAGGGCCCTCCGCGCCCGGATGGGTGTGTGCGGGCAAGAGGTCGCGATGAGCGCTGGGAAGATCAGTACGGGCCCGATTACCCAGGCCCCGCGTGGATCACGCACACCGACGCCTTCGATATCGCTGAGGCCGTTCGCCCGGTGGGAGACGAGCCGGTTGTCCTTACTGGGCGACAGCTGAACGGGCTCTGCCGCCGCAAGGACATCGACACCCTCTTCTACGTCGGGTTCATGGCAGACATCTGCCTATTGAATGTTCCCGGCGCCGTCCGGGAGATGTCAGAGACCTACGGCTACCGGTGCGTCGTTCTTCGGGACTGTACGACGGCCTATGAGTTCGAAGATACGATGGAAGGCGAATGGATGACGCGGGCGGCAATCCGGTCGGTGGAGAGTGGTACCGGGTATTCGACCACGTCTTCCACGTTCATCGAGGCGGTTGAGGACGCGCAAAGGTAGTTTCGTTCTTCGAGAAGGCTGCTTCGGGGCATTGGCAAAGCGACCAGGAGATCTGCGATGAAGGCGACCGAGATCAATCAGCATCTGAACAGTCTGTACCCCGGCTTGCAGGAGAAGACGGTGGACCGGGTAATCTGCGGCGATCCGAAAGCTGAAGTCGAGGGCGTTGCAGTGGCGTGGATGCCCTACCGCGAGACAATCGAGCGAGCGAAAGCGGCCGGAGCGAATGTGATGGTGGTCCACGAACCGACATTTTTCGAGCACTGGGATTTGGACGCGAAGGAACTGCTGCCGGGGGCGGAGGAGAAGAAGGCGTGGATTGAAGACCAGGGGATGACGATCATCCGGTGCCATGATGTATGGGACGCCCTCCCGGAGATCGGGATTCCCTTCGCCTGGGGAAACTTTCTCGAACTGGGCGAGCCTGTTGGGGGAAAGCTCTACTACAACGTGTATGAAGTGCCGGAACAGTCGGCGCTGGACTTCACGAAGCGGATGGCGACGTACACGTCGAAACTTGGGCAGGAAACGCTGGAGTTCTACGGCGATCCCGACAGATCTGTTCGGCGGGTGGGCCTGGGTACAGGGTGTATCAGCAACCCGTTTACGAGCTATGAGCTGGGCGCTGACCTGGCCATCGCAGTGGACGATATCGTGCGCGCATGGGTGGCGGGCGAGTGGTGCCGGGACAACGGCAATCCGCTCGTGGTGGTGAATCACTGTGTGTCGGAGGAACCGGGGATGGTGACGCTGGCGGACCACCTGCGGAAGACGTTTCCTGACGTGGAGGTAACGCATCTGGCGCAGCGGTGTACGTATGAGTCGGTAAGAGGATAGGCAGAGGGGAGAGGGCAGAAGGCAGAGGCGGAAGCAGGGGTCAGTTTTCAGTTTTCAGTTGTCAGTAGGCAGAATCTACGGCGGAAGGCGGCCATCAGTCAGACAGGCAGAGTTTAGGGCGAAGTTAGAAGAATGCAGACTTTTCTTTGCCCTTTGCCCTCTCACAGCTTCTCGAAGTAATTCTCCGCGTTGTCCTGCGGGGTGAAGCCGAGGGTTTCGATTGTGTCAGTAAGGTCGAAGACGCGGCGGTCGTTGTTGCTGACGGCGTAGGCGAGCATAAATTTCGTATCGACATCCAGCGCCCGCCGGTGCGCCTCGACGCAGTCTCGGTGGCTGAGGAACATGGCCCGCATGTAGTCTTCGCTGGATTTCCCCACCATGCGCGTTGGGTCATTTTCTGCAATCAGCCAGCCAATACGGAGGCTGATGAATTCGAGCCCGTGCCGTTCGCTGTAGTACTTTCCCAGCGTTTCGCCAAACACCTTTGACACGGCGTACAGGGAGTCCGGGTTCGGGAGGTCGGTGAGTTTCATGCGGATGTTCTTCGATGTGTCCAGTGTCTCGGGGGTTTCCAGGATCGTGTTCCCGTGCTGGGTGTGGTTGGTGGATGCGAAGACCATTCGCCGGACCCCGGCGATTCGGCAGGCTTCGAATACCTGAAACGTCATGTCGATGTTGTTTTCTCGCACGCTCACCCACCCCGATCGGGGACTTGGGTCGGCAGCCAGGTGAATGACGGCCTCGAGGCCCTCGAATGCTCGTGTGGCCGCCTCGACGTCGTGAAGGTCGACGACGGTGGACGGGAGATCGTTTACTTCGCGACGGGTGATGGGGCGGACCTCGCAAAGGTCTCTCAGCCCTTCAACCAGGACTCTGCCTATCCTGCCGTTTGCTCCCGTGATCCCGACCGTTGCGGGGAAAGCCATACGCACACCTCGTGTCTGTGTTGACGGGCTCTTACCGGCCCTGAGCGGATATCGTTTTCAGGAAGATGTTTAATATAACAGGGAGCCGGCGGTTGGGAAACGAAGATGGAAGGGCGCTAATCGGTGTTACGGTGGGCGATCCGGCAGGTGTGGGGCCCGAGATCGTTCTTAAGGCGCTGGCGGAAACATCGCTTTACGATAGCACTCGCCCAGTTGTGTACGCCGATCGCTGTGTGCTGGAGCAGGCGGGTGACGCTCTGGGTACCCGACCCCATCTGAACGCGGTGTTGGATCCCGCAGAGGGCCGATTCAGGCCAGGGTGCATCGACTTTGTAGATGTCGGAGTTCTGACGCAGCCGATCCCCTACGGAAAGATATCCGCTGCAGGAGGAACTGCCGGCTACGGGTACTTGAACAGGGCTATCGACGATGCCCTGTTGGGTAGAGTGGACGGACTTGCCACGGCGCCGCTGAACAAAGAGTCGCTGAAGGCCTCCGGCGTTCCCCATATCGATCATACGGCCGTGCTGGGGGAGAGGGCCCGAGACCGGGAGCCGATGACGCTTTTTGTGGTGAGGTCGCTGCGGATCTTTTTTCTGACTCGTCACATCTCCTTCCGAGAAATTCCCGATGCCATTACGGGAGAGGGCATCCTGGAGGCTGTTCCCCTGTGCCTTCTCTACCTGAGACAGCTGGGGATCCAGGATCCCACGCTGGCCGTTGCCGCGTTGAATCCGCACGGGGGAGAGCAGGGACTGTTCGGGTCGGACGAGATGGATGTGATCACTCCAGCAGTGGCCGAGGCGAAACGGACCCACCCAAATGTGTTCGGACCGGTTCCTGCAGACAGCGTGTTTCACCAGGCGGCTGAAGGGCGTTACGACGGTGTGCTGTCACTGTATCACGACCAGGGGCACATCGCCGCAAAGACGCTCGATTTCCACGGCACGGTCAGCCTGACGATGGGGTTGAAGTTCCTGCGGACGTCGGTGGATCATGGAACGGCGTTCGACATTGCAGGGAAAGGGATTGCCGATGCGAGGGGGATGGTGGAAGCGTTGAAGGCTGCGGGGACGTATTCGATCTCGGTGAGGGACGGGTTGAATGGCCTCTGACGGGGAAACCTTCTTGGTTCCAGACGACGAAGACATTGAACATTGAAAAATCTCCATTATCAATCGGTCATTGTTCCAAGCAGAACCCCTCAGGCGCAGATTCACGAAACGTTCCTTGATTGAACAAGCTCGGGATGCACCCCAGTGGTCTTCAACCGGAGGTAAGATTGGCTCGGTATGATCTGTAAAGCTGTGGTTCCTGCGGCAGGTGACGGAACACGGATGCTCGATCTGGCGAAGAGTAGGCCCAAACATCTTATCGATGTTCTGGACAAGCCCTTTCTCTACTACGTGCTCGAGAACCTTCAGAGGTCCGGTTTCCAGGAGATCATCCTGGTTATCGGCAGTCATGCGGAAAAAATGGAGCAGTTTGCGGCAACTGAAGGATCTGCGTTTCCCATTACGATCGTCAATCAGTACGACGTGATGGGCAGGGAACGATATGGGACAGCGGTTCCCATTCTTGCCGCCAGAGAAGCGGTTGGTGAGGAAGACTTTGTCTGCGTCTTCGGCGACAATCTCAACAGCCCGGACGACCTGACCGCCCTGCGGACGGTGGACGATGGCTACTCGTATCTCAACTTGAGGTATACGGAGTCTCCAGAGAAATACGGCGTTCCGTTGATCAAAGGAGATCTGGTCGATAGGATCGTAGAGAAGCCGCAAGAGTTCATTTCGAACTGGGTGGCAGCAGGATCCTATACACTTCGCAACGAAATCTTCGCCGCATGTGAAGAGGTGGAGGTTTCGGGGCGGGGAGAGTACGAACTTACGGACGCCATTTCCAGCCTGGCGGCCGGCGGGAAGGTCAAGGCGCGCAAGATGACCGACTACTGGTTCGATTTCGGTCAGCCGGATGATGTCGAAGCCGTCGCCCGGTTCATCCGGGAAGGCGAGTTGTAGCAGAGACCAGCTGTCACGAGGCGTGGAGCAAGGACTTACGCAGTATCGGAGGCGGGATGGATCATCGTATCGCATTCGTCGGGTTCCGGCACGGACATATCAATATGCTTTACGGGCATGCGGGCGACCGGGGAGATACGACGATCACCTCAGCCTGTGAGGAAGACGACGATGCGCGGGAAGCGGCGAAGCAGGATGGAAAGGCGATCACGCACACCGATTTCGAGCAGATGCTCAACCAGGTGGACTGTGATATCGTGGCGGTGGGCGCAGCTTTCGGCGACCGGGGAAGTTATGCCATACGGGCGCTGGAGGCGGGCAAGCATGTGATCCTGGACAAGCCGCTCTGTACGCGGCTTTCTGAATTGGATGAGATCGAGCAGACGGCCGCGCAGAAGAATCTTCGCGTGGGCTGTATGCTGAATATGCGTGATTCGGCGAAAATGATCGGCGTCCGAGAGATTCTGCTGGCCGGGGAGATCGGCGAGGTGCATGCGATCGCTTTCGGCGGGCAGCACCCGCTGTCTCTGGGATCCAGGCCGACCTGGTACTGGGAGCCGGGAAGACATGGCGGCTCTCTGAACGATATCGGCGTCCATGCGATGGACGCGATTCCGTGGATGACGGGAATGACGTTTACACACGTGGTGGCCGCCCGCAGCTGGAACGCATTCGTTCCCCAGCACCCGGCGTTTGAAGATGCCGCGCAGATGATGTTGACGATGAGCAACGGAGCTGGCGTGCTGGGCGATGTGTCGTACCATATGCCCGACAGCGCCGGGTATTCGCTGGCTCACTATTGGCGCATGACCTTCTTTGGTCGCGACGGTATCGTGGAGACGTCGGCGACGGCGACGGATATTCAGGTGATCCGAAAGGGCGAGAAGGAGTTGTCGTCCCGGCCATTCCCGGAAGGACGTGACGGCGGCTACCTGGACGCGTTCATCAAGGATGTAGACGGGAAGCTGGAAGGTTCCGATGTTCTGGATACGGCGGCCGTTCTGAAGGCCTCGCGCATCGCGCTGACGATTCAGAACGCGGCGGATGAAGGGCTGCGGGACGTGAGTTTGGAATGAAGAAGCGGGGTTGGGGATTGGAAGATGGAGGCGGAACGGAACCGAGGAATTTCGGGATGGGGCGGAACCAGGAGGAACGACAATCTCCAATGACCAATAGCCAATACGGAATTACCAATGTGAAGGTGGTTTGAAGCCGATGGCTGTTCCCGTTCACATTGTTGCCGGGTTCCTGGGGGCGGGGAAAACGACGTTGATGAACCGGGTGCTGGCCGGACTGCCGGATGACTGCAAGGCGGCGCTGGTCGTGAACGATTTCGGCGATGTTGCGCTGGACGGAGCCCTGATCGACCGTGGTGGCTATGCACTGCGAGAACTGGCGTCGGGATGTGTCTGCTGCACGTTGAAAGGTCCCCTGTTGGAAACGCTTCAGTACCTGGTGGAGGAGGAGTCTCCCGATCTGATTCTGATGGAGACGACGGGCGTTGCCGAACCGGCGGAGATTGCATCTTCCCTTCGGTCAGGCAGACTGGCCAACTCCCTGGTCCTGGGGAATATCGTTTGCCTGGTTGATGCTGCCAGTTTCCTGCGGTACGAGAAAGGACTCATCATCCTGGGGAAGCAGGTGGCCCAGGCGAATACGATTCTAATCAACAAGACAGACCTGGTGGACGCGAAGGTGTTGAGCGCAGTTCAGGACCGGGTCGACTTTCTGCGGACGCCCGACGCGGCTGTTTTCGAAGTGAAGGCGGCGGCGGTGGACGCCTCAACGGTGTTGGAAACTCGGCCGATGGCTCTTCCACATACCCACGGGCACCAGCATGACGAGGAGTTCCTGAGCTTCTCCGTGGAGACCGAAAAGGTGGTGGACATGGGACGTCTCCAGAGGTATCTCGACGCCCTGGGCGGGCCCGTATTAAGGGCGAAGGGAATTGTGAGGACAGACGAGGGGACCAGGCTTGTCCAGTGGACGCCGTCGGGATGTGACATTACGAAATGGACCGGGGAGACGGTGACGTCGCGGTTCGTCTGCATCGGGAGAGGGATGGAAACCGAGTCGCTGGAAGTGGGCTTTCGGAAATGCCTTAGTTAGGCAGAAGGCAGAAGGCAGAGGGCAAAGGGCAGAAGACGGCGGCAGACCTATCGAAATAGGATCTACGACCACCTGTGGATGCGAGCGAGGGGTTCATGGCGGGTAAGCGAGAGTCAGTTGAAGCGAGGGGCCTCAGGGACGACGAGGCCCACCTCTACACGGATATGATCAACGAGCGGCGACATACGCCTATCGAGTACTATCGGGCGTTCTATGACAATCTTGGCGAAGGAGATTGGAACAACAGCCGGGCGGTACTGGTGGATGGGCAGATTGCGTCCCATGTACGGAACTACGATCGCGTGGTTCGATGGGGGTCGGGTACGATGCATTGCGGCGGAATGGGCGACGTGGGGACCCACGACGACCATCGACGGAAAGGCTACGGCCTCCTCCTGCTGAACGACGCGATTGAGCAGTATGAAGGATGGGGATGCGGACTCAGCATGATCCTGAGTGGCGTGTTCGAGTTCTACCGCGCCGGAGGATGGGAACGCTTTCCGACCTATTCGTACAGCGTGGACGTGCGGCCGGATTGGGTGAAAGCGTCGGACGACTACCGGGTGCGACGGTTCAACCGGTTCCAGGATCTGGATCGGGTCGCCGAAATTTACGATGCCTATAACCGGAACAGCCCACTCACGCTGGTGCGCGACAACGAGTACTGGCGACAGCACTTTTCGTGGACGCGGCGCTGCGTTGAGCACGCGTTCTACGTAGCTGAAATCGATGGCGACGTGGTGGCCTATATGCGTGGTGACGGCGTTAATGTCGCAGAGACCGGGTATCTCGACGGTCACTACGACGCCGCGGTTACGCTGTTGGAGGCCGAAATGCGGCTGGCGCGCAGCCGGAGCGCACGCGAGATGACGATTCAGCTGCCGCCCCAGGAGCCGATGGTGGACATGTTGAAGGACCTGAGGACCTCCACCCGATTGGGAGAGACGACGCTTCTCCGGATTGTCAATCTGAAGCGGCTTCTGGATGGCCTGGTGCCGGATTTCGAGACGAGGCTGAAGGAATGCGACCATCCGACTTCTCCGTCGGGATCGCTGGGGTTCGATTCAGGCGGCTACCAGGCGACCGCGACGGTGGATGGCGGCAGCGTGACGGTCGTCGATGGGCTGGCAGCGGGTGCTGAAGTAATTGTCTTAAAGCAGCGCCAGATGTTTGGGCTGATGGCGGGATCTGGTGAGCCCGTTTCGTTGGCCGTTTCCAAGCAGGCACGCGACCTTGTGGACGTTCTGTTTCCCCAACGGAACCCCACCTGGTGGCCGATAGATACCGTCTGAAAGGCAGCGGAAGAGCAGCTGTCAGTTATCAGTTATCAGAAGGCAACGTCTACGGCAGACGGCAGACGGCAGACGGCAAAGATAGACCATTCCTCATTCTCTCCCCTGCAGCACTTCCTTCCTTGACCGGCATCACATCATGAAACGAATCGAGTGGACGTCGGCGGTGCTTACCGGCGTAATCGGGGCTCATCTCCTGTACGCTGCTGCGCTGATTCCGGTGGCATCCGAGAATATCCGGATGGCGGCGGCGTTTTCTATTGATGAGTCCGATATTCTCTTCCAGATCCAGCATCTTTTTCGAGACGGGATAACGAACCCACCCTCGTTTACGTATGGGGGGATGCTTTACTATCCGGTGACGCTGTTGCTCCATCTGTGGAACGTTGTGGCGGAGGTCGACGGCCAGGCGGTGGCCCTGGCCACGCGATGGATGTGCGCGCTGGCAGGCACAGGATGCCTGGTTTTGACATACCGGCTAGGGCATGTGGTATTCGATCGTGTAACTGGGTTGGTGGGGGCCCTCCTGCTGGCCGTATCTCCAATATTCCTCCGATGGTCGGTAGAGGGTCATCCCGATCTGCTGCAGTTGTTCTGGATTCTGGGAGCGCTGCTGTTCTGCATTGGAAAGTCGGGCTCAGATCTGCGAGGGATTCTTGGGGCCACCTGCTGCGCAGGACTGGCATTCGGTACGAAGTACGGCGGCGTGTTTTTGCTGCCGGTGATCGCGCTATCGCTGGTCATGCCTGGACAGGGATCATTGCGTGACGTTGTCGCTCAGCTTCGGCGACCACGAACCTGGACGACGCTGGTCGTGTCGGGCGTTGTCTTCGCAGGCGTCTTCGCCGCTACGAACCCTTGGTCGGTAATTCGGCTGGATGCCTTTGTAGATGTGATGGCTGATTACAAGGAGTGGATGCAGTTCGGACATACGCGTCGGGAAGGAGGGAGCGGATTCGTCTGGATCGAGCTGCTGTACGGCGCCCTGGGCCCGATTCACATCCTGATGCTGATCTGCCTTGTAGGCGCAGGTATTCTGAAGGTGTTGGACCGGCGCCCTATCCCGCGAGATCGGGTGCTTCTGGCCGCGTGGATTCTCCTGTTTGTCCTGTATCTCATGGTTCAGGTTGGGCTCCGAAGAGAGCGACACCTGCTGCCGGTTCTGCCTGTGATGTTGATCTTCATAGCCGCGGGATACAGGTCGCTCCTGCAGCGCCTCTCCACCACGCGCTCTGCCCCTGCGCTCGCCCTGGCGGCCGTTCTCTTTTCGTTCGGGCAGATCGCGGAGAGCTCCGCCCTGTTCAATGCGAAGCGATTCCAGTTGGAGTCTCGAGTCGACGACATCGACATGGGCCGCTGGTTAGCAGAGTCGATCCCGCCGCGGACGTCGATTGTGTATGACGCCTACGCGTACATCCCCCCGGCGTTTCAGCGGGTCTGGCGGTCGACCGGAACGACGTAATTCATGGTGAAGCACTTTCAGCCTGACCTGATCGTTGTTCGAGCGGGAGCTGCGGCGGCCTTCGAAGACGTGGAATCTGGAAGTGAGGCCCGCATGGGCGTCGAGGCGTTTAAGGATGTCCACTATTTCTACAGATACTTGAGGGAGGGACGGTTTTCCGATTACGAGCCGTTCCGGAAATTCGGTACAGTTTCCGCCTACCGCAGGACGACCCCCAAGCCGAATCGCACGGCGAACTGGAAGGCCCTGGCGACCCTCTATCAGCAGGGGAGACTCTACGACGTGGGGCGGGCGCTCCGGGAGATGGCGGCCCTCCATTCCTCGCTGGGGCTGGAAGCTGAGGCGAAAGAGGCCTTGGGACGGGCTGACCGTATTCAGGTGGACGTCGTGGCAATGTATGAGCGGGCCGTCGGATTGCTGGCTCGAGGAAACGCAGACGAGGCGTCTCGCATTTGGCGGGAGGTGCTGCTGGGCATGGCAGGTCGGCCCCCGGGCGATATCGCTCAGCTGCGTCACCATATGGCCGGTCGATACGAAGAAGCGGGTTTTCTGGAGTTGGCCATTGCAGAGGTGATGGGGGCGAACGCGTCAGACCCCGCGATGAAGGAAGTGGCATTCGACCTGGGCTACTATCACACGCTCGCGGGTGACGAGGCCAGTGCTCGCGCAGCCTATACCGGCGCCGTCTCTCGATTTGGGATGGATCGTCAAGCTATCGCGAAATTGAAACGGATTTCAGACGAGAACCGTTTGGCGGACACGATTCTGGGCACGGTCTTCAGCAGGGAGGACGATTCGTGACGAACCGAGTATCGGTAAGCGTTGTAGTGCCCTGTTTCGACGAAGCAGATTCACTCGATGCCCTGGTAGAAGGTGTTCGCAAGCACCTTGGGCAGACGAGTTACGAGTTGATCCTGGTGGACGATGGCAGTACGGATTTGACAGCGAAGCGAATCGCGAGGCCGCCGCGGAAGATCCTCGTGTGCGACCCATCTATCTGAGCTGGAATTTCGGCCAGACGGCCGCGATGACGGCGGGATTCGACGCCGCAACCGGCGATGTCCTGGTGCCGATGGATGCCGACCTTCAGAATGATCCAGCAGATATCCCGCGACTGTTGGACAAGCTGGGCGAGGGATACGATGTGGTGAGCGGATGGCGCAGAGATCGAAAGGACTCCGGCGGGAGGGTCTGGACGTCGCGCCTGGCCAACGGGTTGATCCGTTGGATGACCGGGGTGAAGATCAACGATTTCGGATGTACACTGAAAGCCTATCGCAGGGAGGTTCTGGAGTCGGTGAAGCTCTATGGCGAGATGCATCGCTACATTCCGGTATACGCTCATTGGAATGGCGCCCGGATCACCGAACTTCCGGTATCCCACCATCCGCGGATCCATGGTGTTCCGAAATACGGATTCGAACGGGTGTTGAAAGTGATGTTGGATCTGCTTGTTATCAAGCTGCTGGGAAGCTACGCCACGAAGCCGATCCACCTGTTCGGCGGGTTGGGGGCGATGCTCGCAGCGATGGGAGGGGCGTGCATCACGTACACAGCCTACATGCGCATCTTCGAGCAGGTGTTCGTCAAGGACCAGCCGTCGTTCCTGGTGGGGATCTTTCTCTGGCTCGTCGCCGGGCAGCTGGTGATGATGGGGTTAATCGCCGAACTGGTGATCCGGGTGTACCACGAAGCCCGCGGCGGGAGCTCCTACCAACTCCGCCAGGCACCTGCGGGTGAGGACTCGTGACGGAACCGACAACGGGTGCCGCCGCGCACGCGCAGTGGAACGAGGAGATGGTTCGGAAGTACGATCCGGATCTGTTTCATAGCCATCGGAATCCGGTGATCCGGTGGGTGGAAGGGAAGCGCGTTCGGGTGGTTACCAACGCGCTCGCGGATTGTACGGGACCCATTCTGGAAGTGGGATGCGGAGCTGGAAACGTGCTGGCGAGGCTGGAGGGCGAAAAGCTGTTTGGCGTAGATCTGTCATCGTACTTGCTGGGGAAAGCCTCGGATCGTCTTGAAGGGCGGGCGCGACTTACGCTTGGGTCGGGGGAGGCCCTTCCTTACACGGCAGGCAGCTTCGATGGCGTTCTCTGCACGGAAGTGATCGAACATGTGCTGAACCCGAAGCAGGTGATGGAGGAGATCGCCCGAGTGCTGCGTCCCGGTGGATTCCTGGCGATGTCGGTTCCCAACGAGGACCTGATAGATCGGCTGAAAGGGGCCGTTTCGCTGACGGGCCTCTACCGACAGGTGTTTGGGTCCAGAGACTTCGAATCCCCGATGGAAAACGAGTGGCATTTGCACCGCTTCAACCGGGTTCTTTTGGAAACTCTGGTTACGAGTGCGTTCGACCTGCTGCGGGTGGTCTCAATACCTTTCGCCACCCTCCCCTTGCGCTACGTTGCCGTGATGTGCAGGCGGAGCATCTGACATGTGCGGCATCGCCGGGATTCTGCCTGGAAGGTCGGGAGTCGACCCGGACGTGGGGCCGATGGTGGAGCGCCTGCGCCATAGAGGCCCGGATGACTCCGGCATCTGGATGTCGCCAGATGGAAAGGCGTGCCTGGGGCACACTCGCCTGAGCGTGCTGGACCCGACCTCAGCCGGGCATCAGCCCATGGTCAGCGGGGACGGGCAGACGGCGCTCGTGTACAACGGTGAGACTTACAACTACCCGGATTTGCGTCGAGAGTTGGGTGGGAGCGGCAAGCTTTCGTCGTCCTGCGACACCGAAGCGATTCTGCATCTCTATCTCCGCGACGGCATTGGTGCCTAAGAAAGTTGAACGGAATGTTCGCCCTGGCGTTGTACGACGCCTCGGCCGGGCGCCTCCTTCTGGCTCGCGACAAGGCGGGGCAAAAACCACTCTATTACTTCCATTCAGGCGACTGCTTCGCCTTCGCTTCCGAACTGAGGGCCCTGGCCGCCCTCCCCGATACGACCTTCGAGATCGACCCCGACGCCCTGCTGAGTTACCTCCAGTTCGACTACGTCCCCACCCCCTCTTCCATCTACCGAAACGTCTACAAACTGCTCCCGGGGCACGTGCTCACTGTTGAGCGGGGTCAGGTACAGGTGGAACCCTACTGGGAGCTGGACCCGGGCCGACGCTACGGAGGAACGCACGGCATCGGCCTGCGACGAAATGGATGTCCTGCTGAACGATGCCGTGCGCGCACGTCTGATGGCGGATGTGCCGTTGGGCGTGTTCCTGAGTGGAGGTCTGGACAGCAGCGCCGTCGCATACTACGCCTCAAAGCATCATCCTCGAGTCGAGACCTTCTCCATGGCGTTCGAGGACCCGACGTATGACGAATCGGGCTATGCGGACGCTGTTGCGAGGCGCCTGGGAACCGACCACCGGGTCTGGACGGCTACGGCGGCCGATCTGGTAGACGTCGTCCAAAGCGGTGAGATGCCCATGGATGAGCCGCTCGGCGACACGTCGATTGTGCCGACGTATCTCCTTGCGAAGGCCACCCGCGGCCACGTGACGGTTGCCCTGGGTGGCGATGGTGGAGACGAGCTCTTTGCAGGTTATCCGACGTTCCAGGCAGAGGTGGCGGCGAAATGGATGTCGTGGGTGCCGCCGGCCGCGTGGCGCAGCATGCAGACGCTCCTGTCCGAGTACCTGCCCTCGTCGGACCAGTACCTGAGTTCTCATTTCGCGGCCACGCAGTTTACGGGGGGGATGATGGAAGACTCCCGGTACCGGCATCAGCGTTGGCTTGGTTCGTTTTCGCCGGCGGAAGCACGGCGGCTCCTCCACCCAGATCTGGCAGCCCAGACGACGGGCGGCCCTTACCCTGAGCTGCAGACGTGGGCGGCGACCTCCTCTGGATAGGACGACGGCACCGGCAGGCTCTATGAGTACTTGCGGACTTATCTGATGGACGAGGTACTGGTGAAGCTGGACCGTGCGTCGATGGCGGTGTCGCTGGAGGCGAGGTCACCAATGCTGGATGCTCGGGTGATGGAGCTCGCGTTTTCACTTCCTTACAGCTGGAAGTTTCGTGGGCTGGGGGGCAAGCGGATGTTGAAGGATCTCATGCGGGGGCGGCTGCCAGATTCGGTGATCGAGCGACCGAAGAAAGGATTCGGGATGCCGATTGGCCAGTGGTTGAAAGGGGACCTGTGCGAGTGGGGTAGGGAGGCGTTGGGATCGCTGGGTTCGATCGGGCTGGATTCCACCGCGGCTTTGAAGATGCTGGACCGCCATGTACAGGGAAAAGGGGACTATCGGAAGCCGCTCTGGAACCTCATTGCTCTGGCGTGTTGGGCGCGGGGAATACGATAAAGCAGATAGAGACAGAGTGGCAGGTAGACGAGGGGATGGGCAGGACCTGGATAGACTTCTGAGGCGTTTGCGAATGGGACTCTACAACCGACTGGTTGGCACCCCCTGGGTGTATGATCACGTGCGCCCGCTGCTGACCGGGGGACTCGATTTGAGCCCGGCGTACGCCTTCGACCGGGATCTGTCGAACGAGATCATTGTAGATGTAGGCTGCGGAACCGGAGATGCCCTTCGGTACATCACCGACTTCAGGGAATACCATGGGTTCGACCCGGATGAACGGGCGGTCGAGCGACTCCACAATGTTCATTGCGGCCGTGACATCCATGTGTGCGCGCGGCTGCTGACAACGGCGGACGTAACATCCATAGCCCCCACGGTAGCCCTTATGATCGGCGCCCTGCACCATATGGACGACGATGCGGTCGTGCAGACGATGAACATTCTGAGCGCCGGGGACACGGTCCGCCAGGTGCGAACGTTGGACGTCCAGCGCGTCCCCGGAGACATCGGAAACAATCTCTTCATCCGCCTGGATCGCGGACGTCATGTCCGGACGGCAGATGCCCTGGTGAATCTGCTGTCCCACACATCCTTCCGCGTCGCGAAGAGCTGGACTTTCCGGCCGACGATTCCACTGCCCAGCTACCTGGTGATGGACCTGGTGCCCAGACAGAGCCGATGCGAGAGGGCGGATGCTCCGGTGGAAACTCTATAGAAGATGAGGAAAGTAGAGGCGTCTGCGGGCTTACTCTCTGAGGTGGGCGAAGAGGTCCGTGCTGAGGTAGCGTTCGCCGGAACTGGGGAGGATGACGACGATTGTCTTTCCCTTGTTCACCTTGTCGACGGCGACCTTGCAGGCGGCGAAGAGGGCGGCGCCGGAGGAGATGCCGACGAGAAGGCCTTCTTCCTTCGCGGCACGGCGTGCCATGTCCATTGCCTGATCGTTGGTAACCCGGACGATATCATCGATGATATCCCGGTTCAGTACCTCGGGTACGAAGCCGGCGCCGATGCCCTGGATCTTGTGAGGTCCAGGGCTTCCTCCTGAGAGGATGGGGGAGTCGTCCGGTTCCACAGCGACGGCACGAAAGCTGGGCTTTTTCAGTTTGATGACCTCAGCCACACCGGTGATGGTCCCTCCGGTTCCGATCCCGGAAACGAGGATGTCGACGCCGCCATCCGTGTCCTCCCAGATTTCCTCGGCGGTGGTCTTGCGGTGGACGTCTGGATTCGCCGGGTTCTGGAACTGCTGTGGGATCAGAGAATTGGAATGCTGTTCGGCGAGGGCCTCGGCCTTTCCGATTGCTCCCTTCATCCCCTCTGCGGCAGGTGTAAGAACGAGTTCGGCGCCCATGGATTTCAACAGGATGCGGCGCTCCATGCTCATGCTTTCAGGCATGGCGAGGATGAGGCGGTAGCCGCGGGCGGCGCAGACGAAGGCGAGGGCGATGCCGGTGTTTCCCGACGTCGGTTCTATGATGACGGTGCCGGCCGTGATTCTGCCCTCCTTCTCCGCAGCATCGATCATCGAGACGCCGATGCGGTCTTTGACGCTGCCCAGTGGATTGAAGAATTCGAGCTTGGCCAGGACGGTTGCCTCGGCGCCGTCGGTGATACGGTTGAGGCGGACCAGCGGTGTGCGGCCGACGGTTTCGGTGATGTCGTTGTAGATGCGGGACATTAGAGCCTCGTAAGAAGTGAAGAGTGAAAGCAGCTATTAGTTGTCAGAAGGCAACGTCTACGTCGGAAAGGTGGACGGCGAAGAGTGGAGAATCCCTCGCAAGTCACCATTGGGACAACACCACAGAAACCGAATGACCCGAGTGATGAACATGCCGAATCAGAGTCCCTCAAACCTCCTCGGGTCCGAAGATCGGCCAGAAGCACCTGTTCTGAATCAAGGGTCCACCAAAATCCAATAAGACCCAAATAAAGAAATGACGGATTGCTATAGATAGTCCTCCAGCTTGACGTCTCTCCAGTGGAGGGGCCAGGCGCGGTCGTAGTTGCGGCGCTCGGACGTTCGATAGGGGACGGGTTTCGTGGCGTCGATTCCCCATTTGCCGACGGTGGATGGGAACCGGGTGTCCAGGACATCTCCGCCGGCTTCGGCCACGGGCGTGGCGCTGGGGTCGAACGGGAATGCCCGGGCGTTGGGTACGATGAGGAGGTCACGGCTGGGATCCACGCGGGTGGCGATGGCGTAGGTGACATCACGGTAGTCGTAGATGTTGATGTCGGAATCGACGATAACGGCCATTTTGGTGTTCAGCCAGGGCGATCCCAGGACGGCCAGGAGAGCGTCGGTGACCTGACCGTCGACGGTGGGATCCATCTGAACGACGAGGCAGAGCGATCCGCCGCCCTGCGAGAAGTGAATGTCGTGGACGGCCATCCCCATCCCTTGCAGTCGGTCGAAGAGAAGGGCTTCGTGAAAGAGCCGCGGCATTTCCTGATGGTCGGTAAAGGGTGTCATGAGATGATTCCGGTAGACGGGGTCCTTCCGCATGGTGATAGCGGTGACCTCGAAAACCGGCTGCTGGGAGGCATACGGTGTAAAGAGCATCGTCGGGCCGGGTGACGGACCGTCTTGAGCCGTTCGGTCGGGGAGCACGTAGCCTTCGATGACGATTGAGGCGTCGGCCGGTACGGAGAGGTCGATGGTGCTGCAGGTCGTTACTTCACCAGGCTGGCCGGTAATGGATTCGAAGAGCTCCAGCTCCCACCAGTCCTGGTGCCGGTAGGAGTAGCATCCGGCCAGTTCCCAGGCCGGATGGGCGCCAATGACGATCGCCTGCGGCATTTTTGTTCCGGATTTCCGATGCTTCGCCAGGATACGGTTGGCGGTGGGGGTGACGAACGATGCGACCATCTCGTTTTTGCCCAGTACGCCACATCGCGGGAACATCTGGTTGTGCTGACTCGTTTCAGGATCACGATGGATGGCGAAGCTGGTGGTGTACGGATAAGGATCCCGGTCGGTGTGACAGACGATGGGGAGCAGGCCGAGATCGATGTCACCCGCCTTGAGGACGATTTCCTGGCACGGAGCCTCTGTTGCCTCCCGAAGGGGGAGGGGGCCCTTACGGATGACGTCGAGGAGGGCGGGAACGACGCCGGTTGGAGAGCATCCCAGAACACGCGCCTGCGCCGCACGGTTGACGAAGAGTTGGTCTACCAACCGAAAGTCGGGGAATCCTTTCAGGTTTTCGAAGAGGATCGTGTTGTCGGCCTGGCCGGTGAGCGCGCCCACATGTTCCAGCGGCACGTCCTTCGTAATACGGGTGAGATCGTCCAGATGTTCGCCCAGGAACGATTGAATATCGAGCATCGGCGGCCTGCCTTACGTAAGGTGTGGTGAAGCGATCAGAGTGGAGAGTCGATGTCGTAGGTGTCCAGGAATCGGTCGACCCGGGCGACTGCATCGTCGTAGCCGTAGTTCATGAAACTGTAGGTGCGGGCAACGTGCGGGGCGCCTGCGTAGAACATTTCGTACTGTGTGTGCCTTCCGGCGAACTCAGTGCCCACGAGGTCCCACGCGAGCTTGAAGAGCTTGATTCGCTCTTCAGACTCGGTTGCTCCGCCGCGGATGTACTGGCGGATGTCATCGGCGATTTCAGGGTTCCTCATGTCGAGGTGCGACGCAGGAACCTGGAGGACGCCTCCCCCGGCAAGCTCCCGGAGAATCTGGACGGCTCGCGGGTACGTTTCCGACTGGAGGCCCATCGCACCGTAGAGGAACTTGGGGTTGGGGCGAGCGACGCCGTAGTCGTCTATACTGCTGGTGGCCTCAGCGGCGAGGACCATGCCCTCGACCCCCGAGGCGAGGGAGGCGAGTTCGCCCAGCTTCTCCCGAACTGCCGGGATGGTGTCGGTGGCGGTGACGGCCGTGAGCTTTCGGGCAATGCCGGAGAGAAACTTGAGTTTGACGGAGAGCCGGATCTGAGCCTGTGTGTTGCCCAGGACGTGGGCGGGCGTTTCGAAGAACTGAGCCCTGGTTTTCGCGATGTTACGGTAGATGAAGATGCTTTCCCAGGGGACGAAGACGTCGTCGAATACGGCCAGGACGTCGGTTTCGTCGAACTGTGTGGAGAGCGGGTAGTCGAAACGGCTGGTGCGGCCCTGCGCGTAGGGTGGACGGCAGATCAGTCGGAGGCCGTCGGCCGTCACGGGGATGATGAAGGAGAGGGCATAATCCTCGTCTCCCGGCTTCAGAGGCACGATGCAGCTGACGAAGAGAAGGTCGGAGACGGCCGTACTCGTGCCGAGCATCTGCCCGCCACGGACGACGATGCCGCCGTCGGTTTCGCGAACGACGCCGACCTGTGAATAGGCGTCGCGTTCGGAGGCCGTTTTGCTGCGGTCGATCTGGGGAGGAATGATCACGTAGGAGACGAAGAGGTCTTCCTGGATGACTTTCCGATAGGCGGCGGCGACGTTGTCGGCACGGTCGCCAAAGAAGCTCTTCCCTCCGGCGAAGCCTGCCAGAAACCCGCCGACGTGATCGGGCGACCGGCCGGCCAAACCGTGCGTTGCCTCGGCCCATCGGGTGATGGCCAGCCTTCGGGCACGCAGGTCTTCCCTGGATCGGGGGACGATGTATGCCCGATTGTGTGTGATGCCGGAGTCGGGGTCCGAGTGCTGAAGATCCTCGGCCGGATCGAAGGAGATGTCGTAGAGCGAGGCGAATGTTCTGCAGATGCCGCGGAAGCTCTCGTGGGACGTAACGTCGGTGATTCGCTCGCCGTTTGCGTAGAGGCTGCGGTTGTCGCGAAGGCCGGAGAGGTACTGGGACCCATTTCTCATCGTCGAAAGTCGCCCTTGTGGTGAGTGGGAAAGGCCTAATCTTCTCGGAAGGCGCTAAACCGTCCTCTTTAAACTATCACTATGGAACAAGGAAAGCAGGCAATTTTGGTTCTTCCTGGATTTTGGTGAGGCTCAGGGCCGGAGCCTCTCAGTTTGAGGCCTATGTGCTTTGGCCTCCGGCGGCCCGATTTATTTTGGACCCGCAAAAGAAACCGGGGGAAGAAACCCGCCCCCCAACCACGAATTCGATTCGTCCCTCTCCCCATCCCAGCCACCTGTCCCGTTTACGGCCCGCCGCCCCTAGGGAGGTCACTGACCGCCGCTGCAAGCTAACGCTACACCACGGCCGTTGATCCACGTCATCTACGTTGCTTGCTCTCCCACGCTTTTTTGGAGAAGAACAGGTTGTCCACCAATTCCAAGAACAACCACGATTTTCAAATCCGATCTGACGTGTGGTTCGCGATATCGGCAGCTTGTATGATCCTTCGACGATAGACGCCGAACAAGAGGTCTTGAGCCCCGCAGTCGTGTTGACACCCTGTGGGGCATTGGTTACTGTTTCTGAATTCCCTCCGGAGAACTCCCGATTATGCTGATCCTCATCCTGCTGGCCGGTGTATTAACTCTCTCGCCGGCCGTTGAATCCCAGGCCCAGACGCCTTCTGCCCGACGATCGGGGTTCGTTCTCCTGCGCGAGTCGGTGGGGTCGCGGGCGGCCGCGATGGGTGACGCCTCCGTTGCGGTTCCCGGCGATCAGCCATCCATTCACACCAATCCGGCGAACGCCGCCCTGTTGAGAGGGAAGGACTTTGTCCTGTCTCACAACCGGTCGTTGGCTGGCATTCAGAGAGCTTATGCCGGCTGGGCCTACGGGAACGGCAGCCGGGGTATTGGACTTATGCTGGGCGTCCATTCAGTGGGCGGTCTGGAGGCCCGAACAGGGCCAACAGAACAGCCTTTGGGCAGCTTCAGCTTCTATGAGATCAACGCAGGCCTTACCTACAGCCAGCGACTGGGCAGTCGTCTCTTTGGAGGCCTCAACCTGAGGGTGCTGCACGAGGCCATCGACGCGAATCGGACATCGGGCATCGCGGTGGATGCCGGTCTACTGGCTCGGACTCCCGTTCGGGGGTTGGACCTCGGCGCTTCGGTTCAGAACTGGGGACGGACCGGGGTGTTGGGCGCAGACAGGATTCGGCTTCCGATCATGTTTCGTGTTGGAGCCGCTCTTTCCCGCGGGGATGTGATCGTCGCCGCCGATGGTCGCTTCCCCAGAGACGGCGCTCGCGGCTTCCACCTTGGCGCAGAATACCGAGTCGCTGAAGTACTTTTCCTGCGCGGCGGCTTCCAGACTGGCTCGGATACGCGCACGGGTTCTTTCGGGGTTGGACTTCAGCGTCGGAACTGGCGAATCGCCTACGCGTTCGTGCCCTCCGACCTGAACCTGGAGGGGACACACCGGATCGAGTTGGGGATTCGATGAGGGAAGAGGGCGGTCCAGAAGGGCGGATAACGGTGGACGGCCAGACGATGGCCGAATCTGCCCCGCACGCAGGAGTCAGTTACACCCGCAGCATGCATCCCCGAGCGGCCGGCAGCCGAGTGGAGGTCCACATCGGCTTGTTCCTGGCGACCGTCTATACAACGACGATTGCTGGGACGGTTCTGGCCGGCGTCCTCCCGCCTGCGGTGTCTGCACTGGACCTTGTTCTTACCCCATTCACCGCTCTTGCCCAACCGGGCTTGTTGATCGCCGGACTTCCGTTCTCCCTTACCCTTCTCTTGATTCTCTTCGTCCACGAGATGGGCCACTACCTTGCCTCACGACGTTGGCACGTCCGCGCCACGCTCCCCTACTTCATCCCATTTCCTTTTATGATTGGCACGCTGGGGGCCGTTATCCGCATTCGCTCCCGGATCCCGACCAAGAGCGCTCTTCTGGATATTGGCGCATCGGGCCCCATCGCAGGGTTCGTCGTCTCGATCGCAGCACTGGGTGTGGGGCTCCCGCTCTCGAAGACCCTCCCAATGGCGGAGATTCCACCTGGCTCCATTTCGCTTGGGGATTCGCTTGCGACGTCGTGGATGGGTGCTCTGTTCGCCGGAGACCTTCCTCCCGGTGTGGACCTTATCCTGCATCCGATTGCGCTGGCCGGATGGTTGGGTCTTTTCGTAACCATGCTGAACATGCTGCCGATCGGACAGTTCGACGGGGGCCACGTGGTCTACGCCCTCTTCGGGCGTCGGTGGCACGAGGCGTTCTCACGCGCAACCATCGTTCTACTCGCCCTGTTCTGGGCCCTGGGACCGCCCTACGACTGGATCGCGACTGCAGACGTCTGGTCCTGGCTGCAGACCCGCTGGCCCGGCTGGCTTGTATGGATCGTGATTGCCATGGTGCTGGGGCGCAGGCATCCTCCCCCGTTCGACGCCAGCGAACGCCTGGATGCGAGGCGGACGCTGATCGGCTACGTGGCACTGCTGATCTTCATTCTCTGTTTTATCCCCCGCCCCTTTTCCATTTCCTATTGACCCTCACTGGGCCGCAAACCAGAGGCTCCCTCCTGAGCCAGGGCACAACCTCTCCCCGATCGACTTTCCCACCTCAGTTCTGAAGTTCAACCGCTTGAATTGACCTCATGGCCAAACGCAGTCGAAAAAAGGCCTCCGGCAGGCCCGTTCGCCGGAAGATGGCCCGCTCCGCCAATTCCGGCTGGATGAAGGTGCTTGGTGCGTCGGGTGCTCTGCTGGCTCTGGCCGTCGTTCTGGCTGTCTGGGCCTGGCGTCCTGGCGTTCCTCCCCTGGTGCATCCCCGGGCGGCGGATGACGCGCTGCCTGTGATGGCCGATCCCGTTTCCTTTGCCGACACCCTTTCCCAGTTGTCTCGGCCTCTCCTTGTGGGGCTCGGGGTTCCCGAGAGGGTGATCCGGATCGACCGTACGCCTGAAGAACTGGGGAGCACCGTCCGCTGGGAGCTGAAGTCGGATGTTCCCGGGGCCCTTCCCCTTGCTGTGTGTAACCTGGAGTTGTCGAGGCTGGCAAGGCGGCTGGGCGGAGAGGTGATTTCGGCTACAGAGGACCGGACGGGCAGGCGGCTATCGATGCGGATTGGAATGAAAGGGTCGGGGACGAACCTGGTGACGCTGACGTCCAACCCGAAACTTCCCCGCGGCACGGGACGAATCGCAGTGATCGTGGATGATTTCGGGTATCAGGATCGAGGTCTGATCGAGGGGTTCTACCAGCTGAAGCAGACGGTGACGCTTTCCATCTTTCCCGGTCAGGAGCAGACGGCCCATACGGCGATGAAGGCGCACGAACATGGACACGGCATCATGGTTCACCTGCCCATGGAGCCCATCGACTACCCGCGGCGCGATCCGGGAGAAGGTGCGATTTTCGTCGACGCCTCCGGAGAAGAGATCCATCGTCTGACGCGCAGCGCTCTGGCCTCGGTTCCGCTCGCCACAGGGGTGAACAACCACATGGGGTCTCGAGCGACACAGGATGAACGGGTGATGCGTGCCGTCCTGGAGGAGACGCGCAGTCTCGGTTTCTTCTTTGTGGACAGTCGAACGTCGGCGCAGTCGGTGGCTTTCGACACCGCCCAGAGCATGGGCATTCGATCGGCACGGAACGACCGTTTCCTTGATTTGAAGGAGGAGGACGCGTCTATTGAACGGGCTCTTCGAGCCCTGGCGAAGGAAGCACGGATCCGGGGGACGGCAATCGGCATCGGCCACGCGAAGCGGGTGACGCTTCAGGTACTCAAGCGCGTGCTGCCAGAGTTGGAGCGGGAAGGGTTTACGTTCGTCCGCGCGGACGAAGCGGTGCGGTAGGTAAGGGCAGAAGGCAAAGGGCAGACGGCAGACGGCAAAGGGCAGACGACAGACGACGTACTCCGATACCGGACACCTCCTGAGCCAAGAGTAATATTCCCTTAACTCGGTGTCCACTCATTCGGTACAAGCTCAAAGCGGGTTCCGATTCTTCGATATGTATTGCTCATTGAAGCATTGTTTCATTCCGTTGGCGGGTGGGTTCTTGACTGGGGAAAGGGATGTGGTATATTGGACCCCATTGACGCAAGCCCCTATGATTCAAGGATTTCTGGAGTTCTGACATAAGCGGCAACGGGTTTCGATTCGAGCTGGAGGCCACCGATCCCAGCGGTGCGCGGGCGGGGATTCTACACACGCCGCACGGCCGGGTGGAGACGCCGGTTTTCATGCCGGTGGGGACGCTGGCCACGGTAAAAACGCTGGACCAGAACGATCTGGAGGTGCTGGACGCCCGGATCATACTGGGTAACACCTACCACCTCTACCTTCGACCGGGTATCGAACGGATGCGGAAGGCGGGTGGGCTGCACCGCTTTATGGCGTGGGAACGGGCGATCCTTACGGACAGCGGCGGCTACCAGGTGAACAGCCTGGCGGATCTGAACACGATCACGGATGAGGGTGTGGTTTTTCAGTCGCACATCGACGGGTCGAAGCATCTGTTCACGCCTCCGGACGTGGTGGGCTTTCAGCACGTTCTGGGCCCTGATATTATGATGGCGTTCGATGAGTGCACCCCCTTCCCCGCCACCCGAGAGTATGCGCTGGGTGCAGGCGAGCGGTCGTTGAGGTGGGCGGGCGAATGTCTGGACGCCTATGACAAGCTGGATCGAAAAAGCGCCTGGGGAGACCCTCAGGCGCTGTTCGGTATTGTTCAGGGGAGTGTCTACCCGGACCTGCGGGAGCGGTTCACGAGGGAGACGGTGGCGATGGGGTTCCCGGGCTACGCCGTAGGCGGCACCTGTGTGGGTGAGTCGAAGGCGGACACGTGGAAGGCGGTGGAGACGGTGGTGACAGGACTGCCGACAGACGCACCCCATTACATGATGGGAAGTGGGCCGCCGGAAGACCTGGTCGAGGGTGTGGGGTTGGGGATTGATATGTTCGACTGTGTTATTCCAACCCGCAACGCCCGGAACGGCTCGGTGTTTACGCGGAAAGGGAAGATGAATCTTCGGAACGCTCGATTCGCGGAAGATTTCGCGCCAATCGATTCGGAGTGTTCATGTCCCACGTGCCGGCGTTATACCCGGGCTTACCTGCGGCACCTGATCCAGTGCAACGAGATCCTGGGACTTCGGCTGGCAACGATTCACAGTGTTCATACGTTTCTGGAGATGATGCGGCAGATGCGGGCGTCGATTCTGGCCGGCGCTTTCGCCGAGTGGCGCCGGGATTTTCTGCAGCTGTTGGGAACGGATTCAGAAGAGGCCGCCGACGCCTGAGTCGGGGCTGGCAAAACTTACGTGACAATCGTTGACCCTTATCCTTATTCGAGTGAGGGAAAGAGAGAATGCTCCTGTTTTTCGTGAGTGAAGCGTATGCCATGGGTGGACCGCCATCGGGGGCCGATGGGCCACAGCCGAGCCTCCTGATTCAGATGGTGCCCTTCCTGCTGATGTTCGCGGTGATCTATTTCCTGATCCTGCGTCCCCAGTACAAGAAGCAGAAAGACCAGCAGGCGATGATCGAGTCGCTGAAAAAGGGGGACAAGGTTATTACGTCTGGAGGCATCCACGGTACGATCGTGGGCGTGAAGGATAAGGATGCGATCCTGGTTATCCAGGTGGCGAAGGACGTTCGGGTGGAAGTCTCCCGCGGATCGGTGAGTCGGGTGGTGGAGGGGAAGGAGAAGGAGAAAGGAAAGTAGTTGGGAATCAGCTGTCAGCTGTCAGATGTCAGATGTCAGAAGGCGGGCTTGGGGTTTCCTGAGGTCGAAACGATGCTCTGCGGTGATGGTGACTGATCGACGAAGAACAGGCGGGTGACGCGTGCGGCTGGTTTTTATGGGTACTCCGGAGTTCGCTGTGCCGTCGCTGGAGAGGCTGGCGGGGAGCGATCACGAGATCGTGAGTGTGATCTCCCGGCCCGACAGGCCCAGGGGGCGGGGGCGCCGGCTTCAGCCTACGCCTGTAAAGGCGGCGGCCGAGGCGCTGGACCTTCCGGTTTACCAGCCGGAATCGCTGGGCGACAGCGAGACGGTGACGCGACTGGAGGCGTTTGAGGCCGATCTGTTCGTGGTGGTGGCGTTTGTTATCCTTCCCCGCAGGACGCTGGAGATTCCCCGGATGGGGAGTGTGAACCTGCACCCGTCCCTGCTCCCTCGATACAGGGGAGCGGCGCCGATCCAATGGGCGGTGATCAATGGCGAGACGGAAACAGGGGCGACGACGTTTCTCTTAAGCGGTCGGGTGGATGCCGGGGACCTGCTACTGCAGGAGAAGACGACCATCGGCAGCGAGGAAACAGCCGGCGAACTTCACGATAGGATGATGCAGTCAGGCGCGGACCTGGTGCTGCGGTCGGTAGATGGGCTGTCGGACGGGTCGCTGACGCCCCGCCCACAAAGCGACGAGGGAGCGACTCGAGCGCCGAAGCTGGAACGGGAAGATGCGTGGATAAGGTGGGACCTGGGCGCCGAGTCGATCAGGAACCTCATTCGGGGAACCAACCCGGTTCCAGGAGCGTATACCGACTCCGGCGGCGGCAGCCTGAAGGTGCTCCGCGCTGAACGAGGCGACCAGAACGGCCCGAACGGGGTGGTGGTGGGCGTGGATCGGAAGCGAGGGGTGGAGGTGGCTGCGGGTGAGGGATCACTTACCCTGACGGAAGTTCAGCCGCAAGGGAAGCGAGCGATGACTGGTGCGGAGTGGGCGCGCGGGTGTGGGATCAAGGTGGGAGACCGATTTGGGAAACCGACCCGAGAAGGCAAAGGTAACTGAAGACAAATAGTCTCATTACCTTACCATCCATTGGATTATCCGCAGTAGATGAATGAGCGTGAAGATTGCAGAATCAAGTCTTGAGGAGGCATTGAATGTTTCCCTTCTTTTTCGATTCGACGATGGTTCTGATTCTTCCCGGGATGGCGCTGGCGTTGTGGGCGCAGTTCAAGGTGAAGAGCACATTCAAGAAGTACAGCGCGTTTTCGTCTCGATCGCGCATGACCGCTGACCAGGTGGCCCGGGCGATAATCCGGGACGGTGGTCTGGGCGTTGAGGTGGAGCAGACGCGCGGCGATTTGACGGACCACTACGATCCGCGCAGCCGAACCCTGCGGCTTTCCGACAGCACCTATGGTTCTTCGTCACTGGCGGCAATTGGTGTTGCCGCCCACGAAGCGGGCCACGCGTTTCAGCATGCCAACGGCTACCTGCCGCTGTCGCTCCGGTCGAACTTCGTTCCGGTGGCCAACCTGGGGTCGATGCTGGGGATGCCGCTGTTTTTCGCAGGGTTTCTGTTCCAGTCCGGTATTTTGCTGGATATTGGAATCCTGCTTTTTTCATTCGCAGTGGTCTTTGCTCTGGTCACGCTGCCGGTGGAGTTCAATGCAAGCAGTCGTGCGATCCGAATTCTGTCGGATGGCGGTTACCTGACAGAGGATGAGATTCCGGCTGCGCGTACGGTGCTTAACGCCGCAGCGTGGACCTATATGGCCTCGGCGCTGATGGCGATGCTGCATCTGCTGCGGATGCTGATTCTATCGGGCGTCTTGGGTGGGAGCAGGGATGACTAAGGGCGGGCAGAGGGCAAAGGGCAGAGGGCAGAAGAAGGAGGGGTTTGGGGCTGACGGTTCGTCTATCGTGATTGAAAAGGGCAAGGTGCCCGAGTGCCTGGGGAGGGCCATTCAATGTATGATATCGTAACGTTTGGCGAGGCGATGGTTCGGCTGTCGTCTCCGGAGTACCGCCGTCTGGAAAACGCCGACCGGATGGACGTTCAGGTGGGAGGCGGTGAGTACAACGTGGCCGTCGGATGCGCCCACCTGGGGCTGAAGTCGGCATGGGTGTCGCGGCTGGTGGACAACTGGACCGGCTGGGTGATCCGGAACAAGGGTCGCGGACATGGCGTGGACATGTCGAACGTGGTCTGGGTGAAGTTCGACGGCGTGGGTCTGGAGCGGAACGGGTTCTATCATCTTGAGAATGGTGTGGGCCCCCGACCCAGTTCGGTGACGTATGACCGCGGCCATACGGCGATCATGAACATCAAACCGGGGATGGTGGACTGGAAGTCGATTTTCGAAGAGACGAAGTGGTTTCACGTGAGCGGGATTACTCCAGCGCTGTCCAAAGGCGCGGCGGAGGCGACCCTGGAAGCCCTTACGGCGGCGTACGAGGCAGGGGTGCGGGCTAGCTATGACCTGAACTTCCGATCGAAGCTCTGGAGCGCCGACGAGGCCCAGAAGACGACGGCCCAGTTCATGCCCCTGGTGAAGGTGCTGATCGGAAATGAAGAGGATTTCGAAAAGGTTCTGGGGTTGAAGGCCGAGGGGGCGAAGGCCGACTACAGCGCCCTGGATCCAGAGAGTTACAAGGGGGTCGCCCGCAAAGCGGTGAGCCAGTACCCCAACGTCACTCACGTCGGCACCACGCTGCGGGTGGCCAAGACAGGGCTGTTGAACGACTGGCGGACACTGCTCTTCGACGGGACGGAGTTCTACCTGTCGCGCATCTATGAAAACCTGGAGATCGTCGATCGCGTGGGCGGGGGTGACAACTTCAGCGCGGGGCTGGTTTCCAGCCTGCTCGAAGGAAAGAGCCCGCAGGATGCCGTGGACTTCGCCGGCGGTTACTCCGCCCTGGCGCACACGTTCCCGGGCGACGTGAACTGGGCGACCCGGAGCGAAGCGGAGTCGGCGATGAGGGGTGAGGCGGCGAGGATCAAGCGATAAAGGCAGTTTTCAGCGGTCAGGAATCAGTTGTCAGAAGGCAGAAGTAAGGCAGCGACGGGCACCTGTGATGGATCGAAGCTGACAATGCGGTTCATCATTCTTCGCGGTTTTACAGGTACGACCCCTCCACCGAAATGGAGCGGGTCGTTTCTGCTTTGGCTACATATATTGAGCTTCGGAATAGAACCCATCTAACACTGAGAGGATTCGAGATGGCTGGTGTACTGGACAGGATTATCGACTGTGGCGTAGTGGCTGTGCTTCGAGGGGATTCGCCGACCCAGTTGATGGATGTTTCGAAGGCGCTGCGCGAGGGAGGTGTGGTGGCCATCGAGGTGACGATGACGGTTCCGGGCGCGCTGAAGGTGATTGAAGAGGTT
>Ga0114996_10000783_pt1 | contig 44290 bp, 41 predicted proteins | sample ArcticOcean_MG_C_4_FD_87039 | JGI IMG/M metagenome (GOLD analysis project Ga0114996, IMG submission 87039) | Marine microbial communities from western Arctic Ocean - ArcticOcean_MG_CB4_134 | ecosystem: Environmental > Aquatic > Marine > Oceanic | place: Arctic Ocean: Canada Basin | collected... | reverse complement strand
CCATCACCGCGTTGACGGCGACTTTTTCCACATCATATTCCCAATAGCCCCGGTTATGGGTGGGCTGCATGCGCCCGACGACCGCGTCGGCCTTGTGTGACGTGTGGGCCAACATTTCCGCCACCCGTTCCTCGGTGGGTAAGATGATCGGCAGATAATCGGTCCAGTGGTTGTCTTCGAATAGCTGGTGCAGTTCGGCTTCAATGGCAGGGTCCACAAGGCGCGGCGTGGTGCGCGGGAAGGCGCCTTCGTCGGTGGCCGTCTGGTCCTGGGTCAGGCCCTCGATCACTTCTTGCATGAAGGGCCGCCCGGTGACCGGATCGTTGCCATCCACATAGGCGCGCAATTGGGCGGCGCTTTTGCCCATCACGGGTTGCGGCACGAACGCATGCGGCGCTTCCGGCAGGCCCTTAACCTGGCGCACGGATTTGACCACGTTGTGGAAGATGTCGGTATGCAGCGCCATGGTGGGGACGCCGTATTCGGCTTCAAGCTCGATTGCGTGCGTGCTCACGGCAGGCGCGCAGGTGCTTCAATGGCCGACGCCGACAATTGCGGCATCGCCGTTGGCGGCGATCTCCTTCCAGGTTTCCGGATCATCGATCTGGTAGGTGCTGGACAGCGAGATCATGCGCGTCTCGACGGCGGCCATGTTGTCGGCGAACCAGGCGCCCACCTGCTTCAATAATTCGATGGAATCATCAAAGCGGCAATCGACCAGATAAACGATCTTGCCGTCCAATGTGTCGAGCCGCGGCGCCGGCGTCTTGGCCTTGATTTCCGGCGGATAACCCATCGGGTTCAGCACGGTCAATTTGGCATCGCGGCGGGCGCCGCTTTTCATCTCGTTCATGTTAGGGTTCTCCAGACTATATGGGGCGCCGGAAAAGCCTAACCGGTAAGCCGAACGGATGCAATGAGCCCCGCTAGCTCGACCGCGATGTCAGGTCGTCGTGCACCATCTGCACCAGCGACAATAGATCGCCCTGGGTCATTTCGCCGGACAAGGCATAGGTGAGCGCCCCGTTGGTCCAATAGAAAGCGACCATGCCGTGCTCGGCGATGAAGCGGAACTTGGTGTTGCCGCCGCTCATACCGGGGCGCACATAAAGGCTGACGCGCCGGGCTTTGCCATCTTCGAACATGAACAAAGCCGCCGGATCGCCCTTGTCGGCGACCAGGCGGCCGCCCATCAGTTTGAAGCCGGCGCCTTTCAGATTGGGGATCATCAGCTTGTGGCCGAGGCGCCTGGACAGCCAGTTCAAGAGCCGGGTCTCATCGCCGCCGCTCACTTCAACCGCATGGTTCTCGTCGTGGGCGTAGACCACATGGGCGCCCAACGCCCGCTGCACGAACTGATTGCCGGGCGATGGCGCATCGCCGCCACCAAGCCCGGCGGCGAACCAGCCGCCGAGGCCGCCAGCCAGCAACAATACAATGCCGGCGGCCATGCGGCGCCAGCCGGGCAGCCAGGCGCTCGGCCTGTCGGCGTCGATCAAATCTAAGGTTCGCTCTGGCACGCCGCCTTCGCCATCGGCATCATTGTACAAACGGTGCATCTGGCGTTTTTGCAGCTGATAGGCGTGCACCTTGGCGGCGTCATCGGGGTGCCCGGCCAGCCAGGCTTCCACCTCGATCAGGCCGGCATCGTCCAGCTCGCCATCCACATAGGCATGCAGATCGGCGTCCGGGAGTTGTTCCGGGGGCGTCATTTCACGCTCCTTAAACTTGGTTTCACATTGCCGTCCATGGAGGCGCGCAGTTTTCCCCGGGCCCGGGACAGGCGCGACATGACGGTGCCGACGGGGATATCCAGAACTTCGGCGGTTTCCGAGTAGGACAGATCCTCAAGCCCGATCAGAAGGATAACGGCGCGCTGCTCCTCGGCCAGCTCGGCCAGGGCGCGGTCGAAATCCCGAAGCGCCAGCCGGTCGTCCCGATCGCCGGGCCGCCCGATGCGCGCCGCCAATTCATCGGTCAGGCTGGCCGGGGCCGGCCGGCGGGATGCGTCTCTAAGGTTCTGGCGGTGGATATTGTGCAATATCGTGAACAGCCAGGCGCGCATATTGGTGCCGGCCTCGAACTGGTCGAGGCGGCCTAAGGCCCGCGCCACACAATCGTGGAGCAAATCCTCCGCCGTGTCGGCGTTGCGGGTCAGCGCCCGCGCATAGCGCATCACGTCGGCAAGGGCATCGGTCAGGGCGGCGCGTTTATCCATCGCTTCATCCCAAGTCCCGGCGCCATGGCTGCACGGCGCCGGGCGCTGGCTTTTTCTATTTCTTCATTGCGCCCTTCATCATGGCATCTTTTTTCAACATGGCGTCCTTTTTCATGGCGTCGGACTTGGGCATCATTTCGTCTTTTTTGGCCATGGCATCCTTCTTCATGGAATGCTCTGTCTTCATGGCATCGCCCTTGGTCATGCCCATTTTCTTCTTACCTTCCGCGCTGGCGGCGCCGGCGGCGAGGATCAGCGACAACGCGGCGGCTGTAAACAATTTCATCATGGCAATACTCTCCTGCATTGGATTAAGGATTAACGCCGGTCAAACACCAGATGTTCCGGCAATCATAACACCAACGCACCCGCCCGCCGTTTATTCCCATTCCTGCGAAAAACACCGGCGATGGCGAAATTATTGCAGTATTTCATGGCGCTAATGGAAATTGATGGCGTCACCGGGTTTTTCAATGTTAACTTGGCGGCCGTATCGAGTTATCGGCAACGTATTCCAATATTTCGCGTTGTAATCAAAACGAGGGAGGCATTATGAAAAAGTTGATTCTGAGTTCGGTCGCGGCTGCCGCCATGGTTGCGGCTTTCGCACAGTCCGGTGCGCAGTCGGCAGAAGTTACGCTGCGCATGCACAACTTCATCCCGCCGGTCGCCAATCCGGCAAAACACTTTTTAATTCCTTGGGCAAATAAGGTTGAAGCGGCCTCCAAGGGCCGTATCAAAATTCAGCACTTCTGGACCATGGCGTTGGGCGGCACGCCGCCGCAACTGGTGACCCAGGTCAAGGACGGCGTGGTTGATATTACCTTCACGCTGCCCGGCTATACGGCCGGCCGCTTCCCGAAAACGGAAGTGTTCGAATTGCCGTTTATCCACACCACGACGCTGGCAACTACGGCAGCGATCCAAGATTTCCAGGATAAGCATTTGCAGGACGAATGGTCGGCCTACCATGTCCTGATGCTCAACAACCATTCGGGCGCGCTGATCCAAACCAAGAAACCCGTGCTCAAAATGTCCGACCTGAAAAATATGAAAATACGCACGGCAACCCGCTCGGGCGGCCTTTTCCTGAAATCCATGGGTGCGGTTCCGGTTGGTGCACCGCTGCCGAAAATTCCGCAGTTGCTTTCAAAAGGTGTCATCGACGGCGCTCTGCTGCCGTTCGAGATCGCACCGGCGGTTAAGATGCAGGACCTGGTCTCCCACTTTTCGATACTGGCCGGTAAGCAACCGCGCCTGAATACGTCGGTGTTCAGCTTCCTGATGAACCCGGATTCCTACAAAAAGCTGCCGACGGATCTGAAACGGGTGATCGACGGTCTCTCGGGCCGGAATATTTCGGCAGCAGCCGCCCAGACCTGGACCGACATCGAAATACCGGGCCGCAAGGTGATGGCGTCCAAGTCGAAAAATAAGTTCCATGTTATCCCGCCATCAGAAGTCGCCAAAATGCGCGAAGCCGCCAAGCCGGCGATCGCCCAATGGCTCAAGGCAATGAAGGGGCGCGGCATCAACGGCCAAGTGCTGCTCGATGACGCCCGGGCCATGGTAGCCAAGTACACCAAATAAGCCATCGTTTCCAAGAAAAGCTAACCAAAAAAGGCATACCAACGCATGGCTGAGAGTAACGGCACAGCGCCCCGGCCCACCGATCCGGTGGGCCGGGCTCTCTATCCCGTGGCCCGGATACTGGCGATCGCAGGCGGAATCGTCTTAAGCGCGCTCGCCGCTATAACGACGATCAGTATTATCGGCCGCGCCATCCCTGGCATCGGACCGATCTACGGTGATTTTGAAATCGTCGCCATCGGCACCGGCATCTCCGTGTTTTGTTTCCTGCCCTGGTGCCAGCTTAACCGCGGCAATGTGGTCGTGGACTTCTTCATGACCGCTGCGCCGACGCGCGCCAAAACCTTTATGGATACGTTGGGCGCGGCCATGTATCTGGTGATCGCGACGCTTTTAACCTGGCGCATGATCTATGGCGGCATCGAAATGTATGAAACCGCCGAGAAATCCCTGACCCTAAATTTTCCGCGCTGGAGCACCTTTCCGCTTTCCGTCGTTTTGATGGGGTTCCTGGTGCTCGTCGTCGCCTATACCGTCGGGCGTAACGCCGCCGAAACGCGCGCCGGCCGCTATTTCAACGAACAGTCGTTGTATTAGGCCGCCCATGAGTACCCTAGCCATCGGCGGTCTCGGCTTTGCCGCAATGCTCATCCTCTTGGCGCTGCGCATCCCGATTGCCATTTCCATGCTGTCGGTCGGCTTGGTCGGCTACACCTACATCGCCGGACCGACGGCGCTCCTCAGCTATTTGAAGACAGAAACCTATTGGCGCTTTTCCACCGACGATCTGTCGGTCATCCCGTTGTTCCTGCTGATGGGGCAGTTCGCCGCCAAGGCCGGGATATCGAAAGCCCTGTTCCGCGCCGCCAATGTCTGGCTCGGCCATCACCGGGGCGGCGTCGCCATGGCGGCCATCGGCGGCTGCGCCGGCTTCGCATCAATCTCGGGCTCATCGCTGGCCACCGCCGCCCTGATGGGCGAGGTGGCGCTGCCGGAGCTGCGCCGCTTCAACTATTCGGGCTCGCTGGCCACCGGCGCCCTGGCGGCCGGCGGCACGCTGGGCATCCTCATTCCGCCTTCGGTGGTCTTGATTATCTACGCGATCATTGTCGAGGCGAGCGTCGCCGCCCTCTTCCAGGCCGCCTTCATTCCCGGCATCTTTGCTGCTTTCGGCTATATCATCACCATCGCCATCGTGGTGCGCATCAACCCCGAGGCGGGCCCCGCCGGCGACCGGGCCTCGCGCGAGGAAAAGTGGTCCGCGCTGATGGAAATCTGGCCGGTGCTGGTGATATTTCTGCTGGTCATGGGCGGCATCTATCTGGGCTTCTTCACGCCGACGGAAGGCGCCGCGGTTGGCGCCGTGGGCACGTTTTTGGTCGCCGTCACAAAGGGCGGCATGCGTGTGAAAGGCTTCATCGAAGCGCTTTTGAGCACCGGCTCGACGACGGCCCTGATCTTTTTGATCCTGCTGGGCGCGGCGATATTCAATGCCTTCTTAGGGTTTTCGCAGCTTCCCATCTTCGCCGCCGACTTTTTTCAGAACTCCAATATGACGCCGATGACGGTGATGTTGGGCATGATCGTGCTCTATATCCTGATGGGTATGGTTATGGATTCGCTGGCCATGATCTTGCTGACGGTGCCCATTTTCTGGCCCATTATCGCCGGCCTAGATTTTGGCCTGCAACCGGAAGAGACCAAAATCTGGTTCGGCATTATATCCTTGATCGTCGTCGAAATGGGGCTGATCACGCCGCCGGTCGGGCTCAACGTGTTCGTCATCAATTCCCTGGCGCGCGACATTCCCATGCTGGAGACTTTCAAGGGCGTCGTCCCGTTCCTGATTTCGGACTTTATCCGCGTCGCCTTGATTATTATCTTCCCGATTTCAACCCTGATTATCCCCCGACTTCTCTATGTGAATTGAAGGGGTTTACAGAATCAAAGGCGCGTTAAGTGATCGCCTTGATGCCGGTCAAGCCGGGCTAAATATCCAGCTCGCACCAGACCGGCGTGTGATCGGACGGCTTTTCCCAGCCCCTGGGCGTGCGGTCGATGCCGGACGCGGTGAGCAAATCGGCGGCCTGCGGCGACAACATTAAATGATCGATGCGGATGCCGTTGTCTTTCTGCCAGGCGCCGCGCTGGTAATCCCAAAACGAATAGAGCCCGATGCCGCTGTTGAGGGCGCGGAACGCATCGGTCAGGCCGAGATAAACGATCTTGCGCCAGGCCGCCCTTGTTTCGGGCCGGTACAGGGCATCGCCTTCCCAAGCTTCGGCGTCATAGACGTCGCCGGGCTCCGGTATGGCGTTGTAATCGCCGCCGAGCACAAAAGTGTCCTCGCCTTCCAGCAATTCGGCGGCGTGGGCGTGCAAGCGCTCCATGAAGCCCAGCTTGTAGGGATATTTTTCGGTATCCACCGGATTGCCGTTGGGAAGATAGATGGAGGCAACGCGCACGCCGCCGGTGAAGGCTTCGATATAGCGGGCCTGCTCGTCGGATGCATCGCCGGGCAGCTCGGTCAGTTCCACATCGATGGGGGATTTGGACAATATGGCGACGCCGTTATAGGTCTTTTGCCCGGCGACGGCGACGTTATAGCCGGCATCGCCCACTTCGGATTCTGGAAACGCCTCGGCAATGCATTTCAATTCCTGCAGCAAGACAACATCGGGCTGAAACGCACCCAGCCAGCGTAACAGGTTCGGCAAACGAACCTTGATCGAGTTCACATTCCAGGTGGCGATTTTCATGCCAGAAATTTAAACGGCGAACGAGACACCGCAACCGCAAGACGACGAGGCGTTGGGATTGGCGAGCTTAAAAAAGGCGCCGATCAGATCATCGACGTAATCCACCTCGGAGCCGTCGATCAGCGCCAGGGACATTTCGTCGACAACCACTTTGACCCCATGGCCCTCGAACACCAGATCATCGTCGCCAACCGCGGCGTCCAGATCGAAGCCATATTGAAAGCCCGAACAACCGCCCGAGGATACCGCGACGCGCAACATCAGGGCCGCGTCGCCTTCGGAAGCGATCAGAACGTTTATGCGCTTGGCGGCGCTTTCGGTGATGGTGAGCCCAGCTGATTCGGTCATTCCGTCCTGTTACCTTTTACGGCAAAAATTAATAACGATTCTTATCTATCTCTTATCTAGTATATCCGGGCGATTTGTCAACTTTTTGATCGATCCATTGCGGCGCCCGGTGCACACGACTAATTTGAACCCATGGATAACCAAACCCAAATAAATTCTACCGGCACGGCCATCTACGCCTCCGATCCCGAGGAAAGCCGGGGGCGCCTACATGCCGAACCCGGCAGCGCCACGCGCACGCCGTTTCAGCGCGACCGGGACCGGGTGATCCATTCGGCGGCCTTCCGGCGCCTGGAATACAAGACCCAGGTCTTCGTCAACCACGAAGGCGATCATTTCCGCACCCGCCTGACCCACACGTTGGAGGTGGCGCAGATCGCCCGCTCCATCGCCCGCTCATTGGGCCTTAACGAAGATTTGGCGGAAGCCCTGGCCCTTGCCCATGACCTCGGCCACCCGCCGTTCGGCCATGCCGGCGAAGATGCGCTGGCCGAGGCGATGGGCGATTTCGGCGGCTTCGATCACAACGCGCAGACCCTGGCGGTCGTCACCCGGCTGGAAAGCCGCTATCCGGAATTCGACGGCCTCAATCTTACCTGGGAAACCCTGGAGGGCATTGTCAAACATAACGGGCCGCTGGGAGCCGAGTTCATGCCCCGCGACATCGCCGAATATGTCAGCCGCCATGATCTGGAGCTTGCCACTTTCGCCAGCGGCGAGGCGCAGGCAGCCGCCATCGCCGACGACATCGCCTACAACAACCACGATATCGACGATGGCTTGCGCGCCGGTCTGTTCCACATGGAAGATTTGTCGGACGTGCCCTTGATCGGCGCCATCTTCGCCGCCGTGCTGTCCGAATATCCGGGGCTGGACCAAGGCCGCATCCGGCACGAAGCCATCCGCCGGCTGATCGGCGAAATGGTCAGTGACTGTTTGACAGAATCGGGCCAGCGTTTAAAAGATGCCGCGCCGGCCAGTGTCGGCGATATCCGTGGCCTCGATCATCCGGTGATCGCATTTTCCGAACCTTTGGTGGACGTGGATCAGGGCATTCGCGGATTTCTGTTCGACAATATGTACCGGCATTACAGGGTCAATCGCATGACAAGCAAGGCGCGCCGGGTGGTCCAGGACCTGTTTGGACTTCTCCTGGCCGAACCCGATAGCCTGCCGCCCCGGTGGAGCAAAATGGCCGGCGAGCCGGGCTCCGAGCAAACAGCGCGCGTCGCCGCCGATTATATCGCCGGCATGACGGACCGCTTTGCCCTTGATGAACATGCCCGCCTGATCGATGTGCAGGCCCGCACTAGTTAAGTATATGACATCTCTTGAGAACCCCATTCTGAGAACACCATGAACACGTTCGAATATTTCAAAGAACAAATTGTCGATATTTTGAACGGGTTGGCCGCCGCCGGTGTGCTCGGCGAGATTGCCGACCCTGCGCGCATTTCGGTGGAGCCGCCGCGCGATGCCAAGCATGGCGATATCTCCACCAACGCCGCCATGGTGCTGGCCAAGCCGGCCGGGCTCAAGCCCCGCGATCTGGCCGAAAAAATCGCCACCGCCCTCGGCGCCCTGGAAGAGGTTGCGGACGTCGACGTGGCCGGGCCCGGCTTCATCAACGCCACCTTGGCGCCGTCTTTCTGGCATGCGCGCTTAAGCGAAATTCTGGCGGCCGGGATTGCTTACGGCGATTCCCAAATGGGCGGCGGGCGTAAAGTGAATATCGAATATGTGTCCGCCAACCCCACCGGGCCGATGCATGTGGGCCATGGCAGGGGCGCCGTGGTCGGCGATGCGCTGGCCGCGATCCTGGCCAAGGCCGGCTTTGACGTTGCCCGCGAATATTACGTCAACGACGCCGGCGCGCAGGTGGACGTGCTGGCGCGCTCGCTTCATCTCCGCTACCGGGAAGCCTTGGGCGAGACCATCGGCGATATCCCGGACGGGCTTTATCCGGGCGATTATCTGATCGGTGCGGCGGAAAATTTGAAAGCCCGCGACGGTGATCGATGGCTGGGCGCCGATGAAGAAGCCTGGCTGGAACCCTTGCGCAGCTTTGCGGTCGCCGAGATGATGACCCTGATCCGGAGCGATCTGGCCGCCCTTGGCGTCGAACACGGGTTTTTCCAATCCGAGCGCGAATTGGTTGAGCGGGGCGGCGTCGATGAAGTGGTGCAAGTGCTCCAAGACGCCGGGCTTGTTTATACCGGCACGCTGGAGCCGCCCAAGGGCAAGCTCCCCGATGATTGGGAGCCGCGCCCGCAATTGCTGTTCAAGGCCACCCAATTCGGTGACGATGTGGACCGGCCGCTGGCCAAATCAGACGGCGCCTGGACCTACTTCGCCACCGACATGGCCTATCATCTGGACAAGCATCGGCGCGGCTTCGCCGATCTGATCGATATCTGGGGCGCCGATCACGGCGGCTATGTGAAGCGCATGAACGCGGCGGTAACGGCGCTCACCGGCGAGAAGGACAGTTTGGATGTGGTGCTCTGCCAGATGGTCAATCTGTTGGACCAGGGCGAGCCGGTAAAAATGTCAAAACGCTCGGGCACGTTCGTTACGCTGGCCGAGGTGATCGATCAGGTGGGCAAGGATGTGGTCCGCTTTATCATGCTGACCCGCAAGAACGACGCGCCGCTGGATTTCGATCTCGCCAAGGTGGTCGAGCAGAGCCGCGACAACCCGGTCTTTTATGTTCAGTATTCCCACGCCCGCTGTTGTTCGGTGTTGCGCCACGCCGGGGACATGTTCGAAGCCGCCGAGTTGGCAGCCGATTCGCTGCAAAAGGGCGATTTCAGCGCGCTGACCGACCCGGCTGAGCTTAATCTGATCAAATCCATGGCCGCCTGGCCACGCATGGTCGAAGGCGCCGCCGAGGCCCACGAACCGCACAGAATAGCCTATTTTCTGGCCGATTTATCCGCCGCCTTCCACGCCCTTTGGACAAAGGGCGCGCGCCAGGACGAAAGTCTTCGCTTTCTCAACGAATCTGATAAAGAATTGACCCGCGCCCGCTTGGCGCTGGTGAAAGCATTGGCGATGGTAATCGCCTCCGGACTTACCGTCATGGGGGTGACCCCGGTCGAGGAGATGTAAGCTATGGCAGACGACGGCCGTCCCGCTGGCGGCCATCCGGATATTGAACCGCCGCTCGGCGATATACCCGAGTTTGACCGCGGCGAGTTGCAATCGGACACCTTGGCGTTCGAACGCATCAAGCGCCGTCCGCCCGAGCGCCGGCGCCGTATCCTTATCATCGCAGTACTTCTGGTCCTGGCCGGCGTCAGCTTTGCCGGCTGGCTGACCTTGGGCGATCGGTATTTCGGCGCCAATCCCGACACCATCCCGGTGATCCGCGCCGCCGAGGGACCGGTCAAGGTACGCCCCGACAAGCCTGGCGGCATCGAGATCAAAAACCGGGACATTGACGTTTACAAACGCATCGGCGGCGATGCGCCGGAGCGGACAGCGGAAAAACTGTTGCCGAAACCGGAAGCCCCCCTGCCCACCCCGGCGCCCTCTGCCGCCGCCCCGGCGGAACCGGAGCCCAAGGCCACCGAGAAACTGATTGCCGCGGCCGAAGCCAAGCAAGAGACGCCGGCCCAGAAGCCGTCACCGGAAAAAGTGGCGGCCTTGCAGGAACCGCCGCCGCCACCGCCGCCGCCGGCGGTCAAGGGCGAAACCGCGCCGCCGCCCAGCCCCGATACTAGGAGACAGGTTTTGGTGCCGGCCCTGGCGCCAACACCGGCGAAGCCAACGCTGCCTCCACGGTTGCTTGCCAAACCGGCGGCGGCGGCATCCGGCGGCGGCTACAGCGTGCAATTGGCGGCGGTGCGCGATGAAAACGCGGCGCGCGGCGAATGGCGGCGATTGCGCGGCCGCCACGCCGATCTTTTGGGTGCGTTGTCCTTGAACGTGGTGCGCGCCGATTTGGGGCCTAAGGGCATCTTCTACCGGCTGCGCGCCGGCGTACTGGCCGACAAGGTGCGCGCCATCACCCTCTGTCAGGCACTGGCCAAGAAAAAAGTCGGCTGCCTGGTGATCCCGCCCGGCGGATGACGCCAATCGATAGCGCAGGATCGCCCGGCCCGCGCGCCGTCATATTCGGCTGCGCCGGACTTACTTTAAGCCCCTCGGAGCGGTCGTTTTTTGCCGAGAGGCAACCGGCCGGCTTCATCCTGTTCCAGCGCAACTGCCAAGACCCGGATCAACTCTGCGGGCTTGTCGATGCGATGCGGGGTTGCGCCGGAGGCACCGACGCTCTGGTCCTGATCGATCAGGAAGGCGGCCGCGTCGCGCGCCTTGGTCCACCGCACTGGCGGACGCCGCCCGCCGCAGCCCGCATTGGCGAACTTTACGCCGCCAACCCGGATGATGCCCACCGCGCTGCGTTTCTGAATGCGCGCCTGATTGCCCATGAATTGACGGCGCTCGGCATCAATGTGGATTGCCTGCCGGTGCTCGATATCCCGGTGGCCGGCGCCGATCCCATCATCGGTGATCGCGCCCTCGGCCAAACGCCCGAGCAGATTACCGATCTGGGCGCCGCCATGTGCGACGGGCTGATGGCCGGCGGCGTGTTGCCGGTGATCAAGCATATTCCGGGACACGGGCGAGCATTGGTGGACAGCCACAAGGCCCTGCCCCGGGTTGATACAACCCTGGCCGAATTGGAGGCCACCGATTTCGCGCCCTTTCGCGCCCTCGCTCATATGCCCCTGGCGATGACCGCTCATGTGATTTTCAGCGCCGTCGACGGGGACGCTCCGGTGACGCTATCGGCGGCGGCCACTGAGACGCTGATCCGCGCGCGCATCGGCTTTAAAGGTCTGCTTCTGTCCGACGATTTGTCCATGCAGGCTTTGTCCGGCGGGCTTGGCGAACGGGCCGCCCGCGCCATCGAAGCGGGCTGCGATATCGCCCTTCATTGCAATGGCCAGCCAGATGAAATGGAGGCGGTTGCGGGCGCAGTCTCACATTTGAGCGCGGTTGCGGCGATGCGCTTGCAATCCGCCCTTGATCGGATACAAGCGGTGAAGGATTTTCAAGACTTCGATGCCGCCGCCGGATACGCGCGGCTGGATGAATATTTGGGCCTTTGATGGACGAACACTCGCTGATATTCCGCATATCGATCTGGGTGGTGCCGCTGTTGTTCGCGGTGCCCCTGCACGAGGCCGCCCATGGCTGGGTCGCCTACAAGCTTGGCGACAATACCGCCTATCTCGAAGGGCGCGTCACCTTCAATCCGTTCAAGCATATCGATCCTTTCGGCACAATTATTCTTCCCGCCATGCTGTTGTTTGCGTCGGCCGGCAGCATGGCCTTTGGTTTCGCCAAGCCGGTGCCGGTCAATTTCTTAAACCTCGGGTCCATCCGCCGCGACATGGTGCTGGTTGCTATCGCCGGCCCATTTTCCAATTTATTCCTGGCACTCGTCTCGGCGCTACTGCTGCACACCATCGACTGGTTTCCCGATATTGCGCGCGCCTGGCTGATTTCGACCCTTTTTGTTTCCATGCTGATCAACATGATTCTCTTTTTTTTCAATTTGATCCCGTTGCCGCCCCTCGACGGAGGCCGCGTTTTGGTAGCCATACTGCCGCCTTCGCTGGCCATCATGGTGTCCCGGTTGGAACGGGCGGGCTTTGCCATTATTCTGGGCGGGTTGTTTCTTTTGCCCTGGCTGGGTGATTTTGTGGGGATGGATTTGAATGTTTTTCAGTGGATCGTCGGTAGCCCGGCGCGGCTATCCGTGAGCACGCTGATGGACCTGGTGGGATTGCGCTAAAGCATGGCGGACGAATTCGACGACTTTGAAATGCAGGAGCGGCCGGTAGCCGGATCGGGCCAGGAGCTGGTGGTCGATCTCGGCGGCTTCGAGGGGCCGCTCGATGTCTTGCTGACCCTGGCCCGCAATCAGAAGGTCGATGTCACCCAGATATCCATCTTGGAGCTTGCCGATCAGTATCTGGCTTGGATGGCGCGCGTGCGCAGCACCAATCTGGAATTGGCCGCCGACTATCTGGTGATGGCGGCGTGGCTGGCCTATTTGAAATCGCGCCTGTTGCTGCCCGATCTCGACGGCGAGGACGAGCCGACCGGCGAGGAGATGGCCGCCGCCCTCGCCTTTCAAATGCGCCGCCTGGAATCCATGCAGGAAGCCGGCGAGCGGATCATGGCGCGCCCCCGCCTGGGCCAGGATTTCTTCGCCAACGGAACGCCGGAAAAATTCGGCTACGCCTCCACATCGGTCTACGAAGTGAGCTTGTTCGAATTGCTGAGCGCCTATGGCGAGCATACCCACCGCTCCAACATCCGCACTTTGCGGATCGAGCCGTCGGAGCTGTATTCGCCGGACGAAGCCATGAAGATGCTCACCGACATGCTGGGACGCATGCCAGATTGGTCCAATCTGATGCAGTTCCTGCCCGAAGAATTGCGCGGCGATCTGGTCAGCCGCTCGATGCTGGCCTCGACCTTCGTTGCGGCGCTGCATTTGGCCAAGGAAGGCAAGCTGCGCCTCCGCCAAACCCGCGCGTTCGAATCTATCTATGTGCGGCCAACGGAAAGCGACTGACGGAAAAGACATGAACGAGACCGACCCAACCCCCGAAGCCATCGATCCGCACCATCTGCGCCTGCTGGAGGCGCTGGTATTCGCCTCCACCGATCCGGTACCCGAAACGGTGATGGCCGACCGATTGCCCGATGGCGCGCCGATTGCCGCGCTGGTCGCCCAACTCCGCCAGGACTATGCGGAGCGCGGCGTCAATCTGGTCAAAATCGGACGCGGCTGGGCGTTTCGCACGGCCGAGGATTTGGGCGCTCAGTTGATGGTCGAACGCACGGTAACGCGTAAGCTGTCGCGCGCCGCTGTCGAGACCTTGGCGGTGATCGCCTACCACCAGCCGGTGACCCGCACCGAGATCGAGGGCATCCGGGGCGTCGGGCTGTCCAAGGGAACCATGGATGTGTTGTTTGAGGCCGGCTGGATACGGCCGAGGGGACGCCGGCGGACGCCTGGCAAACCGGTCACCTGGGGCACCACCGACAGCTTCCTCGGCCAGTTCGGGCTGGAAGCGCTCGACGATCTGCCCGGCCTCGATGATTTGAAAGCCGCCGGACTTCTCGACAAACGGCCCGCCGTTCAGACCCTCGGTACCCACGCCGCCGCGTTCCCGGTATCGTCGGACGGCGAAGAGGATGGTGATGCGGATGCCGATGAAGACGGCGAAGAGGATGACGCGCTTGATATGGAGGCCGATGCTGAACTAGCGGAGCTTGATCCCCTGGATCCCGACGATAGCGATCCGCTGGCCAGCCCCGGTTAGCGTCCCTTGCGGTTTGACGTTTTCCTGACCGTCTGGGGCGAGACTTTCGTCAAAAAATATCTTGAATTCTCGCTTCCCAGCCAGCTATCGCCAGGCAATCTTCCGGCCGCCGCCGAAGGCGCCGAATTTTGCTACCACATCTTCACTGACCGGGAATCGGAGCCCCATTTTCACCCCGCCATCGCCGCCCTTGAGGCCACCGCCGACGTTCGCTTCCGCTATTTCGGCGACGTGCCCTACCGGGGTGGCAGCCTCGCCGAAGCGATGCGGAATTCCGACCCCGATATTCTCAAACACAACGTCCAACGCGTCACCTCCAGCCAGCTGGCCGGTGAAGCCATGGACGCCGGCACATCGGGCCTGATCTTCCTGGATTCGGATTTCATTTTTTCCGAAGGCTCCTGGCCGGCCATGCTGGCGCGCTTTCATGACGGCGCCCGCGCCGTCTGCGCCATGTTCATGCGGCTCGACGAAGAGGCCGCGTCGGCTCGGTTGCAGGCTGCGCTCGACGGCGGCATTGCCGCCCGCGATCTGGTGCAAATCGGTCTGGATGCCATGCATCCCATTTCGGCGCGCATGTTCCTGGACGCCGATCCGTTCACCGGCTACGCGTCTCATATCAACACCCGCGTCGGCGAGCATGGCTATATCACCCATTGCTATTTTCCCCATCCCCTGTTGGTGGCGCCGGAAACCGGCGGCCAATATTCCAGCACCATGGATTATGAATTTGCCTTGCGCGCCGTGGCGAACGATAGCGCCATTCATTTGATCCGCTCGTCGGACGAATTGCTGATCTCGAAAATGAGCCGCCACACCTATTTGGACGATCAATCCACCGGCCAAGCGCCCAGCGTAGGCTCGCTCGCCGATTTCGCACTCAACAATACTAACCAGCGGCACCAATTATTCATGGCGCAGCCGATCCGCTTTCGCGCCGGCGGCGATGAGGCAGCTTGGAGCTCGGAAGAACAGCGCTCGGCCAAGCTGGTCGAGGCGGTTTACAAGACCATCGAATTGACCCTGGCCAATGCCGGTCCGGGCAAGGCGCAAAATCTGGTCGGACTGAAATCCTATTTGGGCCCGATCGAGGATTATATGTCGCCGCAGACCCGATCCCGCCTCAAGGGCTGGCTGCCGGGCGGCGCCAGTTGAATGCAGTGGTGAGGCTTTAAGAGCCCTGCTTCCCGCACAACCCAACAGCCAGTTTCAAGCCATCGACGATCAGGTTCTGGGTTTCGTGGGCGAGCAATTGGTTGCCGCCCAGGCGCAGCGTATCCACGCAGTCCATGTGCAGGCGAATGACGTGGGCGCCCAATGGCCCCATGGAATCGGAGGAGCCGGTGAATTCAATCAATTGCGCCGACAAATTTGTCCCCAACGTCTTGGCGCGGTCATGGTCATCGGCGCTGGTTGGCCCGGCGCTTTCCGCGGCCGCCGCGAGGGCGCGGCGGATAGAGGCGGCGACCGCGGCCAGTTCCGGGTCCGGCGGGGTCTCTTCGGGCGGCGCGCCGAGGCCGATAGAGCGAGCAATCAGCGCCAGTTGAACGGCCTCGCGAAGCTGGTTCAGGGAATAGGGCTTGATCAGATAGCCATCAACGCCGCAGGCCCGGGCGGCGCGGATATGGTCCAGGGTTTCGTTGTTGGTCACCATCAGAAAGGTGACATCGAACCAGCGCTCGCGTACCGCCTTCAACAAGTCCAAGCCGTCAAAATTCGGCATGTTCCAATCGGAAATCACCAGATCGCAATCGAAGCCGGTATCCAACGCGGCCAATGCCTGGGCGCCGCCGCCGGCCTGGGTAATCCGGCTCATACCGAGCGCGCCGACCGCGGTCCGCGCCATATCCATCTCCAAGCTGTCGTCCTCCGCCAGGAGGACATTTAAAGACGTTAAATCGATGGGAAAATTCGCCATGATGATGACCGGCTCCGCTCACAAGTCCTGGGCGTAGTTTCGAAGGGATTCCAGGGATGCATCGAAATGCCGGTCCAGCGCCGCTGCCTGGGCTTCGGCGGTTGCGTTTTCGCCGGCCTCGAACGCACGCTCGATATCGCGGGCCAGCGCGGCCAGGCGGATGAGACCGAAGGATCGCGCGCCGCCTTTTAAAGTATGGACGGCAATGACGGCGGCGGCGCGGCTGTCCGGGCCGGCGCCGTCGACAATCGCGCCCCTCAGCCCGGCGGCCTTACGCTCGAACCGGGTGATGAATTCGGCCACCGTGTCGTTGCCGTAATCCTCGCACATTTGGGCGACCCGGGCGGGCTCGAATAATGGCAAGGCCGAAATGGCCGCGCCCGCATCTTCGCCGGTATCGGCGGCCTCCGCACCACCCGCCGCCGGCGGCCGTCCGGCCAGCAAGTCAGCGGTGATATCGCGCAGCACATCGGCGCGAACCGGCTTCGACAGAAAATCCACGGCCCCGGCGGCGATGCATTGGTCCGCCAGTTCGGTATCCTCGACGCCGGAGACAACAACCACCGAGAGATTGGTTAAAGCCGGGTTGGCGGCGACCGCAGCGAGCACGTCCATACCGCTCATGCCGTCCATCATCAAGTCCAGGAACATCAGATCCGCCGGCAGACGGGCCAGCATCTCCAGCGCCTCCTCGCCCGAGCTCGCCGAGATCGGCGCATAGCCCTCCCGCGCCAAGCCAAATTCGATCAGCTTGCGCGACATGGAATTGTCGTCAACGATCAGAATACGCGCGTTCGCTATATCGTCCGGGGTTTTGGTGGTCATTCTCGTATAGCCGTCCAAGCTGGTCCAAGTACCGGAAAAATTGAAATTCATTAAACTATATAAACGTCGGCGCGGATAGAGCGGAATTAAACGCCGTCGCGGGGAATAAATTCCAAATCCTCAGGTGCCACATCGGCGAGCATGGATTTGTGCTCTTCTTGATCGAAGGGCCACAAAACCGGCGTTCCGGTCTTGTCGCTGTACCAGTTTTTGTTGCCGTAGAAGACGGTGTCCGGCAACGCCTTCTGGAGGCGGGCAACGAAGGCTTCGGTGGCTTCCTGGGTGGGTACGACGACCGAATGGCGCTCGCGCGCCATCTTGATCAGGCGCAGGATATAATCGATTTCCTGATCGAGCCCGAGCGGCACCGGAACATTGTTGACCGGCGCGAATGGCCCATAGAGCATGAACAGGTTGGGAAATCCGGGCAGCGCCACACCCCGGTAGGAAAAAATGCTGTCCTTCCATAGCTCATCGATGGTTATGCCGTTCAATCCAAAGGTTTTGATCGGGCGCATATAGGCATGCGCATCAAACCCGGTGGCATAGACCAGCACATCCAGCTCGACCAAGGTTCCGTCGGCCAGCTCGACGCCTTCGGGACGGATGCGGGCGATATCGCCGGTTTCGATATGGACATTGGGCTGCTGCACGGCTTCGTAATAATTTTGGTCCGACTTTGCGATGCGCGTGCCACCCAATTTATAGGTGGGCGTCAATTTGGCGCGCAATTCGGGATCGCGGATGGCTTGCAGAGGTTTTTTGAACTCTTCTTCCATGGCTTCGCGCATGGCGCCAGGCTCGATCCGCCAGCGGTCCGCCTTGTTGATGAATTTCCACAAGAAGTTCTGCCGCAATTGGTAGGCGAACGGCAGGCGCAGTAAAATCCGCTCCCACCAGGCGGTGTAGGGGTTCTCGCGGATATGTATCCACTGGGCGCGGCGGATGAACTGGGTGACCTCGCATTCTTCGTAGGACAAGGCCTCGGTAATCTGGATGCCGCTGGCGCCGCCGCCGATGACGCCCCAGCGCTTGCCCGCCATGGCCAGGCTATGGTCCCAAGCGCCGGAATGAAATGACGGCCCGGCGAAACTTGTCCGGCCCTCGATCTCCGGGAAGATCGGCGCATGCAGGAAACCGGTGGCGCAAATGAACACATCGGCGATCTCGGTCTCGCCATCGGCGGTCTTGATATGCCAGAGGTTATCGGTAAACCGGGCCTCGGCAATCTCGGTGTTGAAACGGATATATTTGCGCAAGCCTCTATCGTCGGCCACCTTTTCGATATAGGACTGAATCTCGGGCGCCGGCGCATAGGTGCGCGACCAATCGTAGTTGGGCTGAAACGGAAATTCGTACTGGCGCGACAAAACATCGACGAACAGACCGGGATAGGTGTTGTCGCGCCAGGTGCCGCCCACCTCATCGGCTTTTTCATAGACCGAAAATTCGATGCCGGCCTGTTTCAATTTCTCCGCCATGAAAAGCCCGGCAATGCCGGCGCCGGCGACGACAACGCGAAACGTACCATCGGTCATGCTCTTTGCCCCCATTTCGTGGCCATGCAAAAGACCCCCGCAAATTTACCCATATTATGACTGCTCTGGCCACCTTATAGCAAAGATCAGAATTTAATCGCCGAACTTAAAGATACAGCCGTCCGGGCTGGACACGATATGGCCGGCGGAATCATCGGCGAAATGGGCCGGCAGGATGAGCGTATCGGTGTCGGCGTGACGCGCAACGAAGGCCGTCCGGGTCGCCGCCGCCTGCACCGGATCATCGCAGAAGATGGAGCTTAACTGCGGCTCCGGGACCTGGATCGGATGATGCATGGCATCGCCGCAAAAGGCCGCCGTGGCGCCGCCCGATTCCATATAGAGGCAGACCAGACCCGGCGAATGGCCGGGCATCGGCTCCAGCCGGAGGCCGTCACGGATTTCATGATCGCCGGCCACCAGATCGGCCTTGCCCGCCTCCATCACCGGCAGCACGCTTTCCGCAAACGATGCGCCCATCCAGTCGAGGCTGGTATATTCCTTTTCCCAATATTCGAAATCGGTCTTATTAAAGAGGTAACGGGCGTTGGGAAAAGTGGGCACCCATTGGCCGTTTTCAAGGCGCGTGTTCCAGCCCACGTGGTCCATATGCAAATGTGTGCACATGACCATATCCACCTCTTCCGGGGCGACGCCGGCGGCTCTCAGGTTATCCAGCATGGGCGATTTCATTTTGTGGAAATCAGGGCGCGCGGGCATCGTCTTGTCGGAGCCGACGCAGGTATCGACCAAAATAGTCAGCCCGGCGAAGCAGATCAGATAGGATTGGTGGGTGATAATAAGAAGGCCGGTTTCGGGCTGCATGCAGACCGGTTCCAGCCAATGGCGGTGCTTATCCACATGCGCCTGGGTTGCGCCTGGAAACATTTCCGGCGCGGTGCGCGCCGGCACCTGCATTTCCAGGATCGAATGGATGGTGCCTTCGCCGATGGTTTTGGGTTTCATGAAGCGGCTCCTCTTGGTTTGATTGCCCGCAACGGCGGGCGCGCTCAATACATGTCTTGGCGGCGCTCGCTCCGCGCTACCGCGAACAAGATCGCAGCGAGAAGCGTCACGGCGCCCAGCACCATCAAGCGCACCGCCGAGTCCTGATTGATAAACGACGAAGCGCTCGACAGCGATTGGACCAGCGCAGCGCCCAGCAACGTACAAAGCACCGAGCCGCGTCCGCCCAAAATGCGGACCCCGCCCAATACGACGGCGGTGATGCTCATCAATGTGAAGTCGATGCCGGTGGCGGGCGAGCCGATGCCCACCTGGCCCGCCAATATCAGCCCGCCGATCCCGGAAAATAATCCCGACAGCACGAAGGCCAGTATTATGTGGCGGTTGACGCCGACGCCGACGCGCATGGCGGCAAGCGGGTTCGAGCCTACCGCGCGCAGCCGGCGCCCCAATGGCGTGCGGAACAAGGCGAACTCGAACCACACAACGATAATCACGATCGCCGCGAAACAGGCGGGAACAGCCATTATCTTCCATTGGCTAACGTCGGAGAGGTAATCGGTGATCGCCCCTCCGGCTCGCGGCCGCAATACAAGCGACAGGCCCTGCAGGCCGATAAAGGTGGCCAGCGTTACCACAATCGCCGGGATGTTGAGCCAGGTGATCATCCAGCCCTGCAACAAACCAAACCCGGCTGCGATTACGAGAATAAGAGCCGCGCCCCAGACTGTGGCGGCCACCCCCGCACCGTCGGGCGTCAGGAACGACGCGAGCACCACAACGAACCCGGCCAGCGCGCCGACTGAAAGATCGATGCGGCCGACTAAGATAGTCAGCAGCTGGCCGATAGAGATGAAGGCCAAAATGGCCAGGAAGGTCAGCATGGTCTCGATATTGAAGGCGTTTAAGAAGAACTCGTTTATTGCCCCGGTGCCGAACAAGACAATGCTGGTCAACACGGTAAGCACCAACGCCGGGAAATGAACCGCCGACATGATGCGCCGCCAGCCAGGTTCGGTCTCTGTTTGCACAGCACCGCCGGCGCGCGCCACCGTCGCCGTCATGTTGGCCGCCGTGATCGCCTCGTCGGTCACATCGTCACCGGCCAGCTCGGTCACAATTTGGCCGCGCGCGAATACCGCGACACGGTCGCACAAACCTTCAAGCTCGAAGCCGTCGGAAGATGACACAACAACGGCAAAGCCGCTCGCCGCAAGCTCGCGCAGGCGTTGGTAGATTTCGCTGCGCGCGCCGACATCGACGCCCTTGGTCGGCTCGTCGATCAGCAAAACCTTGGGCTCGCCCGCAAGCTCGCGCCCGATCAGCGTCTTTTGCTGATTGCCGCCGGAGAGGTCCGAAGCCAACGTGTCGTCGTCTTCGGTGATCATTCCGGTGGCCACACCGAGCCGGCCGATGACCTCCTCGGTCAGGGCCAGGTCCCGTTTTTTGTCAATGATGCCGTGGGACGATATCTGGTGAAGCGCGCCAATACCGATATTTTCGCGCAGCTTCAAGGAAAGAAACAGGCCTTCTTCGTGGCGGTCCTCGGTGACGAAGCCAATGCCTGCACGCCGCGCGGCGGCCACAGTGTCGCCCGATACGGCGGCGCCGTCGATCGCCACCGATCCGGCGCTGCGCCGTTGCAAGCCGGCGATGGTGCGCAGAAACGCGCGCTGCCCTTCGCCTTCGATACCCGTGACGCCGACAATTTCGCCCGCACGGGCCGTGAAGCTGACATTCTCAAAGCCGGAGCCGGCGAGCTCATTTACTTCCAGTACGGCGGCGCCGGCGCCAGTCGACTTATCCGGAAATATTTGGCGCAGCTCCCTTCCCGCGATCATGGTCACGATCTGGTCGGGGGTGATTTGCTGCGCCAGGCGGGTGTCGATAATCCTGCCGTCGCGCAATACCGTAACCCGGTCGGCCAATTCGCCGATTTCGTGCAGCCGGTGGGTGACATAGACAATACCGACGCCTTCTTCCCGCAGCCGTTTGATGAGCGCGAACAGCTTGTCGATATCCGCCTGCTGAAACGGCTCGGTCGGCTCGTCGAGCAACAAAGCCTTCGGCTTGGTCGCCAGCGCCCGGGCAAGTTCGATGACATGATGCTGGGCGAGGGTAAGATCGCGGACGCGCGCACCCAGCGACATGACGTGCAGCTCCGACGCCACTTCGGCCAACAGCCGCTCGGCCTCCGCCCGGCCTTCGAGCCCTTTCAGATTGGGCGCCGCAAGCTGCATATTCTCCATCACCGTTAAATCTTCGGCCAGCTCGGCATGCTGGAATGTGACGGCCATGCCGACCTTGCGCAGTTTTTTGGCATTCGGCCTTTTCACTTCCTTGCCGGCCATGCGCACCACGGCGAAATCCGGTGGAACGGCCCCCGCCGCAATGCCGATGAGCGTCGATTTTCCAGCGCCGTTCTCGCCAACGATGGCGTGAATTTCGCCGCGCTTGACGTTCAGGCTGACAGCTTTTAGCGCCTCCACGGGCCCGTAATATTTGGTAGCGCCGACGATCCCCATCACCGGCGCGGCCATGAATTGTCTGGGGGCGCTCATTCGGTTATTTCCAATCGTCTTTTTAATCGAAGATAGGCGGTGTGCATGCGCGTCCTGGTATCGGAAGAGACGTTGTCCAAAAGCTTCGAAAGCCCCAGCCGGGCCACGGTCCGGGTAAAGGTTGTGCGAATCCGAAATTCGACGTCGGGCGAGGTGACCCAGAATTTGAACCGGATCCATTCGAAGCGAATGCGCCGGCCCACTTCGACGATGCCGACACTGGCGATAATAATCACAGCCTGGACGATGTTCTGGGCCGATGTCTCGAACCCGACCGCCAGCACGAGCTGGCCGAGATAGGTCAGAAACAGCGCACCGAAGACAGTGGCCGCGACGCTGCCGCGCAAGCCGCCGCCGATGGGATTGCCGCCGACCACGACCGCCGCGACGGTCGCCAACAAATACGGCAATCCGCTAAACACGGTGGGCGACGCGACGAACCCGGCAAGCAGGACGCCTGCCGCCGCGTAACAGAAGCCGGCCAGCATGTAGGTCGCAACCCGGTAGCGCACCAGCGGAATGCCTACGGCGATGGCGGCATTGGGACTGACGCTGGTCGCAATGAAGCGCCGTCCGACCGACGTTTTTTCAAGGGCGAATATGGCGATCGCGGCGAGAACAATCATGACGTAAATGGTCAGCGGAACTTCGAGAAATTTTGCGACGCCGAATTTATTGAGCGGCGGCGGCGTCTCCTGGGAAAACCCGCCGGTGACCCACATGGTGATGCCAAGCATCAACGAATTCATGCCGATGGTGGTGACCAGCGCATTGACCCTTAATAGCGCAACCATAACGCCGTTCACGGCCCCGGCGCCAAGTCCCATGAGAAGCGCAAGCGCAACGAAGCCTAAGGTCTCGGCGATGCCGGCGTCCGAGTTTGGCACGGCCGAGACAATGACCGCGGAAAACGACATGATGCCGGCCACCGACAGATCGAGGCCGCGCTGCTGGATCACCAGATGCTGGCCAATCGATGCGACCGCGAGGATCGCAAAGAACGGCATCATCAACTGCAGCGCACCCACCGAAACCGTTGAGGGCGCAATCACCCCGCCCCCGGCGATCAGCACGGCGGTGGAAATGACCACGATCCATAGCCGCGAAAGCGGCTTTTTTCGTCCCTTGTGCTCGCGCTTCGTCCAAGTCCGCTGCCGCTGCCGCGGTTGCGCCTCGGCCGCCTCGCCGGTGTTATCAGCCATGCCGGACGAACTCGCGCCTGATTATTTGAGGATCTTCCTCATATCCTCCTTGGAAACCATGGCCGACGGGATCGCGGTCGCCGGCAGGCTCTTGTCGCACTTGACCCTGAGCGCCTTGTCGGCGGATGTGCTGTCCTCGGAGAACGGCAAGTTGATCAGGCTCGGCTCGTCATTATTGATACCATTCACCGCAGCCAGACCTTTGCGCAACGCCAAGCGGGCCAGCCAGGTATGGGCGCTGGCAGTGGCCATCTTGAAGGTTGGGTTGGCGGCGTGGTGGTCCTGCCAGAGGCAGCTTAACTGGTTCAAATCCTGCCCCGCCCAAGCCGGGATCGGCCGACCCGCCGCCAGGAAGGCGCGAATTGGGCCGGTGGTTTCAGCCATTATCCCGTCGATCTTGGGATATTTGGCGATGGCGGCGGCGGTGACTTTTTGCGCCAATGCCGGGTTCCAGTTGGTGTCCACCGGGCCTTCGAGAACCTTGATGCCGGGATTTTTGGCGAACACTTCGCGCCAGCCCACCGCCTGCGAGGCGGTCATGGGATTGCCCGGCGTGCCGCCATGGACAATGACGTTGCCCTTGCCGCCCAGCGTCTTGACCATCCATTCGGCCAGCATTTTGCCGAGCCCGATCTGGGTTTCGGTGACGCGGGTGAGGTAGTCGGTGCCCATCTTGCCGAATTTGGCGTCGCCGGTGCTGAACGGAACCACCGCGATACCAGCCTTGGTCGCTTGGCGCATAACTTTCAGTTGGGCAACACCGGTATCAGCAAACACAATGATGACGTCGAATTTCTGTGCAATAAGCCCACGAATATCGGCGATTTGCTTTTCCGCCTTGAACTCGCCATCGGTGTAGCGAACCGCTTTGATGTTCGGACATTTGGAGGCTTCGTTCTCGAATTCGCGGCGCGTAATCTGGCGCCAATAATTGCCGCCCCAGCCGTCGGAAAACGCGACTTTTAAGTCCTTCGTGCCGCAATATTTCTTCACGTCCTGCATATCTTTGATGCCGCCGATCTTGTTCGGCGCCAAATCAACGCCGGCGAACTTACTTTGCGCGTGCAAAGGCGTCACATTTGCGAATTGCAAGGCGAAACCGAACGCGGCCAGCCCAAGCAAAATTTTATTCGTAGATGCCATAATTTGTCTCCCTGGTTTCAAATAAATTGATCCCGTGTTATCCCGGAATGAAGCGCGCTGAACAGTGTGCCACGTTAATGCATCTGCTATCCTTTGCGCAACATTGGAAGCAGCCAAAAAAATATCCTTAAGGAAGGCGTTTTATGAAACTCAGCACGGACAGAATTCTCACCACCCATGCAGGGAGTTTGCCGCGTGGCGAGCCCTTAAGCTCTCTGCTCATCGACGACGAGGACGGCAAGCGGATCGATCCCAAGATGATCGACGAGGTGGCCGAGGAACGGGTCGCCTATGTTATGGAAAAAGAGGCGCAAGCCGGCATCGACATCGCCAACGACGGCGAGCAGGGCCGGGTCGGCTTCCAGACCTATATCCCGCAACGAATGCGCGGCTTTGGCGGCGTTTCGAGCCGGCCATATGGCCGGGAATTTATCGAATTCGCCAAATTCACCGAACGCATGCAGGCGCGCATCCCGAAGACCAGCAAGGTGTTCGACGCCCCCGAGGCGATCGGCGAGCTTTCCTATCACGGTGAAGCCGAGCTGCAAAAAGAGATCAATCGATCCTTGCGCAATGCGGAAAACCCCAATGCGCAGGCGGCCGAGCGGTTCATGAACGCACCCTCTCCTGGCATCATCGCGACCACCATGATGAACGCCTATTACGAATCCGATCAAGCCTATCTCGACGCCATCGTGCGCGAGATGTCCAAGGAATACCGGGCCGTGGTGGATGCGGGCTTCGTGCTGCAGATCGACGCCCCCGACCTGGCAATGGAACGGGTGCTGCTCTATCAGGATCTGACCGACGCCGAATTCGCAGAAAAGGTCGAGGAGCATGTGGACGCGCTGAACAGGGCGATTGAGGGCATCCCCAGGGACCGGGTGCGGCTGCATGTGTGCTGGGGCAACTGGGAAGGGCCGCATTGCTACGACGTACCGATGGAAGTGGTGCTGCCGCCGATCTATCAGGCCAAAGTCGGCGCCGTGGGGCTCGAATTCGCCAATCCCCGGCGCCAGCACGAGACCGCAGCGCTCAAGGCGAACCGGCCGCCGCCCGAGATGGCCATCATCCCCGGGGTGATCGATTCCAAGAGCAACTTCATCGAGCATCCAGAGGTGGTGGCCCAGCGCATCGAGCGCGTGGTTGACGCGGTTGGCGACAAGGAACGCGTGATCGCCGGCGTCGATTGCGGCTTCGGCACCTTCGTCGGCTGGGAGTGGGTCTCCGAAGACGTGGTCTGGGCCAAGCTGAAAACCCTGCGCGAAGGCGCGGACCTGGCAACCTCGCGGCTCTGGGGATAGCCGCAGCCAACCTAAGCCCGTTACGGCGTCCCTTATTCTTCTTCGTGAAACGCCCGCAAGTCCGGCGCATTGCCGGGCAAGCCAAGCTCGTTCCAGCGTCTGGCCACCCGCTCGGCGACCGATTTCCGCAAAGTCGTCCGCTTTGGGAAATCGGCTAGATGGCGGTGCGGCATGCAGGCGTCGATTAGCGCCTTCGAGCCATAGGGGCGCAATTCGGGCGGGAACTGGCTGGGATCAAGGCCGGTGGACCAGGTTTTCCGTTGGAAATCGATATCGTCCACCGGATTACAGCGGGTGCTCATGGCCCACATCACCTGATTCATGTCGGCGGGATCCACATCGGCATCGACGCCGATGATCCATTTGGTGAAATAGGCGCCGGCCGGGCATTGGGCGGCGGCGGCCAGGATTTGCGCCACGTGGCCGGCGTAACGCTGTTCGATGGCGATGACGGTCATGCCCCAGCCGGACGCCGCCGCCGGATGGCAGTAGATGCCTTCGATGCCTTGCAGCCCAAACCGCTCCAGATCGTCCCAGATGGCGGCCGAACGCATGACCGCGTAATAGGCGCCGATCTCGCAGGCCGGATAATCGGCCATCAGCGCCGCCGTTAAGATTGGATCGGAGCGCATGTGCAGCGCCTTCACCTCGATCACCGGCTGCAAGCCCTCGGGCCGTCCGTAATAGCCGGTGAATTCGCCAAGCGGGCCTTCCATGGCGGTATCGCCCTTGGTCACGGTGCCCTCGATAACGATCTCGGCGCGCGCCGGGATCGGCAGCGAGGTGGCGACGCCGGCGCACAATTCCACCGGTGATCCCATCAGCCCGCCGATGACATCCAACTCCGACACATCCGGTCCATACGATTGGGCGGCAACCATGAACGATACCGGATCGATGCCGTAGGCGGCGACCACTTCGCAATCCTCGCCGCGCGCCCACCAAGCTTCCCGGTCCAGCCCGCCATGCTTGCCCGGCGAGCAATACATGCCGATACGCCGGGGCCCTTGCAGCATTTGCCGGTAGCAGCCCACATTGAGGCGCCCGCTATCGGGATCACGGGTAAAGGTGATGTCGCCGGTGCCGATATAATCGCCGCCATCACCGGGCCAGAAGCGCGGCACCGGCAGGCGGGTCAAATCGATATCGTCGCCGGTGAGGACGATCTCATTGACCGGCGCTGCGGCAGCATCGACCATGACCGGCTCAATCCTAGACGCCGAAATGGCGCGCATGGCCTGGATCAATTCGGTTGTCGAGAGATCGGGCTGGATGCCTAAGGCATGGGCGAAACGGCGCTTGGAGGCGCCCAGCATGTTGGCGAGGATGCGGGTGCCGGTTTCATCGCCCTCGATATTTTCGAACAGTAACGCCGGCGAATTTTCATAGCGCGCCGCCATATAGGTAATGCCCGACAGCTCTTCGGAGGCGCTGACCGGCTTGTCGATCCGGTGCAGGCCGCCATCGGCTTCGATGCGCTCCAGCCATTCGCGAAGATCGGCGGGCGCCGGCTGATTGCCCCGGCGCTGGTCTTTGAGCCCTGATGATTGGGGCATGGCGGTCACTCCCACTTATTTGCGGCTACATAACAGATCGCGAGCCTGAGATCGAGGCATCCCGGACACCAGCCGATTGCCCACAAAAATAGATTGAACTCGGCCAATTCGACCCCATATCCAAATCTGCTAATTCATTTGGAAGCTAGGCAGGAGCGCGGACCCGGTAAATCGGCATTAAATAATACAATTCGTACGGCTAAAACAGGGCTCCGCTCATCGATCAGCGATGAATGCACTGAAGCAACTCGTCGGCGAAAGCCACCGGAAGAGCCGAATTCTTCCGCTAGTCGCGACCATGATCGTGGTCGCGCTGGTGGTCGACGCGGCCGCCTCATTTTTGCTTTACTCGACCGCCGTCACGGAACGCGGCAATCGCTTGACCGAACTGGTCGATGGTCAGGCAGCGCTGATCAGCACCATCGCCAAGTTCAACCGCTATCACTTTGTCGAAGTGATGAAGCAAAGCCCGGATACGGCGCGCCTCATCACAATCGAGCAAGTTGAAAATGCGCGCAAAATTTATTCGGGCTTCGGGCGTTCGGGCGAAATCACTTTGGCGCGCAAGGAAGGCGGCGCCATCCAATACGTTGCGTCCAACAAACACTTGGATCCGGGAAGCGCGCAGCCCTTTTCTTTCGATACGCCCATGACGGTGCCCTTCGCATCCGGCCTTGCCGAGCCAATGCAGCGCGCGCTCAACGGCAGTCGCGGCTCCATGAAGGGTTTCGACTATCAAGGAAACCAGGTACTTGCCGCCTACCGGCCGCTGCCGATATTAAATCTGGGCATCGTCGCCAAGGTCGATATATCCGAAGTGCGCGCGCCGTTTATCCGCGCCGCCCTGCTCGCCTTCGCCATGGCGCTCGCCGCCATTGCCATCGGCGCCGCCTTCCTGATGCGCTTTTCCAATCCGATCTTCGAGACCATGCGGCTCGGCGAGGAGAAATTCCGCTCCATATTCGAAAGCGCCGCCGATCCGATCTATGTTCTCGACATCAACGACAATACCACCGGCAAGATTGTCGATGTCAACCGGGCCGCATGCGATAGCCTCGGCTATTCGAAATCCGAACTTTTGCGCATGAGCGTGCCCGATATCGAGGCCGAGCTGAGCGAAACCGCCCGCATCGAAAATTACGATGAATTGCTGGATGGCAAACCGGTGGGCACATTGAAAGGCGTTCACCGGCGCAAAGACGGCTCGACATTTCCAATCACCATCCACACCAACTTATTCAAAGCTGGCGGGCGCACATATTCGCTGTCCATCATTCGCGACGATACCGCCGAGATTGAGGCCCGGGAGAAAATCAGAACCACCCAGCAGCGCTTTATCGACGCCATGGAACATCTGCTGGCCGGCTTCTCCTGGTGGGACGCGGATCGGCGCTTCATCGCCTGCAACAGTTTTTTCGCCAAAATCCAGGGCCAAATTGCCAACAAACTGATCCCCGGCGTGCTGTATGACGATTATGTCAGGCTGATCGCCGAAAGCCGCAACATGCGCAATTCCTTCGCCGATCAAGAACAATGGATCGCCGAGCGCATCGCCGAATTCGAAGTGGATTTCAACGACCGCGAGACCACTACCTTTGATGGGCGCACCTATTTCATCCGCAAAATCACCCTCGACGACGGCTCGATGATCGCCTTCCATTTCGATATCACCGAGCGCAAGCAAGCGGAACAGGAAATTGTCAGGGCCAAGGAAATGGCGGAATTGGCAAACCGGGCGAAGTCGGAATTCCTGGCCAATATGAGCCACGAGTTGCGCACCCCGCTGAACGCCATCATCGGTTTCGCCGATACCATTCGAAGGGAGCTGTACGGCCCGCTGGCCAATGGTAAATACGGAGAATATGCCGAAGATATCTATTTTTCGGGCGAGCATTTGCTGGATATTATCAATGACGTGCTTGATGTGTCGGCGGTGGAATCGGGCCGCCTCGAGCTGCAGGAGACGGAAGCCGATCTCGATGCCTGCTGCGCGTCGGTAATGAGCATCGTCAAACCGCGCGCCGAAGACAGCGGCATTCAACTGGATACCGGGCGCATGACCGGCTTGCCGCGATTGTTCATCGACGAGCGCCGCTTCAAGCAGGTTTTTATCAATATCGTCGCCAACGCCATCAAGTTCACCCCCGAAGGCGGCCGCATTTCCATCGCGCCCAAGCTGACCAGCGACGGCGCCTTCGAGATTCGCATCGCCGACACCGGCATCGGTATGAACGAAGACGATATTGCACTGGCGCTGAAACCCTTTGGCCAAGTGAAAAATGCGATGAAAATGGAGAGTGAGGGAACCGGATTGGGGTTGCCGTTGTCAGCCGCCTTGATGGAAATGCACGGCGGCAGCCTCAGCCTTGAAAGCGCCCCCGGCAAGGGCACGGCGGTCACCCTCCATGTCCCCATGATCCGGGTCATCGGAACCTCCGATCCCTCCGGCTCGATGGTCGCCGCCCAGTAATTACCCGATTATCGGCTGGCTTCGAGACGCCATTGAAACTAGGCTATAGCCTCGCAAATCCGAACCGCTGATAAAGGGGACATACCGATGGATGAAGGAACTTCAATTTCCGAGCGCGCTGACGCGATCGAATATGCGCAAATGCGCGAGCTTGGCGACCGCATCGTCACCAAATCGAACCTTTATCTGTTGTCCGACGGCACCCAGCCGGAACGCGCCGATTTCGGTATCGGCAGTGGCCGTGAATTGCTGATGGGCGACGATGCGCGCCTGCCGCAGATGCCGGCGGCGCCCACCTTCATGGATTTCATCCGCCTCCGTTTCCAGATCGGCGGCCAGCAGCATCTCTTGCAAAGCGCCAACCTGGCGCAAAAGAACGGCCTGCCCGAGCATATGGTGCTCGCCTGTTTGCTGCACGATGTGGCGGTGTCCGGCTTCATCCGCTCCGACCACGGCTATTGGGGCGCCCAGATGATTGAGCCTTATGTGGATGAAGAGGTCAGCTGGGCGATCCGCATGCATCAATGTTTGCGCTTCTATCCGGACGAGTCAGTCGGGTACGGCTATCCGGAAAATTATATCCGCATGTTCGGTGAAGACTACCAGCCCGAACCCTATATCGCCGCCGAATATGAGCGCGCCAAGAACCATAAATGGTACATGTCGGCGCGCATGATCTGCGTCAACGATCTCTACTCCTTCGATCCCGATGTGGTCGTTGAGTGGGAGCAGTTCGATGACATTCTCGGCCGCCATTTCAAGCAACCGCCCGAAGGTCTCGGCAACGACAACACACCGGCATCGCATATGTGGCGGACGCTTCGCAGGCCCTGCAACGCGCTCTAAGCGGCTAGTGAACCAGCCCCGCCAGATAGCCGTCCCGGATGGCGCTGATGGCGGCGCGCAACTCGCCGCCGTATTTCTGCATATCTTCCCAGTCCTTGTCGGCCATGGGCGCGCGGATAGCGGCGTTGGTGCTCGGCCGCTCCAAGGCTAATGCCCACCAGGCACAGCTCAGGGGCCGGTCGGCCAGCCAGATATCCAACAGGTTCAAGAATTCCAGGCGGCCCACATAGGGGATCATGTTGATGTCGGCGAGGCTGTAATCGGTGCCCAGCAGCCAGGGCCCGCCGCTGTCGCTCAAGTCCGCCTCCATCTTCTTGAAGGCCTTTTCATAATCGGCCACCGATTCCAGCATGTAATGGCTGTCGGTGCCCATTTCATATATCTCGGTGTAGCGGGCGGTGCGTTCCGGATCACCCACATTGTTGAAGCGAGTCTGGCGCTGCTCTTCGGACATGCCGCGCATGCGGGTGCGGAAATGGGCGGAGAAGCTGATCTCGCGGGTGGCCTCGAAAATCTGCTCGTCGATCAGTTTGGACCACATGCGCATGCGGGTTTTCTGGAAGGCATCCGCCGGCACCAGGGGTACTTCGGGAAACACCTCGTCCAGATATTCACAGATCAGGCTGGATTCGGGAACCACATGGTCATCGTGCACCAAAGTCGGCACCACACCCTTGGGGTTGAGCTTGAGGTACTGAGGGTCGTACTGCTCGTTGGTAAACAGGTTGATCACCATGGGCTCATAATCCAGGGACTTCTCGTCGAGGGTGATCAGCACCTTTTGGGTGCAGATGGAATTGGGCGACAGATAGAGCTTGAGCATGGTCCTGGTTCCCTTCGATTTGCGTATTCAACCGGCCTCGGCGGAGTCCAGCTTGTCTTGGGCCGCCATCCAGCGTTCTTCCTCGGCGCCGAGTTTGCGCCTGATTTCGCCGAACTTGCGGTTCAGCCGTTCGTATTCGCCGGGGCCTGAATTGCGATAAAAATTCGGATCGGCAAGGCTTTCCTCAATGGTCTTCTTTTCCGCTTCCAATTCCACCATGCGCTTTTCGGCGCCGCGCACCTCGGCGCGCAGACTTTTATTCGCCTTGCGGCCGTTCTTGCCGCCCCGCTTCACCTTATCCGCATCCGCCGCCGGCTTAGCGGAACGCTCCGCCAGCATCAGGCGGCGGTAATCGGCAATGTCGCCATCGAAGGTCACCACCCGGCCATCCTTGACCAGCCACAACCGGTCGGCAACGGTTTCCACCAGATGGGCATCATGGCTGATCAGGATCACGGCGCCCGCATAGTCGTTGAGGGCGTGCACCAGGGCTTCGCGGCTTTCGATGTCGAGATGGTTGGTGGGCTCATCCAGGATCAACAATTGCGGCGCATCGATACTGGCGAGGGCCAGCAGAAGCCGCGATTTTTGCCCGCCCGACAGCATGGACACCGGATTTTCGAATATTTCCGAGCCGATGCCGACGGCGGCCAGACGGCCCCGGATGCGCGCCGGCGCTTCGCCTTCCCGGGCCCGCGCCATATGCTGATAGGCGCTGTCTTCGGGGTCCAGCTCTTCCATCTGATGCTGGGCGAAAAAGCCGATGCCCAGTTTGGACGATTTGGTCAAGCGCCCGGTCATGGCGTCCAGGCGCCCGGAAAGCAGTTTGGCGAGGGTCGATTTGCCCTCGCCGTTGGCGCCCAGAAGCGCGATGCGTTCCTCCGCATCGAGACGCAGATCGAGGTTTGAGAGCACCGGTTTTTCGTCATAGCCCGCCGCTGCATTGTCCAGGGACAATATGGGCGATGCCAGCTTTACCGGATCGGGAAACGTGAACGGCGCCACCGGGCTTTCCGACAGGGACGCGATGGGCTGCATCCGCTCCAGCATCTTGATGCGGGCCTGGGCCTGGCGCGCCTTGGTCGCCTTGTAGCGGAAGCGATCGACGAAGGACTGAATATGGGCGCGCTGGGCATCCTGGCGGCGCTTCATGGATTGCTGCTGTTCCTGCTTCATGCGCCGCTCGGTATCGAACTGATCGAAAATGCCGGCATAATAGGTGAGTTTGGCGTTCGCCAAATGCAGAATGCCATCCACCGACCGGTTCAACAGCTCCCGGTCATGGGACACAATCAGCGCCGTCCTCGGATATTTGGCGAGGAAGCCTTCCAGCCAGATGGCGCCTTCCAAATCCAGATAGTTGGTCGGCTCATCGAGAAGCAGCAAATCGGGCTCAGCGAACAAGACACCGGCGAGCGCGACGCGCATGCGCCAGCCGCCGGAAAATTCGGCGCAGGCGCGCCCCTGTGCCGCCTGATCAAAACCAAGACCGGCAAGAATGGTGCTGGCCCGGGCCTCCGCCGTATGCGCGCCGGTCTCGGCCAGGCGGTTCTGGATGTCGGCGATGCGGCCGGGATCGGTGGCGGTTTCCGCCTCGGCCAGCAGCGAGGCGCGCTGGGTATCGGCGGCGAGCACGGTATCCAGCAAACTTTCGGGCCCGGGCGGCGCTTCCTGGGCGACGCCGCCGATGCGAAATCCGCGCGGCGTTTCGATCTCGCCGCCGTCGGCCTGCAATTCCCCACCGATCAGGCGAAATAGGGTGGTCTTGCCGGTGCCGTTGCGCCCGACGATGCCCACTTTGTGGCCGCCCGGAATGGCCGCGGTCGCGCCATCGAACAACTGCCGCCCGCCAAGGGAAAAGGAAAGATTTCTGATTGCCAGCATGAATGTGACAAGTGGCCGTTTCGACGCCCGATGTCAACGTTCCGAAATGGCTCGACAAGGCGGCCCTGGATATACCACAATGAAACTGTAAAACCCCGAATTGGCGAATGAATTTCTGGAGAGCGATGATGGCCTATGAATTGGATGACTTCTGCGAAGATTGCAAAGATTTGATCGATCCCGCGACCGGCAAGAAAGACCTGGACGCGGTGCGCAAACATTTGGAAAAACTCTGCCAGAATCAGGAATTTATTGACGCCAATTGCGGACCCGACGCGGTGCACGGCGTCCACACCCTTTACCGGGACCCGGATAAGGATTTCATGGTGATGGCCCATATCAACGATCAGGGGCGCACCTCGCCGCCGCACGATCACGGCGCGTCCTGGGCGATTTACTGCCAGGCGGTGGAATTTACGGAAATGACCCTCTATGACCGCGCCGATGACGGTTCGACCGAGGGCCACGCGGAACTGGAAGTGACGGAAAAATACCGGCTTGATCCGGGCCATGCGGGATATTTCGATTCCCACAAAATCCATTCCATCCATTTTCCCGATGGCGCCCGCTTCATCCGGGTGACCGGCACCGACCTGAACCACCTGACCACCAAGCGTTTCTCGATGAAAGACCAAACCGTTACCGTGGTTACTCCCGGCGATAAGTCCGGCGCCGCGGGATCGGTCGCCGCTTAAACCCGGAAACTTTTGGGGGCACGCGCGTCGGCGGCAGCGTTGGCGTCAACTGGTGTCAGGCGATGGATACAACATTTTCCAGCCGCCGCTCGATCATGAACGGCTCATAAAAGGCGCGCCAGGTGGCCACATGCTGCGAAGCCGCGTGGGCTTCATACGCCGCCTCGCCTCGAAACTCTTCCCAAAAGAAAAACTCGCCGGCGCCGTTGCTGGTAATCTCGAAGCGGAGGTTGCCGGCTTCGCGGCGAACCTCTTCCGCGTATTCGCGTGCCCGTTTGGCGACGCTGTCCTGATGGTCGGCGAGCACCTTGAGATAGGCGAACACGGCGTGGCTCATCCTTGCGCGTCCCAGTCCTGCACCTCGGCCACGTTGTTTTCGTAGGTCGGATGCACCGGCGGCGACCAGGGCTCTTCCGCCTCCTCGGCCTTGACCACCCGGCACAAAAGCGCCCGCAGCTGGTAGGTGCCCATGGACGGGCAATAAGGCGGGTCCATGGAGGTGAGGGCGTTGGCGTTGGAGCGCCAGATGCCGTAGTCGGGGCCGTCTTCTTCGGGGAACCACCAGCCGTGCTGGACATGGATGACCCGGGGATCGATGCCATCGAATAGGCGCGCCTTTTGCCGGCAGCGGCCGCGCGGTGATTCCACCGACACCCAATCGCCATCGGCAACGCCCAGTGCGGCCGCCGTCTCGGGATGGATCTCGCATTCCGGCTCCCGGCGGCCACGGCGCAAAGTAGGCAACTGGCGGTATTCGGATTGAAAGTACATGGGGATACGGGCGCCGGTGATCAGGATGAACGGGAAGTCCTTGGCCAGCTCCGGCGTCGCATCCGGGCTTTCCGGCGGCTCTTCAAAATAGGGCAAGGGATCGAGGCCCATCTGTTCCATGGCCTTGCAATACAGCTCGATCTTGCCGGTTTGGGTCTGGAACCCGGTCTTCTCGTACTTGCGGTATTCGTAATCGAGCTGGTGGAAACCCTTGGCCTTCAATTCATCGAACGTGATGCCCAGCTTGGCGCCCAACAGATAGTCATAGACCTCTTTCGGATCTTCCGTGTTGTGCTCCGTGCCGAGGCGCCGGCAAATCTCGGTCATCATTAATTCGTCCTGCTTGCATTCGCCGATCTGGACGGTCTTTTGCTGGGCGAGGACCACGTTCTGGCCGTAGAACGGCACGGCGGCGATGGCATCCACTTCGGCCCAGGTGGCGGCGGGCAGGATAATATCGGCAAGCTCGGCCGTCGGCGTCATGTACAGCTCGGCGACCACCAGATAATCGAGGGCGGTCAGCGTCTCGTACACCAGCTTGGCGTCGCCGTAGGTTGCGAAAGCGTTGTTGCCGAAGATCATGCCCATTTTGATGGGGTACGGATCGCCCGTGCGGATGGCCTTGAAGACGGTCGGGATATGCGCCGACGGCAGTTGCGCGCCCACGCCACTCAACACCTTGTGCTGATCATAGCCGAGCCGCTTTTGCGCTTGTTCCTCATCCATGGTCTCGAACAATTGCGGAAACGGCGGCAGCGCCAACATGCCGAACGACCAGCTTCCCGGCTGATCGATATTGCCGGTGATCGAGGGCAGGCACAAAAGCGCGCGCACGGTCTGGAAACAATTGGGCGTATGTTCGATGGCGCAGCCCCATTCCAGCATGGACGGGCGCACCTCCGCATAGAGGCGCGCCGCCGCCCGAATTTTGTCCACCGGCACCCAGGTGATCGGCTCCGCCCATTCCGGCGTATAATCGGCCACCCGTTCGGCCAGCTCATCAAAGCCGTGCGTCCATTGATCGACAAAATCCTGATCCTGCAAACCTTCTTCGATGATCACGTGGAGCATGGCCAGGGCCAGGGCATCGTCGGTGCCGGGGCGCAATTGCAGCCAGATATCGGCGCGCTTGGCGAGCAGGGTTTCGCGCGGATCAACGACGATGGTCTTAGGCTTGCGCGCCAGGGCCTCCTTGACGCCAAAGCCCAATTCGCCGTCGGGACCGGAATAAATGGGATTGTGCCCCCAGAACAGAATTAGCTCGGGAAAGACATCTTCGGTGTAGGTGCAGATCGGCAACTGGCCCATGGTCAGCACCGAGCCATGCACCCGCGGGCGGAAGCATTGCGCGGTACCCGGCTCGCACCAATTGGGGGTGCCGATGGCGTTGGCGAAACGGGACACGTAGGCGAAATGATGACGCCCGGTACCAGTGCCCACCCAGATGCCTTCCGGCCCAATCTCGTCGCTCACCGATTGAATGCGATCCGCGATTTCGCCATAGGCTTCGTCCCAGCTTATGCGCTGCCACTTGCCTTCGCCGCGGGCGCCAACCCGGCGCATGGGGTATTTGAGACGTTTGGGGTTATAGACCTGCTCCAAACTGGCGGCGCCCAGGGGGCAGAGCTTGCCCTTGTTCATCGGGTTGTCGGGATCGCCCTCGATCTTGGTGATTTGGTTGTCTTTGACATGGACCAGCGCGCCGCAGCCGCCGTGGCACATGCGGCAGGCGCTTTTATAAATGGTTGTGGCGGCGCTATCGGTGATCTGATCCATCGGCGGCGCTCGCGCTTAGGCCGCCAGTTTCAACAGCTTGGCGGCGTTTTCTTTCAGGACCAGCGGCTTCACCTCGTCCTTGATCTCGAGCTGATCGAAATCACTGAGCCAACGGTCCGGGGTGATCACCGGGAAGTCCGAACCGAACAGCATCTTATTTTTCAAAAGCGAATTGGTGTAGTGGACCAGGATCGGCGGGAAGTATTTCGGCGACCAGCCGGAGAGATCGATATAGACATTGGGTTTGTGCTGAGCAACGGCCAGGGCTTCTTCCTGCCAGGGAAAGGACGGATGCGCCAAGATGATCGGCATATCCGGGAAATCCACCGCCACGTCGTCCAGAAACATCGGGTTGGAATATTTAAGGCGAATGCCGAAGCCGCCGGGCATGCCCGATCCAACTCCAGTCTGGCCGGTATGGAATAGCGCCGGCATACCGGTCTCGGCGATGGCTTCGTACAACGGGTAGCACATGCGGTCGTTGGGGTAAAAACCTTGCGTCGAGGGGTGGAACTTGAACCCCTGCACGCCAAAATCGGCGACCAGGCGGCGGGCTTCCTTGGCGCCTTGCTTGCCTTTATGGGGATCGATACTGGCAAACGGGATCATGATGTCGTCGTTCTCGGCCGCCTGCTCGGCCACCAGCTCGTTGGAGAACCTTGTATGGCCCATATGGTGTTCCGAATCGACCGTGAAAATAACCAGGCCGATCTGCCGCTCGCGGTAATAATCGGCGATGGTGGAGATCGGTTCGGGCTCATAACTGCGGCCGAAATATTTTTGCATGCCCTCGGCAAGCTCGCGCTTGTCTTCGTAGGTTTGCGTCCCGCACGGCCCATCGGCATGGGTGTGAATATCGATGGCTTTCAGCTTGTCCAGTTGTAACATGGTCCTGGTTTCCCTTGATCTTATTGGTCTGGCGCGCGTTTCCTACTATACACAGAGGGCAATCGGGTGCACGCTCAGAATCATAATAATGATAGGGGCAAGCGGACATGGCAAAGACGCCAAAGTCGAAACGAGGATTTGTCATCGATATCCACGCCCACCAGAGCGATCCGGTGGTCGGCAAGTTCATCCGTGAGAAATCCGGGCGCACCGGCGGCGGTTTTGCAGGCGATCTCAAAATCACCAAGAAAATGGCGGCGGCCCAACTGGCCCATATGAAGTTCGTCGGGGTGCGCCAGCGCGATGTCAATCTACGGCTGAAAGAGATGGACCAGGCCGGCATCGATATGCAGCTCATCACGCCCAGCCCCAGCGCCGGCTGCTATTGGGCGGATGGCAAGACCGGCCTCGAAATGGCGGCGCGCAACAACGACACGGTCGCCGAAATGGTGGCCAAGCATCCGCACCGCTTTGTCGGCGCCGGCACGGTGCCGCTGCAAGATGTCAAACGCTCGATCAAGGAGCTGGAGCGCTGCGTCAATGATCTCAAGCTGCGCGGCGTGATCATTGGCTCGGTGGTCGAGGGCATCGAGCTCGGCGACCGAAAATTATGGAAATTCTGGGCGGCGCTGGAAAAGCTGGGGGTGCCGGTGATGATCCATCCCGACGGCTTCACCCACCCCGACCGATTATTGAAATTCAACATGTGGAACAGCATCGCCCAGCCCCTGGAAGAAGCCCTCGCCATGTCTTCGTTTATTTTTGAAGGCGTGATGGATGCCTTTCCGAAGATCAAAATTCTCGTCTGCCATGGCGGCGGTTATTTGCCATACTATGCCGGGCGCGCCGACATGACCTATCTCTGCCGCGCCACGTCCAGGGGCAAGGCGACGCGGAAACCGTCCGACTATATGCCGCGCTTTTACTATGACACGGTATTTTTCAATCCCGACATGCTGCAATTCCTGGTACAAAAGGTCGGTGACGGCAAGATTATGATGGGCACCGACTATCCCCATCACCTAGGCCATTGGGACCCGGTCGATTTCGTCCGCAAGGCGCCGGGCCTTTCTAAGGCTGCCAAGGACAACATCCTCCACAAAAATGCCGCAAAGTTGTTCAAGATTGCGCTTTAGCCGAATTCCCGCCGCGCTTCGAAGCCCGCCTTCCGCCTTGAGGTGGATTGCCGAAACATGGTACGGATTCTCCTCTGGCGCCGGGGATTGTCGGCGGATTGTTCAAGCCCAACACAGGCGGAAGGAGATATCATGAAAGCCAAGATTTTATCCATTCTCGGCGCGGCCGTTGCAATGGCCATGGCCGTGTCGGCATCGGCGGGAACGCTGGACGATGTGCGCAAACGCGGCCATCTGCAATGCGGCGTCAATACCGGTCTGCCGGGCTTTGCCGCCCCCGATGACAAGGGCGTCTGGCGGGGCTTCGATATCGATTATTGCCGCGCCGTCGCCGCCGCCGTCTTCGGCGATGCATCGAAACTGAAATTCACCCATCTGACCGGCAAGACCCGCTTCACGGCGTTGCGTTCGGGCGAGGTCGATCTGTTGTCGCGCAACACCACCTGGACCTTCAGCCGCGATGTGGACCTGCAACTTACCTTTGTCGGCGTCAATTATTACGATGGCCAGGGCTTCATGATTCCCAAAAAGCTGGGCGTCAACTCGGCGAAGAAACTGGACGGCGCTTCGATCTGCATCCAGACCGGCACCACCACCGAATTGAACCTTGCCGATTTCTTCCGCTCCAACGGCATGAAATATCAGCCGGTGCCCATCGAAACCAACGCCGAGGCGCGCACCAATTACCTGGCCGAGCGTTGCGACGTCTACACCACCGACGCATCGGGCCTTGCCGCCACCCGCGCCGCCCTCGATAAGCCGGACGAGCATATGGTCTTGCCGGAAATCGTTTCCAAGGAACCGCTGGGGCCGCTGGTCCGCCACGGCGATGACCAATGGGCCGATATCGCCCGTTGGACTTTGAACGCCATGGTCGCCGCCGAAGAGATGGGCATCACGTCGAAGAACGCCAAGGCGATGGCCAAGGGCACCAAGAACCCGGAAATCAACCGCCTGCTCGGCAAGGAAAAACTCCAAGGGCGCGAAGCGCTCGGACTAAGCGCCGATTGGGCGCTCAACGTGATTAGCCAGGTTGGTAATTACGGCGAGGTTTTCGAAGCCAATCTGGGCCCGAAAACAGCGCTCGGCATCCCGCGCGGCAACAATGCCCAGTGGCGCAATGGCGGCCTCCTCTATGCGCCGCCGTTCCGGTAGGGAAACCTAGCGGCACTTGAACAGATGACCTTCGTATACCGGGGTGCCCGTTTTGCGGGCGGGCGGCACCGGCGGGAGATAGTTTGACCGGCCCAGCAACATTGCAGCCCGCCTTTGCCTGGTCGCGCATCTGGCGGGAGGAAAAATCACGCGGCGTCGCCATCCAGATCATGACGGTGCTGATATTTTTCCTCACCGTTGCCTGGCTGATCGGTAACGTGACCGCCAACTTTGCCGCCCTCGACAAGACCTTCGGGTTTAAATTTCTGTGGCAGCTTCCGGCCAATTACGACATCAATCAGGTGCTGATTGATTACAACAGCCAAAACAGCCATCTGCGCGCCGCCCTGGTCGGGCTGATCAATACCTTCCTGGTGGCCATTGTCGGCATTGTTCTCGCCACCATTTTGGGTTTCACGGTCGGCACGCTCCGGCTATCGGGCAATTGGCTGGTGGCGCGGCTGGCCTATATCTATATCGAGGCGATCCGCAACGTGCCGGTGCTGCTGCATATCCTTTTGTGGCACGGCATCATCATCAACACCCTGCCCCACCCCAGGCGCGCCATCAATATGGGCGACGCCTCGTTCCTCTCCAACCGCGGCCTCTATATTCCGCGCCCCCTCGTCGAAGACGGCTTTGGCTGGGTCGTAATCGCTTTCGCTGCGGCGCTGATCGGGGCCATCCTCTACCATAAGCGCGCCCGCCGGATTCAGATCGACACCGGACGCCACGTGCATTCGATTTGGATTGGTTTGGCCATCGTGGCTGGCGTCACGTTACTGGCCTTTTTGGCGGCGGGCTCGCCCATCGGTTTAGAGTTGCCGGCCTTGCGCGGCTTTAATTTCCGCGGCGGCATCAATCTGTTGCCGGAATTCGTGGCGCTCACCTGGGCGCTGTCGATCTATACCTCGGCGTTCATTGCCGAAAACGTGCGCGGCGGCATTCTGGCGGTCAACAAGGGCCAGACCGAAGCGGCGCAATCCCTGGGCCTTCGCCCCGGCAAGGTGTTGAGCCTGGTTGTCCTGCCGCAAGCGTTGCGCGTCATCATACCGCCGCTGACCTCGCAATATCTGAACCTGACCAAGAACTCATCGCTGGCCATTGCCATTGGTTATATGGATCTGGTGGCGACATTGGGCGGCATCACCCTCAACCAGACCGGGCGCGAAATGGAATCGATGATGCTGGTGATGCTGGTCTACCTGATTATTTCGCTGCTCATTTCGAGCTTCATGAATTGGTACAACAACCGCGTCCGGCTGGTGGAACGATGATCGAAGGCGGCACAAATTCCGGCGCCTATGCGCCCGGCCAGCATCCCGACCTGCCGCCGCCGAAGGGCTCGGCCGGGGCCGCCGGCTGGATGCGGCGCAATCTTTTCTCGTCGCCGTTCAATACGGCGCTGACCATCCTGGCGGCCATATTATTGTACCAGTTGATCACCGCAATCGCCGGCTGGTTCGTGCTCGACGCGGTCGTCGATGCCGGCAGCCGCGTCGAATGCCGCAAAGCCGGCGACGGCGCCTGTTGGGCGGTGATACGCGTTCGCGTTAATCAATTCACCTTCGGCTTCTATCCCGCCGACGAACGCTGGCGGCCGATGCTGGCGTTCGTGCTGATGTTCGCCGCCCTGGCGCCCCTGTTGTTCGACAAGACGCCCTTTCGCCGCCAAATGATCTGGTTCGCCGTTGCCTATCCGTTTATCGCCGGCTGGCTCATTTATGGCGGCTTTGGCTTAGAAATCGTCGATACCCAATCCTATGGCGGTTTCATGCTGACGTTAATCATTGGCATCACCGGCATCGCGGCGTCGTTGCCGATCGGCATCCTGTTGGCGCTTGGCCGGCAATCGCGGCTGTTTTCGATCCGCATCATCTGCGTCAGCCTGATCGAGTTTCTGCGCGGCGTGCCGTTGATCACTTTATTGTTCGTCGCCTCAACCATGCTCAACTATTTCATGCCGCCCGGCACTTCCTTTAACCTGTTGGTGCGGGTCTTGATCATGGTGACCATATTCGCCTCCGCCTATATCGCCGAGGTTGTGCGCGGCGGGCTGCAGGCGATCCCGCGCGGCCAATACGAAGCCGCCGACGCCATGGGTTTCACCTATTGGAAAACGACGCGCCTGATCACCCTGCCCCAGGCCCTCAAGATATCCATTCCCGGCATCGTCAATACTTTCATCGCGCTTTACAAGGACACCACGCTGGTGGTTATCATCGGCCTTTTGGACCCGCTCGGCATCGGCCGGGCGGTGCTCGCCGACGCCAAGTGGAATGGCCTGTCCACCGAGACCTATTTGTTTGTGGCGTTGTTTTTCTTTTTCAGTTGCTTCGCCATGTCGCGCTATTCACTGTATCTTGAAAAGCGCCTGCATACCGGCCATTAGCGAAGGGAGTTCGGACCATCGGCGATCAGACCCAAACGGACAACGCGCTCGGCTCCTCGATCGATCCCACGCGGCTGATGATCGGCATCGAAGGCATGCACAAATGGTTCGGCGCCTTCCATGTGCTGAAAGATATCAACCTGCAGGTCTATGAGGGCGAGCGGATTGTCATCTGCGGGCCGTCCGGGTCGGGCAAATCGACGCTGATCCGATGCATCAACCGGCTGGAACAGCATCAGCAGGGCGACATCGTCGTCGATGGCACCGAACTGACCGGCGATTTGAAGCATATCGAAATGATCCGCAGCGAAGTTGGCATGGTGTTTCAGCATTTCAATCTGTTTCCGCATTTGAGCGTCCTCGAAAACTGCACCCTGGCTCCGATCTGGGTGCGCAAAATGGCGAAAAGGGATGCCGAAGAGTTGGCCATGCAGTATCTGGAGCGGGTCAAGATACCGGAACAAGCGGCAAAGTTTCCGGGCCAGCTTTCGGGCGGCCAGCAACAGCGCGTCGCCATCGCCCGGGCGCTCTGCATGACGCCCAAGATCATGCTGTTTGATGAGCCCACCTCGGCGCTCGATCCGGAAATGATCAAGGAAGTTCTGGATGTGATGATCGAGCTGGCGGAAACCGGCATGACCATGCTGGTGGTCACCCACGAAATGGGCTTCGCCAAAACCGTCGCCGACTGCGTTGTGTTCATGGATGAAGGCGAGATTATCGAGCGCAACGATCCCGAACCGTTCTTCAACGCCCCGGCGCACGAACGCACCAAACTGTTCCTCAGCCAGATATTAACCCACTGAGTAAGCGATCGTTGCCGTAAATTTGGAGCGTTCGACGGCGCCCGATCAGAAACTGACGGCGACGCCGCCAACGACCGCATAACCAACGTTGTTGTTGGATGCGTTAGTCAGTTCGTCCTGCCAATCCACATAGGCGACGGTGCCCAAAAGCTCAATCCCCGGGCCCATGTCATAGCTGACCCCGAGCAGCACCTTGGTCACTTCGTCATCGCCGGGAGCGGCGCCGGTCATTGGCATATCCGAGCCCACTGCGGTCAAACCGATAGCCCAACCCGAACCGGAATAGGTGACACCGATGTCCCAGGTGTTCTGCTCGTTCGAATTTGCGGTACCCGATACGCCGACATGGATATCGCGGACTTCCCGGTAGCCACCGCCGACGGTGAACGCCCCGGCGCTGACAGTCATGCCTCCACGGAGCGCTCTGAGCGTCGACGTGGCAGGGCCAGTCACGCGCTGATTGGATATCCGCTGACATTAGCCTTGCCCAGCTGAGCCGAATAGCCAAGACCAACGTCGAAGGATTGGGTTTCGGTGCCCGAGTTGCCGCCGCTCGCCGCCACCACTTCCGAAGTCGCCGCGCCGGGCTCATAGGAGCCGCCGATGATAAATCCGGCAATGGTCGGTGATACATAGACGATTTTCATGACGTTGCCGTCGCTGATGTCGGAGCCTGGAGCGGCGAGACCGGATGCGGATGCGGCCGGCACAACGACCCAGTTGTTGGTGTCGCCATTATCATGGGCAAGGGCGCCGACAAACGGTGCCGTGTTGGCGAAATCGTGCGAACCGGGCTGTGTTGAGCCCAATCGGATTTGCCCGAAACTGCCATCGATGGACATGTAACTATCGTCGATGCCTCTGTCACCGCCGGTGCCGTTCGCCGAGGCTTGATCGGTTTCAAACTCGACCACCACGGAAACCGTCATACCGTTATCAAGCCTGACGCTGCCCGACACATGAACTTCCGTATCGTTGATCATGTTAAATTGTTCATAATGGGTGACACCGGAAACATCGGCATTGCCAGATTTCTCGAACGAGCTTTTTTGCGTTCCAAAACCAAGCAGGCTGGTGAAACCGCCCGATAGACCCAATTTGATCTTCGCCGATTTGCCTTGCGCCAAAGCCTGATGGCCGCCGAGCAACGCCACGCTGGTAAGCGCCGTTGCCGCCACTAGGTTCGCCCGCGAAAACACCTTATGCATTACAATGATCCCCACACCCCTAAATCACACTCCAAAACCGGCGGAGCCCTCCACCGATCATTTAACCAACAAAATTGGATACTATTTGAGCATATATGTAAATGGCTTAATTGTGATCAATATTTAGGCAAACTCAAACTTCTCTACATGTAGGGGTATGTTT
>Ga0114996_10000782_pt1 | contig 44294 bp, 50 predicted proteins | sample ArcticOcean_MG_C_4_FD_87039 | JGI IMG/M metagenome (GOLD analysis project Ga0114996, IMG submission 87039) | Marine microbial communities from western Arctic Ocean - ArcticOcean_MG_CB4_134 | ecosystem: Environmental > Aquatic > Marine > Oceanic | place: Arctic Ocean: Canada Basin | collected... | reverse complement strand
TTAGGTTTTGATTCTTTCTTTGGTGCAGCTTTAGGTTTTGATTCTTTCTTTGGTGCAGCTTTAGGTTTTGATTCTTTCTTTGGTGCAGCTTTAGGTTTTGATTCAGAAGACTTTGTTGGTACATATTCTTCAACTTCTTCAGTTTGTTTTGTATCAAGTTTTGGTGGTTCAACCTCTTTAGAAACTTCAGGTGATTCAACTTTTGGAGAAACCTCTTTTGATTCTATTTCTTCTTGATAATTTGAAACAAGAATATATCCTTCATCTGATTTTACCATTTTTACTCTAATTTTTCTTGGTGGGCTGCGAACTCCACGAGACCATATGAGACGAGCAACTTCTTCATCAATTTTGATCTCTTGCACTTTCATATGTTTTCGAGCAAATTCACGAATCATGTTAATTGCTCTAACTGCTCTATGTTGGCTTTGAGAAAGTAGTACTTTACCTAAAGGAATTGTATATACACGTTCAAGTTCTTGTGACAACTATCCAACCTCCACATCAGTGCTTCTCCATGCTCTACGTTTAGGATTTGTTCTTACTGCTCGTTTTGTCTTTAAAATTACCCATGCTGGTACAGCCGATGTTTGCTTTGTTTTTTTGATCAGTCTTATCTTTCTAGCTGAAGTTTTACGGGCTCCCATAAAAATCAGCCATGTTAACCTCTTTTTAAATCAAACTAAGTATTTTCACTAAAGAACAAAATATTCTGCATCAGGATGATGTACTACAATAGCTGCAGTAGACTGCTCTGGAATAATCTGACCAGATTCTGTTAATGCCATACCAGATTCTTCTCCATGAATTAATTTCCAAACCAAACGATGTTGAGCAACATCAGGACAACTAGGATATCCCCAACTATATCTTAAACCACCTTTACCGTGTATTCCTAATTCATTTTTAATTTTCAAATTAATCCATTCAGCCATTGCTTCTGCTGTTTCAACTGCTAGACCATGAAGATAATATGCATCAGTATACTTATCTTCTTCATTCCATTTTTCTATTACTTCTACAACTTTATTCCCAACAGTAACTGATTGAAAAGCAACAATATCGTCTTTTCCAAAATAATCTGTTAGGCATAAATGTTTATTTTTTGTTGATCTTGGAAAATCAAATATAATTTCTTCTCCATTTGGATTATCTACTACTAATTTATTATCACGATTATGACATTTGAAATAACCATAAACAATTTGCGGCTCAAATAGTTTTTCATCAATAACTTTTTTCTTCCACTCTTCAAGCAATTTTTCAGGATCTTCTATGGAGTCAGTATTAGAATTACCCTTAATACCCCATGATAGTTTGAAGAGTGATTTTTTGTTTAGATGTGACCAAATTTCATTTAGATTTATCTGTGATATATCTAATCTAATATTCTCATTAATTTTTGGTGAAATATCCAATTTCACAGGTTTGATTCCACTATGTGGAATTTCTTGAGTGTTAACACTCTCACTATTTTTTCTTTCTTCCCATTTCTCAAGTTTTTCTTTCCATGATGAAATGAACTGATTACGCTCATCAGAGACAATTTTGTCCATTGCTTTAAGACCCTCAAACATATTTTTACAATAAAAAACACCTGATTCATAAATTCCATCTTTTTTTGCAATTCGATTAATGTAATTAGTATTAATTGCAGCACCACCACAAAGAATTGGTATAGTAGAATTTGTTTTTCGTGCATGTTCTACAAAAAATTGCATCTGCTTTGAGGTAGAAACTAATAATGCTGACAAACCTATTGCGTCAGGTTTTACTTCATCAATAGTTTCAAGAAATTTTTGTAGCGGAACTTGTTTGCCAAGATCATACACAGTATAACCATTATTCTCAAATATTGTTTTTACAAGATTTTTTCCTATATCATGAACATCACCATAAACTGTACCTAAAACCAACTTGCCTTTGCTAACACCCTCTTCTTTCAGAAGGTATTTTTCCAATTCTTTTACAGCAGCTTTCATGCATTCAGCTGATTTCAATACAAATGGAAGAATTAATTCTCCTGCACCAAACTTATCACCAACTTCCTTCATTGCAGGTAAAAGATCATCATTAAGAGTTTGAATGGCAGCAGAATGTGTAATCTCTTTAGTTGCATCAATATTATAATGCCCATCACTATCAATTACAATATCATAATTTGGTAATTTCTCAGCGATTGCAGAAATAACATCATTTTCTAGTCCATCTTTTAATCTATTAATTATTCTAAAATTGGAACGTTTTCCAGCTGGCCATGTTGGATCAACATCTATTTTCTTAGATTTAGTAGAATTATCAGATCCAATATTTTCAAAATATGTGATTAGATTTGCTAATGCATTTTGATCCTTGTTAAAAATTAAATCCTCAACCAGTTTCTTTTCTTTTTCACTAATTTCTGGATATGGAGTTATTTCTTTAGCATTTACTATTGCACTATCTAATCCTGCCTTAACTGCATGATAAAGAAATACAGAATTCAAAATTCTTCTTGTTTGTGGTGCAAGACCAAAACTTATGTTGCTTAAACCTAAAGTTGTAAATGAATTTGGGAAGCGTTCTTTAACTAATTTTATTCCTTCTAAAGTATTTTTTCCAGCATCAAGAAACTCATCCTCACCAGTAGCCAAAGTAAATGTAAGAACATCAAAAATAAATTGTTCAATACGTAATCCGTATTTTTTACCTGATTTGTATAGTAATTCTGCAGTTTCTAATTTTTGCTGAGGTGTTTTAGCCATTCCATTTGGACCAATACACAATGCAATTGCAGGAATGCCATATTTTGCCATTAAAGGTGCAAGAGCCTTGAATCTACTTCCATCACCTTCAAGATTAATTGAATTTATAATTGGTTTGCCAGGAATTTGTTCAATTGCAGATTCAATTACAGAAGGATCTGTTGAATCAATTACTAATGGTGCATCAATTTCTAAACTTAAATTTTTTACAAGCTTTAACATAAACTCTTTTTCATCTGAACGTTCAGTTGTAGCAACACAAATATCAAGACAATGAGCACCATCTTCTACTTGTGTTCTGGCAAGATCAATTAACCCGTCAAAATCATCACTTAAAACGAGCTGCTTTGCTTTCTTAGAACCCTGTGTATTTACTCGTTCACCTATTATCAGAGGACCGACCTCCTGTTTTAGATCAACTGACTTTATTGCTGAACTTACTCTTTGTTTTAACATACTTTCTTTAAGAAAAATTTTTTGTAAATACTTAACTCATCAATCTTTCTTTTGCTGGTCAATAACTTTCCTTAATTCATGAATATGTTCAGGATTAGTACCACAGCAACCACCGATTATGCTAATTTGAGGATATTCTGAAAGAAATGATTTTAGTGATTTAGCCATTTTTTCTGGTGTCATTTTGTATACAGCCTGCCCACCAACATTTTCAGGCATTCCAGCGTTTGGTATAATCAAAAGTGGTTTATGATTTTGTTCATCAAGCCATTGTATGCTTGATTCCATTTCAATTGGACCTGTGGAACAATTAAGACCAAAAACATCAATTCCCATTTCAGAAATAGTTGTGTATGCTGATTGAATATTTGTACCTAGTAACATTTTTCCATATTTGTCTAATGTCACATTTCCAATCAAAGTTACTTTTCTTCCAGTTTTTTTCATAGCATTATGTGATGCTTCAATTGCAATTTTGACTTCAAGTATGTCCTGACTTGTTTCAATTAGTAATGCATCGGCGGTACCTTGGATTAGTCCTTCTGCTTGCAATTCAAAAGACTCACGAATCTCATTAAGAGATTTTTGGCCCAAATCAGGATCGTTTGAACTTGGTAAATAACCAGTAGGACCCATAGAGCCTACTACAAATCTCTGCTTATCAGAAAATTCATCACAAACAGATCTTGCAAGTTCAGTATTTTTTTTATTTAATTCAACAGTTTGTTCACCAAATCCATATTCATCCAGTTTAATTTTATTTGAACCAAATGTGTTTGTCTCAATACAATCAGCACCTGCTTCTAAGTATGTTCTATGAATTTTTTTTATCCATTCAGGTCTTGATGATGATAGACCATCGTTAAACCCATCTTTCCCATCTGGAAAATCTTCTGATTTTGGATCTAATTTTTGAATTTCTGTTCCCATAGCACCGTCAAATAGAAGAATTCTATTTTCAAGTGCTTGAGAAAAAGTCTCTTTAGTCAAGATTCAAACCTGAAAAAAAATCAAGTGCTCCTTTAAAATCATTTGGTGAAGTAATCAATATGTCATCTGTCAGTGTATGGATTTGATTAACATACTCAGTAAAATTTTCTTTGTAATTTGACCAATCAAGTTTAAGAAATTCAGCAGATTTTGAATTATTATTTGATGGAAATAGTATGCATGGAATAACATCAAATCCTTTTGGTCTTAAATAATTGTAAATTTTATCAGCTTGTTCATAATTATGAATTACCTGTGTCACAAAACCATTTGGTGATGCAGAGATCTTTTTTGTAATTTTTTTAAAGTCAGGATTGTTTGGTACTGATAAATATATTTCAATATTTTCCTTATATCCATTTTTAACCAATTCATCAGTTACTTTACTTGGAAATAATGGTGAAAGTGGTTTGTTATTTACAGGTGGATCACCCATTAAAATAAGAACACCGTCAATTTTGTTTTCAATTAATTCCTTCAAAACTTGATGAATTTGTTCAATTGTTTTATCAATAGTTCGTAAACTAACTGTCACTTTTAATTTTGGATTGTCATGCTTAATCTTTCTAGCAATTACAATTGGTGAAATTCTAGGAATTCCTAAAACTGACTCTGTAACATGAATTCCATCACAAAAATGACTTATCTTTTCAATCCTATGTTCTAATTTTTCAATCTGTTCAGTAGTACTATTACTGATTTTTGGTGGATTAATTTCATATCTTATTGTCATAAGGTGCCTTTCCAGATACTTGATTAAAACTTCACTATCTCGTTCTTTAAGATTAATTTGAAATATATTTATTTAATTTGTGAAGAATTATGTAATGAAGGTCATAATTGGTCTTATATTTTCAGTAATTTTATTCACATGCATTTTTTTGAATTCAGCAGAGGCAGAAAATGGTGTATACATACCTGACCATGAATACGTGGGATTTTTTGATCATGATGGAATCTATACTGTAATTGCTGGAATCAAAAATCAAGAAAATTTTGCTGTGGTTCCAACTTTAACCGTAGAAGTAAGTGATGGAAATAAAATAATTTTATCTGATTATGAATTTTCATCAATTATGCCTCAGCAAATGCTTCCAATGAAAATCAAATTGCCAGAAGTAACAAGTAAAAATCCAATATTAGAACCTCCTATAATCACATATACAAAATCTGAAAACAAATTTTCTGGAGGATATGTGATTTATGATGACACTCTTGTTATTCATGATGACGCAAGTCTAACTGGAAAAATTAGAAACAGTGGAGAAAAAATATTTGAAGATTTTAGAGTTTATGCTTTAATTAAAGACAAAAATGATAACATATTGGATGTTGCATTTTCAGATAAATTTGATATAATGAAACCCGGTGATGTTTTTGATTTCAAGTTAATGGCAACATCATATATTGCAAATGATGTAGACTATTACAGTTGTTTTTCATTTGGTGATGATGCAATCATGCCACTTACAATAAAAAAAGGAGATGGTAAATTTACATTTAGGTATACAGCTAACGCATGGTTCAAAGATGGGGTGTTTAATTCTGATGAAACTGTACTAACATTGTATTCGTTAAATAGTTGGCAGATGCCGGTTGTTGGAAGTTTTGAATTTCCAACAAATTCCATTAACGAAAAGTATGATGTAGTTTTAGACGGTGAGAAATCCGAAATTGGTGCAAGCTCAAAAGATCCAAAAATAAAATTTTCTGAGCAAATTGAGACATTACAAAGTATAGATGAAATGGGAAATTGGCATCTATATTTTGAAGTTCCTGCAGGATTTCAGGGTAATGTAACCATTTCAGGTTTTATGAAAAATGATGGAACTGTTGCAGTTCCTGAGGAAATTGATTTGACTAATTTGGTGTATTACGAAATTACTGGTGGTGAGGTGAAACAAATTCTTGCAAAACCAAATGAAGCATCATTGCATGTTTTAGTTGATACCCAAAATGATGGATTCTTAATGATCAAGGTTAATGAGTTTCTTTTAAGACCATTTGAAAATGATGAATATGTAGCAGTTACCCATATGAAATTAGGAACACTTGATGAAGATAAAGTGGCATATATTATTACAGACAAATTTAGTTATGATAAGGGAAAAACAATAACAATTCCATTTACTGCTGGAACAGAGAAAATTGAAGTTTTGGGAAGTTATGTTGTTCCTGAATTTAGTCATATCGTCATGATAATCTTAATCATAGGAATTATTGGTATGATATATTTTTCAAAAAAGACAAACTCAATAACAAACTTGTTTTATAAAAAATTGTGAATCTAGAAAAGATAAAAACTGCATTAACTAGTAAGATTAATCCAAAAATCAATAACAGTGAAAACCAAAAACTTGCAGCCGTTCTAATAATAATTTATGATAATCCTCCAAAAATTTTGATGACAAAAAAACCAACTACTATGACACAGCATGGAGGAGAAATTTCATTTCCAGGTGGAAAATTAATTGATTCCGATTACAATTTACTTGAAACTGCATTACGTGAGACAAAAGAAGAGACCGGATTAAATATTTCAAAAAATGATGTTATTGGACAATTGAAACAAGTGATAACTCTAAATTCAGGATTTACTATTCTTCCTTTTGTTTGTATTTTAGATAGTATTACTAATCTTGTAGCAAACTCTGAAGTCGAAGCATTTCTACAAATTCCACTAATTCCATTTCTAGAAACACTAGAAAACGATATAGAACCAGAACATAATTCCATACAAGAGATGTATTTATTCACATTTGAAAAAAATATAATCTGGGGTGCATCTGCAAGAATGTTAAAGAACATTAAGGAGAATTTAACAAGAGAAAATTGTTTCTAAAATGTAGAAAATGTATCTAACAAATTGTCAGATGCGGAATCAATAATAGAAGGATGATAGAGCACAATTTAGACATAAATGGTACAATTGCCAAATTACTATCTGCTTGTTTCAAATTAGGTAAAAAATTAACATATGTATGAGTCAAAAGATTGGTCTGAGTAATATTGTAAGAGGTTCAACCTTTTTCCAACATTCTGGAATAGCAATAACTTTTGTATTTATGCCAATCATAGCTAGTGGTGTAGCAGATACAGTCTTTGAGATTGGAATAATTGTTGCAGCATTTGCATTTGCACAAATTCTATCAGAGATTTACTTTGGGAGAGTTTCAGATAAAAAAGGAAAGCGCTTACTGTTCATTAAAATTGGATTCATATTATGTGCAATAACATTTGGATTACACTATTTTGCAGATAACTCTCTGTATCTGTTTCTTGCACGACTAGGAGCAGGTGTTTCATCAGGAATTATGATTCCAGCAATGGTTGCTTATGCCTATGAAGCAGGAAATGGTAAATCAAAAGTAGCCTCAGTGATTTCTTTTCATGCTCTTGGATGGCTTGCTGGTATAGTTGCAGCTGGTATAATGAATGATGAAAAATTAATCTTCCTTGTTAGCAGTGGATTCTTCATAATTGGTTTCCTCATATCACTAAAACTCCCAGATCTTAGGACAGAAAAAATTATTACAAAAGGAACAATAAAAAAAATTATTACAAAAAATAAATTCCTATTTTCTTCCCTACTGATTCGCCACATAGGTGCAGCTGCTGCATGGACAATTTTACCAATTATGCTGATGGAATATTTTGGTGCAGAGTTGTACCAGGTTTCAATTGTATATGTTGCAAATACACTAACTGCATTTATTATGATGAATCTTATGTCAAATAAAATTCAGATAAAAAATACAACAAAATTCAAGATTGGGATTGGTATTACGACATTTGTCTTCATAGGTTTATCACTGATAACTGATTGGTGGATGGCAATGCCATTCATGGCATTGGTTGGTGCATCATGGGCGTTTCTATTTATTGGTGGAAACTTCCACCTAATGGAAAATAATCCAAAATCTACATCTACTGGAATGTTTAGTTCAACACTTTCAATATCTACTGTAATTGGTCCTATTATTGCAGGTGCAATTGCATTTTACTTTGATTATTTTTCAGTAATGTATTTTGCAACAGCAGTAGTCTTAGTAGCATTTGTAATATCAACTAGAATTAAAAAAGAAATGCCTAGCGAAGTCCCCATCTAGACATTACTTTATCTTCCAATCTTTTGAAAACAAATCCATCAATTAGTATTCCAATGCCCATAATGACTAACATCATAGCAATAACTTGAGAAACATCATTAAGCTGTCTTCCAACATTTAACAAGAAGCCAAGTCCTAAAAATGAAAATAATAGTTCTGCACCAATTACTCCTCTCCATGCAAATGCCCAACCTTGTTTGAAACCAGTTATCATATATGGAAATGCAGCAGGAATCAAAACTGTTGTGATAAGTTTAGTGCCTGTTGCACCCATATTTCTAGCAGCCTCAATGTATGAAGGATCTATATTTTTGACTCCTGTGTATGTATTGATTGTAACTGCAAAAATTGCACCTATTGCAGTTACAAAAATAATTCCAGAATCAGTTAGACCAAACCATAATATCGCAAGTGGAACCCATGCTACAGATGGAATTGATTGCAAACCAAGAACCAAAGAACCAATAGTTTGATTTACGGTTTCAACTCTTGCCATAAAAATTCCAAGTATCATTCCTCCACCAATAGCAATTGCTAAACCGATAATGAGACGCCACATACTGGTTGCAATTCCATAAAACAAGCTACCATCAGATATTCCATAAATCAGATCTTCGCCAACTTCAATTGGTGATGGAAATATGTTATCAGGCCATACGTCTGCAGTATCTACTGCTTGCCAAATTACTATAATTGCGATATAGAATACAATCTTTTTTCCAAAAATGTTTGCTTTCATTCAAATCAACCTTTTAATCAGTTCCTTGACTCCTTAAAGCCTGAAGAATTTCTTTTTCATATACAGACAAGTTTTCATCTTCTGAAACACGTGGTCTTTTGTAATCAATTTCAACTAATTTTTTGACAACAGCTGGTCTATGACTAAAAACAGCAACACGTGATCCAAGAACTGTTGCCTCTGGAACATTATGTGTGACAAAAATTATTGTCTTTCGCGTTTTTTGCCATATCAGTTGCATTTCAACCAACAATAAATCACGTGTTTGTGAATCAAGTGCTGCAAATGGTTCATCCATTAATAGTACGTCAGGATCCATTACTAATGCACGTGCTATTGCTACACGTTGTTTCATTCCAGTTGATAATTGGTAAGTATAAGAATTTTCAAATTGTGTGAGCTGCATCATGTCTAGATATCTTTTGGAAATTTCATCTCGTTCTTTTTCAGGAATGCCTGCAATTTTTAATCCATATTCAACATTATCTTTGACTGTAAGCCATGGAAATAATGCACCTTCCTGGAATACCATTATACGTTCAGGACCTGTATCATGAAGTTTTTTTCCATTAAGAGTTATTTCTCCTTCATCAGGTTTTTCTAATCCTGCCAAAATTCTAAGGAATGTAGATTTCCCACATCCTGATGGACCAACAATACAAACTAATTCTCCATCATTTACAGTGAGATTTATTCCTCCTAGTGTTTTGAGAGGTTTTCCATCATGTTCAAAATATTTTTCAATATTTTTGGCTTCTATTTTACCCATTTTGATTTTCCTCCAATAATGTCATAGAAAATGTATGGTCATAAAAAATTTCACTAATATCATATCCTGAACGCCCAAGATATCCTAATGAATCAGCTCGTTCAGCAAAAGTATAAACTGATTTTTTTAATGGATCCGATGTAATGATTAAATTTGAAAACGACTCGTCAATTATTTCATCTGGTAATGTTTTTCCCATATAATCTGTTAAAAATTCACTGTAAACTTTCTTTGTCTGTTCAGGATTTTCATTTATCCATTGAACCGTTTTTTCATTTGATTCAATCCAATTTTGTATCACTTCTGGATTATTTTCAACATAATCTGTCCTACCAATCAATAGTACAGATGAAAATTGCTTATCTGGCCAAAATTGACTCTCATTAAATATTCTAACTCCATCAAGATCTTGAACTAACATAGTAGCCCACGGTTCTGGAACCCATGCACCATCAATGTCACCCTTTGCAAATAACGTGTAAATATCAGGATTGGAAATATTTAGAACGTAAACTGTTCCTCCTTTTTCAACTGGTTGTAATCCATTTGTTGATAAATAATGTCTAAGTGAGACATCCTGTGTGTTACTAATCTGTGGAGCAGCAATTCTCTTTCCATCAAAATTCTCAATTGAATCCAAACCAGAATCTTTCTGGGCTACAAAACTTGCTCCACCATCTGCAGCACCTGCTAAAATTTTTAGTGCTTCGCCGTCAGATTTTAGATATCCATTAATCACTGGTCCAGGTCCAACATATGCTATATCAATTGAATTTGAAAAAAGTGACTCTATGACTTGAGGACCACTATCAAATATTTTAACATCTATTTTTTGAGATAAATTTTCTTCAAAAATTCCATTTTCTATGCCAACAATTGGAACTGCATGTACAATACTTGGAAAAAATGCGATTCTAATTTTCTCTTCTGAAGAATCAATATAATATTGATTGATGCTAATCATTGAGCCAGCTATTACTATGACTCCTATTCCTATGCCAATTAGGTATCCAATTTTCATAAAACAGCGTTATATCTGAAAGTTAAATAGTAATCTAATTTTAGCTTTGCCTATTGATTCTCACCACATCAAAAAAATCAATCTAACCCTTGGAAAAGTTGAGAACATAAAAGATAAATGATAAACTGCATTCAGACAGTTTGCTCAATGAAACAAAAATCAGTACTTGCATTTTCTGGAGGACTAGACACATCAGTAGTTGTAAAGTATATGCAAGAAATGCATGATGTTGATGTGATTACAGTTACAGTTGATGTTGGACAAGGAGATAATGCTAACAAAATTTTAAGAAAAGCCAAAAAACTTGGAGTAAAGAAACACTACAATATTGATGTGAAAAAAGAATTTGTAACAAATTACATCTTTTCAGCAATTAAAGCAAACGCATTATATGAAAAAAAATACTGTTTGGCTACAGCATTAGCAAGACCACTGATTGCAAACAAAGTTTTGGAAATAGCAAAAAAAGAAAAGGTTTCATCACTTGCTCATGGTTGTTCAGGTAAAGGAAATGATCAAGTACGTTTTGATAATACATTACGTGCAGGTTCAAATCTACCTATAATTGCACCAATTCGTGATCTAAATCTTGATCGTGAAACGGAATTAAAATTTGCAAAGAAACATGGAATAGAGATAGACAATGTTGCAAAAAAATTCAGTATTGATCAGAATTTATGGGGTAGAGCAATTGAAGGTGGTGTTTTAGAAAATCCATATAATGAACCACCAGATGATATATTCATTTGGGTAAAAACAAAAAAACTTCCAGATAAACCAGGATATCTAAAAATAAAATTTGAGAAAGGTATACCAGTTGCTGTTGATGGAAAAAAACTAGATCCAGTTAAACTAATAGAATACATCAACAAAAAAGCGGGTCAACACGGTGTTGGAATTATAGATCATATTGAGGATCGTGTTGTTGGGATTAAATCACGTGAAGTATATGAAACACCTGCAGCAGTTTGTTTAATTGAGGCACATTCAGATTTAGAAAAAATGGTGCATACAAAACATGAAATAAAATTCAAAGCACTTGTTGACGATGAATGGGCTTGGTTAGTGTATTCTGGATTATGGGACGATCCTCTAAGAAAAGAATTGGATTCATTCATTAATGAATCACAAAAACGGGTTTCTGGCACTGTAAAATTGAGATTATTCAAAGGAGGGCTTCGAGTTGTTGGAAGAGAATCCAAATATTCACTTTATAGCCATAATATAGCCACATATGGAAAAAAATCCACATTTGACCAAAAACTAGCCAAAGGTTTTGTAGAATTATGGGGATTACAGACAACAGAAGCTAATAAATTACATAAAAAAATCTGAAAAAAAATCATGAATTGCCCAGAATGTGACGCAAACTTGAACATCCCAGATGATGCAGCTGTAGGAGAAATAGTTTCTTGTGCTGACTGTGGAGCTGATTATGAAATTGCCAAAAAAGAAGGTTCCACTATAGAGCTAAAAGAAGCTGAGACAGTTGGCGAAGACTGGGGAGAATAGTTGCAGAAAATTAGTATAGTGTTTGACAGACTACGGTCTGAAGAAAAGTTGCTTCAATCACAAGCAAATGATCTGGGATATGAAACATCAATGATTGATGCAAAAATTACACAATTTGATACCAATAGTAAGAAAAATAACTATGAATTTGGTGATGTAACACTTGAAAGATGTATTAGCTACTACAGAGGTTTACATTTTACAGCATGTTTAGAATTTCTTGATATTCCTGTAATTAACAAATTTGATGTTGCAAACCTATGTGGAAATAAAATGATTAGTTCTATGGTACTTGAGAAAAATAATATTCCAACACCAAAAACATACTTCGCATTCTCATCAGAAGGTGCAAGAGAAATTTTTGAAAAAAATGGTTACCCATTAGTAATTAAACCAATTATTGGAAGCTGGGGAAGAAGTGTTTTTCCAATTAAGGATAAAGATACTGCAGATGCAGTTATTGAAAATCGAGAAGTAACAGATGGTCCTCAAGACAGAATATATTATTTACAAGAAATGGTGGATAGACCACCAAGAGATATCAGAGTGATTACTGTAGGTGATCAAGCAATTGCTGCTATGTATAGAAAATCCTCAGGTGGATTTAAAACAAACATTGCTTTAGGTGCAGAGCCAGAAATCTGTGAAATCAGTAATGAACTTGAAGATTTGTGTGCAAAAACATCTAAAGCTGTAGGAGGAGGAATTCTAGGAATAGATTTGATGGAAGACAGTAGTAAAGGGCTAGTCGTACATGAGGTAAATAATACAGTTGAATTCAAAGGTCTTGTTAAAGTTGCAAAGAAGAATATTCCAAAAGAAATGATTGATTTTGCAATTAACTATATCAAGAGATAACGGTGATTAACGTTAAATTGTCGTGTAAAATAGTGATTATAACATGAAAGTTGGAATTGTAGGTGCATCTGGTTACGTGGGTGGCGAAGTACTCAGATTACTTCTAAGTCATCCAAATGCGGAAGTTTCTATGGTTACATCTAGACAACATGTTGGAGATTATCTTCATCGTATACATCCAAGCTTGAAGGGATTTACAGATTTAAAATTTTCAGAACTTGATTATGATAAAATGAGTGATCAATGTGATTTAGTGTTTACAGCTGTTCCACATGGAACTGCAACAGACATTGTAAAAGCACTCTATGATAGAGGAATGAAAATTATTGATCTTAGTGCTGATTATCGTTTACATAATCCAGATGATTATGTAAAGTGGTATGGTTGGGAGCATACAAATCCAGACTACTTACAAAAATCTGTATTTGGTATACCAGAACTTCACAGAGACGAAATAAAAAAATCACAATTAGTATCTTGCCCAGGTTGTATGGCAGTAACATCAATTCTTGCATTAAATCCATTGATAAAACATGATTTGATTGACACAGAACACATTATTGTTGATTCAAAAATAGGATCATCTGGTGCAGGTGCAGGTGCTGGTACAAGTCATGCAATGCGTGCAGGAGTTATTAGACCATACAAACCTGCAAAACATAGACATACTGGTGAAATTGAACAAGAACTTAGTCTAACAGCTGGAAAGAAAATTAAAGTTTCAATGAGTCCTCATGCAGTAGATGTTGTAAGAGGAATTCTTTGTACAAATCATACATTTCTTAAAAAAGAAATTGATGAAAAGGAACTTTGGAAAATTTATCGTGCAGAATATGGTGATGAACGTTTTATCAGATTAATTCGTGATAAGAAAGGTCTTTACAAATTCCCTGATCCAAAATTTGTTGTAGGTTCTAATTTCTGTGATATCGGATTTGACTTGGATATTGATAATAACAGACTAATTGCTCTATCTGCGTCAGATAATTTAATGAAGGGCGCAGCAGGTTCTGCAATTCAAAATATGAATGTAATGTCAGGCTTCGATGAGTTCGAAGGAATTATGTATTCCCCATTGACACCTGTATAATATATGATCACAATCAAAATTGGAGGTAGTGTTGTAGATAATCTGCATCCAAGCACAATTGACGATATTAAAAAAATTATAGAACAAGAAGGTGTTATTATTGTTCATGGTGGAGGAAAGGAAGTTACCAAAATCACAGAGCAATTAGGTAAAAAACCAAAATTTGTTGTTTCACCTAGTGGAATTAAAAGTCGATATACAGACAAAGAAACATCTGAAATATTCACAATGGTAATGTCAGGAAAAATCAATAAAGCAATAGTCCAGATGCTTCAGAAAAATGGAATTAATGCTTTAGGATTATCAGGTATGGATGGAAAGACAATTCAAGCAAATAGAAAGAAGAAACTAATCATTATGAATGAAAAAGGACGTAAACAGATTATTGATGGAGGATATACTGGAAAAATTACAACAGTTAATTCTGAATTAATTAAAACTGTTCTAGAAAAAGGATACACCCCAGTGATTTCACCTATAGCAATTAGCGAAGAATGTGATTTTCTAAATGTTGATGGTGATAGAGCTGCTGCAAATGTTGCAGGTCAAGTAAAAACTGACAAAGTTCTATTTGTAACTAATGTAGATGGATTATTAATGGATGATAAACTAGTTGAAAATCTAACATTATCTGAAGCTAAGGAATTATTACCAAAAATTGGATTCGGAATGGAAAAGAAAATACTAGCTGCAACAGAAGCAATTGAAATGGGTGTGACAGAAGCATTAATTGCTAATGGTCAAAGAGAAAACCCAATTTCATCTGCAATTAGACATGAAAAATGTACGGTGATAACAAATGACTGAAGATCAATTCTTAGGAAATCTGTATCAAAGATTTCCAGTTACAATTGAAAAGGGACTTGGTGCACATGTCTGGGATATCAATAATAAAGAATACATAGATTGTATGGGTGGTTATGGTGTTGCATTAGTAGGACATAGAAATGAACGAGTAGTAAATGCAATAAAATCACAGATTGATAAAATTATTACAGTTCATAGTTCTTTTTACAGTAAGACAAGAGAAGAGTTTCTTGAAACATTGTTTAAAATTTCACCAAAAGGATTAACTCAAGCACATCTCAACAACAGTGGTGCAGAGGCAATAGAGGCTGCCATAAAATTTGCTAGAAAATTTACTGGCAAAAAAGGCATGGTTGCAATGAATGGTTCATATCATGGAAAATCAATGGGCGCACTGTCATTAACCTTTAATCCAAAATATAGAAAATCTTTTCAGCCATTAGTAGAAAAGGTGTCATTTTCACCATTTGGTAACATAGAATCATTACGTTCAACAATTGATGATGATACCGCGTTTATCATACTAGAACCAATTCAAGGTGAAAGTGGGATTCATGTAGCACCAGATGGATTCCTACAAGATGTTAGAAAACTATGTGATGAGAACGAAATTCTTCTTATTTTTGACGAAATACAGTCAGGATTAGGGAGAACAGGAAGAATGTGGGCATCAGATCACTGGAATACGGCTCCAGATATTTTGTGTATAGCAAAAGGGATTGCAGGAGGAGTGCCAATGGGAGTAACTATGGTACGACCTGATATACTAAATTGTATTAGTAAGGGAGAACACTCTTCAACATTTGGTGGAAACCCATTATCATGTGCAGCAGGAACTGCAACAATTCAAGCCTTAACACAAGATAATCTAGTTCAAAACGCAGATACTATGGGAAAATTATTTAGAGATGGATTAGAAAAACTAAAAGAAAAACATAACATAATTAGAGAAATAAGAGGAAAAGGCCTAATGATTGGAATTGAACTCAAATTTGAAGTTAAAGATATCCTGATGGAAGGAATTGAAAAAAACCTGCTATTATTATATTCTGGCAGGAATATTCTACGTCTATTACCGCCACTAGTAATCACAAAAGATGATGTAACAAAATCTTTAGAAACCTTAGATATATTATTTACAAATGAGGAGAAACGAAAAAATGGTTAAAGATAAAATAGATGATAAAATAATTGGATTTCTTCGAGATGATGCAAGAGAATCATTTGTAGAAATAGGGAAAAAACTAAAACTCTCAGAATCTGCAGTTAGACGTAGAGTAAAAAATCTAGTTGCCAATAAAGTAATTGAAAAATTCACTGTTCAAATGGGTGAAAGTAATACAACCAGTGCAATTGTTTTGATATCAGTTGATTCTGCAACAGATACATCAAAAGTATCAATAAAATTAACTAAATTAGAAGCAGTTAAAACAGTTTATGAAATTACTGGACAATACGACATAAGTGTAATAATTCGTGCTGCAAATATTTCTGAAATAAATGGTTGTATTGATGAATTACGAAAAATTCAGGGCGTTATTGACACTAACACAGTAATTATTTTAAGAACAATTAGATAAACGATATTCGAAAATAAATTTTAAATTTATATCTAATTTAGTATTGTTTTTAAATTTAATTCACGAAATTAGTACGATTATGTTTATATTAATGTAATTAATCAACGATAATAGCAATGAATGATCCGAATTACTATGCAGATAAATATAATGCATATGAAGATACTCCAAAGAGAATTCGTGTACTTGATTCTACATTGAGAGAAGGAGAACAGCATCCAGGTGTTTCATTTAGTATCAAGCAACGAATACAAATTGCATGGATGTTAGATTATTTTGGTGTTGATCAGATAGAAATATCACCTATAGTTTCACCTGATCACAAAGAGGCCACAAAAACTATTATCAAACAAGGATTACGAGCTGACATTGTTTCACATGGTAGAGCATTAACAGAAGATATCGATATTTCGTTATCATGTGATGCAAAGTGGGTTGCGGCATATTTAGGAATATCAGATATACATCTAAAGGATAAACTACGTATTACAAAAGAACAAGCACTAGAAAGGGCAGTTAAAACTGTCAGCTATGCAAAAGATCATGGATTGAAAATTAGATTTACTGTAGAAGATGGAAGTAGAGCTGAACCAGAATTTCTATTAAAAATTTGTAAAGCAATTCAAGAAGTAGGTGTAGATAGGATTAGTCTACCTGATACAGTTGGTATCATGCGACCAATTGGGATGTATAATTTTGTAAAAAGTATACACTCAGAAATTGATACTCCATTAGATGTTCATGTTCATAATGACATAGGATTTGCTTTAGCTAATGCATTCTCAGCTTGTGAAGCTGGTGTTGATCAAATTCATACAACAATCGATGGAATTGGAGAAAGAACTGGAATTCCATCATTAGCTGAAGTTGCAGTAGCACTTACGTATCTGTACAAATCACCAAACGATTTTAGATTGGATATGTTAGCAGATTTATCCAGACTTATTGAACAATATACAACAATCAAACCATATGATTCAAAGCCAATTGTTGGCACATCTGCATACAAACACAAAGCTGGAACACATCTAGCAGCGATTCTAAAAAATCCTGCAGCATATGAACCAATTCCACCTAGAGTTGTAGGTAATCATCGTACCATAGTATTTGGTGAACTTGCAGGTAAAACAGGTGCTGGATATCTAATGTCATTATTAGGAATTAAACCTGATAATGAAACTGCAAAAAAAGTGGCTGCAGGTCTAAAAAACCTCCGAATGGGAGATGTTCTGGATATTCCACTTGAAGATAGACTCGAAAGAAAGATAATTAATGATGAAAAAAAGAAGAATATCGAATAAAATGACTAATTGTCCAGAATGTGATGCAGTGATGAAAATTCCAGATGATGCAGTAGAAGGTGAGATAGTAACCTGTGCAGAATGTGGTGCAAGTTTTGAACTTGTTAAGACATCCGAAGGCTTTGATCTAAAACCAGCTCAAACTGTCGGAGAGGATTGGGGACAGTGACTAACAAAATCACAGTTCTCTATGATACAATCCGTCTTGAAGAAAAATTACTAATTGAAGCAGCAAAAAAAAATAATTTTAATTTAGAGATGGTTGATTGTAAAAAACTGGCTATTGATCTAAATGAACAATCAATTATAGATAATCCAGTATTACAACGATGTGTTAGTTATTATAGAAATCTACATTCTACTGCAGCACTTGAAGGTCAAGGTGTACAAGTTGTAAATTGTTTAAACACTGGAGTCTTTGCAGGTAACAAACTATTTACACATATGCTACTCCAAAAAGCTGGTGTTCCTACACCTAATGCAACAGTTGCATTTTCAAAAGATTCAGCATTAGAGTCACTTAAAAAAAATGGGTTTCCAAAAATAATTAAACCAACTGTAGGTAGTTGGGGACGTATGGTATCAAAAATCAATGATTTAGATTCTGCTGAAGGTATAATTGAAGGTAGAGAAGCCATGTATCCAATTCATCAAGTACATTTCTTAGAAGAATTTGTAGAACGTCCTCCAAGAGATATTCGTGCAATAGTTATTGGAAATAATGTTGCAGCTGCAATATACAGGAATTCTGGTGATGGTCATTGGAAAACTAATACACATTTAGGTGGTTTTGCAGAAACTTGTAAAATAACAAATGAATTAGAAGATATATGTTTGAAAGCAATGAAATCTGTTCAAGGTAATATAGTAGGTGTAGATTTGATGGAAAGTAAAGAAAAAGGATTGGTAGTACATGAAATTAATAACACGACAGAATTCCGAAATGTTGTTAGAGTTACAGGAGTAGATATTCCATCCTTAATGCTAGAACATGTTAATGAGTTGAGTAAATAATATGGATTCTCATTTAGAAACATCAAGATTTGCAGTAAAAACATTAGAGAAATCTCTAAGACTCTATACACCATCATTGCATGAAAAATCCTTGGCAGAATTTCTTTTAGATAGATGTGATGATTTAGGATTCAATAATGTACATTTGGACGATGTAGGGAATTTAATTGCCACAAAAGGTTCAGGAAGTCCTAAAATTATGCTATGTGGTCACATGGATACTGTACCAGGAAAAATAAAAGTCAGAATAGAAGGAGACACATTATATGGTAGGGGTGCGTCAGATGCCAAGGCACCACTAATTGCAATGTTATTTGCAGCTGCAGGCATAAAAGAAAATCAGGGAACCATAACATTTGTTGGGGCAGTTGATGAAGAAGGTAATGCTACTGGAATAAAGAATTTAGTAAAAAATAAACCAGATGTGGATTACGCAATTTTTGGAGAACCAAGTGGTATTCAAAAAGTCACAATTGCCTACAAAGGTCGTTTAGCAATTAATCTTAAAGTAAATGTGAAAGATAGTGCACATGCAAGTGCACCATGGTTAGCAAAAAATGCAATAGAAGAAACATCATCTGTTGTTACACAATTAAAAAATGGATTAGAGAGCGATCAAAAAGACAGAAAAAAAGGAATGATGCTTACTGCAACTCTAACGGAAATTCGTGGTGGTACTAGTCATAATGTAACACCAATAGAATGTGTTGCGACTGTTGACATTAGAATTCCAGTGGACATGAAATGTAACGATGTTGAAGAGAAAATTACTAGAATAATCAATGAAATATCAGCAAAGAGAGAGATTGAAGTTTTGTATTCAGTAATTGATGAAACAGAACCATTTGAGGCAGCACATAGTTCTCCATTAGTGAGAGCTATAACGTTAGCAATCTTAGATATAGAAAAAAAGAGACCAATGTTAATTAGAAAAACAGGCACAGGTGACATGAACGTAATAGGAAATCAACTAAAAATTCCTGTTATTACATATGGACCAGGAGATCCTCATGAAGCACATACAATTGATGAAAAAGTTTCGATTGAAGAGTTTGTTAAAGGAATAGAAATTCTGCAAAAATCACTATACCATTTAAAAAGACTACACGACAGAACGAAATAATGCTATGGTTTATTGGATTAGGTATTTCTGGAATTTCAGAATTATCAGATAGTACATTATCTATAATAAAGAATGCAGATATTGTTTATTTAGAATCATTTACTAGTCCAATTTCAGAAACTGAAAAAGATGAATTAAAAAATATTTCAAATGGGGAATTTAAAAGTGCAAAGCGTTGGCTGGTGGAAGATGGCAATGAGATTCTAGAAAATGCAAAGAAGAAAGTAGTAGTATTGATTTCATATGGAGATCCATATATTGCAACAACACATCTTGAATTAAAGACAAGGGCAATAAGAGATAACATAGAAACAAATACAATTCATTCATCTTCAATTGTTTCGTCGTTAATAGGTGAAGTGGGATTACATTATTACAAAGTTGGAAAAATATTGACCATTATGAATGATGCCAAATCAATGGTTACACCGTACAATATAATTTTTGATAATCTGTTAAATCATGCACATTCAGTGATTTTACTAGAATACAACGAAGACAAATCATTTTTCTTAGCACCAGAAAATGCTTTGTTATTGTTATTGGATATAGAAAAAAATCAAAATAGAAAAGTTATTTCATCAGAAACTTTTGGAATTGTTGCATCAAGAATTGGCAAAAGTGATCAGAAGATTACATCTGGCAAGATATCAAATTTAATTAAAAATAAATTTGGTGAGCCACCACACAGCATTATAATACCAGGAAGTTTACATTTTACAGAATTAGATGCACTTAAAATAGTCACAAAATGTTTAGATGAACCATTTGATAATTCTGCAAATCTTAAGAGTATTTCTGAACAGATGATTGAAAAATATGTTCCAATGGTTCGTGATGCATTAGAGGAGATTAAACCCCACTATGAAAATATCAAAGAATATGAAGATGTTTTGATAAATGCAAAATTGTACATTGACGATGCAGAGAATTTTCTAAAAGAAGGAAAAAAAGAATATGCAGTGTTGAGTATAGGTTATGCTGACGGTTTGGTCGATGCATTACGTATTGCAAAAGGTTTTGAACCAAAAATGTGATAACGATGAGTTGAAATTAGACAATAATAGTGAAAATAATATGAAAACACTTTCAGAATTACAAAGTTCATCAATAAACATTGTTTTAGCTGGAGGTGTTTTTGACATAATTCATCCAGGACATATCAATACATTAAATGATGCAAAAAAACTAGGAGATGCTTTAGTGGTAGTGGTAGCAACTGATAAAACAGCTCTAAAAATGAAAAAACGAAAACCATTACATAGTGCACAATTAAGGCAAGAATTAGTTTCGTCATTGTCTATTGTAGATTTATGTATTATAGGAGATGAAGAAAATATTTTCAAGACAGTTGATTTGGTAAAACCACAGATAATTGCATTAGGATATGATCAAACACATCAAGAAAAATACATAACAGATGGATGTAAAAAAATAAATCTGGATGTGAAAGTAGCTAGATTAGAATCTCCAAGACCTGAAACCTCAAGCTCATTAATCCAGAAAGAATATGGTGATAGTATTCATGATCTTTAAGAGAAATTGCCTAAAATTGAAATTTTAATTTTAATATTTGATTTATTACCAATTTTTAAAGATTTTCGAATATTGGTTTTTGCAATAAATTCAACAATGGTTGTATCATGATGAGTTCTTTCTAATAAAATCAATTCACAGTCAATTTTATTATTAATTTTTGATTTGAAACATTTAACCCATCCAAATGTTCGTTTACCGTCAGAAAATGGATTAATTTTTGTCCCATCATAGTTTGATAATTGTGATATTGCTTCAGAGAATTTTTTTTCTTTTAGTTGAACATTCAGAGTTCCAGGATAAGGAATATAGCCTAATTTTGATTTGAATTGTTTTGTGTAGCCTTTCATAGACATGTAATATGCACCTTCGCCCATTCCAGAAGTTATCGTGCCAGTAATTGATAATGAATTAGAAGATTTTGCTATTAATTTTGATAGAAGGTTGTGAAGTGTTGATAATTCAACAAATCCTTTATTGGTAATTTTTATTGATTGTTTTCGCCCAGACTGAATTCTTTCAATGAATCCACCTTCCTCAAGTTCTTTGAGATGAAGTGATGCTGCTTGCTGTGATCTTCCAATACTTTTACCTAATGAGGAAGTTGTTAATGTGATAAAATTATGCTTGCCTCCTTTAGAGAGTAAATGTGCTAGAGTAAGAAGGTGTTGTGTTTTTAAATCTGCCATTAAAATTATGCAATACCAAGTTCTGTAAATGTTTTTAATATAATACCGTCATAATCTGCTAATTTTGCTGAGCGATGTCCAACAATATTCTTAACATCGGCTTTTTTTGCTGCATCAAGAAGTCTTTGAGTAATAATTCCATCTAAAATAAGATATTCAATTTCTGATTGCCCAGAAATTTTATCAACCAATTCACTAATTGGTACTTTAAAAACTTCTTCCTCTTTAGAATTTAATGCAATTGCTTCAAGTGATTCATTTATTTGTGGAAATATTTTTTTACAAACTTCAGATAGTGGGCCATCATTTTCATTTTTTAGTGTAGCAGGCTTTGATGATGTAGTAATTTCTTTTACAACTGGGCTTAAGATTTCATCTATTCTTTTTGGAGTTAGTTCTTCTACTTCAATACCTTCATCAGCTCTAAGCTCATAATCAAGATGAACAACTGATTTCAATTCCTTGAGTATGAATCCTCCTGCTCTATCACCATCTAAAAATGCAATAACAGTATCTTTATCATTACATAATTCTTTTATGGATTCATCAATTCTTGCACCTTCAATTCCAATTGCATTATCATAACCAGCTCTTAACAAATTAATTATATCTGCTCTACCTTCAACTAGAATTATCCATGGAGAATCAAAAACACCAGTACTACAATGTAATTTAGACTTACCATATGTAGTAATTTTATCCGAATTGTTTTCATGTACAGTCTTTAACATTATATCACCTTCACTAACAGAATTTGTAGCCCATTTTTGTTTGATTTCTTTTGCACGTTTTACTATATCCTCTTTTTTTGATGCTCTAACATCATCTATAGCATCTAAATGAAAACTGCAATCAAATGGACCTACCTTATCAATACTTTCTATTGCAGCTGCAATTAATGCGCATGTATCAATATCAGTACTCATAGGAAGCAATGCAGTACCCTTTGTTGAATTCTCATCAGAAGATGAGTTTACTTCGATACGACCAACTTTAGAAACTCTCTGCAGCTCATTCAGATTCATCTCAGGACCTAATAGGCCCTCAGTTTGTCCGAAAATTGCGCCGATTATATCTGCTCGTTCGACAAGACCATCAACTTGATAGGATAGTTTAACGTGATACTTGACAATGCCTGTGTATGGCAATTATATTTCATCTCCTTATTATACAATAGTTGTGTTGCTCGTTATCACTTTAATAAACGCTTAGCTTAGAAATGAGCCTAGTTATAATATAATAGAATAAAAAAATTCAAAAAATAGATTATTCAGTACTAAATGAAGAACCACATGAACAAGACTTTGTAACGTTTGGATTATTTATTTTAAATCCTGAACCCATAAGGCTTTCAATGTAATCAACATTTGCACCTTGTAGGTGATCTTGGCTCATACTATCAACAAGTACTTTCACACCATTTTCTTCAATGGTTAAATCATCCTCTTCTGCTTCTTTTTCAAAACCCATGCCATATGATAGACCAGAACAACCTCCACCTTGAACATATATTCTCAAGTATTGTGGACTCTCTGATTCTTCAGTCATGAATTCTTTAATTTTTTCGGCAGCTTTTGAAGTGATTGTAACTAACTTTTGTGATTGTTCAGTTGCCATATGTTAAAATATTAATTCAAATTATAAGAACCTTTTCATACTCTCCATACTAGCACACAGGAAAATAAAAAGAAAAAAGGAAAGTGACTATTTTTTTGATTTATTTACAAAGTCAGTCATACGTTGTTCACGCTCAGGATCTGAAAAACAGTTTCTCCATGCAAGAAGTTCAACTCCTAATCCTGTATCTAGATCAGCGTTTCTTCCTTTGTTTATTGCAGTTTTTGACATACGTACAGCAAGTGTTGAATTTTTAGCAATTGTTTTTGCCATAGACATTGCTTCTTCCATCAATGATTCCTGTGAAACAACATGATTAGCTAGACCAATTTCTTTTGCTTCTGCGGCTTTAATCATCTTACCAGTATAGACAAGTTCTTTTGCTTTTGCAATTCCAACTATTCGCATTAGTCTTTGTGTTCCACCCCAACCAGGAGGAATTCCAATAGTAACTTCAGGTTGACCAAACTTTGCATTATCAGATGCAATTCTTATATCACATGACATAGCAAGTTCACATCCTCCACCAAGTGCAAAACCATTAACTGCTGCAATAGTAGGTTTAGAAACATTTTCAACTGTTGCAGTTACTTCTTGACCAAGTTTTGCATAAGCTTCAGATTCATCAGGAGTAATCTTTGACATATATTCAATATCAGCACCAGCTGAAAATGCCTTATCACCTTCACCAGTTAAAATAATAACTTTTACGCTATCATCTTTGTCTAACTGTGTAAAAATACTGATGATTTCTTTTGCTACATCTGTGTTCATCGCATTTAGTTTAGTTGGACGATTTATAGTAACAATACTAACGTCCTCGTCTTTTGATGTATTTATCATAGACATGCAAAATTTTAGTTTGTAAAGAAATTAAATGTTGTCTAAGAGCCTTTAGATTGTCCCCATTGCGCTAATGCAGATGCAGCTGCAACCCATGTTCGAAGGTCTTGATAAACTGGGACATTATGTTTCTCAATCAATTTTATCATTTTTTCAGTATATGGACCACCATTTCCACCACATAAAATTGGCTTTTTTCCTTTCTTTGAAAGTCCAGCTAGATGATCAACAATTGTTTCTTCAAGTGGATCATCTTGGAAAACAAACCATGGCATTGCAATGTCAATATTCTTGTCAGCCAAGAATTGTTCAATGACGAATTTATAATCATCTGCAGTTGCACCACCACCTACATCTGCTGGATTGCCACTATGAATAGGAACTGTTGGTGGGAAATGAGCCTTTATTTTTTTGCGAGTTTGTGGTGTTAACTTTCCTATTGTAAGACCTAATCTTTCTAAATGATCAATTCCACCAATCATTGGACCAGCACCATTACTAGTCATAGCAACACGATTACCCCTTGCAGGAGGTTGCCATGCAAGCGCCTTTAAGACTCCAACCAATTCTTGATAACTATCAACTGAAATAATTCCTGCCTGTTTGAATGCACCCATAATCATTGCGTTAGAACCACCAAGAGAACCTGTATGTGATGCAGCCTGTTTTGCACCTGCGGCACTCCTTCCACTCTTCCAAATGATAATTGGCTTCTTCTTTTCTTTCATTACACGTTTTGCAGTATTGATGAATTTTCGGCCGTCACCAAATCCTTCAACGTATAGTCCAATTACTTTGGTTTGAGGATCATTTGCAGCATACCATATCATATCTGCTTCATCAACATCAGAACGATTACCAAAACTAATCATTTTTGATAAGCCAAACAAATCTGCACTCTCCAACATGCTAATTCCCATTGTTCCACTTTGTGAGAAAAATGCAACATTTCCTAATTTTGAACGAACCATTCTTGCTTGTCCTTGAAATGCACAATCAAGTCTGTTTGCTGCATTAAACATTCCAATACAGTTAGGACCTATTACACGAATTTTGTGTTTTAATGATAATGCTTTCACCTCTGCTTCCATAGCGGCTCGATCACCACCAAGCTCTTTACCACCGCCAGAAACGATTACAACACTGTGAATTCCTTTCTTTGCACAAGTTTTCATAATTGGACCACATGCTGAAAGATCAACACAGACAACAACCAAATCAATTTTTGCTTTGACTGATTCTAATGATGGATAACATTTGATTCCAAGAATTTTCTTTTGTTTAGGATTTATTGGATATACTTTACCCTTGAAATCTTGTTTACCTAACGCATCTAAGACAGAATTACCAATTTTTCCTGGTGTTGCAGATGCACCAACTAATGCAACTGATTTTGGAGTAAAGAATTTCTCCATTGATGCAATGATTGGTTTTGCTATTGAAATTGAATTCTTTCTGAGTTCTTTATTTAGAATGATCTTTGCATCTACTACAAAGTAAGATTTTGGATATACAATTACGGGATTAAAGTCAATGCTATTTATGTAATCGGCATTATCAACTCCCATCTTTCCAATTTGGACTAGTGCTTTTGCAACCATGTTTGTATCAATTGGTGCACTGCCACGGAATCCTTTGAGAAGTTTTGAGCCTTTTAATTCATTTAGCATTGATTTTGCATCAGATGTTGTAATTGGAAGCATTCTAAATGCAACGTCTTTGAAAACTTCGGTCATTATTCCACCCAATCCAGCCATAAGCATTGGACCAAATTGTGGATCATTTTGTATACCAACAATTAGTTCGACTCCTCCTTTTGGAGCCATCTTTTCCAAAAGAATTCCTTTTACATCAACTCCTTTTTTCTTTGATAAACGACCATTCATATCATTGAATATTTTTTTGACATCTGCTACATTGTCTACTCCAACTTTTACACCACCAACATCAGTTTTGTGGAGAATTTGTGGAGATACAACTTTCATTACTAATGGAAATCCAAGTTTTTTTGCTGCCTTTACTGCTTCTTCAGTAGATTTTACTAGTGCAAATCCTGGTACTTTTATACCATATTTTTTAAGAATGGATTTTGCTGCTTCTTCAGTTATTACTTTATGATCAGTTTGAATTGTTTCTTCAAAAATTTGTTTAACAGAACTCATGTTTCGATCGTTCAAAATGAATGTCATTATATTAATCTTTGAAAAAATGTTTTAGATTAAGGCCAAATGCCTTTAAGCTCAAATGCTTCTAAAACTCTTTCAACTGCAAGTGTCATAGCAGCTTTTCTATTATCAATTTTATGTTTTTGAGCAAGTCTATGCATATCATTTAGGCCTTTTACAATGTTAGTCTCCATTTTGCCAGCAACTTCATCAAAAGTCCAATAATAGCCCTGATTGTTTTGAACCCATTCCAAATAAGAAATACACACTCCACCAGAATTTGCAAGAATATCGGGAATCATAAAGATTTTTTTCTTGAAAATGATTGGATCAGCGTCAGGTAATGTAGGACCATTTGCAGCTTCACCAATAATCTTACACTGTAGTTTCTTTGCAATAGATGATGTAATCTGATTTTCTAGAGCTCCTGGAACTAGTATGTCACATTTTGTAGTAAGTAACTGCTCAGTGGTAATTTTCTTACTTCCTGGGAATCCTACAACTGAACCTTTCTTTTGTTTGTATTCTAATAATTTACTAACCTTGAATCCTTTTGGAACTAAAATGGAACCTTTTGAATCACTTGCAGCAATACACTTGACACCCATTTTCTCAAGATACACACCAGAAAATGTTGAGGCGTTTCCAAATCCTTGTAAAACAACTGTTGCACCTTTTAATTTGAGTTTTAGAATTTTTGCTGCCTCTCTAATACAATATGCATTTCCTAAGCCAGTAGCAACATTTCGTGCTAATGAACCACCCATAGGAATTGGTTTTCCTGTAATAACACCTGGAGAATATTTATTTCCATTCATTTTACTCCATGTATCCATGATCTGTGTCATCTCTCTTCCTGTAGTGTAAACATCTGGTGCTGGAATGTCTTTTTCTGGACCTATTATTTCACCAATCTTATATGCAAATCCACGAGTTAATCTTTCAAGTTCGCCATCACTTAGTTTTTCTTTTTTTGGATTAACAAATATTGCTCCTTTACCACCACCAAATGGGATATCAACAATGGCGCATTTCCATGTCATCCATGATGACAGCGCCATAACTTCACGTTCCATGTATTTTACACCGCCTTCAGGATCAAAGTATCGTATTCCACCTTTGTATGGACCACGATCATTGTTATGTTGTGATCTAAATCCTGTAAAGATACGGATTTTTCCATTATCCAACTTAACTGGAATTTTCACTCTTAGTACTTTGTTTGGCATTGCCAAATATTCTCGTAATGCTTTGTCCTTAATTTTCAAAATATCACAAGCATCATTAACTTGTTTAGTTGCATTTGCAAATGGGTCTGCTTGTGCCAAGATGTATGATGTGATTACAATTTATACTTAAAAGTTACTTTCATTAAATATAAAATTTTTTAAATTGTATTTATAAAAGTAATTTAATGAAAATCTTAGTAACAGGTGCAGCAGGATTTATTGGCTCCAGGTTAGCAGAAAGATTGATTTCAGAAGGCAATGAAGTTTATGGAATAATTCATGAAACATCAAATCATATAGAGAAATTGAATGTAATTACTGCAGATTTAACAAATGACATATTTGATATTCCTAACATAGATTTTGATGTTGTATTTCACTTAGCAGCTGCCACACCGCTGATTAAAGATAAGAAAAAGCAGAAAAAAATCAATTTTGAAGGAACCATGAATCTTTTTGAGAAGATCAAAAATAAAACAAATTTTATTATCTATGCATCAGGATTAGGAGTTTTTGGAAATCCAGGAAATTCAATTGTTAATGAAGAAAGTAAAATTCAGCCAGACACAGATTTTGTAAAAATTAGATTTGATGCACAAAAATTTTTAGAAAACTCGTGCAAACAAAATAAAATTAATTTCTCAGTTTGTTATTTTGGAGATGTTTACGGAGATGGAAGTTGGTTTACAGATATGATTGTTAAGAGATTAAAAAATGGAACATTTAAAATTCCAGGTAAGGGAGATTATTCAAAATGCTTTGTTCATGTAGACGATGCAGTAGGAGTTTTAACTACAATTGGAAAAAATAATCTCTATAATGAATCATATGTAATAGCAGATTCTACATCCACAACTTTTAAGGAATTTGTGGATTATACTGCAGACAAAATTGGAGCAAAACATCCTGGTGGAGTTCCAATGTTTCTTGCAAAAGGAGTGTTAGGAGGAGATTTGATTAAACTATTAACAACATCAATGAAAATTTCAAATGAAAAAATTTCAAAAATTTACGAATTTAAATATACATCATATAAAGAAGGGATCAATTCTATTCTAGATAATTAGATTTATTATAATTCGATCATTTCTATTAAGCCTAAAAAATAACTAACCCTTAAATTAACATTGAAAATACTTGTTTTATCATGATGGCAAACCGTGGATATGATATGACTCCAACAATGTATTCGCCTGACGGCAGAATTTATCAGGTTGAATACGCACTTGAAACAGTAAAACGTGGAACTTTAGCAATTGGAATTAAAACTAAAGATGGAGTAATAATAGCAGTAGAAGAGAAAAGTAGACCACTTCAAGTATCAGATATCACTCAAAAAATTTTTCAAGTTGATGACCATATAGGAGTTGCAGCTGCAGGTTACATACCAGATGCACGTGTAGAAGTAGATAATGCAAGATACTTTTCTCAGAGCAATAAATTAACATACGACGAACCAGTAGAAATTGAAACTGTCGCAAAACATCTAGCAGATCAAAATCATCAATTTACACAATATTCAGGCGTTAGACCATTTGGAGTTGCATTGATAATTGCAGGAGTTGATAGAAAAGGTTCTCAAATAGTTACAATAGATCCAAGTGGAACATATATCTCATATTCTGCAGTAGCAATAGGCTTAGGTTCAGATGAAGTAAACGATTTCTTGGAGAAAAATTATAAAAATGATATTTCTATTGAAGAAGCAGGCTCTCTTGCAATTGCAGCAATAAATCTAAAAAGTGAAGAAACGACTGGAATTGAACATATTAAAATGTCAAAAGTTGGTATAGAAACTAAAATTTTTGAAACAATCACAAAGGATGAATTGAAGAAATTTGATGAGCAAGCAAAGGGTAAATTTGCTAAATAATCAAAAAAACCACTATTTACACAAATTAAGTGCAAACATTTGTTAAAACACAGATGAAGGTAATGTTATGGGTCTAGGAAGTTATTGGGGAGAAGTTATAGATGTTCTAAGAGACATAATTCCAGTATATGATAAGGTAAACTCATTCATTTCATTAGGCAAGGATGTTGAACATAGAACCAAAGCAATTAGAGGTAGAATTAACAAAGGAGATAAAGTTCTTGATGCTGGTTCTGGATTTGGAAATATGTCAAAAACTGCAGCAAACATAGTAGATAATGATCTGAATATTATTTTGTATGATCCATTAGTGCCAATGCTAAAAAATACTGACAGACTATTTGATCAAAAATTAGATAGTGCTTGTGGTGTTTTTGAACATGCTCCATTTCAAGATAATGAATTCGATATGGTATTATCAGGATATTCATTACGTGATGCTATTAGTTTAAAGACTGCAATTTCTGAAATGCATAGAGTTCTAAAAAAAAATGGACGATGGGTAATTGTTGATCTAGGAAAACCAGATGAACCAATAATTAGATTTGGTGTTACATGCTATCTTAGATTATTACTTCCAATTATTGCGTTTATTGCAGGTGGGAAACTAGGATTAAAGTTTGCAACGCTTTATGGAACATACAAACTATGGCCACAAAATAAAAAATTAGAATCATTACTACTTGAGAAATTTACGCGTGTAGAATTTGATAAGGATCTTATGGGCGGAGCAATTATGGTTGCTGCGTATAAATGAATAGAAGACTTGTTGTAGTTTACATTACAGGACTATTAATTGGAGTATCTTACGGATTACATGGTCCACTACTACCAATTTTTGCAAAAGATGTGATAGGTGCATCATATACAGAATTAGGAATAATTGGCTTTGCAAATTTTATTCCATACATGTTTTTTCCACTGTTTGTAGGAATTTTCTTAAACAAATTCAATAATGGTCATCTGCTGTCAATTGGTGTTGTAATTAATTCTGCATCAGTGTATTTACTATCTATTGCACAAAGTGTTCCTGAAATAATGGGTTTTAGAGTTATGACTGGTGTTGCACATGCGTTTTTTTGGCCTCCATGTGAAGCAATTATTTCCAATGTAAGTAAAGGAAAAACTAGAGTACGAAATATTGCAACATTTACTGGATTCTTTACAACTGGGTTTATGATTGGACCACTAATTGGCTCCATTCTATTAGATAGCTTTGATATGACATATAGAGTAATTTTTGAAATAGCTGCATATGTACTGGTTGTATCTTTAGTATCGTCACTTATTTTGTCAAAGAATAAGCCTACTGTAAAACATGAAACCTTTTCGTTATCATCACTAAAAGAAATTGCAAGATTTCCACAAGTAATTCTAATGTTGATCTACTGCACTGCATCATTTGGAGTAATTCTAAGCATCTATCCTGCATTTCTGAGTGATAGAAATATGACTATAGTAGATATTGAGATGCTTTTCTTTATATTTGGAGTTTCAAGAATTCTGACACTGGCAGTTGCAGGGAAGCTTGCAAAACATACCAGTACTACACTCATCATAGCTACTTTTGCAATTGCTATAGGGCTGGGACTATCATTTTTTGTAGATAGCATAATTGAATTTGCTATTTCACTTGTTCTGCTTGGATTTGGATTTAGTATTTTCTTCCCACTAACGTTAGAAATAATTCTAAGCAAAACTAGACCTGAAATTTCTGGTACAATGATTGCTGCATATGAAACTACATTTGGTATCGGGTGGGCAATAGGACCTATAACTGCAGGATTGATTTCTCAGTTCCTTGGAAACGAAACGCCTTATCTGGTTTTCTTTGTTCTAGGAATTGGGATTGCAGTTCTTTCAATTTCCCAAAGAAGACTACTTGAACCTAAACGGAATACAAATCTTTAATTTAAAACCAATTGAACAAAATCCATGATTGAATACAGTCTGAATATTATTGGAAGCGAATGGATGATTATAATTTTTGTTGCACTAATTCTTTTGTTTGGTACAAACAAATTACCAGAAGCTGGAAAAAAGATTGGAAAAATAATTGGTGAATATAATAAAGCAAAAAATAGTGTTCAAGAACAAATCAAGGATTACACTGAACCGGATTCAAACAATGCAGATCTTTCTGTTAGTGGACCTGTTCAAACAGAACGACAGAAGCTGGAATATATGGCAAAATCACTTGGAATCAATATAGAAAATAAAACTGATTTAGAATTAAAACAAATTATAGAAGCAAAGTTTGGAACAACAAAAAATGATCCAAAAGATGATTTGAAAGGACAGAGATTTAAGAACTAACTTGTTTTCAATCTATACATATTACTTTTAATTCGTTTTTTTGCAAATTTATAATAATCAGTGACAATCTCAAAACCACAAAATCTACGCTCATTAATTTTACTAACCACAGCAACTTGACCAGAACCTAAAAAAGGATCAAACACAACATCATTTTTTTTGCTGGAATAACTTAAAATTTTTTCAATAATTTCTAACGGAAGCTTGGTTGGTGTTTTTTCTTCACCTGTCCAATATTCACGTTTAATTTCCCAAACATCCTCTTTATCCTTGTAATGAAGGCTATTACCATTTTCTAATTTTGCATTTTTTGAAAAACGTGAAAAAGGATAAAATTTTCTTTTTTTATTATTTTTACAAACATAAAGACAGTGATAATGAGATGTAACATATTTGTTTTTTGTAACTACCCCAAATTGATATTTCCAAATTATATGATTCACAACGTGAAATCCAATATTATCAATAGCAGTAAGTATGTCTTTTAGATTATTCCAGCCTGAAAAAATATACATACTTCCAGAATCCTTTAAAATTCTAAAAACTCCACTCATCCATTCATAAGTAAAATCATAGTAATCTTCAGGTAAAATCTCATGATATCCTTCAATTACTCGTGATTGTGTTCTGTTGTAATTAGCTTTTTTGGCTTTGAAATTAATAGCAAATGGTGGATCAGTTATAACAAGATCAATTTTATTTTTTGGAATTAGTTTCATGCCTTCAACACAATTTAAATTATAAATATTATTAAACGAAATTTTTTTCAACTTTAATTTTTACTATGTAGTTACTTATAATTTCAAAGATAAAAAAAATGGCTGTTGTTATAGATTATCTATAAGCAATTTTTGCCTTCTTTTTATTAACTTGGGCTAATTCTTCTTTTAAATGACGCCTAAGTAATGTTTCATGATCTTTTTTGTGCTTCCAGTATGCATTAAGACATGATTGTCTAGTTTTTGCTCTTTTCAGTGCAGCCTCAAATTTTTTATGACTTTTTGCTACTTCTGATGTATAATTTGCCATAATGTACCACTTATTATATTATAGATAACCCTTTCTGAAGATTTCAATTTGTGAAAATTAATAAGATTATTAGATGATAAAGTCTGAAAATATATATGAAAAAAACTGCTCTCGTGACAGGAAGTTCAAGTGGAATAGGATTTGAAACTTCATTAGCACTTGCTAGAGAAGGATTTCATACATTTGCAACTATGAGAGATTTAAAAAAAAGTAATAGAATATGCGAAATTGCAAAAAATGAAAATCTTACACTGGAAGTTTTACGAATTGATGTTGACGATGAAGAATCAGTTAATATTGCTTTAAAAAATATTCTAGAAAAAACTAATAGAATAGATATTTTGGTAAATAATGCAGGTTGGGGTATGTGGGGTACACTAGAAGATGTTTCAGTTGATGAATTCAAAGAACAATTTGAAACTAATTTTTTCTCAATAGTAAGAATGATTCAAAAAATTGCGCCTATTATGAGAAAACAAAAATCAGGAAATATAGTAAATGTAAGCTCTATTGCTGGTAAAATTGGATTTCCAGTTTCTCCTGCATACATAAGTTCAAAATTTGCATTAGAAGGATTAAGTGAATCTTTAAGATATGAGCTTGGAATGTTTGGAATAAATGTTATAATAATTGAACCTGGAGTAATTAAAACCAATTTTTTTGATTCTATGAAAATGCCAAAAAAAGTAAATGCTGATTCAGTTTATGCTGATATAACATCAAAAGTAATTTCAGGAGTGAAAATGATGGCTGAAATGGGAACTAGTCCAAAAGAAGTGGCTAATGTCATTATAAAAGCAATAAATAATGAAAATCCATTACCAAGATATATTGTAGGTAATGATGCAATGATGTTTTTAGAAGCTAAAAAAATGAAAACTGATATAGAATTTGAAAACTATATCAAAAAAGAATTATACGGTGAATAGTTATTTCTTCAAGATTAGAATATATACATCTCAAGTAGATTTTTGTCAAAGTCGACAATTAAGTGAATAATATGAAATGGAATAAACTTCAACATAATGGAATACTCTTCCCACCAGATTTTGAATCAAAGGGAATAAAAATCAAAATCAAAGGTAATGATATATCATTAAATTTACAGCAAGAAGAAATGATCTATCAATGGTCAAAAAAGAAAGATACACCATATGTACAAGATAAAATCTTTCAAAAAAATTTTGTTGCTGATTTTGCCAATACATTCAATGGTAAATTTAAAAATCTACAACTAGAAGAAATTAATTTTTCTCATCCATTCAAAATAGTAGGCAAAGAAAAGTACGATAAAGAAATAATGACGAAAGACGAAAAAAAGTCCCTCGCCAAAAAAAGAAAAGAAATTCGCGAAGAAATGAAAAAAAAATATGGTAAGGCAATAATGGATGGAAAAGAAGTTGAAGTTGGAAATTATATGGCTGAGCCTCCTGGAATATTCATTGGACGAGGTGAGCATCCAATTAGAGGAAAATGGAAACCAAAAGTTTCAGCAAAAGATGTAACACTAAATCTAGGTAAAGATGCAAAAATACCTTCTGGAAATTGGGGTAAAATTGTTCATGATAAAAATTCAATGTGGATGGCAAGCTGGACTGACGTTTTAACACAAAAGAGAAAATATGTTTGGTTAGCAGATACTGCAGGAATTAAACAGGAACGTGATCAGGCAAAATATGATAAGGCAAAAAAACTAGCAAGTCAAATTGATAAAATTAAAGATAAAATTGTAAAAGATATGCAAAGTAATGATCCAAAAATTAGATGTATTTCAACTGCATGTTATTTGATTTATAGAACTGCAATGAGAGTTGGAGATGAAAAAGATCCTGAAGAAGCAGATACTGTTGGTGCAACAACATTACGAAAGGAACATGTTAATCTTACTGGTAATTCAATTGAATTTGATTTTCTTGGTAAAGATAGTGTAAGATGGAAAGAAACAGTTCCAGCAACTGGACATGATAAACAATTTCATGATAATCTAAAAGAATTAGTTTTAAAGAAAAATAATTCTGAAGAAATATTTGATGGAATAACATCACGTCATGTGAATCAATATTATTCCAGTATTCCAAATAACAGTGGGCTTAGTGCAAAAGTGTTTAGAACATACTTGGCATCTAGTGTAGTAACAAAATATCTTCGTGATCATAGTGACATAAAAAAATCAACTACAGCTCAAAAAATATATCATGCAAAACTAGCTAATCTTGAAGCTGCTACTATGTGCAATCATAAAAGAACAATACCAAAAACTTTTGAAAAGGCATTACAGAAAAAAATTAACACATTAAAATCTGTAGAAAAAACTATTCCATGGAAAAAGGCAGAAGATTCATTGAAAAAAATACAATCTATAGATGCAAAGACTGACTCACAAAAAGAAAGACAGAAAATTCGAATTAAAAAAACTAAAGAACAAATCAAAAAATCAAAGGTAAAACATGAAGAACGAATAGAAAAATTAAAACTACAAATAGATCTAACTAAAAAAACAAAAGATCACAATTTGGGAACATCACTTCGTAATTATATTGACCCAAGAATTTTCAAATCATGGACTGATGAAGTAAATGCAGATTGGGAAAAATTGTATACTTCTGCACTACAAAAGAAATTCCTATGGGTAAAATCAATTAATACGGATTGGAAACAAGTCTCATTACACTACTGATTTTTAACATTTAATTGCAATAATTTCTGATTCTAATTATGCCGGGGTAGCTCAGCCTGGTTAGAGTGCCAGTTCCATTGGTTAACTCTAACGGTTCTTCCAAAGAAGGCAATACTCATAATCTGGAGGTCGTGGGTTCGAAACCCACCCCCGGCATTTACACTAATAGAAAGAATTATGATCTTTTTGCAATAATAAGATCAACTTTATAATTTAAAATAGTTCTTGAATTAATTTTTAAATTCCAATTTATTGAAGATGGAATATTGGTACCATGAACAATCAACATACCAAGATTACGAATTTTTTTTCTAATATCATTTTCATATAATGGATTAATGACAGAATTTTTTCCACGATCATAATCATATGGATCAGAAATCACAATATGTCCATGCTTGACTTGTTTAGATATTATAGTTAGTAATTCAGTAGGTTCTACAAGCTCTAACATATTCAATACAAGAACTACATCAAATTGTTTTTTCCCAAATGGATGTAAAAGTGAACTAGCAACAAAAAAATCTGTATTTTTTTGAGAATTTTTCTTTGCAATACTAACTGCATAAAATGATAAATCAATTCCAAAAACATTTTTGTACTTACAGCTAAGTGATTTTGACATAATGCCAATAGATGAACCATGTTCTAAAACAAAATTTGAATTTGGTAGGTTAGAAATTTTTTGTTTTATTTGTGAATAGAATTTAGAATTCTTATTTGCAAGATAAATTTCTTCCCAACGTTTCTCAACAATTGATAAATCATTAGAATTTTTTTTAATTTTTGATAATGCGTGCTTAACAAAATTTTTCATTTTTTTTGATTTTGATAATAAAATTAAATTTCCACCTAATGATGGTCTATTCTGAATGTAATACAAAAAAGAATTCATAATTATAGGAATTTCATTGATAATTGGGAATTTTTCTTTACAGTCTTTACATACAAGAAAGCCCTCAAAAATTTCATTCGTTTCTATTAAAATATCTACATCTACTTTTCCTGAACACTTGACACATCTTAAAAATTCTATACTATTTTTATGCAAATCACATAAGTGTTGTATATTACAGAATATCTATTTTTCACCTAGATAGCATTAAATTAGTTTTATTTAGTTTTGAAATATGACAGAAAATGAAGAATTTGCTGAAGCACTTTTAGACCAAATTTCAGTTGAAACTGATGAAGAGAAAGAAATTGCTGAATTAACTTCAAGAATAAATGATGATTCGACAATTCCAAAGAGTTTTGAAAACATGGAGAAATTTGCAGAAAATGAAACTTCAAAATTAATACAGAAAGTATCTGATTTCACTAACTTAGATGTACCTTCAGATATTAAAATTGAATTTCCAAATCTAAAACAATTCAAAATGTTAAAGGCCAAAAAGGTTCATACAACAAATGAATCTAGAAAATATGTTAATAATTTATTCTCAGCTATTGCAGAATTAGATACTAAGAAAATTGCTGAATCAATTGATGATGATTTTGCAAAATTTCTTGTTTATTCTACATATGCTAAATCATATATTTCAAAAATCTCTACTACATATGGAGATATTCTAGATTCAGTAATTTATCTAAATAAATTCATACTATCAAGCTATCCACAAATTATTCTCTACAAACAAGGACCTCCGTTTGAATCAAAAATAGAACAAGTTAATTCAGGCTATAGAGGTGCTTTGAAAATGACTCTACTTGAAGAATTAATCCATTCAACACAAAATAATTTGTATGAAGAAAATAAAACAGCAGTTATAAACGTCAATTCAATTAATGAGGAACTTGCAAAAATGATTATTGAATTAGATGAATCCACAACAACAAAACTTTACGATTATTTACAATTACAAACAGTTCCAAAAGATTTTCCAATTGCAAAAAAAGCAAATTTATTTTTTATGTTAAATCCAGATAATTTCATTGTAAACGTTTTAGGACCAGATGTAATGACATTTACAAAAGTTGAAATTGATCCTAAAATTTCTGAATTTATTCCAGGTCTATTAGATATTTATCAGAGATGGCTACTTCCAATTCAAAAACATCACGCAGCATTTACCACAATGGAAGGTATTGCTGAATTCTCTGTTCAAAATATTTTACATGATGATAATGATTTTCAAAATTATTTGACTACGTTTATGGGCACGGATTTTTCATCATATCAAATTCGTAAAAGTATGGGGAAAGATTTCACTACGAAGATTTATGAGAAATTTGGTTCAGATTCATTCAAATTTTTGATTGAAAAACCACCGTCAACAAAGGAATTGAAAGACCCTGAACTGTATTTAAAAAGAGACTTATCCACAGGATCTAATTATTACAAATGAGTGAAGAATTTGATCCTTTTGTTGCTGAATGGAAGTCATATGTTGCCAATGTTAATCATAATTTAATTGAAAAATGTCTTAAACTTTCACAAATTTTAGAATATCCAGATCTTGATATTTCAGCTAGTATTGAAAAAATAAATGAGATTGGATTATCCTTGAAAAATTTAATTATAGAAAAAAAAAATCCAATATATCAAATTTCAATTCTAAATGAATATTTGTTTGATGCGTGTAAATTCCAAGGAGATATGGATGATTATTATAATCCAAAAAATAATTTTTTAAACTATGTTATTGAAAAAAAAATAGGTATACCAATTACAATTTCAATAATTTATTCAGAGATTGCTAAATACATAGATCTTGATATTAAGATTGTTGGATTTCCTAGTCATGTAATTGTCAAACATGGTGAAAATTTAATATTGGATCCTTTTCATTCTGGTAAAATTTTATCTTTAGATAACCTTCAAGAAATTTTGTATAATAGTTATGGTGATGCTGCAAAATTTTTACCAGAATATCTTAATGAAATAACAACCGAGCAAATCCTAATTCGTATGTTACGAAATTTAAAAAATTCATATACAGAATCATATTCATATGAAATGGCAATTCGATGTAATAAAATGATTTTATCTATAATTCCAGAATCCCCAGAAGAAATTAGAGATATGGGAATTATTGAAGAACGAATGTTACATTATGAAAAAGCTATTACACTACTGAATCATTATTTAGAATTAGAACCAAATGCAGATGATGTTGATTTTGTTTTAGAGTTAATCAAAGCGACAAGAGAAAAAATCATTCATTGATAATTGAAGTAACATCTTGACCTCTCTTAATCATTTTAATTTCATGACGTGCCAATTCATTTCTAAAAGCATTCTTAATCACATCAATTTCATTTCTTAACGTTGCTATTTCATCTTCAAGTTTTGAAACACGGTCATAAATTGTCTCTTCTTTGGTATTTTCTTTAGAACTCATAGATCACTGAAAATAAAAAATTGCTTAAAAAGGTATGCCTTTCTCATAAGGCTAATCTATAATTCAAATTCTTGATTGCAGGATGGACATTTACCACGTTCTTTACCAACACTACCGATTATGAAAATTCTGCCAATAGTTTTACACAAAGGACACATACCAGTTGTAACATTTTTTGGACCAGTTTTAATAATTTTCTGTGATTTTCTTCTTCCCATACAAATTATTATCAAATCTACCTTTTAAGTCAATCTTAGATGGCGCGGGGTGAGGGATTTGAACCCCCGTGTTCTTGCGAACATGGAATTAGCAATCCCACGCCCTACCAGGCTAGGCGAACCCCGCACAAACGAGCTAAAACAAATCTGTAAATAAACTCACTCTTCTTCAAAATTTGTATAATTATTCACTACAGTTTGCAGAGGTTTTCTCTCTCCTCCTACAATTTTAAGATCTATGGAAATATTTCTATTTTCAATTTTTATAATATTGTAACTATTTTCAAAAAATCCTCTAACACGTTCTGAGGAAACACTACCAGCATTTGCAATAAGTAATTTATTAAAATCCCATAGCCATGGTCTATGTTTATGCCCACATAACACAAGATCCACATCAGAATCTAATGTGGCTCTTAGAACATCACCTGCATCAATTATTGTTAATCTATCAGAACCTGTATCAGGAATTCCAATTAGATGATGATGCATTGCAAGAATTTTAATTCTTTCTTTATATTTTTTCATTGTACGTTCAAGCCATAAAGTTTGTCTGTGGCCAACTTCACCTTCATCTCTATCTGGTCTTGCAGTTCCTATTGTAATCAGAACTACATCATCACTTAATTCATTAATTGTTTGAAATGGAAAATATTTTTTAAAATGTAAATATCCAGTATTTCTATAGTCATGATTTCCACTTATTGCAATGATTCTATCAACATTAATTTTTGAAATTAATGTTTTACATTTTTCATACTGTTCTTTTAGACCTTCATTTGTCAAATCACCAGTAATGATAACTACGTCAGGTTTCAATGAATTTAATTCTTCAATAACTTGATCAAAAACAGCCTCACGAAATTGTGCTCCTACGTGTATATCAGAAAGTTGAACAATCTCCATAGTAATTTTTGTTTAATCTTTAACAATTTAAGATTATAGAATATAGTTACAATGGATAATTTTTGCTTTATCAAGGAATAAATAATTGAGAGATATTTTTTGTGATTATGGGAAAAAAAGCAGTTGTGATTAAAGGTGATGGAATTGGCCCTGAAATAGTTGAATCCATGGTAAATATTCTCAAAGAATGCAATCTTCAAGCAGAATTACTATACTGTGATGCAGGTTCAGAACAATGGGAAAAAAAAGGTGGAAAAGATATCTCGTATATACCAGAAACAACAATGAAGGCACTTGAAGAATGTGATACATGCTTTAAGGGTCCTACAACAACTAACCCTAAACCAGATGCACCAAGAAGTGTTGCTGTAACACTTAGACAAAAATTTGAACTATTTTCAAATATAAGACCTGTAAAAACTTTCAAACGATTAACTCCAAATAGAGATGTTGATTTTGTATGCTTTAGAGAAGCAACAGAAGGATTGTACACTGGAATCGAAACTCAATTAACTGCAGATGCAGCAATTGCAATTAGAAAAATTACAAGAAGTGGATGTGCAAGATTTATGGAGTCTGCTATGGATTGGGCAAAGAAATATGAATTAAATAAAATTGTTGCAATTACAAAACGTAATATTCTTAAAAAAACAGATGGACTTTTCTTTGAAGAAGTTCAAAATTCATTAAAAGATTATCCACATATGGAACTACAAGAAATCTACATAGATAATATGGCTCAACAGTTAATCATCAATCCAGAACAGTTTAACAATTCTGTTTTGGTTAGTACAAATCTATTCATGGATATTATTTCTGAACTTGCTTCTGGAATTGTTGGTTCTATTGGATTAATTTATTCGTCAAATATGGGGAAAAATTATGCAATGTTTGAAGCAGCCCATGGAAGTGCACCATCATTTAAAGGTCAAAATAAAGTGAATCCAACTGCCACAGTACTTGCAGGAGCATGGATGGCTGATTATCTTGGTGAGAAAGATATTAGAAATGCGATTTTTTCTGCTACAAATCAGATAATTAATGAAGGAAAATATGTTACATTTGATATAGGTGGAAATGCAACAACAACTCAGATGTCAGAACAAATAACTAATCTTGCAAAATCTAATCTAAGAAAATAGATTCTCTACTTGAATTATAATTAATTCTTCAAAAAATAATTTTTTCTTTGAAATAATTTTTGCTGTAAAATTTTTTAGTTTTATAAAATCAATTAATCCCATGTAATCTGATAATGATGACGTAACAAAAAGAAATTTTCCATTATTTGAAATATGATTTAATGCAGATGTTATAATTTCAATAGGTAATTCTAATCCATCTTTACCTCCATCTGTTGCAACATCAATAATTTCTTCTGTAGCAAGATATGGTAAATTACATATTATAAGATCAAAATTTATGTGTAAAGCATCAGCAGAATTACAACAAATCACATTTTCAACTTTATAGTTTTGTGCTTTTAGTGTATTATAACTAATATCAGTTCCTACAACTAGTTTAAACGATTTTTTTAGGACATTAGTAAGATAACCAGAACCACATCCAATATCTAATGCTAATTCTCCACTTTCATTTTCTATATTATCTGCAAGAAAAAAAGTATCTTCTGCAGGTAAATACTGCTCAGATTTTCCTAATACTTTTTGCAAATTTGATAATTTCATCATTATTCATCTCATCTAATCTAATATCAGATTTTATTTCTAACCCTAAATATTTTCCAATAGTTTGAACCTTTTTTCTTCTAAATGAAAAAATTAAATTAACAGATTGAATCAATTGTTTTGAAATTGATGATTTTCTTTTAAATTCCATAACAACAGAATTGATTTTAGGTTGTGGTGAAAAATTTTCTTTTCCTATTTTTCTCAAAATTTTCATATCAAAACATGATTGAGATAAAACAGATATTGCTCTCCTATCTTGATTTTTAGAAAGTAATTTTTTAGCAAAATCATATTGAACCATTATTATTGCTAATGAAAATTTCTGCATTAACATCCAATTAATAGCAATCTTACTTTGAGAATATGGTAAATTAGATATAAAAATATCAAATTTCTTATTTTGTTTAAAACCATCACCATGAATTATTGACAGATTTTTGATGTTTGAAAATTTCTGAATCGCTTGTTCATAAAGGATTTTGTCTTTTTCAGTTGATATTACATAATTTGCATTTTCACAAAGAAATGGTATCAATATGCCTTGGCCAATTCCAATTTCATAAACTACATCACTTTTTTTAAGATTAGATGAATTAACAATGAATTTAGCTATTTGGGTCGATTTTAGAAAGTGTTGCCCAAGATTTTTTCTTTTAATCATCTTTTAACAAATAATTTAAACTGAGTTGCTCCAGTAATTTCTTCTAAAATTCTTTTTGAAATATGATTTATTGGTTCTTTAAGACCAGCACGTTCTTCCATATCGTTATAATCTATGAATTTTTTTTTATTAATTTGTTCTATGATTACTTTCAAATAGGTTTTACCAATACCAGGAATTAATTCTAATGAATGCTTCCTAGGTGTTAGTGGCTGTGCATTATTAACATAATCAACAAAACGCTGTTCATTATTTTTTACAATAGTCTCAATAACACTACGTAATTCACTTTGAGCTGAACTTGAAATAACATCATAATCTAATTTACCTAAAACAGATTGAACTTTAGTCCTTCCTTCTTTACCAATGTAAATTTTTTCACCTACATCATATGTAGAATTTTCGGAACCCAAAATTTCTAATAATGATAAACGTTCTTCCCCTAATGCAGTAATAATAATTCCTTCTCGTCCTCTTACTGTAGAAGCTCTACCTTTTGATTTGTAATCTAAAACATATGCATACTCTTCAAACTTTCGTGATTGGGTATATCCCATTTCCAAAAAAATCACCTAAACAACTAAGTGTTATCCTTGATAATTTTAAGGATTTTTTCTAGTGTTTCAGATAGAATTAATTTTTTCCAGCCAAAAGTAAAAGAACGAAGTTCTGACATTGATTTTGGACATATGTTAATAATTTCTACTGCCTCATCTTCAGTTAATTTGCATTCTTTTATCATACTTTGTTTCATTTTCTTTGCAGTTTCAAGATCCATCTTTGCAAATTTTGTTACATAATCATATGTCCATCTTTGAATCTGATCCATTGTTTCAGGATCTTGCTCCTGTAAAATTGCCTTGACTTCAGAAATTGACACTGATTGTTTCTTTTTTATTTCTTCCATTTTTTATACACCGAATGGTTTGATATGATCTAGTCTAGTGATTAATGTTTTTGTTTTATTACCTAATTTTATATCTAAAATTACAGTTCTTCGACCAACTTCAGTCACTATTCCTACTTTACCATGATAACGTCTATGTGGTAATGCTTTGTGTTGTGTTGGATCTATAATTACTAGCGCTCTATCACCAACACTATATTCTCTCAACAAAAAACTTACACCTCTTGGTGCATCCTTTGTCATTACTGATCTAGACTTGTGTTTAAATCCATGTGACCTTCCAGATGTCTTTTTTGTTGCCATAACAAATTAAGGCGAATTTGCCCATATTTTAAGACTTACTCAGAATCTGTTTGTTCTAAATCAAAAGTATCTGAATCTACGGATTTGATTTCTGGAATATCATTAGAAATATCTGAATCTACGGATTTGATTTCTGGAATATCATTAGAAATATCTGAATCTACGGATTTGATTTCT
>Ga0114996_10000780_pt1 | contig 44374 bp, 56 predicted proteins | sample ArcticOcean_MG_C_4_FD_87039 | JGI IMG/M metagenome (GOLD analysis project Ga0114996, IMG submission 87039) | Marine microbial communities from western Arctic Ocean - ArcticOcean_MG_CB4_134 | ecosystem: Environmental > Aquatic > Marine > Oceanic | place: Arctic Ocean: Canada Basin | collected... | reverse complement strand
TACTTATTAAACGGAAAAGCCCCATCCCAACAGGGACGGGGCTTTTCCGTGGTGCCACCCTTATTCATCCACAACTTGTGGACCTTTCATCGCATTTAGTATTGCCGACACATGCGACTGAGCAGTTATCGGTGCTCCTCCGGCAACGCCTACTTTCTTCCGATTTCGGGTTGCTGCTCCCGGACCCATTCAGCCTTCGCATTTTGTACCGGCTCTCACCTTATCCGGCTCTCTGACCATTGCTAAAGACTTACTATCTCCGTTCTCAGCATGTTATTTGCATCTGCAATGAGTATAAGTAGGCCGTAAATTACTGTCAAGAAAATCCATTCCATATAACCAAAATAGTGCATTCTCTTTAAATCATGCTACCGCTACGAAAATTTGGTTTGAACCCAATTAGCTCTCCGTGTATGAGCAACCTATGATCGTACGTAAAGCGCGGCACACATGTGACCAATGTTATAGTGGAATCAAGCGTAGAATAGAGGTACAGGTCTTCCTCTGAGAGTACCTCGGAAGACCTAATCTCGTACAAATATGTGCCTCGAGAACCATCAAGCAATGCGTACACCTGTTCACCATTTCTCAATTTCTTTGGAATCAGAGGGAGGTCTCTAAATACAGATCCTTCTCCACGAAGTGGGCTTTGCAAGTGTCCGAAAAGCCAAACCCTTCCAGATTCGCCTGGATTGGCAGTTTCAGGTATGTGCCCAACTACTCGCTTAGGTGTTTCATATTCCAGAGAATCTCCCAAATCTACTATCCCTAGCTCAGTCACAGTGGCCTCTAACTCCAGTATTGGAATTCTAAGACCTTTTGCTACTGGCATTTGCCCAGTCGACCCAATCTCAAACGCCCCAATGGGCAAGAATCCTTCCAAGATATTCGATGATTTATTATCGAAAGGTTCATTTGTTCTTGGTTCTTTCCAGAGTGAAAATGGGAGATTTTCCCCAGGATACAACTGTATATATCTAGGGTCTGGGGCAGAGACAAATACTTCCTTGGCTTCTGACCCGACTTCGCCAATATTCAGACCCTTAACTTGCTGGAGCGTGACTCCAGATTGCTGATCAAATGAAGCTATAGGAGTTATTGCCTCGGTAAATTCAAGCGCTTTTAGAGATTGCCCACCCACCCAACTCACCGCAAACATGATTAGACCAGCAGAAAGGACTATAAACCCAACTAATATCACGGTTATGCCAAAAAAACGGCCCAGCTGGTAATTCATAGGTCATCAGAATAGCGAAACACCACAATCGAAAAACGGGAGCTCAATCAATTCACCCCAGATAATAAACGTTTACAACCTACAAAGCCAATACGATTTTACATATCGTATAAATTGGCAAACCCATGCTAAAAAACCTGTTGAACCTTTCGTACCTAAAGCGTGTTATTGACGAACTCTGGAAGCTTGATGCGAACCACTGTGTATCGGCTCGTTCAAATAAACATCTCCATTCCTGATCTTGATGTTAAATCCACAATCTGGGTTTGTACAAACCCAAGCCTTATATTGAATAGGAGCCCCATGGCTTCCGAAATCCGACAGCGGAACCAGAGAGCCACTGGAACATTGTTGACAATTAATTAACTGAGCCTCCACTATATCCTCCCTTACTACATCCTAAAAAGTTTGGGAAGTATATCACAAACAACTGATTAGGGTAAATCTAGATTCATTTTTAAAGACCCCCCCCGAATATAAAACGCACCCTCTCGTGTCAAAGTGCTGCTATTAAGATTAAGACCATTGACAGCAACGCTTTGGTAACCTATCTGGACAACAAGCTTCTTTAAATTATCCAATACTGCTCCTTCATATGATGAGAAATTGCCACGCATCCTACCGAGGGTAATATGTGGGGGGGGGAGTCCCAGTCTCAATTTCTAATCCTAAATCAACGAGCCGTGTTTCCAATATACGCTTAGCACAAGAAAGCCGCCTTGATTCATCCAGTACCCTCAGCGCCAAAATCCCAGGGGTTCCTTGTTGTGGGAAGATTATCAATCCATCGATCACTACGATAAATCTGGGAATTCCTAACGAAGGGCGTTTAATATCATCGATACCTCAAAGGGTCTGACATTCGTCTACGGCGCCTATGAATGTCAATGTTAAGTGGCGATTCTCCCGTGGTACCCAGCGTATTTTTAGACTGAATAAATCACTGAGATCTCCTGCAACTTCACTAAGGTGTTTTTCGATGGAATCATCCAAGTCGGCTGCTACAAAAAGTCTGCCCATGAAAAACTTGTCTCAACATTCAAACAGTATCAAGTCCCAATAAATTATTAGCATTCTCGCCTAGGATTCGGCTTTTTTCTTTATCAGAAATATCTGCCGCCCTGATGTGGCGAATAAGGCGTTGTGGGTTCAACAAAGGATAGTCAGATCCAAAAAGTATCGATCCAGATCTTGCTATTTTTGACATAACTGAATATATCGACGCCCGATAAAGAAAAGGTGAAGCAGCGCTGTCAAAGTAAACGTTACTTAAAGCTGAATCTACTTCTGGCATCAATCGATATATTGGGAGTCCACCACCCCAGTGTGAGCAAACAATATTTACTTCTGGGTACCTATCGATAAGATTCATTAAGATTGATGGCGTTATAGTACCCTTACCTGGATATTGATGACCAACAGGCTCAGAAGCATGTGTCAACAGTATCACGCCATAAGATCTCAGTAAGCTCATAAATGGATCCATGACGGCGGAATCGGAAAAAGAAAATCCTTGAGTGTCCGGATGGAGTTCACCAACACCTCTGGCTCCTGAAGCAACATTATTCTCAATTTCTTTGAGGGCCATTTCGCCCCAGGCAGGATTAACAGAGCAAAATGGTATCAATCTACCCTCATAACGAGCTGCCGAATTCAAAATATAATCGTTGGATGCCTTGGCCGCTTCCAAATCGGTCCAGCCTAAGCCCATCACCACAGATTTTTCAATCTGTGCCTCATCCATAGCCGAAACAAGATCTTCAGCGGAAGCCATAGGCAGATCACTATTAGAATACAGAGCAGCTAACGTAGCATCGCGACTCAGGTAATCCGCACGTCTATCTTCAAATGAAGGAGGGAAAATGTGTGTATGGAAGTCTATTATCATGTTAACGATCGAAGCATACACTATACTGTAGAATTCCAGATACCGCGGGTGATTACAATACCTGCTAAGGCTGCTATAATTCCGAGCGAAGTCACGAGGAGTTAAATCAATATGACCATCGTCCGTAGGCAAGCCCTGCTGACAAATAACTTGAGTAACGGCTTGTCCAAAGATGAAGTCGTCGCACTTAAGAGAGTAGCCCAAAGAATAAGGCGCAATCTTCTGGTTACCGTTGCGGAAGCCGGAAGTGGTCATTCCGGCGGGTCTCTTTCTGAGACAGACATACTAACTACTCTTTACTACTCGATCCTGACACACGATCCCCAAAACCCGAGCTTGCCATCAAGAGATCGGTTTATTCTGAGCAAAGCACATGCCTGCCCTGCCCTGTACACGGTCTTGGCAGACAGGGGTTACTTCCCTATGAGTGATCTTAGTAGCTTTCGTAAGATTGATAGCCACTTACAAGGGCACACCCGAATAGGTACGCCAGGAGTCGAAATGTCTGGCGGATCCCTAGGAATGGGACTGTCATTTGGAATAGGTATTGCTTTGGCCGCCAGGGTGGATTCAAAGAATCACAATACTTATGTTCTTCTCGGAGATGGCGAATGTGACGAAGGCCAAATATGGGAAGCTGCCATGGCAGCTTCCCACTACAAACTAGACACTATTACCGCAATTGTAGACAGAAATGGGATCCAAAATGACCGCTTTACCAGCGAAGTAATGGAATTGGAACCGTTAGCTCAAAAATGGCGGGCGTTTGGCTGGAGGGTATTGACAGTAAATGGGCATAGCGTTCCTGCCCTTTACAAAGCCTTTGTACAAGCCAAACAAACAAAAGGTCAGCCAACCGTGATAATAGCCAAAACGATAAAAGGTAAAGGGGTAAGTTTCATGGAAAATAATCCGGGGTTCCATGGAAAAGCACCATCTTGGGGCGAGCTAGCAATTGCATTAGCCGAACTAGGAGCGAAGCCAGAAGGCAAGGACAGCGCCTGGAAGGCGGATATGCTGACTATGGGATATTCACCTGAAAGGATTTCTTCCATTTCAAATGCAATCGTGCAGATGAAAGTATCTCAAACCTAGGAATACATATGACTACTACGGCTACACGTGAATCGTTCGGAAAAGCTTTACTGGAACTAGGCCATCGAAACCCAGACATAGTTGTGGTAGGTGGCGACCTCAACATATCGACCTTTGCACATCTCTTCGCAAAAGAGTTTCCGAACCGTTTCTTTGATCTAGGCCCTGCCGAACAGAACATGATGAGTATCGCTGCCGGACTTGCCGCCTCAGGGAAAATACCATTCGTGTCCACCTTTGCTGTATTCGGTACCGCACGCCCTTACGATCAAATACGTGTAAATATAGCTCAGATGAAATCAAACGTTAAAATAGTTTGCACTCACGCTGGACTGCTAACCGGTGAAGACGGCATTTCCGCACAATCTATTGAGGACATAGCCCTAATGTGCGCACTTCCAGGCTTTAATGTGGTCGTGCCGTCCGATGGCCCCGAAACAGAGTCCGTAGTAAAGTTGGCAGCAGAGATTTCTGGACCTTTTTATATACGACTTTCAAGGCCTGCTACAGATGTAATTCATCAAACCCCAACAAACTTTGTGCTTGGAAAAGCCGAGGAGTTGCGTTCGGGCTCAGACTTGTCCATCATCGCCTGCGGAATCATGGTATCAGCATCCTTAAAAGCAGCCACAGAATTAGCCAAAGAGGGTATACAAGCTACTGTTATAAACATGTCAACATTGCAACCTCTTGATGAAAAGGCAGTATTGAGCGCTTTGGACACTGGGGCGATAGTAACCGCTGAGGAACATTACATACATGGTGGCCTAGGTAGTCTTATAGCCCAGTCAGCTGCAAGGCAAGGGGCGGTGCCTATCGAAATGGTAGCAACTACAAGATACGCAGAATCAGGTAAACCAGATGAGCTATTAACTAAATACGGCCTTAGTTCTTCCGACATAGTCGATGCAGCAAAGCGTGTAGTTGGTCGGAAAAGGGATTAGTTAGTAACCTTCAATACAATCTGGAAATTTGTTAGGGCAACACTCTTATTGCTATACTCTTGATATCTTTTCTTAGGATAAATGTATGAAGGTTGGTATCATCAATGTCACTGGGTACGCTGGGTCCGAGTTGACACGCTTGCTATCGCGCCATCCGGAAGCTGAGATCGTTTCTGTCACTGGAAGGAGCGCGGCAGGAAAACGCATCCCTGAAGTGATGCCATATCTATGGGATGTTGACCTACCAATAACGGAAGGCATCGATGTTTCTGTGGATGTAGTTTTTTCAGCGTTGCCTAGCGGAGCCAGCGCTATTGCTTTATTACCATTCATAAAGAATGAAATCAAGGTCATAGATATCGCCGCAGACTTTCGCATTCGAAATGCGTCTTTATTTGAGAAAGCTTATAGTGTAAAGCATCCCGCGCCTGAACTGTTAGAGAAAGCCGTTTACGGTATGCCAGAAATCCATAGAACGGAAATTAAATCAACTAAACTTGTAGCCAACCCCGGGTGTTATCCAGAAGCTTCTATACTAGCGCTCGCACCCGCAATAATTTCAGACATCATATCTAACGACATTATTATAGACGCGAAATCTGGGATCTCTGGAGCAGGTCGCGGTGGCTTAAGCAGCAACTTAATGGACCTATACGCAGAAGCCAATGAAAATGTAATTGCGTACGGCTTAGATGGCCATGGCCACAAGCCAGAAATAACTCAAGAACTAGCACAACTGAGCACTAACAACATAGCTAGAGTAACGTTCGTCCCTCACCGTATACCTATGACACGTGGGATACTTTCGACTTGCTACGCTCCTCTAAAGAACCCCATGACCAAAAGCGAAGTTGTAGATATATATCAAGACTACTACAGGGCCGAGCCTTTTGTGCACGTCACTAAGGTACCACCGCAAACCAAGCATACTTTGGGTAGCAACAATTGTCTGGTTTATCCAACCATAGATGAAGAAACAGAACGCTTGGTAGTTGTGAGTTGCCTTGACAATTTAGTTAAAGGAGCCGCAGGACAAGCTGTTCAAAACATGAATTTGATGTTTGGGCTGGAAGAGACTACTGGCTTAGAAAACCCATCTCTTTATCCCTGACGCGACAACGTGTTATGTTATCAGAATGCCCCCATGGTGTAGCGGCCTAGCACGCCACCCTTTCAAGGTGGAGATCAGGGGTTCGAATCCCCTTGGGGGCACCAAGCCAATCTTTCCGGTAGCAAAAACTTCGGCGTACATACACCGTATTGCGAAATTTAAATGAACAGGAGTACGTTAATGAAAGAAATCAGTTACAACCCACTAACTCCAGAAGAAAGTTTCATCATAGAAGAAAAGGGAACTGAACCCCCATTTACTGGCGAATATGATGATTTTTACGAGCTAGGCACTTACATATGCCGTAAATGCGAGACGGAACTCTATAAATCAGCAGATAAGTTTGATGCCCATTGTGGGTGGCCCGCTTTCGATAAAGAGGTAGTTGGAGCTGTCATCCGACTGCCTGACCCAGACGGAATACGTATCGAAATTCAATGCTCCAACTGCAACAGTCACCTAGGTCACGTTTTCATTGGGGAAGCTTTTACAGAAACTAATACACGACATTGTGTAAATTCCATTTCATTGAAATTCGTGCCTGGAGGACAAAGCTCAAGATAAGTTCACATGGCTTAATAAATCATATCGAATCCTCTTGCTTTTTTAGTTGCAAAATAGCAACTTAAACGATTCGAAATGCTTATGTAAGGTTAATTCTTTAAAGACTGTCTTCGAATAACTGCCAATGTATCTTTCAACTTTTAATGAGGAGTTTTCCGCACATTCAGAATACATGAGGGACTCCAATTAACCCAATTATTCTAAGGTTGGTAGCCGCAGTTGCATTCCTAGATCTGTTTATGCAGTTCCCAATAATCGCTCCTTTCGCGAAAAGTCTGGGATCAACATCCGCCTTAACCGGGATTATAGTAGGCACCTATTCTCTAACCAATATGGCGGGCAATCTTGTCGCCGGTATCGCCCTAGACAAGTGGGGGCGCAGACTTCCTTTGGGCGCAGGACTATTAATGACCTCTTTGGCATTATTGGGATACGTTTTTGCAACATCTCCATCCCAATTGCTAGTCTCTCGAGCTTTGCACGGATTAAGCGCCTCGGTGCTTGCCCCTGGAGCGTTCGCACTTTTGGGCGATTTAACAAGATCTCGCAATATCATGAGCAGCATGGGTATAAATAGCTTGCCTATAGCGATAGCCGCGGTAGTAGGCCCGCTCTTGTCAGTATGGTTAAGCGAAACTGCAGGCTATTCATCTGTGTTCTTATTAAGTTCATTGCTAATGATAGTGGTTTTTGCAGGCTTCATTTACTCCTCAACTCAGACACTGACAACGCAGAAAAGCAGCTACGATTCACTCAATGCTAATGAGCAACATAAAGTCGACTTTGGAAGGATGTTCAACGCTTATTTCGCAGCCCTAGCAATGACTATAGGATTTGGGGCGCTAGTTACAAATCTGCCAAACTGGGTCATTAGCGAAGCCGGTCCTCGTTCTTCTTCAGGTATAAGTTTCGCCACTTTGTCACTCTTTGGAATGGCAACCATGATAAGCCCGTTAATGTCTAAAGGAGACGCCAATACCCGAATTGTCTCATTAACTTTCGGATTAGGGCTTATCGGCTTAGGTTTGATATTACTGAGTTTTCTGAGCGGAATTTGGGGGGCGATGATTAGTATGGCAGTTTTCGGCACTGGATTCGGTATGCTCTTCCCCACAATGAAAACAATACTAACCGAAGCTACTTCAAGCCATAATCGAGGTCGAGCATTCGGCGTATTTTACGCGATCTACTCCTTGGGTGTGGTCGCGGGCTCGACTGGCAGCGGCGTAATATTGGAATTCCAAGGAGATGCCGGCGCAGGGCCTTTTATCTTCGGCGCTGCAGCGGCACTCACTGCAATACCAATAACTATCTTCGTAGAAATGCTAAGGAACCAACCATCCAGTAGTCGCTACTAGACATGTTATTAACGAAGTTCTCATCATCTGTGATTCTGCAGTCGTTATTTGAACGTAACTGATACTTACATAAGGCTCAAAAGTATTATTACCTTGGAAATTTAATGAAAGCAAAGAATAATTCGGGCTACTTTTACGGGTGGAACATAATTGGAGCTGCGTTTCTGTCACGATTTTCATTTGCGAGCGGCAATGCATCGATTCTTGGGCTTTTTTTCACGCCTCTTAATGCGCAACTTGGTTGGTCTAGGACCAGCATCGCAGGAGTCCTGACCCTATCCAGACTATTCGAAGGGATAACTTCTCCAATTGTAGGGACGTTGTTGGACCGCTACGGTTCCCGTTGGATATTGGTAGTCGGTGGGATAATTCTTAGCCTGGGTTTCATGGGCCTAAGTGCCATGACCAATTTATGGCAGTTTTATTTAGTGAGGGGCATATTCATGGCTATAGGCTTCTCACTAGTTAGCATGTTGGTAACTAACACAACGATTTCAAATTGGTTCGTGGTACGCAGAGGTCGAGCAATCGCCTTAGCTGGCATGGGAACAAGTACCGGGATGTTGATAATTTCACCAATAACTGTAGCAGTCATTGCAGTATGGGGATGGCAAACGGCGTGGATATTCTTTGCAGTTCTTGCGTGGTTAGTGGTTGTTATTCCGTCCGCTTTAATAATGAAGCGCAGACCCGAAGACATGGGATTAAAACCCGATGGCGAAGTAGTGAATAGCAATGATTACAGCAATTTACAACCCGAGAAAAGTGTCCAATACGATTCAACTAAAGAGGCAGTTTGGACACGAAGGCAAGTCGTCAGAACTCCTGCCTTCTGGCTGCTTATCACAGCAATCTCTTCTTCCATGTTCGCGTTTCAAGGCGTAAATATAAGTATTGCTCCTTATGCAGAAGACTTGGGATTTGGAGCAGCAGCCATAGCATTAATGCTTATGGCTAGATCGGTTGCAACAATTTTAGTTACCCCTATGTGGGGCATGCTCAGCGAACACGTTCACTTACCAACAATAAGAGTAATTCCTTTCTTAATTCAATTACTGGCGACAGCTTTATTAACTTTAGCTGACACAAATGCAATGCTATGGTTTGGTATAGTAGTCTACGGTGCAGGCTTTACTGGAATGATGATAATTCAAGAAGTCTTATGGGCTAATTACTACGGTAGATTGACCCTAGGAACTGTTCGTTCTACTTCACTGCCTTTGCAAGTATTAATATCAGGTGGCGGACCCGTATTGATAAATCTCGTTTTCGATCTTACCGGCTCGTACAGACCAGCATATGCCGCTTTCATAGGACTTTATTTAATGTCAGCGATATTGATATGGTTCGCAAAACCTCCCATTCCATACAATTTTGCGAACCCCGATGAACGTTAGTTTCTACTAAAGGACTCATTTATGACTAGGTATAGTTAATTGTCAACCATGAATGGATATCTAGCTGACTCACACACTCATTTGGATCAATTCGACCCTTCAGAGATTCTTGGAATCCTAGGAAGCGCAATTGACGCTGGAGTCGATCTCATAATTGCGGCTGGTGTAACAGAAGAATCTTCACGAAAATGCATAGAGATTGCCAATAGCCATGATTCTGTTTTTGCGGGGATAGGAATCCATCCAATGGACATAAAAGAACCAATGACTTTAGCGAGTTACAATAGATTTAAATCCATGGCAGCAGCTAATACAAAAGTGGTCTGCATAAGCGAGATAGGCTTAGATTTCAGCCCTGGCATGCCTAATATAAGCCTCCAAATACAAGTTCTCAGAAAGCAAATCAGGCTCGCACGTGAACTAGCTTTACCTGTCATATTTCATTCTCGGGAGCATCCAGGCAGGTCAATAGATCATTATAAGACACTTGCAGTGCTTCGTGAAGAAAAAATACAAGAAGTTGGAGGAGCTATGCACTACTTCCAATGGGACGAGGCCGTGGCCCAAGTCTGCTTCGACCTCGACTTGCTGGTGTCCATTGGCAAGCCACTGCTCCGAATACCACAACTTCAGGAAACTGTTAAGAGTATTCCTTTAGATCATATAGTCCTAGAAACAGACTCCTATCCGCAATATTTCAAGCGGAACAGATCGAGGTGGACAGAGCCAAAAGATGTCAAGGCAATAGCTATGAAAATTGCTGAGCTGAAAGGGTTGAGCCTGGAAACGGTCGCGAAGGCTACTACGAAAAATCTGGTGAACCTTTTAAGAACCAAGTGAAAAGCTGACAGTGTTGAAAAGTTCTTTATAAGTAGCTGATTCTTAAAAACTTACTCATTTACTGTGGCTCTATTTGCCCATTAGAGCCAAATATTTCACCGCCAGAGGCGTGAGCCTGCCATAAGGAGACACATATTCACCTGGCTCCAAATAATCAAGTTTGAATGGCAAATAGTGACCCCATGAGAACTCTTGGTATTGTTGCTCTTTATCGTATTCTGCTATTCCACCACAAGGCCACCCGTAGCAGTAATTAAATGTACGTGTAGTCGGCTCTAATATTTCAGAGCTGACAGTTCCACTCCGTTCACCGTCCGAAGATTTTGTGTGTCCATGTGCGCATATGGACCACCCAGTTTCACCCAAGGTCTCGTGGTCTCTATATAATTCTGAAAGGTAAGCTACATCTATCCTACCTGCTCCGTTCGCCATTAACTCGGTCGCTCTACCAAGACGTACACCGCTAGAACTTTGATCTCCAGATGAACGACCCTTATATCCCATTTCCTCAGAAACCCAATGATTGCTCCTTGCAATCCAGCCATCAGAAGTGCTTGTCTCAACATGCATGGATTGTGTACTCACTTCGATGATGGCAATTTCTCCCAATGAATCGGCCAAAAGAAAGTTTCCATGAATTGCCCTAGGATTGTTTTCAAAAATACTTATCCCCTCTTGCACGGACGCTGCTTTACCCAACAACATTCTCCCAAACTGATCAAATGGTATGCCAAACGCGTCTCTATAGTCAGGCTCATATTGCGTATTAGGAGGCGCACCGGACCATACATAAGCGAAGCCTTTGTCATTAACTCCACGAGTATGCATATGTTGAAATTCCACTGGATCGTATCCTGGTAAAGTCACTATTTGCGTGGCAACAAATCTGTACCCATCTGAAGGTTCCTCTACAACCAACTTGGTCCTGGTCGTGAATGGATCGTCACTTGTACTTGCTATAAAAGGAACGCCATCCTTAGATGCTGATCCGGTAGACCCCACTATGGTACAGTTCAAGTCTGATGTGTCAGATTCAAACCTGGGTTTCATATTATAAAGCTCCTGTATCACTCTCTTAAAAGGGAATTATGTCCCCCAAAATTGATGGTGTCAACAGTAATGATAAGCTATATGGAATGGACGGCATATTCGTAACACAAATAAGAATAAAACGCTTGCTAGTGCTCTTTTTCTCCATCATTTGTATAGTGGCAGGACTTACTGGACCTGCACTCGCTCAGCAAGGACACGTTCTTGTGTTAGAGATTGATGGAATTGTACATCCAATATCTGAAGGGTTCATTAAAAGAGGCGTCGAAAAAGCAACAGGCGATGGGGCTGAATTAATAATAATTGAACTCGATACGCCTGGGGGGTTACTTAGCTCGACCCGTGACATCACTCAACACCTACTTGAAGCCGAAGTACCATCTGTAGTCTACGTCAGTCCCCGTGGAGCTCAAGCGGGATCAGCAGGAACATTTATTGCTTCTGCTGCAAACTTTTCCGCGATGGCGCCTGGCACAAATATAGGGGCCGCAAGCCCAGTTAGTGGAACTGGCGAGGAGCTAACGGATACTCAAAAAGCCAAGGTGTTTAATGACGCGGCAGCTGAAATGCGTAGCATAGCTACGCTCAGGGGTAGAAACACAGAAAAGCTGGAGGCCACCGTATTGCAGTCTTTGTCCTATACAGCCTCAGAAGCCTTAGAAGAAAATGTCATCGACTTACTAGCCAGTGATTTGGATGATCTGATTGTTAAGCTGGATGGCTTACAAACAATAGTGAAGCCTCCAGATGGTGCAAAAGTTACTATAGAAACAGCGGGACTCAGCATCAATAGGTTGAACATGAGCTTAGTAGAAAAGTTCCTCAATTTCCTTGCAGATCCAAACATATCATTCTTGTTGCTTACTTTGGGTGGTATAGGTGTAATCGCAGAGCTTTATAATCCAGGGAATATCTATCCTGGAGTAACTGGGGTCATACTATTAATACTAGCTTGGGTTAGCTTGGGAAACTTGCCAGTAAATTGGGCTGGTGTTGTATTAATCGCTTTTGCAATAGCACTGGGAACATTGGAAGTTTATGTTGCCGGCTTTGGTGTTCTGGGCGTTGGGGCGATAATAAGTTTCTGTATTGGCGGTCTGTTGTTATTTTTTCACACTGGAACTGGCTCACCCATGTCTCAACTGTCTGTGTCAGTCAGCCTTTGGGTGCTCATACCTGTCGTGTCAACTGTTGGGTTAATTGGGGGGATCTTATCCTGGTTCGCATATAAATCGAGAGATGGGGAACATGATACTCCTGTTGTTCCGCCTACAGGAGAAATTGCAACAGTCGCCACTGATTTAAACCCTAAAGGAACGGTTCACGCGAGAAATGAACTATGGACAGCCATATCCGACGAAGAAGGCGATCTGATAAGCAGTGGGGTGCGAGTTAAGGTGGTTAAAGTGGATGGCATAGTGCTGACGGTCTCAAGATTATAATCAGACTGATAAGCAAATCTCTGGCAAATAGACTGTGGCATCCATGCAATGATAGTCTGTAAAGACAAATTCGTAGGGGGGAATCAAATGGCAACTGGAATAATCATAGTCAATCAGTATCAACGAATGGTTAAGTTACGCTTGGGCCGGTACGTCGGAAGTATAAAAGGTCCGGGGTTCCATTTTCTAATACCCCTCCTTGAAACTGGTATTGTGATTGACACTCGTGAGATTCCAGAGCGTGTGCCCACACAGCAATATATAACGAAGGACAATGTTGTTGTAAATATGGACTTCGTCCTCTACTACCGTGTAATCCCCGAAGAAGCTGACAAGGCTGTCTTGGTAGTAGCGGACCATAGACTCGCGGTAAGGAATTTGGCGATGGGAGAACTGCGGGCTATTTTGGGTAACGTCACACTCGGTGAGGCCCTTTCAGAAAGGGAACGCATTCAAAGCCAGTTACAATCAGCGCTGGATGAAAACACTCCTAGGTGGGGTGTGAAAGTTCAAGGGGTAGCTATTAACGAAATCGACCCGCCGGATGGCGTCAAGAATGCTATGGAACGTGAAAAATCAGCCGCTGCCATAAAAACTGCAGATATCACTGAATCTGAGGGGCACAGGCAAGCTCAAATCAACCGGGCTGAAGGTGAGAAACAAGCGGCTATCCTTTCTGCACAGGGAGAGAGAGAAGCAGCGATACTAAAGGCTGAAGGAAATCGCCAAGCTGCCATACTAATTTCGGAAGGACAAGCGCAAGCACTAACAGAGGTAAATAACGTAGCACAGGGAATAGACGGACGAACTATGAGCCTAGAGTACTTTGAGACACTCGAAAAATTGGGTGAGGGAGAAGCTACCAAATTCATCTTCCCCTTGGAGTTTACTAGTATGTTAAGCAACTTCATGAGCAATACCAAGAGCGGGGATTCCTATACAGAATAGGAACCCACTGTAATTCAGAAATCCTAGCTGGCAACCGCAATTGAACAGCATTAACGGTGACTTTTGGCAACCCCTGAGGAGAGGCAATGTACGATTTAAAGATAGTCAACGGTGCAATAATTGACGGTAGGGGCTTTCAATCGTATTCGGCCGACATAGGAATCGCCAACGGGCGGATCGTCGCGATAGGCAAACTCGAATCTGAAGCTGCAAGCATTATCGATGCCTCAGGGCTGACCGTCTCACCAGGTTTTATTGATCTACACACTCATAGTGACGCCTCGTTTCTTATAGACCCCAGCGCAGACAGTAAAGTCCGACAAGGCTGTACCCTAGAATTAGCTGGCAATTGCGGCATGAGCTTCTGTGCCCCAGTACAAGGAGCCGCGGTCGAACAATCTGAGCAGCGCTGGCAAATGTACGGTCCAGACATTGCGATTAACCAGCCTGAGAATACCCTTCACTGGAGGTCCTTCGGCGATTATATGGACACATTGGACTCCAAAGGGTCTACCTTAAACATAGCGTCTCAGGTAGGCCATGGGACGATCCGTGCCGGTGTTATAGGCTTTGATGACCGTGCCCCAACAGTCGATGAAATAACAAGTATGGCGACACTAGTTTCGGAAAGCCTAGACGCGGGAGCACTTGGTTTTTCTACTGGCCTTTTCTATGCACCGGGAAGTTATGCTAGAACGGATGAAATAGTAGTCCTAGCTCGTGAAGCAGCTAAAAAAAACAAGCTTTATTCGACTCACATGCGTGATGAGAGCAATTACTCCATCAGCCTCATAGGCTCGATTGAAGAGAGCATCTCCATCGGCAGGCTTTCTGGGGCGCGGGTGCAAATATCCCACTTGAAGTGCCTCGGCCCTGAAACTTGGGGGCAGGCGGCTGAACTACTGTCCCGCATAGAACATGCCAGAAACGAATCCATAGATGTCGCTGGTGATCAGTACCCTTACACAGCGGGCAGCACAAATATTACCGGTGCAATCTTCCCGAGATGGACACAGACAGGAGGCCGCGAAGGAACTCTGAAAAAACTCTCTGATGAATCTCTGTATCCGTCGATAGTGGAAGGTATAGCCGCTGACATCGAGCGTCGTGGCGGGGCAGACAAGATAGTAATTGCTAATTACCCTAGTGACAGATCACTGGAAGGGAAGAATCTTGCTGAAATTGCCGAGAAGCTAGGCAATAGTCCTAGCGAAGTTGCAATCATGATTTACCGAGAAAGCGAAACGTCTGTAATCCTTCACTCCATGGATGAGCCAGACGTGGAGATAATTGCCCAAGGTAAGTGGGTTTCTGTAGCCAGCGATGGATCTTCCATCAAAACGTCGGGGGTCTTATCCACTGGCAAGCCACACCCTAGAAGCTACGGGACATTCCCCAGGTTTCTCGCCAGGTACGTGAGGGAAAGATGCGTCGTTTCACTTGAGGAGGCAATTCGCAAAATGACATCACTGCCGGCCTCTCGCCTGAACCTCTCCCAAAGAGGTGCGATATTGCCAGGCTTTTGGGCCGATATAGTAATTTTCGACCCAGCAAAAATTATGGACACAGCCACATTCGCCAGTCCTCACAGCTATGCAACTGGAATTCCCCATGTGATGGTAAACGGTGTTCAGGTTGTGAATAACGGGACCTTGACGAACGAGCGGCCAGGCAAAGTTATAAGACGATTCGATGGTTAATCAAATGTACTTAAATAGGTTATGATGTATTAATGGACTTAACTTTCGAGAAAGGGAGCAAAGACCAACCCAAAGGTCATGCACTACTTTACTACCTAGCTGGGGAAAAAATCCTGGCAACATACTTGGCAGTGTTGCCGCTTGAGCTGGACATCAGCAAATATGTGCCTCCCTTCCTTGCGTCTCAAATGAAATCGTCTGGGATTGATGAGTTCTCATCTTTCGCAATTCCTCCAGTCCCTGAAGAAGTACCACATTTCGAATATCTTGAGCGCCTTGCAGACTTTCGTGGTGACGATCTTATATATGCCGGAAACGTCCGGGAAGATGACCCACTAGACGCAGCAAATCAGGTTAATGACGCGGTTCAAACATACGCATCAATGTACCAAAATGCTATTCAGCACATGTCGATGTCAGATAGTAGTAATTCTTCTCCAATAGATTCAAGCTCAGACTTGGACGTCGGCGAGGTTATGCTTTCACTAATGAGTGAAAGAGACAAATTGGGAGAACTGGCCAAATTACTTAGCAAACTCCAGTTTGCCGTTGAGGGGGCTGACAAGCGCCTTATAGAGGAGTCCGAAGGTGAAATCACTCTGCTAACAAAACACTTGCCGGAAAAGTACCACATACCCCAAATAGTAGATGCGGTTAGCCAACCTGGACCAAACAACTCTAAGCTCGCACAATTTTACCTTGACCGATGTTACAAAATAGTAGATGAGAATTTGGACGGCCTTGGGGAACTCGAAAAAATGATAGAGGAACTACAAAAAGAATCCCCAGAATCATCATGACTAGACCTCTGTACCACGAGGACAGTTATCTTAAAGAATTCCACGCAACAATAGTCGAAAAAGTGGACGGTGGAGTGATATTACATCAGTCTGCCTTCTACCCGGGTGGCGGCGGCCAGCCCAGTGATGAGGGGATCCTGAAAGCTGGATCCATCGAATATTCCGTCACAAGAATAAAGCGGAATTATGCTAGCCTCATCCATGTAATTGATGGAGAAACACCAGAAATAGGCACAGAAATTACCGGGGTAATAAACTGGGGAAGGCGCTATCAACTAATGCGAACGCACACCGGTCTGCATATCCTTTGTGGGATAATATGGAGAGACTATGGGGCACTGGTAACAGGAGGAGACATGCAGCCACTGAAGGCACGAATGGACTTCGAGTTGGAGCACATGTCCGCCGATTTCGCTAAGGATGTAGAACAAAAGGTTAATGCCGAAGTAGCCGCTTCGAGACCAGTATCTACAGATTTCCTTGAACGTGAACAGGCGATGAAAATTCCGGACCTTATACGCACTAAAATCAACCTTTTGCCCACTGATATAAAACAGATCCGAGTGGTCAACATACATAACCTTGACATGCAAGCAGATGGCGGCACACACGTAGCCAACACTACAGAGGTCGGACTAATACGAGTCGTAGGCCATGAAAGTAAGGGGCGAATCAATAAACGGCTACGAATAGAAATAGCTGACAAGTAATATGTCCCGAACAAACGCACGTTCTATGTTGTAGGTTGGATAGCTTGCGATACAAACCCATTAACTCAAACCTGAATGTTGGGATAATCATCGGAGTAATATCGGTGTCTTCGGCTGCACTATTCATTCGTCTCGCTGATGCTCCACCCTTAATTATAGCTTCTTATAGAATGGCGATTGGTGCTTCGGTTATGCTCGGCATAGCTATGGGTTCGTGGTACAGGCATGGAACTAACTACTTATCACGCATTACCAAACGAGACATGCCAATTATCGTGATATCTGCAATTTGCCTTTCCATGCACTTCTGGGCTTGGATTCTGTCCCTTGAATACACGTCAGTAGCCAGCTCAGTAGTGTTAGTTACTACAAGCCCTTTCATACTATCGATCGCATCAAGAGGTTTATTCAAAGAGCCAATCCACAGACATACTGTAATTGGAACAGGCATTGGAATTGTGGGGGGAGGCGTAATTGCGATCGGCGATTCAGGTAGTGGGACAGCGCTAGCCGGTGACTTCCTTGCATTTCTTGGTGCCCTCTCAGTTGCCGGTTATATGTTGGCCGGGCGAAGATTACGGAGCCACGTCCCCTCATTAACATACAACTCTCTAGTGTATACAGGTGCTACCTTTATCCTATTTGCAATAACTCTAATTATGGAAGTCTCTTTTACGGGTTACTCTGCAGAAACATACTTGTGGATATTAATCTTAGGATTAGTTCCGCAGGCGATAGGACACTCACTGTTAAATTGGTCGCTCGGCCATGTGACGGCTACTACTGTCGCAATTGCAGTTATGGCGGAGCCTGTTCTTGCTACAGGCGCTGCCGCAATATTCCTATCAGAAACTCCTAGTTTATCCACTATTCTAGGCGGATTCTTGATACTTTCCGGAATATATACGGCTATAAAGCACGGGAGGACTCAAAAGCTTGGGAGTTAAATTAGATCTATCAACGAGGTCCCGACGGATACTTCCTGATTGACGGCGACATGTATTGCCCGCACCACTGCCCCAACTGGCGATCTTATCGCCTGCTGTAGTTTTATCGCCTCAAGAACACACAGGGCTTCACCCTGTTGCACTTTCTGCCCTATTTCAACATTAACGGACACTATCAATCCAGGCATAGGCGATCTGACTTCTGTTATTGTGTCGGCCCCAGTTACTGCAGAGTACGTTTCCGGAATTTCGTTTTCATGAAGACCTTCTACAAACACCTCTACAGGATCACCATCAACCAACACCTTAATGGGGTTAGCCAAATTTCCGCTTAACTCTACTTCATACCACTTATCGCGAACTTTGACCCTAACCCGTTTATTCATTATTAACCCAACAGTGAGGTGAAAACTCCGGCCACAACAGCTGATCCAATCACCCCAGCAACATTAGGCCCCATGGCATGAGGTAAAAGAAAGTTTTCTGGATTCGCCTTCTGCCCTTCTGAATGGGCAATCCTAGCCGCCATCGGAACGGCCGATACGCCGGCTGCACCTATCAATGGATTTATCTTCTCTTTCGATAGCAAATTGATAACCTTCGCTAAAACTATACCGCCAGTGGTTCCAAACGCTAATGCAATCAGACCAAGCGCAAGTATTGCCAGTGTTTCAATATGAAGCACTCTTTCAGCAGAAAGCTGCGATCCCACCGTCACCATCAAGAATATAGTAACTACATTTATGACTTCATTAGATGCGGCACTACTAAGCCTTGGCACAACACCGCTAACAGCCATGATATTGCCGAGCATAAACATTCCGATCAATGGTGCGGCATTCGGGACTAAAAGTATAATAATTATCATTCCAACTATCGGAAATGTTAGTTTTTCAACCCTGGAAACTTCTCTCGGCGGTGACATTACGATCTGCCTTTCTTTTCTACTAGTAAGCAGTCTCATTAATGGCGGCTGTATGAACACCAAGCCTGCCATGTAAGAGTAAGCTACTACAGCCGTTCTGCCCAATAAATCGGGAGCGAGTATCGCTGAGAGAAATATTGTGGTTGGTCCATCAGCTCCGCCAATAATACTTATTGCTGCAGCTTCTTCAATAGAGAATTTGACTCCGAGTGCTGGAACCACACTAATAAATAAAGCTCCCCAGAACGCTACGAAAATCCCGATCTGAGCAGCAGCTCCCAACAGCAACGTCTTCGGCTTAGCAATAATCGGTGTAAAATCTGTGAGTGCGCCGAGTCCCAAAAAGATCAACGGTGGCAATATATTCCAAAAGGACAGCGCAAAGTGGAAAGTGAGCCCCAGAATACCTGACTTCTGCAGGGCGATTGGAGCCATAGGATCTCCATCTGCTATTTGGGTCAAAGTGTTTAGCGGTAGGTTCGCAAGTATTATTCCAAAACCTATAGGCAACAACTCGTAGGGTTCTGTTTTCTTCGCAATGGCCAAGTATATAAAAACTAATCCGACCAAAATTAGCAGCAGGTTCCCTAAAGATAGATTAAAGAAACCCGTCTGATTTATATATTGAGTAAGGCCCAGCACATCAATTCCTATCGGCTATCGTCTGGTGTTTCTTGTTTCTGTTGAGCCACCAACAATCCAACACCCAAAGCGGCCGCCATTCCTTTTTCCTCAGCCCGTTTTCCCATATAGTTGAAAATTCTGGTCTTGAACCATTCTGAATCAAGGAGCCGCCCTATAACGAATATCAACCCCATCAGCCCAATTACTCCCACGAAAGCAGTGGAAAGACCTAGTAAGGTCACTTCTATAGCTTGCTCAATTCCCTCAATTTTCATTTTGAATCGGCTTACCTCTCAAGCCAAAACTTATAGTCAACCAAAAATGCTATGCTGATAGTATATAACCAGCTGACGGCATTACGATACAGTGATTCGTGTCAGCTCGCTAGGCGAACCACGATAACGGAGGCGTGATGACAGTAGTAGTTGATTTCAATTGCGACATGGGAGAAAGCTTCGGCCAATACAAGCTAGGCTGTGATGAAGAGGTGATCAAATACATCACGTCTGCGAGTGTCGCATGCGGGTTCCATGCTGGAGACCCGCAATCAATGCGATACACGGTAGAGCTCGCTGAGAAACATAGGGTCGCCGTTGGAGCGCATCCCGGATTTCCAGATCTACAAGGCTTTGGACGTCGTAATATGTCAGTGACACCCACAGAAGCACATAACGACGTTGCTTATCAAATAGGGGCATTGCAAGCATTCACAAAAAGTTACCGGCTACAACATGTGAAGCCGCACGGCGCAATGTACAATATGGCTGTTGATAATACTGACTTAGCGAAGGCTATTAATGAAGCCGTTCTAGGAACGGACCCCGAGATGATTATAATCGTATTGGCTGGTAGTCCATGGGCCGATTTAGCCCGGAGCATGGGGCTTAAAGTGGCTGAGGAGGCATTCGCAGACAGGGCATTGAACGCAGACGGAACCCTAGTATCGAGATCAAAGCCTGGATCTATTATACACGACTTGGCAGAGGTGGTTGAGAGAAGCATCCAGATGGTTACAGAAGGAAAAGTGAAAGCCATAACCGGCGAAGATGTGAGTATAAGAGCCGATACACTTTGTCTTCACGGAGATACTCCAGGGGCAATAGAAATGGCGAAGGCTGTCAAATCGGGGCTGGAGTCTGTCGGGGTCAATATAACAAACCTGAGTGAGATAATATAATCAATGCCCCGACTAACTATCGCCCCCGCTGGAGACAGGGCACTTGCTATTAAAGTCGGTGACACAATATCCCCAGAAATTAACTTAACTGTTCGAAACTTAGCCATCGCTTTAGAAAAACAACAGATTCCAGCGGTTCTGGACATCGTACCCGCTTACTGTTCGATCCTGATTAATTATGACCCATTAATCTCCTCGTTGAATGATTTAACAATTAAGATAAAAGAGCTCGGAAAAGCCATAAACGATTCCGTTGTAGAATCACCTAGAACAATAGAAATACCTACTGTTTATGGGGGTAATTATGGGCCCGAATTGAGTTACGTGGCCCAATTCAACGGACTTACGGAACTAGAGGTAATAGATATCCATTCAAGTAACGATTATCTCGTTTACGCAATGGGCTTCACTCCTGGTTTTACATATTTGGGAGGGCTGTCAGACAGAATAGTGACACCTAGATTACAAACACCCAGAACTGAAATTCCTGCGGGATCGGTTGGCATCGCGGAACAACAAACAGGGATTTATCCCATTGAAAGTCCCGGCGGATGGCAGCTTATAGGACGAACTCCTGTCAAACTATTTGACCCCACGAAAAACCCACCGGTAATAGTTGAACCAGGCGACTATATAAGATTTACCCCAATCTCTTCCGAGGAATACGAACGAATAGCAAGCGAAAATAACCAACTTGAATTCGAGCAAACAAACCAATGAACAAATTCATAGAGGTTATTGCTGGGGGGCTGTTCACAACTATCCAAGATTTAGGTCGTTACGGATATCAGCGTTACGGAGTACCAGTCTCTGGGGCAATGGATCTATTCTCATTAAGGATAGCGAACCTGCTGGTAGGCAATGAGCAATATCAAGCAGGTCTGGAAATAACTCTGGTAGGCCCAGATCTCAAATTTGTCAACGATAACCTTATAGCTATTACAGGGGGTAATCTAAGTCCTGCGTTAGATGGCGAACCCATACCAATGTGGGAGGCAACTGTTGCGCAACAAGGCTCTATCCTAACCTTTGGGGACATCAAGGATGGTGCGAGAGCATACCTATCAGTGGCTGGAGGAATAAATGTCGAGCCTATTTTGGGTAGTCGCTCGACCTATACTAGAGCGAAAATCGGTGGGTTCCATGGACGACAACTATCAACTGGTGACGTACTTTCAAATTCGCCCGTGCCAAGTCGAATAGAGGGGCGTTATTTACCACAAAAGTTCGTCCCGCAATACGGACATTCTCACAAACTAGATGTGATCTTGGGGCCGCAAGATAATGCATTCACTGAAAAAGGTATTAATACACTGTTTAAATCCGAATATGAGATTACCACTCAATCCGATCGAATAGGCTACAGATTGACAGGGCCGAAAGTTCAACATAAACGAGGGGCGGACATTATCTCAGATGGAATTCCTTTCGGAGCCATCCAAGTAACCGGTGATGGACTTCCGATCATTCTTATGTCTGATAGAGGTACTACCGGGGGCTATACCAAAATAGGAACTGTGATTAGTTCCGACATAGCTGCGCTTGCCCAAGCGGCGCCAGGGGACATTATTCAATTCCGCAAAACAACCGTGAATAGAAGTTTAGGGAAATTAATGAAAGAAGCGGATATTATCAAAAGAGTTGCGCAGTTAGCACCCTCCTTCTTTTCGAAACAGCATTTCACCGTATCCTTAGACAATGAAAACTACGCCGTTGAAACCAGATTATCACCTGAGGCCGCTCCATCTTCAAAACGCACTACCATCCACGCCAAGGTAAATGGGCATTCTTTTAGTTTCAATGTGAAAGTCGAGGAACAAAACTTCACTTGACACTGCCCTCTTAGAAGCCTACCATCAGCCAAAATTGTTTTTTGGAGGCGGAAATTGCCTTCTGGGCTAACTTCTTACAGACCCGCAATTACTGGGACAACTCATATGGTGTCTTCCGGACACTGGCTCGCAACTGCAGCTGGTTATCGCATCTTAGAACAAGGCGGAAATGCCATTGATGCGGGAGTTGCAGCCGGCATCGTCTTAGGCACAGTACTCCCACATTGGGTAAGCTTTGGAGGAGTAGCGCCGATGATCATCCATAGGGCTGATCGCGGAGAAACCGTCAGTATCGATGGTCTAGGTCGCTGGCCTAGCGCAGCAAATATTGAATATTTCAACTCGCATTCTGGAGGAGAGATACGTTCAGGGGTCCTGCAATGCATAACTCCCGGAGCCCCAGATGCATACTTCTCTGCACTGAAAAAATATGGCAGTATGTCCTTTGAGCAAATTGTAACGCCTGCGCTAGAGCTTGCCGAAACTGGATTCCCAACTTCAATTTCGTTGAAAGAGGCCCTAGAAATTGGGACGGCACAAACTACGGCGTTCGAATTACGGACTGGAAGTGGGACTCAGGGTGCAGAGGGCAACATTCACACTTGGCCATCTACGAATAGCATTTTCATGCCTGATGGTAAAGTGCCAGCGATTGGACAAGTGATATTTCAAAAAGATCTTGCTAAAACCTTCTCAAGGCTAATTGCTGTAGAAAGGTCCAAGTCAAACAAAGGACGGGAAGCGGCACTTGAAGCGACTCGAGATTTTTTTTACAAAGGCGAGATTGCCAAAGAAATCACTGATTTCATACAGTCACAAGGTGGGTTACTCAGTATGGCTGACATGGCATCCTATAGAGTACTAATTGAGCCCCCAACTACCGGTCACTTTCGAGATGTTGAAATTAGAACTTGTGGGCCATGGTCTCAAGGACCGGTTAACATCCAAGCGCTACAAATTCTTGAATCCTTTGATCTAAAATCGATGGGGCACAATAGTGCCGACTATCTCCACGTGATAATCGAAGCGTTGAAGTTGTCATTCGCTGACCGGGAAGCCTTCTATGGTGATCCTGAATTTGTTGACGTTCCAATTAATGGTCTGACATCGAAGGGATACGCCGCCATGAGGCACCAAACCATAGACATGATGAATGCTTTCCCTGAAATGCCGGCAGCAGGGGATCCTTGGCCATACCAAGGAGATAACAGAAGTGGAATCCCTCGATCTCCGGCACAAAAGGACGGACCTCTTCAACCTGACACTAGCTACGCATGCACCGTCGACCGCTGGGGCAACGCTTTTTCCATCACGCCAAGCGATGGCATCTACGGGGCCCCAATAGTTCCCGGACTCGGAATGATCGCGTCCGCAAGAGGATCACAAAGCTGGCTAGATCCTAAACACGCCAGTTCACTACAGCCCGGGAAACGTCCTCGGCTAACCCCTAATCCGGCAATGGCGTTCAAGAATGGGCAGTTCTGGATGGCCTACGGAACTCCTGGTGGCGACACACAGTGTCAGTCTATGGTGCAATCACTACTTAACATGGTCGAATTTGGAATGAACCCGCAGGAGGCCGTAGAGGCCCCTAGGGTTGCAACTTTTAGTTTTCCTAGCTCATTTTGGCCCCATTCATACTATCCCGGCCAAGCTGCAGCAGAAGCACGTATAGAGGCAGACGTAATTGAAAACCTTAAAGCCCGCGGGCATAAGATAGATGTCTGGGAAGAATGGACGGGTCGAGTTGGGAACGTATGTGCAATTCAGATTGACAGAGATAAGGGCATTATCATAGGAGGAGCAGATGCCCGTCGCGAGGGATACGCGATGGGGCGCTAAACTATAAGAGACGGCTGCTCCATTTTGGCAGATTCAATGCACACTCCCGTCCAGAAGCAACGAGCAGACAACCAAGAACTCCCACAATAACTAGAGGGCACCATGACAATCACTGAGGTACAAGATCTAATCTCCAAACTTTCCGAATCGGTTCAGTCATTTCATAACCGCTTTGGAATCACGGGGGAAATAACACAAAAAGAACTCCTTAGTCGTATACCTATTCAAGAAGAAGAGGTTAGAGAGTTAAATTACTCGGTTCTAAATGAAAGTGATGAGCGAATCGCCAATGAAGCAGTGGATGTCCTGTATGTAGCAATCGGAACTGTACTACGACTAAATTCAGGAACTGCCTCATTGGCCTTGAGAGAAGTGATATATAAAAACAACGCCAAGACCCTGATTACTCACTACGTTAACGAAGTTGGCAAAGTTTCCCGGCGGCCATAATTATGGCCGCCAGATTGCCAAGAACAGCAACAATACCCATCGCCAATAACAGGTGTATATCTTGACACTACGTGCCTAGCATAGTAGTATTTCGTACAATTCCATAGGTACATTCTCTTATCAAGAGTGGCAGAGGGAACCGGCCCTGTGAAGCCCGGCAACCGGTCGCATATATGAAAAAGCGATACGGTGCCAACTCCGGCAAGCTTGACAGCTTGAAAGATGGGAGCGAAGAGTAAAAAAACTTCTCGACTCATCGAGAAGTTTTTTTATGTACCGGAGAAACCATATGCCCGAAATAGTCCCGTTAGAATGGACCGGAGATTCCTTACGCTTGCTAGACCAGCTAATGCTTCCGCAAGAGCAGTCTGTAGTGACTGTCCACACACACACGGAAGTCATTTCAACTGTAAACAACATGCAGATAAGGGGCACTTCTTTAGTTGCGGTCGCAGGCGCATACGCGTTGGTACTGGCATCCAAGTCCATTAACACCCTCGACTTACAAAGAATGTTTAACTACTTAGGAGATGTTGGCAAAGAAGTGCTAGATGCAAATCCAATGAACCTCAGTCTTGAAAAGTCGATCTCTCGGGTTCTTCTAGCAGGATATGCGGCTAAGGTCATTTCGTCAGTGCGAAGCCAAATGGAAGACGAGGCTATAGCAATACACCGGGAAGACTTGGCAGCAAATCAACTCATTGGAGAAATTGGCTCGTATCTATTGCCTACGGAAGGGGCTATTCTAACCATGTCTAATAGCGGGGCTTTGGCAACTACTGGGTATGGTACAGCTTTGGGAGCCATAAGATCAGCACACAATCGCAGCAAGAAATTGCAGGTCATCGTAGCTGAAACAAGGCCGATGCTGGAGGGTTCTAGGCTCACAATGTGGGAACTAGTTCAGCTCGGAATACCAAGCACACTAATTGTGGATTCAGCATCGGGTAAATATATCGCCTCTGGTAAGGTGAATTGTGTCGTGGTGGGAGGTGACAGAATTTCTCCTACTGGAGATGTGGCGGGAGTAATAGGCACCTATCCCCTCGCCGTGATCGCACATGCAAACCAAGTGCCTTTCTATGTAATGTCTCCGACTTCGAATATAGACCAATCTGAGAAAACATGGGAGTCGATCGGGCTCGTAGACCGACTATCAACAGAAATACTCCAATTCAGTAAGCCACTGATAGTTCCAAAAGGGGTAAACATGCACAATCCTTCTGTTGATATCACCCCAAGCAAATATATAACTGGAATCGTTACTGAAAAAGGTACTATTGAACCGCCTTTCGGCAATGATCTTGAGAAATTCTCCAAGCCCAATACTGGGATACACCAAGAAGATTCCAAAGAAATGTCACATGGACAATCGTTCGCAAAAAGTTAAGATTCTGCTGAGGAAATATATATATGTCGGAACAAAGTGAACCATTCAAAAGAATTTCCGTCGATGAGGCCTATAAATTATATGGGGAGGCGAATTCCACTGTGGTGGACGTTAGGCAGCTTGATGAATGGAACGCTGGTCACGTCAGTGGTGCCATTCACATACCTGTCGAAGATGTAATATCCCGGGTCGATAGTCTGCCAAGTGGTGGAGATTTGCTATTCATATGCGCCCAAGGAGTTCGAAGTGCCCTGGCCTGTGAAATGGCAGCAGCGATGGGTAGAGAATCGAGCGCCTTATTTAACATAGAAGAAGGAACCGGAGCTTGGATAGACCGTGGATACCCAACAACTTACGGAAACGACAGTTAACGCACTAATCTATTATCTAGAAGGTTGATATGAACAAACGCAAAAAAGTAGCTAAACGAAAGCAGCGCCAAACCAAGAAAAGATTTGAATCCCTACAAAAAGTATCTACTTTGCCTGAGCCTACAGCACAAGAACGACATAGTAGACGTGCGGTTTCAAATGTAAAACAAAGCTCATCACAAGCCACAACAGCAACAAGCCCTGCAAAGAGCGCAAAAAGTGCTCATAAAGTGGAGCTTGAGGCTCCACTGAAACCAGAGCAACAAGCTGACGAAATTGAATCGTCTGCCATCACAGATGAGTCTTCCAACAAAAGAAATGCAGGTAAATTAAAAAAGGCGGACCAGCCCGACTCAGCTAGCAAAGAAAAGCCAAAGCAAACTCGGACTACTTCAAAGAAGTCAGCCGAAGAAGAAAAACCGAAGCCACCTAAGCGCCCAGTTAAGAAAGCCGAAAGTGCCTGATCAATCTATATTAATCGTAGGCTCAGTAGCCTACGATTCGATCAAAACGCCCTACGGAAGCCGCCTCCACACCCTTGGCGGGTCGGCCACATACTCGTCGATTGCTGCTAGCTATTTTTCTTCCGTAAATCTGGTAGCAGTGGTAGGTGCCGATTTTCGGGATGAATCCACTTTCCAATCCCATAAAATAGGCATGAAGTGTCTCACAAAAGCCTCAGGTGAAACTTTCCAGTGGGTAGGGGAATATCGAGACAATTTTTCAGAAACTTTAACCATTGACACTAAACTAAACGTTCTTTCTAACTTCAAACCACTATTGGGATCAGAAGAAAAAAATAGCGAATATCTTTTTTTAGGGAATATAGATCCAGAACTCCAAAAGGACGTACTAAACCAAATGAACCAACGACCCAAGTTAGTCGTAGGGGACACAATGAATTACTGGATTGAAAGTAAACCCAAGCCCCTTTACGAGGTTATAGGATTACTTGACGCCCTCCTAATCAATGAATCTGAAGTCAAACTACTTGCAAAAGAGGCCAACCTAGTAAAGGCCTCAAGGTTAATTCTAGAAAAAGGGCCATCCATATTGGTGATCAAAAGAGGTGGTGCCGGCCTCATAGGATTCACCTCAAATGACACTTTCGTGATTCCAGCCTATCCAATTGACAAAGTAATGGATCCAACCGGAGCAGGCGACACATTTGCTGGAGGATTCCTCGGATACTTATCAGCGATCGGAACACTCTCGAAGGAAAGCCTCAGGCATGCTATGGTAATTGGCTCCGTCATGGCGTCCTTCGCTGTTGAAACTTTTGGCCTTGATCGATTAGATTCTTTAACCGATAGAGACATTCGAGAACGGTATCAAAACTTCCGGGAAATGACCGCATTTGATACAAAAGCAGAACTCAGAGTGCCTTCTAGAAAACAGCTTAGCAAGAAATAAGAACAACGGAGGAAAATTGAGAACTAAAAGAACGCCAGGAGATGTCAAGGATTTACAGCTCGCTGATCAAGGAGTGTCCAGAATAGAGTGGGCAGCAAGAGGCATGCCAGTTCTTGAGATCATTAGGAAGCGATTTACTAAAGAACGGCCATTAGACGGCCTCCGTATATCGGCGTGCTTACACGTGACTTCAGAAACAGCAAACCTAGCTTTAACGTTACGAGACGGAGGGGCCCAAGTAGCCTTATGTGCAAGCAATCCTCTTAGCACTCAAGACGATGTTGCCGCAGCTTTGGTAGAACGATATGAAATCCCAACCTACTCAATCAGGGGGGCGGACAATGAAACATACTATAAACACATTCACTCAGCGCTAGAGCACTCTCCTCATATAACGCTAGATGATGGGGCTGACCTGGTAGCCATCGTACACACCGAACGACAAGATTTGCTGAATAACATTAAGGGTGGAACGGAAGAAACTACTACAGGCGTGACGCGCCTCAGGGCTCTCGCCAGAGACTCTAAGTTGCTTTATCCAATAATCGTTGTTAATGACGCGGATACTAAGCACCTGTTTGACAACCGGTATGGCACAGGCCAAAGCACATTGGATGGAATAACAAGGGCGACTAATCTGCTTTGGGCTGGAAGCAAGGTTGTGATAGCAGGGTACGGTTGGTGCGGACGTGGCGTGGCAAATCGGGCACGAGGCTTAGGTAGTCACGTTATTGTTACCGAAATCGATCCCATACGTGCTCTCGAAGCAGTAATGGACGGGTTTCAAGTAATGCCTATGCTAGAAGCAGCGAAGACAGGTGATGTATTCATAACCGTTACAGGCGGCCTGAATGCTATAGACAAAGCACATTTGGAGATAATGAAGGATGGTGCCATACTAGCCAATAGTGGCCACTTCAACGTAGAAATTAATATACCCGCTCTAATTAAAATGTCAAAAACACAACGCACAGTTCGTGGCTCTGTAGAGGAGTTCTCCCTTAAAGACGGGCGTAGATTGTTCCTTCTAGGCGAGGGGAGGCTGATTAATCTAGCAGCCGCGGAGGGACATCCTTCAGCCGTAATGGATATGAGTTTTGCTAACCAAGCACTCGCGGTTGAATTTCTCAACCAACAAAGCGAGGGTTTGACACCAAATGTGCACCAGGTCCCGCAAGAAATCGATCGAGAAGTAGGCAGACTCAAGCTGGCTTCTTTAAGCATAGGCATAGACACTCTTACTATTGAGCAAGAGAAATATATCTCTAGCTGGGACATAGGAACCTAAGCGGGCCCAAGGCATTTAGCTAAAGGAGGAACATTAATTGGCACCAAGTTTTCTAGAATCACCTTCTTACTTGTTCACCTCTGAATCGGTGACTGAAGGGCACCCAGACAAACTTTGCGATCAAATTTCAGATGGGATATTGGATATTATATTAAGTCAAGATCCCCTAGCCAGAGTAGCTTGCGAGGTAATTACCACAACTGGGCTTGTAGTAGTAATGGGGGAAATTACTACCGCAAGCTACGTAGATATTGCTCAGATAGCAAGGGATACCTTAGAAGAAGTGGGATATACCAACTCAGATTTCGGTATAGACTCCAAAACATGCGGTGTAATGGTATCTGTACAAGAACAATCTCCTGACATTTCAGTAGCGGTTACCAATTCATTCGAGACACGTGGAAAATCCAGCAGTCAAGAGAAAGAAACAACTGGGGCTGGTGATCAAGGAATGATGGTAGGATTTGCATGTGACGAAACACCAGAACTTATGCCTTTACCAATATCCCTCGCTCACAAACTGACTCAACAACTTGCAACGGTAAGGAAAACCCGCGAATTAGAATACTTGCGACCCGACGGGAAGTCTCAAGTAACTATAGAGTACGCATATGGGAAACCTAAGCGGGTTCATACCGTGGTACTAAGCACACAACATGGGCCCGATGTAACCATGAGTACATTGACTGCTGATTTGCATAAAGACGTAATTGAAAAAGTTATACCCTCCAATCTTATCGACAACGAAACGAAGTTTTTCATTAATCCCTCCGGAAGATTCGTGATCGGAGGCCCACACGCTGATACCGGGCTCACTGGGCGTAAGATTCTCGTAGATACTTATGGCGGAGCTGCTAGGCATGGCGGAGGAGCTTTTTCAGGAAAAGACCCCACAAAAGTGGACAGGTCAGCTGCTTATGCAGCTCGTTGGGTAGCAAAAACCGTTGTGGCGGCACAATTGGCTGAAAGAATTGAAGTACAGATTTCCTACGCTATAGGTGTAGCTAGTCCTATATCAATTAGCATAGAGACTTTCGATACCGGGAAAGTCTCGGACGAAATAATTCTTAAACTCATCAATAAGCACTTTGATCTACGGCCTGACGCCATAATCAGCGAGTTAGACTTACGCCGACCGATATACAAGCAAACGGCAGCGTACGGACACTTTGGACGTAACGACTTGAATCTACCATGGGAGCAAACTGATAAAGCCGAATTACTTAAGGCTGAGGCTGGAATAAAATGAAGGAGATCTCAATATGACCATCCGATTCGGTACAGACGGTTGGCGTGCACTAATCGGATGGGATTACACTGCGGAGAATGTGAGAGCCTGTGCAGCTGGCACTGCACTGTACTTAAAGAAGAGAGGGTTAGATCAACGTGGCCTAGTGGTAGGCTACGATACCCGTTTTGCATCTAAAGATTTCGCATCCGAGGTAGCAAGCGTCACAACCGCTCTTCAAGTGCCCACCTACCTCTGTTCTACGACAGCACCAACTCCAGCAGTAAGTTACAACATAATGGATCGGTCTGCTGGAGGAGGCGTGGTAATTACAGCTAGCCATAACCCGCCAAACTGGAATGGATTCAAATACAAACCAGAATACGCAGGCAGTGCATCGTCGGAAATAGTTGAAGCTTTAGAAACAGAAATCAACAAGGCCGCGCAAGGTTCGATAGAAATGCTTTCACTCAACAAAGCACGGGACCAGAACTTATTGCAAGATATAGACCCTACCCCCCCGTATATTAACCACCTTGCCAAACTTGTAGACTTGACTGCAATTAAAAATAGCGGATTGAAGGTTGCCGTGGACGCAATGCACGGTGCAGGAGGAGGTTATCTTACACAGCTCTTAGAGGGAGGGAAAACGACCGTCAACGAGATCAGAGCAACCCCCAATCCCGCGTTTCCAGGAATGATTCAACCCGAGCCAGTCAAACATAATTTAACTCCTCTTGCAGAATGCATACAATCGAGTGGAGCCGATATTGGCATAGCACTGGACGGTGATGCTGATCGGGTTGGATTGATGGACGAAAACGGTAGATACATCAATACACTGCAGACTTTCTCGCTGTTGGTTATGTACCTACTAGAACAAAGAGGGCAAACTGGGCCATTGGTAAAATCAACAACTATGACTAGTATGATTTACAAATTAGGGGAACTTTTCAACGTACCTGTATATGATGCTCCCGTTGGATTCAAATCATTGGGACCATTGATGATAAAGGAGAATGCTTTAGCAGCGGGGGAAGAAAGTGGTGGGTTCGCATTTAGAGGTCATATACCAGAACGTGACGGCATTCTAAGTGGTTTATTCCTTATAGACATGGTCATAAGGACCGGTAAACGACCTTCGGAGCTATTAGAGTATTTGTTCAGCAAAGTTGGCGCCCACTACTACGACCGGCTTGATATCCCGTTTTCTGGGGAAGACCGGCAGAAAGTCGAGAGCCGTGTTCATTCAAAAAAACTAGGGTCACTGATCGGATTGAAGGTCTTACATCGTGACGATCATGACGGAGTGCGTTACACACTAGAAGACGGTAGCTGGCTGCTTATACGTTTTTCAGGAACTGAACCATTGCTGAGGATCTATGCAGAATCTAGAAAAGAAAACGACGTTTCGCTGCTACTAGAAGAAGGACGCCTGCTAACAGGTGTCTAGCTGGCATTCTCGACATTAAGACCGTCTAATTCAGGAAACTAGCCCTAAAACTTAGTTTAGCGCTTACTGTATTGCTCGGCCTTTCTAGCTCGCTTCAGCCCATACTTCTTGCTTTCCTTTATCCTAGAATCGCGGGTTAGCAAGCCGTGTCGACGTAATTCTTTTCTGAAGCCTTCATCCAAAGATACAAGCGCTCTTGCGACTCCATGTCCCACAGCCCACGCGCGGCTGCTTGTTCCTCCGCCTTCAACCTTAGTCTTAATACTGTATTTCCCAACACTTCCGGTAACCTCCAAAGGTTTCAGAGCCATCTCCTGCAATGGCTTCCAAGGCATCGCCTCGTCTAGCGGTTTTCCATTGATAAAAATTCCGCCAGGTTCCAGGAAAAGTCGGACCTGTGCGATAGCAGTCTTGCGCTTGCCCAGACCATGATAGTACCTTTGTTCCGTCATTTACTCCTCCGCTTTCTAGTGCCCGATGGATCATTTTGTTCAGTTATTTCTTCCTTCTCACGCCTGCCTCTGCTTTCATCGACAGCCTTCACCCGTTTGGCGGGCTTGCTGTCTTCTGTGAGGTCCTTATTAGCGTTAACCTGAGCAGCATGAGGGTGTTGAGGACCTGGATAAACTTTCAGTCGCCTCAACATGTGCCTCCCCAAGATATTCCTAGGCAACATTCCTTTAACAGCCGCCTGAATAACCCTTTCCGGATGTTTATTCAAAAGAGCTTGCAGAGGTGTAGCTCGCAAGCCACTCGGATATCCTGAATGGCGATAATACATCTTTTGTTCTAGCTTCTTGCCAGTAGTTGCCACCTGTGACGCATTCAATACAATTACATAGTCTCCAGTCAGCATGCTAGGCGTATAAATAGCCTTGTGTTTACCCTGTAAAACCCTGGCGATTTCTGTTGCCAACCTCCCAAGCGGCTTCCCGGCTGCGTCAACAACTTGCCAACTGCTATCCACTTCTGAGAGTTTCGCACTATATGTTTTGCGTTGATTAATAGTCATCAGGTGGAAAATCCTTGTAATTTACTTGCATAAGACATAACCCTTGCGGAGCCATACTTCTTGCCACACCTGAACTCCACGGGTCGATTGTACCTTCCAATGTCTCTAGTGCTCCTTCGGCAAGCACACGTCTAGTTCCAACTGCCACCAAAAGGCCCGCGATTCTGCGCATTTGGTTCGGAAGGAACGCATTAGCCTCGACCTTCACTCTCACTATGTCATCTTTGCGCTGGACACTAGTAGACCAGATATTTCTAATTGTACTCATTCCTGGCGATACCTGACCACTAAAATTTGCAAAATCGTGTACACCCTCAAGATATTTCAGGGCCTTGCCCATAGCAACGTCATCTAGTTGTTCTTGTACCCTGACCGCATAACGTTCCCGAAGAGGGGAACGCCATTGACTATTAATGATTGCATATTCATAAAGCCTGCTAACAGCATGTCTACGTGGATCAAAACCAGAATTTGTATGATACGCCTCTTTAATTGCAATGTCCTGTGGCAAAAAATGATTAAGCCCACTTATTAGTTTTGGTGAAGGGAGCATATTTCCTGTTGAAAAAGCAACTACTTGCCCCTTTGCATGAACCCCACTGTCAGTACGACCGGCAGCTCTAACTCGTACTTTCTCTGACGTCAGTCTCTCTATAGCTGACTCTATCTCAAATTGGACAGTGCCTAATTCAGGTTGATCCTGGAATCCGTGATACCGAGTTCCATCATACTCTACGATGAGTGCTGCCTTATGTTCCATTAACTCGTTCATAGCTAAACCAACTCCAGTAATGCCATCGGAGCACTATCACCCTTCCGCGGCTCAAGTTTAAGCACTCTCGTATACCCGCCAGCTCTCTCAGCATACCTTTGGCTAAGATCATCGAAAACCTTAGCTACAACATCTTTGTCAGGAATGGATGAGAGCGCTAACCGCCGGTGGTGCAGCGAACCTTTCTTGCCATACGTAATAAAGCGCTCTGCCAGAGGACGAGCCGCCTTCGCCTTCGCCTCGGTGGTAATGATTCTTTCATTAATCAAAAGATCTCTTATCAAGCCCCGATACAAGTGCTTCCTTTGCGCTGGGTTTCGGTTCAGCTTTTTTCCTGCGATTCTATGTCTCACGCCTAATTAGCCTCGCTTTCTAAGGAAATTTCATTCAGCTCATCTTGATAATCTGTTCCGTCCAAACTCGTCGTATCTTGCTGTTCACTATCAATTAGAGGCTCAGTCCCTTCCTTAGGAAGATAGCCTCTCTCCTCAAGTGTGTTAAAGAGTTCATCTAAAGATTTTTGCCCAAAATTACGTATTTTCAGAAGGTCTGATTTCTCTCTTTCTAATACCTCTCCAATCCGATTGATGTGTGCACGCTTCAGACAATTAAGCGTACGGGCAGAAAGATCCAGCTTCTCTACTGCCATATTATAAACTTCTGCAGGTACTGCAGCAGATAGTGCAGCTAAATCACCCGCTGCCTCACCGATCTTACGAATGTTAGCAAATAAGAAAAATTGGTCGACCAACAGCTCTCCTGCTTTCGAAAGAGCTTCAAGTGGACCTAGTGTCTCATCAGTCCATATCTCCAGCACAAGTAGCTCAAAGTCTGTTCTGTGTCCAACTCTTGTGAGATCAACTGCAAAGTTTACACGGCGAACAGGAGTGTATATTGAGTCCACTGGCAACACTCCTATCGGCAAGCCATCACCTTGTATAGCAGGGACATACCCAACCCCCTGCTCCACATTGAATTCTACTACCATCTTCGCCTCTGAGGAATCTAACGTGGCAATATGCAACTCAGGGTTAGCTATTTCAAAATCAGCAGAGGCTAGGATATCACCAGCAGTAACCCTACCTTCCGTCTGGACATCTAACCTAAGCTTACCGGGGCGATCTGTAAGGGAGCGAAGCCTGATAGCCTTGAAATTCATGAGAAGATCAGAAACTCCCTCTTTAACATGAGGCAACGTTTCATACTCGTGTTGGACAGATCCACTAACTTTTCCGGACCTAGGAGTCCCTTCTACCTTAACCCAAGTAATTGCCGTGCCTGGTATAGAGCTTAATAGAACTCTCCTCAAGGGATTACCCAAAGTGGTTCCGTAACCCCGCTCCAGAGGCCCTATTACGAACTTACCATATCCATTAGTAATCTCCTCAACCTTAATCTCTGGTTGAGGGACTTCAATCTCTGAAACAGGGGTCAGCAACACAGCACCTCCAATTGGTACACATCTTTAATCAACATAGCCATTACTTCGAATAAAACTCCACTATTAATCTCGTTTCGATGCCACCCTCCATCTCATCAATTTTTGGTCGCCTAATCACTGTGCCCTTTAGATTGCCTGAGTCACAAGTTAGCCATGCAGGCACGGCTTTTCTAGGCATGGCTGAAACAAGTTCTTTCACAAAAGGTTTCTCAGCATCAGCAGGTTTCCATGAAATCACCTGATCTGGCTTCAATTGATATGATGGTATGTTCACCTTCTTTCCATCGACCGTAAAATGTCCATGTCTAACCATCTGCCGGGCTTGCTGCCTAGACTCCGCGAAGTCCAATCTATAGACCACGTTGTCAAGACGTTGCTCGAGCAACCGAAGCAGAACCTCGCCTGTATTTTCAGGGTTTTTCTTGGCAGATTCGAAGTAGTTCCGAAACTGCCGCTCCAACAAGCCAAATGTAACGCGAGCCTTTTGTTTCTCTCGAAGTTGTAAGCCCCAATCACTAGCTGTTCTACGCCTCGGCATAGCTCCTCCTGGGGGACGCCTTCGACGGTCAACTGCACATTTTGGGCTATGACATCGCTCACCTTTTAGAAATAATTTTTCACCTACGCGTCGACACAGCCGACAGGCAGGGCCAGTATATCTAGCCATATTCTTTTAAACTCTCCTTTTACTTGGCGGCCTGCAGCCATTGTGAGGTATAGGAGTAACGTCCCGTATACTCGTAACATTTATACCTGCAGCTTGTATAGAACGGATAGCCGCCTCCCTTCCTGCGCCTGGTCCTTTGATAAAAACCTCTACCTCGCGCACTCCGTGATCCATAGCCTTTCGAGCAGCAGTGTCAGCAGCCCTTTGAGCAGCGAAGGCAGTGCCTTTCCTAGAACCTTTGAACCCTACGATGCCCGAACTGCCCCACGAAAGTACGTTCCCATCCGGATCAGTTAGAGTAATCAAAGTATTGTTAAAGGTCGATTGGATATACGCTCTACCTCTAGGTATATACTTCCTTTCTTTTTTGCGTGGTCTCGATTTTTCTCTTGCCATCTTTTGATTCTCCTACTACTTTCTCGTCTGACGGCGGCCGGCAACTGTTCTCCGGCCTCCTCGCTTTGTTCTTGCATTGGTCTTGGTGCGTTGCCCATGCACAGGCAAGCCGCGTCGATGCCTTAAGCCTCTATAGCTACCAATATCCATGAGCCTACGGATGTTCATGTTTATCTCTCTACGCAAATCCCCTTCCACCTTATTTTCCTTATCTATAACTTCTCTAATTCTATTAAGGTCTGCTTCAGGCAGATCCTGCACTCTCGGATTTCCGTTTACTCCGGCGCTATCTAGAACCCTAAGCGCTATCGTAGGGCCAATGCCATATATGCGCCTGAGAGCAACTTCTACTCTCTTGCCATCTGGAATATCTACTCCTGCTACACGTGCCATATTTAACCTTACCTATAAATATATGTTATATCTGCCGACCGCACTTAACCTTGTCTCTGCTTATGTTTACCAATAATACATATGACCCTTACTCGGCCTTCTCGCCTAATTACCTTACATTTATCACAAATTTTCTTTACTGAAGCTCTAACTTTCATTATCGTCACACCCTACCTAAAGCGGAAAGTAACCCTTCCACGAGATAAATCATACGGCGACAATTCAACCAAAACTCTGTCGCCTGGAAGTACTCTTATAAAATGCATTCTCATTTTACCAGAGATATGCGCCAATACTCGGTGCTTATTCGCAAGCTCTACTTTAAACACCGCATTAGGCAATGCCTCAAGCACCACTCCCTCCACTTCGATTTTTTCTACTTCTTTCTTGGCCATAAGAAACTCAGCCTGATTCACCAATACATTCATTATTACGCCTAGTTAATACCTCAGGGCCCTCGTCAGTTATAGCGATCGTATGTTCAAAATGTGCTGAAAGAGACCCGTCTTCGGTAACAACCGTCCAATCGTCTTCCAATACTCTAGTCCGCCATGATCCCATATTCAGCATAGGCTCCACCGCAATCACCATGCCGGACCTCAACAATAAGCCTTTACCTGAATCACCAAAGTTAGGCACGGAAGGTTCTTCGTGCAGAGCCTTACCTATTCCATGCCCCACATACTCCCGAACTACACCGTACCCTCTAGATTCTGCAAAATTCTGAACCGCAGAAGACACATCACCAATTCGACCTCCGACAATCGCTTTAGAAATACCTTCTTCCAAACTAAGACGCGTAGCTTCAATAAGGTCCGAAACCACTGGATCGACACCCCCAACCGCAACAGTAACGGCGCTATCACTATGATATCCGCCCACTATAGCGCCAACATCTAAACTCAACACGTCACCATCAGATACAATTCTCTCCCCTGGTATTCCGTGAACTATTTCTTCGTTAAATGACACGCAGATAGTGGCCGGGAATCCTCTATATCCTTTGAATGAGGGCTTCGCGCCTAGCCTTTCTATTTCCATAGCTGCGATGTAATCAAGGTCTTTAGCCTTAATCCCAGGCTTAATCGATTCAATCAGCACTTCTATAACAGCGGATACAACCTGTCCCGCCAGACGCATCTGATGAAGCTCGGCACTGCTCTTCAAGGTTATACCCCTCACGTTTGACGTAAGTTTTTCAAGAACAGCATTTTCTGGTTTATCGATTTCTAATTTCATTATCTATAGTTATTTAGATGGATTTCCAACCATCATTTCTGATGACGCCTGCAAGGCTTCACGCGAAACTTCCGCAACCGATTGATCCCCATTGACTTCAACTAGCTTACTCTGGCCAGAGTAATAACTAACCAACTGGTGAAGCCCTGGAAGTTGTGCCTTAAATCTCTTTTTTACCACCTCTGGTTTATCATCTTCTCTTTTGTATAACTGCCCGCCACATTTCCCACAATCTTTGATTGGCCCTAAAATTCTTTTACTATATGGGGCTCCACAGGATCGACAAATTAACCTATCCGTTAATCTTATGAGAAGCTCGCCCTCATTCACCCTAATATAAACAACGCAATCTATAGGATCGTGTGTCAGGGCTTTATCCAAGGCTTCCGCCTGTGAAAGCGTCCTCGGAAACCCATCCAAGACGAACCCTCCTGATCCAACGTCGTTCACGCCATCAAGTATCATATTTATCGTTATTTCATCCGGCACTAGCTGCCCATTTTTCATATAATTCTTGGCAAGCATACCAAGCTCAGTCCCCTCATTCTGGTGATGCCGAAAGAGGTCCCCAGAAGACAATAAACTTAAGGACAACTCATCCTTCAGTATCTGGCTTTGAGTCCCCTTTCCAGCTCCAGCTAATCCAAGCATTACTATTCTCAAACCATCTCCTAACTCAAAAAGCCTTCATAATTTCGCATGAGCAGTTGAGCCTCAATCTGCCGCAACGTGTCCAATGCCACTCCAACCATGATAAGAAGGCTGGCACTGCTTAATTGTATCGCCCTAATATCAGTTATCTGTGTAGCAAAATATGGAATGACGGCTACGCCACCAAGAAATATAGCGCCACCCCAAGTGATACGTATTACAACACGGTTAAGAAAATCGGATGTGGAACGTCCCGGCCTTATTCCGGGTATGAACCCACCATTCTTTTGCAGGTTTCCAGCTAGGTCTTGCTGCTGAAATGTTACCAGAGTGTAAAAGAATGTAAACAAAACCACTAAAATAAAAACGAAGGCCCAATAAGTTAGTCCTGTCGGTGCCAAAGAAGTCTCAAAAAAGCGTGCAATTTGCCCAAATACTGTGGTGCTAGTCGGGCTGGCGATGTAACTGGCTAAAGTAGCAGGGAGAATCATTATTGAAAAGGCAAAAATCAATGGTATCATCCCGGCAGAATTAACACGCAGTGGCACGTAACTGGCCCCTGATTGTCTATACATCCTTCCTCCCCGAAATATGCTCTTGCCATACTGCACTGGAACTCGGCGTTGTGCCTCGGTGAATACCACAATGAGATAAACAATGAGCACACCAATCGCAACGAGGAGTAATAAGCCACCAAGATTGTTACGCTCAAGGAATCCTTGGCCTACAAGCTGAGGGAACTGCGCTACTATGCCTGCAAATATTATGATTGAAACTCCATTACCAATGCCTTTCTCCGTTATGAGTTCACCAAGCCAAACTAGAAACACAGAACCAGCTGTCATAGAAAGGACCATTGTCATAAGTGTTAAATCCAGTCCGCCAACAAAGTCCGAACCGGCAAGCCCCCCAAAGCGGTTAATCAAATGAATCTGACCATACCCTTGGGCCATGGCTATAGGAATCATTAGGTAATGGGTTATTTGATTCATTTTCTGCCTACCCGCTTCGCCTTCTTTAGCCATTGCCTGCAGGCGCGGTATAACAGGGGACATTAGCTGCATTACAATTGACGCCGTTATATATGGGTAAACACCCAAGGCCATTATGCTCAGATTGCGTAACCCTCCACCACTAAACAGGTCCATGAATCCAAGAAGCGCATTGCTCTCAAATGCTCCACTTAAAGCGTCGCGATCTATATTAGTCACTGGCACATGGGCTAAGAATCTAAAAATCACCAACATACCCAATAGAAAAAGAATTCTGTACCTTAGATCTGGCACACGAAACGCATCGATCATAGCCTGCAATAAGGCAGGCCTTGAAGACGGTGTCTGTCTTGAGGATGTAGCTCTTGTCGTCATAATGATTCTGTCGATCCGCCTACGGATTCGATACCCGCTTTTGCGGATCTACTAAATTTATGAGCAATCACCCTGATTGAATTGCCCAACTCTCCTCTACCCAATATCTTGACTCGCTTATTGCTACTCTTAATGATGCCGTGATCCTTAAGAACCTCCGGAGTAACGATCGCCCCAGGCGGAAATGACCCTAGCCTTTCAAGATTCACCTCCTGATATTCCACCCGGAATATGTTGGTGAAACCTTTCAGCATAGGTAACGCCTTCATCATTGGCAACGTACCCCCGGCAAAACCACGGCGCAGCTTACCGCCACTACGTGACTTTTGTCCCTTCATTCCACGGCCAGAGTAATTACCACGTCCGCTCCCATCACCTCGACCCACACGGTGGCTTCGAGTTCGAGAGCCTTTATTACCACTTAGTTCATGTTGTTTCATCTCTCACCTAATAACCTAAAGTCCTTCAACTTTTATGAGATGCCTCACCTTATGAAGCATCCCACGAATGGTTGGAGTATTGGCATGCTTAACAGTGTGGTTTAGTTTCCTCAAGCCAAGCGCCTTAATAACTCGCCGCTGTGCCTGTGGGTATCCTATAGTGCTCTTGCTCCACGTTATCAACAAATCACTCATGATCTAAAGGAACTTCATTCAGCGCCTTCATCCTCCTCATTTAACTCTTCCACAACGACTGGGTCCTCCTGCACATGAGGTTCATGTGATTCAGGGGCCAGGTCGACTGTGTCACCTTTCGTTTGTTCCGGCCTTTTTTCCAGCTTGCTAAGTGCCTCAATTGTGGCACGAACTACGTTAATAGGGTTTTGGCTACGGAGGGATTTGGCAACTATATCCTTAGCTCCTACCATATCTAAAACTACACGCATCGAAGGTCCGGCTTTTATGCCAGTCCCTGGAGGGGCGGGTTTTACCAAAACTTTAGCCGCTCCATATTTAGCCTCTACTTGATGAGGAATGGTACTGCCGTTCATAGGCACTGTGATTAAAGACTTTTCAGCTATAGTAACGCCTTTCCTCACAGCGTCCGGAATAGCCACCGCTTTGCCCAATCCAGAACCCACCCTACCTTGGTTATCACCAACGACGACCAACGCACTGAAAGTGAGATGACGGCCACCTTTGACAACCTTAGCTACCCGACGTATCTTGACTACTTTTTCCGTGAGAGCTGATTGCCCTTTTTCAAAGAAACCTTGACCCCTTCTGTCAGTTCGTGTTGTCATTTAGAATTCAAGACCTCCTGCACGTGCAGCTTCAGCGAGTGCCTTAATTCTGCCGTGATATTTATAGCCACCTCTATCGAAAACTATTCTCGAAACACCCAGCTTTACTGCAGCTTCTGCTATATTTGTGCCTACAACCGCCGCTACATTTGTTTTGCTGGATTCTTTGTAATCCTTTTTTAAGGGTAAACTAGATGCCGATGCCATAGTATGTCCTATAGAGTCATCTATAAGTTGTGCGTATACTTGGCGCGCACTACGAAATACATTCAAGCGAGGTCTTCCAGGTGTCCCAACAACCTTCTTCCTCACCCTTATGTGCCTTAATTTTCTGCCACTACTTCTATTACTATAACGTCCCATCTTCCTTACCTTGACCTAGCTGCACTCTTGCCAGGCTTTAGCCTGACTTGCTCATCTAGATATCTAATACCTTTGCCTGTATACACATTGGGTTTTCGTATTCTCTTAATTCGAGCAGCTATTTCACCCACTAATTGCTTATCTGTCCCCTTTACATGTATTCGATTATTACCTTCGACCTCTAACGTAATTCCCTCGACAGGGTGCACCTCCACGAGATGCGAGTACCCCACATTGACCGTCACACCTTCCCCGGACTGTTGCACCCTGTATCCTACCCCCACTATATCCAGTGTTTTCTGAAATCCCTCCGATACACCCACAATCATATTTGAGATCAGAGTACGAGTCAGTCCGTGCAAAGACCTATTATTTCTATTCTCAGATTCTCTCGTAACTATCACCGAGGATTCTCTGATTTCCACTCCTATGCCGCCCACAATTCCCTGCGAAAGCGAGCCCTTAGGCCCATCTACCAAGACCTCAGAATTGCCCACCTTAACCTGGACTCCAGACGGTATGTCTATCGGCTGCCTACCTATTCGTGACATATGACTACCACACGTAACAAAGTATTTCTCCCCCAATTCCTCGCTTCCACGCCTCACGGCCGGTCATTAAACCTTTAGATGTCGACACTACCGACAAGCCACGACCAGCAAAGAATTTTGGTAGCTGCTTTTTCCCTATGTAAACCCGTAATCCCGGTTTACTAACACGTCTAAGCCCTTTAATAATTGGCCTATTTATCTCGTCGTACCCAAGCTTGATTCGTAATTGTTGCCGCCCTGCTTCTTCCAAGACTTGATAGTCAAGAATAAAGCCCTCATTCTTCAATAGCTCTACGATGGCAGCCTTTTGTTTGGAAGATGGCGCGGAAATCCAGTCCCGCTGGACCGCCATACCATTACGTATTCTCGTTAACATATCTGCAATAGGGTCTGATTGACTCACTTTTTCACCTACCAACTAGCCTTTCTGATGCCAGGAATTTCGCCGCGAAGGGCATGTGTTCTGAAACAAATTCTACATAATCCAAAATGGCGAATATACGCCCTAGGCCTCCCACAGAGATTACAGCGACTATGGTACTGCACTTTATATTTTGGCGGTTTGCGCCACTTCGCTATTTTTGCTGTTTTGGCCATATATACCTCAATTACCACTCACTTTTGCGAACGGAACTCCAAATAGTTCCAAGAGTCGAAATGCTTCCTGATCTTTTTGCGCAGTGGTTACAAAAGTGACTTGAAAACTACGTATTCTATCTATTCGATTGTAGTCTATTTCTGGGAAAATCATCTGTTCTCTAATACCAAAGGAATAATTTCCTTGACCATCAAAGCTGTTAGCAGGGACGCCTCTAAAATCGCGAATTCTAGGCAGAGCTGCTCTGGTTAATCTCTCTGCAAATTCGTACATCCTTCGTCCTCTGAGAGTGACCATGGCTCCTATTTGCATTCCTTCTCTAATCTTAAAGCCAGCTATCGACTTCTTAGCTTTAGTGACAACTGGTTTCTGACCAGATATCGCAGTCAACATTTGAGTGACATTATCTATAGCATTCGAGTTAGTTAACGCCTCTCCAAGACCCACATTCATGACTATTTTTTCCAGTCTTGGAACCTGTAGAAGAACTGTATAGCCAAACTCCTTCATCAACTGGGGGGCAAATTCTTCCCTATATCTACGAAGCAAACTTGGGGGCTGCGTATTGGAAGAATTTACCGAAGCTTTGGCGGATTGTTGCCGCTTACTCTGGCTTTTACCAACCGATTCAGCTTTGGCGGATTGTTGCCGCTTACTCTGGCTTTTACCAACCGATTCAGCTTTGGCGGATTGTTGCCGCTTACTCTGGCTTTTACCAACCGATTCAGCTTTGGTTGAATCGGTTGAGCTAGTCTCTTGATTTTCCAACTTTTCTTCGTTCATCATCGTTCCTAGGAATCAACCATTTCCTTACAAGCCTTACAAACTCTCACTTTCCGCCCATCATCAAGATAAGTATGACCAATTCTTACCGCTTTGTCACAATTTGGGCAAATAAGTCGAACCTTTGAAACGTGTAAGGGAGCCTCCATTTGAATTATTCCGGCCTGCCTGGCATCGCCGGAAGGTTTCTGGTTTTTCTTAACCAAATTAACGCCCTCTACCATAACCCTGTCTTTGGCAATGTTTACCTGTTGAATTACTCCTCGCTTTCCAGCATCTTTGCCAGATATAACTTGTACCGTATCATTTCTCCTTACATTCATCACAAAACCTCTGGTGCCAACGAAACTATGCGCATGTATTCTTTCTCACGAAGCTCTCGGGCAACGGGTCCAAATATGCGAGTGCCCCTAGGTTGCAGTTGGTCTGAGAGAACCACGGCCGCGTTATCGTCAAACCTTATGTAAGATCCATCCGGCCTTCGATAAGGCTGTGCCGTCCTCACTACCACCGCCCTAACCACATCACCCGCCTTTATAGAAGTATTCGGCGTAGCTTCTTTTACGGTAGCCACGATTACATCTCCAACTCGCGCATACCGCTTCCCGGTTCCACCAGGCACGTTAATACACATGAGCACTCTAGCTCCTGAATTATCTGCAACCTTTAGCCTTGTGTAAATCTGTATCAAGATGATTCCTTTTCTGGCTTATCTTCCACTACGGCTTCGTCAGATACCTCTTCCACTACAGCTTCGTCAGATACCTCTTCCACTACAGCCTCGTCAGATACCTCTTCCACTACAGCCTCGTCAGATACCTCTTCCACTACAGCCTCGTCAGATACCTCTTCCACTACAGCCTCGTCAGATACC
>Ga0114996_10000776_pt1 | contig 44504 bp, 34 predicted proteins | sample ArcticOcean_MG_C_4_FD_87039 | JGI IMG/M metagenome (GOLD analysis project Ga0114996, IMG submission 87039) | Marine microbial communities from western Arctic Ocean - ArcticOcean_MG_CB4_134 | ecosystem: Environmental > Aquatic > Marine > Oceanic | place: Arctic Ocean: Canada Basin | collected... | reverse complement strand
TTCGAGCTGGTCTGAGCGGCTGCAGATCTACGGGCTCGACCTGGCGCACACGCCGAGCGTCGAGACCTTCGCGGAGCACGTCAATGCCACGTATGACCGACTCGATTTTATCTTGAACAACGCCTGCCAGACGGTCAGGCGTCCGGCTGATTTTTACGCGCATCTCAAAGCCGCCGAGACCAACTCGCTGGACGAGTTGCCGGCGCCAGTGCGCGCGGTGGTCGGTAACTTCGAGATGCTGCGCGAGCAATGCCGTACATCGCAGCTCGATGCCGGTGCCGAGTTGGCCGATTACGGAAGTTTCGCGACGATCTCAGTGAAGGGCCCGTCTGATGCTGAACTGCAGCCCAGCAATCAATTGTTTCCGGCCGGCCAGCTCGACGCTGATTTGCAGCAGATTGATTTGCGCACGAAAAACAGTTGGCGACTGAAGCTCGACGAAGTCTCAGCTGTCGAGCTGCTTCAGGTGCACCTCGTCAACGCGGTCGCGCCGTTCATTCTCAATGCCAGGTTGAAGCCGCTGATGCTGCGCCAGCCGTCACGCGACAAACACATCGTCAACGTGTCGGCGATGGAAGGGCAATTCTATCGCGCGCTGAAGACCGACAAGCATCCGCACACCAACATGGCGAAAGCGGCGTTGAATATGATGACCCGGACGTCGGCGTCGGATTACTTCAAGGACGGTATCCACATGAACAGCGTCGATACCGGCTGGATCACCGATGAGGATCCGGTGGAGATCGCGGAGCGCAAGATCGCGGAGCACCGGTTTCATCCCCCGCTCGATCACGTCGACGCAGCGGCCCGGATCTGCGATCCAATCTTCTCGGGCTTCCTCACCGGGGAACATATATGGGGTCAGTTCCTGAAGGATTATGAGCCGACGCATTGGTAGGGTTGCCGATCTATCGAGACGGCCGATCGGCCGTCGCAGGTTCTCCCCCGTAGCGCTGTCCTTCCAGGCGGCGATGTAAATTGATACCGCTGACGACGCCGAGGCCGATGGCCGAGCGTTCGGGACAATCGCACGCCGGCCCCGGACAATGGCGAGGCGGTTTATGTGCATACACTCAACGCAGATTCCGAAGGCGCAGCAAGGGTTGCCATTGTCAACGACAAACTGCGTGACGGACTCGGTGTATACTGGAAGTACAACAGCATCGAGCGGCCTGTACTTAGCCAGTGGACTCATTTCCTGAGTGGTTCGTATGTCGTCGGTATCGAGCCGGGCAACTGCTCGGAGATGGGGCGCCCGGCCAATCGTGACGCCGGCACACTCGAACGCATTGCACCGGGAGATGTTCGCGAGTTTAGCATGGAGATTGGCGTGTTCGACGGTCCGGAAGAGATTACTGCCTCCGAGGATTCTCTGCCGTAAATTAGCTACACGTGAGCCCATGCCTGGTCCAACCTTTCCAGACTGTCTTGGATCAGCTCTTCGACGTTGCTGCCGGCGACAGGGCGGGTCTCGATAGCCATGGTGCCGCGCTGGTCCCGATCGAGATAGCCGATGTTCAGCAGTGCCCGCAACGCCACCGTCAGTTGCGGTACGTCGATTTCGCCGCCGGGATAGCCGATCGGTGGGTGCTTGTCGCCATAGAACGGATCTGCCGGATCGCTGATGTAACAGTTGCCGAGATGTACGTGTCCGATGTGTTCGGCAGCTGTGGTGATGGCGTGTTCAAACGTTTCGCCGGCCAGAAGGATGTGTGCGATATCGAGCTGCAGTCGCAAGTTGTCGACTGCCGGCTGCATGGATTCGACGAATTCGACGCACTCGGTTGTGGGGCCCATCAGGAAACGGCGGTGCGTGTCGCGGTCGAACGGCTCCAGCAGCACCGTCATGTCATGCTCTGCTGCTTGGCGGCACAACCAGCGGCAGATTTCGCGTAGCTGATCTACGGCCGCCGGCCGCGCGGCGACACCTGGATCGATGCCGGACGCGATGGTAAAGGCGTCGGCACCGGCAGCCGCCGCGGCTGCGACTTGATCTTCGAGGATCATTCGAGTCAGGGCTTTTTCGTTGTCGACGGTCGTGCCCAGGCAGATTTTATCCAGCGGGAAAGGATGGATGGCGAATCCCAGGTGTTTGTCGCAGGCGCGGAGTGCCGCAGTCAGCCTGGCACGACCGGCAACATCGTAGGGCAGGCAGAAATCGACCAGCTCGATGTCGTCGCGTGCCAATATGCCGGGCAGGGTTGTGATGTTGACCTGCTCGTCGACGACACAGTCAGGATAAAACATGAAATGCGCCAGCCCGATCCTGGCATAGTCACGGATGTCGTCAATCATTTGCCGCAGTCCGTTTCATCGCACTCCCCATCTTTGAGTTTCGCTATAATGGCAACGTGTAGGAATATAGCTGGACATGGCGTTCCGCAACACTACAGTTTTTTACCCAAATCGGAGACGGCCCACGATGAAAAGATCACGGATCAACGAAATTATCGAGATTGCCAGGGAAGCCTTCGAGACAGTCGGGTTCACCCTTCCGCCTTTCGCGAACTGGACTATCGATGACTGGCGAGACAAGGGGCCGGAGGCCGACGAAATTCGCGCCTGTATGCTCGGCTGGGATGTCACGGATTTTGGTCTCGAAGACTTTGAGAATTACGGCCGTGTCCTCCTGACTATGCGCAACGGCTCATCGAAATTTTCGACGCCAAAGGACTACGCGGAAAAGCTCATTCTCGATCCGGAGAACCAGAAGCCGCCATTGCATTTTCACCGGCACAAGATGGAAGACATCATTAATCGCGGTGGCGGTACCCTGATGATCAGGTTGTACCAGTCGACAGCCGACGGTGAATGCTCGGAGGACGACTTCACTGTGCAGCTCGACGGTGTCACCCGGAGTTGCACGCCCGGTGAGATCCTGGCGATTGCCCCCGGGCAGAGCCTGGCGGTACCGCCGAGGCTGATTCATCAGTTCTGGAATAAGGAAGGCACCGGCATTGAGGTCCGCGGTGGCCGTTACACCGTCAGCGGTGAGGTCAGCCGCGTTTGTGACGATTGGAACGACAATTGTTTTCTGACGCCGTGCGAGCGGTTCAGCACCATCGAAGAGGATGAACCGGCGGTGCATTATCTGGTGCACGAATACCCGCCGGCATGACCTTTGTGGCGGCATGGGACAGCTTGTATTTTGAACAGGTCACGAAGGCATCCGATGGCAGTGCCTAAGTAGCGGTGACACCGCGATCAACAACGATGCTTCTCATGAGGTTTCCGTTGCGCCGTCGTTGCAGGCTTTGCGACAATAGTGGCAATGGGTGCACGACGAAAGGTGGTTGAACGTAGGCCACGGGTGCGGTAGGGTTTCTCGTCCATGGGCTGTTACGCCCACACCACAACAAACAAGGACCACTCGAATAACCGGAGCGAGTCTCATGTCCCGTGCCCGAACTGAATATCGCTACGAGAAACTCACGTGGCCTGAGATCAACGAGGTTGTTGCCGATGGGCAGGTATGTATCGTTCCGTGTGGTGCTGTCGAGCAGCATGGCCATCATCTGCCGCTCGATGTTGACCTGGTCTGTCCGACCGGCGTCGCTGTGGGAGCGGGTCAGCAGATTCCCGAGAAGGTGAAGGTGCTGCCGATAGTTGCCTACGGCTATACCGGCCACGTCATGGATTTTCCCGGGACCATCAACAGCCACTACGAGCATTTTATCGAGCATGTTTTGGACATCGTCAAATCACTGGCCTACCACGGTCTCAAGAAGATCATCCTGCTCAACGGCCATGGCTCGAACATGCCCAACCTCAGCCTGGTCGCGCGTCGCGCCAATCTGGAAACGAACGCGGAATGCATCTGCACCGCCTGGTGGAACCTGCTGACGATCGACAAGGATTTTCTTCCGGGATGGCGGGAGGGTCGTATCCCCGGAGGTTGCGCGCATGCCGGCGAGCTCGAGACCTCGATGTACATGTACCTGGACGAGGACAACGTGCGCCGGGAGAAGATCAAGAGCGACTACATTTCGTTCAACGCCGAGAACAGCCCGTTCATGCACGTTGATCTTTTTGCCGAGGGTCCTGCGTCAGTTATCGGCTGGACCAGTTCGTACACCGCTTCCGGGGTTATGGGCGACTGTGAGTTGGCGACGGTAGAGAAGGGGAAACGTGCCTGTGACGAGGCGGTCAGGCAGCTTGTGGCGCTCGTGAGTTGGTTCAAGGATCGTCCGAAGGATGAACGGGTCGATCACCATGGCGAGCGGCCGACCATGCCGATGCCGTGGAATCAGCTGGACATTTGATGCCTGGGATTATCAAGCCTCTAATTGGAATAACCACCTACGGCCGCGACACTGCCGGACGCTATTCATTGCCGGTGGAGTACGTCGAATGTGCACGCCGGGCCGGGAGCGCTGTGGTGCTTGTACCCCCTGGTGATGCCGACATCGTGGAGTGCCTGGGGCGTCTGGACGGCCTGATTCTCGCCGGCGGCGGCGATGTCGACCCGGCAGCGTACGGTGGCGATGATCATGACAGCATCTACATGACGGATATCGACCGCGATCGTGACGAGATCGCCATTGTCCATAGAGCCCTTGATGCCGATGTCCCGCTGTTCGGTATCTGCCGCGGCATTCAAATTGTCAACGTTGCTTTGGGTGGCAGCCTGCATCTGCATCTGCCGGACATCGCCGGTGAAATGGACCACCGTTTGCCTAATCCCACCGCTGCTCCGGACGATCCTAATCCGACTACTTTCACGTCACACAGCGTGTCGATCGAAGCGGATTCGAAATTGTCGGAAGTGCTCGGTGTGACCGAATGTGAAATTGCCTCTTGGCATCATCAGGCCATTCGGAAGGTTCCCGCACCGTTGCAGGTGGTCGCCACAGCTGCCGACGGTACAGTCGAAGCGGTCGAGTCGTCTGCCTATCGGATGCTCGCCGTACAATGGCATCCGGAGATTACCGCGGCCGTCGATCCGGTGCAGCAGAGGCTGTTCGACCGGTTCGTCGCTGGATTGTAAACATCAACCAAGCAAACAACGGTCGGATAAATGGAACTCTCTGGAAAAGTGGCAGTGATCGCTGGCGGTGCCTGGGGCATCGGCCGGGAAACTGGTTTGCTCTTCGCTTCTGAAGCTGCTGCGACCGTCATATAGTCGATATCGTCGACGATGGAGCTTAGGAAGCCGTGGCAATGATAGAGAAGGCCGGCGGCCGTGCCATCAGACTGCACAGCAGGCGTGTCGCAGGCTGCGACTGTGAACGTATGGTTGCGGCAGCGGAGGAGACATACGGACGCCAACGATATTCTCTTCAACAACGCCGGGATCATGCATCCCGATGATGGCGATCAATCTCAAGTTTTTTTTCGGATGCAAGTACGGTATTGCGTATTGCCGCGGGCCGTCGTCGGCGTTGCGATCAACACCCCCGCATTTGTGGCGCAGGCAGCGTTATCTTTGTCGTCCGCCCGATCGTTCAAAGTTACCGGCGCCACCTTCAGCGTCGCCGGCGGCATCACGGCGGCATATGTCACGCCGGAATAGGGGAGGGAAGCGGTAATTCTATTATGTTTTTCTTTCTTAATCCTTCTGGCTGATCATGATGATCGCGCAGGTGGTTTCGCGCGCCACGGCTAGGGCAAAGTCGCCGAAGGTTCGGTGTTTCGAACCCTGGCGCTGCAGACCGAGAATGATCAGGTCAGCCGACTGCGATTGGGTCTTGATCGTGGAAATGACGTTGCTGCCGGGTTCGACGATGGTCGTGAGGTTTTCAGTGGCCTCGTCCGCGGCAAATTTCCGGAGTTCTTTTTCTATTTCGGCGCGGGCCTGATCGCTCACATCCGCCCTGACGACCTGGAGGAACGTCACCGACCGCAGGCCGGTGCGTTGCAGACTGCCGAGCAGTCTTGCACGCAGCACCCGATGTCCGCTGTGTCCCCCCACTGGTACAAGCACGCGGCGTGCGTCGGCGAGTTTCCAGCCGATTGGCGCCCGCAGTACGACGACGTCGCAGGCCACGCGGCCGATCACTTCCTCGACTTTCTTGTTCATCACGTGCTCGGTTATATTGCTGAACCCCATCAGCAGACTCTCGCAGCGATGAACGCGCGCCACGCGTTGAATTTCTTTCCACGGATTGGTCGCGACAGTTATCAGTGCCTCCGGTGCCAGTCCGTGTGAGAATGAGGCGGTCAGCGACTTGGCCAGCACTTTTTGGGCATCTGCGAGTTCCGTCGGCTGAATGTTGGGCTCGTTCGGATCTGCCGGGCTGACGACGTTGAGCAGCAACACGCGCCCGAAATTGGGCGGCGCCATGGCATCGGCAACGGTCACCATCGATTCTGCGTTTGCGGGGTTGGCAATTGGTACGAGGACCAGGGGGTTGCGCCCGCGCAATCGCATGAGCTGCGGATTGAGCGCTTCTGCAGAGGCTTCGTAGACTCGCGCCTGGCGCGCAAACAGCACCCAGTACATACCGCCACCCAATGCCAGCCAGGCGAGCGCCACCTTTCCGGCGGCCGGTACGGTTATGGCCTGGAATCCGGCCAGGGACAGGCATGCGATGATGCCAATGACTGGCAGGACGGGGAAGAACGGGACCTTGAACTTTTTGGGATCGATGCCGCCACGGCGATGCGCCAGGATGCAGATCCAGTGGGCCAGGGCAAACGACATCAGAAAAATCAGGCTGGATGCGGCACCGGCGGAGGCGACATCGGGAAGCATCAGCAACAACACGACGATCATCACTGCGCTGGCGATTATTGCCGGACTCGGGGTGCCGCGCGTGGTCGAAATACCGCTTAATTGCCGCGACAGCGTCCGGTCGCGTGCCATCGCCAATGCTACCCGCGAGGCGGCAAAGAGGTTGGCACACAAAGCGGAGAGCGTCGACATAATCGCCGCGGCCATAACCATCCAGAAGCCGGGTTTTCCGAGGTAATTCTGCACCGTAATCGCGATCACGGTTTCCGGATTCTCGGCGCTGATTGCCGAGATGTTTTCGCCAGGATTGAGGCCGACGGTCGTGACGATCAGCAGCAGAGGGATGTATATGGCGAGAGCGATTGCTAACGAGAGTATCATGGATTTCGGAATGACCCGTTCCGGATCCTTGATTTCACCACCGACCGCGGCGATCAGATCGAATCCCTGCAGCGCGATGAAGGAATAGCCCATGGCTGCGATCAGGCCGACGGCACCGTGAGCAAAGAACGGCGTCAGGGTCGACGTCACATCCGCCGGCGTGTCCTTGATGAAGACCCAGATGCCGACGATGATGAGGATGACAAAGATGAGCAGGTGGCCGATTGTCGCGGCCCGGCTGCCGCCGGACTTGCGTACCAGTGTCAGCGTATAGAAGCCGACCGGTATGATTGCCGTGATCGTCAGGATCCAGCCGGAGGTGAGCCATGCCGCTGGCGTGTGACCGAGTTCGCGAATTAATTCGACGATAGCGAAGACCGCAAACGCTGCAAAACCCAGAGCGTAAAGCACGCCGGCGACGATCGAGGCGAACCACACAACCCAGCCGACCAGGAAGGCTGCTTCGAGCCGGAGGATCTTGCGGGCAAAGGCGTAGGTGCCGCCGGACTCCGGAAACGACGAGGCAAGTTCGGCGAAACTCAGGGCGGTGATCAGCGCAATCACGCCGTTCAGGGAGAACGCGAGGACGGCACTCGGTCCGGTTTCGACGAAAGCCACACCGGCCAACGCCAGGATGCTGCCGCCGACAATGGCGCTGACGCCGATCAGGGTCGCGCCGGTAAGTCCAATGGTTCGTGGTATGTCAGGCACGTTGGCGGTGTCGGGTGTCAGGTGTCAGGTGTGGATGAGCCTGGAACACTTTAACATGTCGAATGGCTGCGATATAGTCATGTTTCTTCAAAGGAGGAGATGATGCCTAAATTCGGCGCCCATATGAGCATATCCGGCGGTTTTCCGCTGGCCATCGACCGCGGCGAAGCGGTTGGCTGCGAAACAATCCAGATTTTTACGAAGAGCAATCGGCAGTGGGCCGCAGCACCGATTGCCGATGAGGATGCCGCGGCTTTCATCGCCCGTCGTGCGGAGTCTTCAATCGATCCGGTCTTTGTGCATGCGTCGTACTTGATCAATGTCTGTTCCGAAGTTGCTGCAACCCGCGAGAAATCGGTGATGGGCCTGATCGACGAAATCGACCGCGCCGAAAAACTTGAGCTGCCGTTCATTGTGTTGCATCCCGGCAGTCCAAAGGGGCTGCAGACGGACGCGGGCTTGCAGGTGGCGGCGGACAACCTGCGGTTGGTGATCAATGCGACGGCGCATTGCGGTGTCCGCATTGCCATTGAGACCATGGCGGGGCAGGGCAGTTCGATCTGCGGCGAATTCGAGCATATCGCCCGACTGTACGAGGCGGTTGACGCGGACGAACGGCTGGGCGTCTGTTTCGACACGTGCCATGTGTTCGCCTCCGGCTACGATATCCGCGACGAGACGGGCTACGAAAAGACAATCGCAGAGTTTGGCGATACGGTTGGCTTCGGCCGGTTGCTGGCTTTGCATCTGAACGACAGCAAAGCGAAGTTCGGCAGCTGCAAGGATCGGCACGAACACATCGGCGCCGGCGAGATCGGCCGTGATGCTTTCGAGTTCATCGTCAACGACGAACGCCTCGAACATCTGCCGATGGTTATCGAGACGCCGAAGGGGAAAAGTATGGAAGAGGACGAGGAGAACCTGACGACTCTGCGGGGAATGGTTCGATAGAATGAATATTGGAGGGATGGTCGCAAGAGGGACTCTCACGAATTTCGCGGTCATCGTGCCGTGGTGGTGGATCTCTTTTTACCGCACACTATAGTTCTGATGTCACAGGGGAACCCGGTGAGAATCCGGGACGGTCGCGCCGCTGTAATCGGGCCTCAGGCCCGTAAGTCAGATTACCCTGACATACTGAAGTCTCCGCGCCAGGGGCTTTTGGCTTGAATCGAGGTGGTTTGATGCCGAATGCCGTGATTTGCGGTGTTCGGCATTTTTTGTGAACAGGTTATGAAAAAACGTTTCACATTGATAGAACTGCTTGTGGTCGTGGCGATCATTGCGATTCTTGCGGCGATGTTGCTGCCAGCGTTGAACGAGGCGAAACTCAGCGGGCAACGGGCGCTGTGTACGTCTAACCTGAGGCAGCTCGGGATTGGCGTACGGCAGTACGTCGACACGCACGACGAATATTACTTTCCGTACTTCACTGATACGGACGGCGGCCGCCAGTGGTGGTTCGGTTTCGAACCCGGTGGCCCCGGGGGGGGCGCCAACCGGCCGATCGACAGGTCGCAGGCGCTGCTGGCGCCCTTCGTGAATTCGTTTGAAGACCGGCTGCAGTGTCCGCTTTTCCCGTATAATGCATCGTCGTTTTATGAGAAATTCGACGGACGCGTCGCCACCTACGGCTACAATATTCGGTTGGTGGATCAGCGTGAGAACAAGTATGTCAACCGTGCCTCCACCGTATTTACGTTTGTCGACGCCATTCATTTTGATTTCTCCAACCGCTTCAACGAAGGCCATTACGTGCTGTTTCCCACCTGGGGTGAGCCGCCGGGACTGGCCAAGAGCGGCTATGCACATTTTCGCCATAAAACGGCGGCGAACGTCCTTTTTATTGACGGACATATTGCTCTGCAGCGGATGCAGGGACAACCATTCGACAGCACTCCAATCAACTTTGGCTGCGAATCGCCGGCAGGCAACCTGTTCGCTGACGACGGGACTGTTGCCGGCATCGACGGCCGTTGACTTCGTAATCCGTAATGCCGACTGAGGTGGGTACATGATGCGCACACGTTGCTCAGGTCACCACAAACTCGCGATAATTGCAGTTGCCGCGACAGTCATTGTGTCGACCGCTTTCGCCGCAACCCTGACCGAAACCTTTAATGCATCACCCTTTGTCGGCGACGGCGGCAGTTTTACTTTGAATGGACCTGGTGTTGCGCAGTTCACGCACCTGTCGAACGCACCGGCCTTCTCCGGTGATCCGGCTGGTTCCCTCGAGGTGGGGTACGACACACTCAAGCCGGCCACGCGACTCACGGCACCGCTCGGCATGGCATTGACCGAAACAGATACATTCAGTTTTGGGGCGGTGTTGACCATCCGGAGTGCCGGTTTTTACGCCGACCCCAACGGTTTTGCACAGATCGCCTTCGGACTGATCAACTCGACGGCGACTGGACTCGACCGTACAGGGGATTTTTTGGACTTTGACAACGACACGTTCGACATGGTTGAGTTCAATTATTTCCCGAATGTATCATCTTTTTTCGGTGGGCCTTTCGTGTCCCCGACGATACTGGGTGCGCAGGTCGGTACGGGTGCTTTCAATAACGTCGTGTTTTCGTCGCTCGAGCTTACACTGCCTCTGGATACGCCACTGCGCGTGGAGCTCACGTACGATGGCGGCATTTCAATTCTGACTGGCACGATCGATTCGATTGCAACGGACGGTAGTCTGATGCCGCTGGCTGCAACTGTGCCGCTCGACATCTTTAATCTGTCGGGAGCTTTCTCTGTGCCGATTCAGGGCGGGTTCACGGTCGATGCGATCGCGATCAGCGCCTACTTCGACGGTTTCGCCTTCGGACAAGCCAGCGTGCAGGCGACGCTGGTTTATGACGAGCTGTTTTTCAGTACGCCGGGTTCTGGTGGTACGACGTGTGCAGAACTCGCGGATCAGGTGTTCGACCAGATGTGCACCGACCGGTTTAGTTCGCCGCCGACGAGCTTGGACGAACTCGAAACGGTCGTCGATGAACTGGCCGTGCGGATCATCAGTGGTGCGGAGATCATCGACGACAACACGCCGGGGTCCGAAAGCGATACGGCGTGCATTGCCCACGTGCAGGGATTGATCGTGGTCGGTAGGGAATGAGTTCATCTTGATTCCGATGACCTTAATCTCAACGTCGACTGATCAAGGTGGATCACCGGTTCATTTCTTCGGGCGCAAGTGCGGGAAGAGTATGACGTCGCGAATTGACTCCGCGGCAGTGAGCAGCATGACCAGGCGGTCGATGCCAAGGCCGAGTCCTCCGGCTGGTGGCATGCCGTGTTCTAGCGCGGTGAGGAAATCCTCGTCGATGATCTCCGACACTTCGGGATTGCCATCGGCCGTATCAATCTGCTCCTGGAAACGCTTGCGTTGCTCGATCGGGTCGTTGAGTTCGGAATAGCCGGGCGATACTTCGAGTCCGTTGATTTCGAGCTCGTATACATCCACCAGTGTGTCGTCGTCGTCACAGGTCTTGGCCAGGGGCACCAGTTGTCGCGGCATGCGCGTGACGAACGTGGGTTGGATAAGCTCACGTTCGATAACCTTCTCATAGATCTCGTGTGTCACCACGACGTCGCTCATGCCGGCGTCGACCTCGAGTTCGAGCGCCTGTGCTCGGCTCAGACGCTCGGCGCTTGATACATCGTACCAGTCGTTGCCCATGCGATTGCAGATCAACTCCTTGTAAGTCACCCGGCGGAAGGGCGGAGTGAAGTCGAGGGTGGTCTCTTCGTTCAGTTGGACCTGCAGCGAACCATTGACATTTTGCGCGACGGTTGTGATGAGCGCCTCGACCAGTTCCATCATGGTGCGGCAGTCGCCGTAGGCTTCGTAGAGTTCGAGCATCGTGAACTCGGGATTGTGCCGCCGGTCGAGGCCTTCGTTGCGGAAGTTTCGGTTGAGTTCGAACACTTTTTCGAAACCTCCGACAAGCAAGCGCTTGAGGTACAGTTCCGGTGCGATGCGCATGAACATCGGGCAGCTCAGCGCGTTGTAATAGGTCTCGAAGGGGCGTGCCGCGGCGCCGCCGGCGAGCACCTGCAGCATTGGCGTCTCGACCTCGATGTAGCCGCGGTCTTCGAGGAATTTGCGAACTTCTCGGACGATGTCGATGCGTTTGCGGAAGACTGCCGCAGCTTCATCGTTGCTGATCAGGTCGAGGTAGCGCTGGCGATAGCGCTGCTCGACATCGACCAGTCCTTCGTGCTTGGCGGGCAGCGGCCGCAGGGCTTTCGAAAGTAACGTGTACGACTGCACCTTGACGGTAATCTCACCGGTGCGTGTCTTGAAGACACCGCCCGAAACGCCGAGGATGTCACCGAAGTCGAGACGCTTGAAGGCGGCGAAAAGTTCTTCGCCGAGGACATTTTTCTGGGCGTAAATCTGAATTAACCCGTCGCCGTCACGCAGTTGCGCAAACACTGCTTTACCCATGATCCGGAATAACACGATGCGGCCGGCAACAGTGACGGGCGGCTCAGCCTCCGGGGCATCTTCGTTATACAGCGCTTTGGCATCGACGGAGAGTGTGCGGTCGGGAAAGGTGGCGCCGTATGGATCGGTGCCTTCGCTGCGCCAGGCCTCCAGATTATCCAGACGCTGGGCGATCTGGTCATTAAGATTGACTATCGGAGCGTTGTCTGTGCGTGTGTTTGTGTCGTTGCTCATTATTCTGTCGTTCAGGGAGTTGGCGCGGATTGGATGGTTCAGATTGGTTCTGGCAGATAGAGTCCGCCGCCGGTTTGCATGGTGATGCCGTGACAGACGGCCATGGCCATCGCGTCGGTGGCATCGTCCGGAATGTCGGCGACATCGAGATTGAGTGTTTGCGCCATGAACTCGGCGATTTGAATTTTCGTGGCACTGCCGCTGCCGACAACAATTTTTCTGGCTTTTCGCGGTGCATACTCGTAGCACGGTATTCCGTGTCGTGCCAGTATGCTGACAACAGCGCCACGCGCCATGCCGAGGAGCATGGCGGTCTTGGCATTCTTAAAGTAAAAGCTGCCTTCGATCGAGGCGACATCGGGTTTGAACGTTTCGACGAGTTCCTCGACGCCGCTGCCGTGGCGCCGCAGGCAATCACTGAGCGGTGCCTGTCTATCGTTGCGGATGACGCCGCAGTCGACGGCGGTGAACTTCCGGCCAGTCATCGTGATGACACCATAGCCGGTGGAGCGCAGGGCGGTGTCGATGCCCAGGAGCGTAGTGGTTTGTTGGGACAGTTTTGTCACTCGTCCGCCGCAAGTTCCTCGAGCACGGCGTCGTCGAAATCAGCGTTGGAGACAACGCCCTGCACGTCGTCGAAATCTTCGAGATCATCGATCAAGCGCACGACCTGCTTGGCCACGGATATATCATTTATTTGCACCTGATTCTCCGGAATACGCACGACGCCAGACTCAGACGGCACGATGCCGTCGGCCTCGAGCGCCATCGCCAGGTCGTTGAAGGATGCCGGCGGCGCCAGGATCTCGGCGATATCCTCGTCGGCAGTAATTTCCTCAACCTCGACTTCGGCGCTGAAGCACAGTTCCATGAGCGTTTCTTCATCGGCCTTTTCGCCTTCGATAACGAACCGGGCTTTGCGATGAAACATCCACGCGACAGCGCCGTTGCTGGCCAGATTGCCGTTGGCTTTGGTGATCATGTGGCGGACTTCGGCAGCCGTGCGGTTGCGATTGTCGGACAGGCAGTCGACCATGATCGCAACGCCGGCGCTGGCATAGGCTTCGTAGCTGAGTTCCTCAAGGACCGCACCGCCAAGTTCACCGGCACCCTTCTTGATGGCACGGTCGATGTTGTCGTTGGGCATGTTGACGGCTTTTGCTGAAGCGATCGCGGTGCGCAGTCTGGCGTTTGACAACGGATCCTTGCCGCCATCACGGGTGGCCTGGATCAGTTCTTTAGCCAAACGTGAGAATATTTTACCGCGCTTGGCGTCGGTACGACCCTTTTTATGCTTGATCGTTGACCATTTATTATGTCCGGACATACATAAACCCCTCAGGAATCGGCCTGGCAGCGGAGATGCGAGGTAGATTTTACTGTGCTTACGTTTGTTTTTCAATTCGCGAAAGTAAGAGGTGTTCCCAGGGGGTTGGTGCTGTCGGCGGCCAGTTGTCGGTACGATCGCATAGCATATCCGGGATCGCGCTGAGGTACTCGATTGTATCGGGATCGTTGACGATGCCGAGATGGCTGGCGGCGGGCAAGTCCCAGATGTTTACCGGCGGGAGGTGCCGACCTTTGCCAAGAAGACGGGCCAGCGTGTCGCTGAAACTCACCAGCGAAGGAATTAGTGCCAGGGCGTCGTTGGCTTCATCGGTGGCCGGCGGTTCGTAGTGGTTGGAGATGGCGGCCCGGATTTCTTCCGACAACCGCCAGTGTTCGGCTATCAGGTTGCCGGTGGACTGGTGCAGCGGCTGCAGGAGATCATCCAAGGACTCTTCCGTATACGTGTCACCACCCGACTCGCTGGCATAATTGTCAGCTATCTCCTGAAGTAGTGCCAGTTTGCCGATATCGTGGAGTAGTCCGGCAGTAAAGGCCATATCGGGATCGGGAAAATATCGCAGGCTGAGGTAGTTGGCAATTTTCGCCACCACACAGGAATGTTCGACGATGGCTGTCGCGATATGATGAAATGGGCTGTTCTTGGCGGCCGTTACCTTGCTGGCCTGCATGTAGAGAATGCCCTTGACTGTCTGTAGCCCAAGGCGCTGCATGGCGGTTCGCAGATGCTTGATCTGGATGCCCCGGTAATGAGTTGCTGAATTGGCTGTACGCAGAATTTCGGACGTCACCACAGGGCTGCGTGAGATCAGTTCGCTGATTTTGGCCAGGTCCAGATTGTCCTGATTGAGATGCTGCCGGATGCGGGTGACGTTATCAGGGATATCGAGCAGACTGAACTGGTTTTCGGAGATTTTCTCAGCCAGTTTTCTCTGGGCCACGACAGCATCAAAGTTCGTCAATTCCACCAAGTTGCCGGTGGCAGTGTCGACCTCGCCGCATTCCCACCACATCCTGGTTTTCTCTGGTGGAACAACTGCTGAAGATGCTCGGCGTTCCATGGTTTCGGGGGCTGTGACGACGCAGACGTCGCTGTCGTTTTCCTCCTTGCCGAACATCGAACTGAGTTTTTTCAGGAACGTTGCCATTGTGATGTTGCCCTTTTGAGCGGAGGTTCGAGGCCCAATGTTTTTTTACATTGGCGCAAGAACTGCGCCGTGTACTCCATATGACAAAACGACACTGCACAGCGTGTGCTGGGTCGCTGCCCGGCACGGCTAACCCCGCGGGCATACGAAGGGGACTCCAAAAACGTTTGAGCTTCCCGGTGTTTTGCGCTGCCGTCTATCGATTGCTGGTCCTCACCGCAACTGTACAAAGGTAACGCGTTTTACGCCCGATCCCCCGCAGTTCCAAGCAAAAGAAATGAAGCGCCGGCAGGTAATGGTTCTCCCGAAATCCCGCGAAGCCAATGCTGGCAAGGGGGTGCGGGGTTTCAGATAACGCTGTGTTTCTTTCCGTCGAGCTTTCGCGGAGAGCGGGGTAAGGATAATAGCGCCAAAAGCACGGTGCATTGCCGCAAGGCCAGTTTACGTCTATCCTGTGGTGAAGTTGCATGAGTCCGTCTCTGCCGGATCCACATGTGGCGACCGACTGGACCCGGCCCTGATGCCGGCCGAAGATGCTGTGGAGTCCATCTGCCAGCGCTTAGTACGCAACGTCCGGCATTCCGAACAGTCGCCCGGTCGCTGCTTTGACATAACTGCTATCACCCGCAGTTTCGTCTGGGCGTCCAACCAGATCGAGCGCAGGACTTGCTGGGTACCGGAGGCAGTCTGTTCCGCGGGTTCGGGGTTCGAGTCCCTGGGGCGCTACCATGATAACGAAGCCGGATCCCAGAAATGACCGGGGTTTTAACTGACTTGTTAAATGCAGGAATGCCACCGGCACATTATTTTCGCAACATTTCCAAAGGATGCACAGGAACCCCGGCGCATCCACATTAGTTTTCTCCGGAGCAGAGTAGATCAAGCCCAATGGATTTCGCCTCGATTGTCGCGGGGCCTGCCACCTTGCTTCATAGACGATTCTTCGAGTGAACCTTGCGGGGTCTATCAGCCTGTTGATTATGCCCAATCTGTACGGGGGGAAATCGGACGTAATCACGGTCCGATGCCATAAAAATGTCCACTTCTTGGAATCCTGGAATAGCTTGACTGCCCCCGAAACTGTAGTAGAATCGTCGTAAAGGACAACGGTGGTCTTGAGCGCGAGTTCATTTGGGAAACGTTGGCTAATGAGAAGCTATATATGACGTTTAAGGTCGGTATCATTGGTTGTGGTAGGATGGCGAGTTCCATTGAGGACCAGGAACAGGAAAGTAGACGTGGCGGAAGGAGGGCCACCCCTCTGGTCATGCCTTACTGCCACGCAGGCGGGTATACGATCGTTGAAGAGACCGAGATGGTCGCCGGCTGTGACATCTCGGAGGAAAGGCTGTCGGCCTTTCAAAAACGCTGGAACGTTCCGCGAGGTTACACCGACTTTCGGGAGCTGATTGACAAGGAAAAACCCGATATCCTCAGCATCACGACCCGCCCCGAGCAGCACGCTGAAGCAATGATTTATGGCGCAGAACACGGCGTCAAGGGGATGTACGCCGAGAAACCATTATGTTGTTCGCTCGTCGAAGCCGACGCCATCAGGGATGCCTTCGAGCGCAATGGCGTTTTCCTGGAATACGGAGCCTGGGTGCGTAGCTCGGCCTGCTACCGACAGGCACGAGAGATTGCCACGAGCGGCGAGCTAGGTAATGTCAAGTCAGTGCTTGCCTTCTCCGGCAAAAGCTGCAATGGCCACACGACCGACGCTCTGCTTTACCTGTTAGGCGACCCTAACCCAGTTTCCATTCAAGGAACATTAGATGAACTGCACCCCGTCGAAGGGGATACCTCCAACATGCGGTTCCTTGATGCGCATGCACCAATTCGATCTGCGTTCGTCGCGTTTGACAACGGTACAACACTACGTGTGGCCGGGGTTGGGATTCAGGAGTTGGAGCTGTACTGCGAAAGGGGGATCATCCGCATCCAGAATGTCGCAGAGTCACTTTATGTGCGGAAGACAGATGGCCGTTCAAGATGTTACGACCCCATTGAAGTTAAACCTGTGACCCATTGGAGCAACACAGAGCGGAAGATCCGTGAACTTGTGGAGTCGATCAAGACGCGGAAGCCTGGCGTCAGCAACCTTCGTGCAACAATGCTGGGCACGGAGGTCGGTTTCGGCCTTTATGAGTCACATCTGCAAGGCGGCATCGCCGTCCGCCCTCCGATTCCAAATCGCGAGCGTTGGGTTTCAAGCTGGTAAGGGATACAATATGTGTTGTGACAATTAAGGCAGGGAAAACATCGGTCGGCCCCCCGCCGTCGTCTGGCTTGGGAAGCTGCAGCTATACTTCTACACGCATGAAGCCCCAATCTATGACACGAATATGACGGGTAATAGGAGCAAAATAAGGGGGCCTAATAGTGAATAATCGGATCAAGTCAGATCCCCAGGGGGCGGGTTGCTTACTATAATTCTTCTTCCTACCTTATCGGAACAAAGTTTTACATCTATAGAAAAAAGTGAACTCAGAATTTTATAGACATTTGAAAAATTAAAACGATAAGACAGAGGAACGAAAAACTGATTTTTTTAAAAAAAGTCGATGTGAGCGAGTGTAGCCGGCACTTTTGTCTATCTAAAAGAGCACGACGCGGTTTTGGTGACGAACAAAAAAAGCTCGGATACGTATCGGGGTTGTGCGCGGAGCATGGCGTCGATGTATTGGGCGTTAATTGAGGAGGGGGAATGATGAATCTTTCGTGGATTAAACCTGAGCAGGTAATTGTGTCCAGTAGAATGTTGCTGATCATTCTGTTGATAGCCGTTGGCTCCGTTGCTGCACAAGACGCGCAAACAGACGAAAACGAGCAGATAGAAGAAGAGACGAAAACAGAAGAAGAAACGAAAACAGAAGGCGACGTCGAATCACTGCTTAAGAAGGCTGAGGCGGGAGATGCCGTCGCCCAGAACTGGCTCGGCTGGATGTATGCTGACGGCGAGGGTGTTCCTGACAGCGAAGTATCGCCGGCGAAGTGGTATCGCAGGGCGGCTGCGCAGGGAAATGCTTCGGCGCAGAACAACCTCGGCACCATGTACGCCACCGGCGAGGGAGTTCCTGAGAACGCTGACGCGGCGGTGAGATGGTTGCGGAAGGCGGCTGATCAGGAAAATGCCTTGGCGCAGAACAACCTCGGCGTGATGTACGCTATCGGCGAGGGGGTGCCTGAAAACTATGCCGAGGCGGTGAAGTTGTATCGCATGGCTGCTGAACAGGGGCTTGCTGTCGCACAGAACAATCTTGGCGTGCTGTACGCCAAGGGCGAGGGTGTGACCAAGGACGATGATGCGGCAGTGAAGTGGTGCGGCAGGGCGGCTGAGCAAGGATATGCTGCCGCGCAGGATAACCTCAAGGCAGTTGAACAGGGGGATGCCATGTCGCTTGGCGCGATGTATGCCAAGGACCGAGGTGTATCGGAAGAGTATGCCGAGGCGACGGTGAAGTGGTATCGAAAGGCCGCTGAGGAGGGATTTGCCGGAGCTCAGTTCAGGTTCGGCTGGATGCACGACTACGGTGAGGTTCTGCCTGAGGACGATACGGCGGCTGCGGAGTGGTACCGCAAAGCGGCTGAGCAGGGGCATGCCGTCGCCCAGTATAACCTCGGCCGGATGTACGCCAATGGCTTAGGCGTGCCTGAGGACGATGTCGAGGCGGTGGAGTGGTACCGCAAGGCGAGTAAGCAAGGACATACCCAAGCGCAGACGGACCTCGGCTGGATGTGCGCCAACGGCTTGGGAGTAGCTGAAAACGACGTGGAGGCCTACGCATGGTTCAGCGTAGCGGCGGCGGTCGGTGGTGAGGTTGCCCGGGAGCGTCGTGATTCTATCAAGGCCGATCTTGAACCATCAGAAATTGCCAAAGGCCAGAAGATGGCAAGGGAAATCTTTAAGCGGATTCGACAGTAGGCAGAATGAGCAGTAATTGGAATTGCGAAGAGGGGGGGGGGGATTTCGTTCAGTCGCCTCGAAGTACGACAAGGGCTTGGATGCGCTTGAGGGAGACGCCGCGGCATTGAAGTGGCAACGCCAGGCGATTAGGTTCGATCGGGAATCTGCCCCGCCTTAAAAAAAACGCCACATATCAATGTTCTGCGTTGAAATTAACCTAACATCAAGGTGTACCTTATCCGGGATAGGCTTTGGGGGGACACATGCTGCCGCCTACGGATTGTAAATCAATTCGGGTACGGCGTACATTTTTGTTAACGCGGGTTATAGTATATTATGGTGTCAATGGATTTGTTCTAATACGCTTGACGTGGAGGGAATGATGGCAACGGCTACCTCCGACAGCGGCAAGATCCCGGCCCGGTCCGGAGCGAGATCGCTGCTCGATCAGCGAATACAAGTCGATATCAGTGATTACTGGTGGATTTTACGCCGCCGAAAAGCATTGGCCTTGACGGTATTCCTTGTCCTGCTGACGCTTATTATGCTGTACAGCAAGACCCGCGAACCGGTTTACCAATCGTCGTGTGATATCCGTATTTCGGCGCGCCAGCCTATGGCGATCATTCAGGGCGCTCATATCGCTTTCTTCGGCCAGGGCGACTCGGCCATGGATACGGAGATGGAGTTGATCTCCAGTGATATCGGCATGTTGAACACGACGCTGATCAATCTGCGCGAGAAGACTAAGGAATCGTCTGACCTCAGGCAGCCGGTCATTGACTATATTGACGCTATGACCCCGAATGAGCTTTCAGGTCATATCAACGCCACGCGCAAGAAGGTTGGTACGCAGATCGTGACGATCAGCGTCAAGGGCCCGGATTCGGGGTTTACCAAGATCGTTGCCAATACTCTGGCGGATACCTACCAGAAGGCTTTTGCCGACAACAAGACTAACGATGCGCGTGAAACTAAGGAATTCATTGAACATCTGCTTGAATCGCACAATGCCGAGCTTCGGGAGATCCAAGACAAGATCCGGGATCAGTCGGCGTTACTGGCCGGGCTGGGCTCGACCGACACGCTCAAGAATCAATTGTCCGTGCAGCGGGCCGAGTTGACCAAGGCGGAGATTCGGTACACCCAGAAGCACCGGCTCGTCATCGACCTGAAAGCGCAGATTGCGCAGCTCGAAGAGCGTTTGCGCGCACATCCGCCGCCACAACTGGAACTCGCTGCTTTGATGCGACAGCAGGAAATGATGACTTCGCTGAGTGAAACAATATTTACGCAGGTCGTGACTGCACGTATTGACTATGAACGCAAACGGGCTTCCGCCCTCGAAGAAATCCAAACGACCAAACCCGCCACACTAGGCTACAAGCAATCACCGAATATCCGGATGAACGCCGTCGTCGGGGTGATTTTTTCCTTGCTTCTCGCTTCGATCGCAGCATTCGTATGGGAGGGGATGGACACGTCGATCGGTAAGATCGAGGATGTCGAACAGTTCACCAATCTGCCGGTGGTTGCGCACGTGCCGATTATCGGGGAAGTCAGCAAAGCGTCTATCTATAAATTGTGGCGGTGGCAGTGGCAGGACGTGAGTAACGCGGCTTTGGCTATGGCGGTGAAATGCGGCTTTTCCTTTGCATCCCAGTGGCAACGCGAGGACGAGCGTACCGCCGCTTTGTCTCGGGTGCTGTACAATTTCGACCAGAAATCAGTGCCTGCGGAAGCTTATCGTTCGCTGCGTACGAATATCGATTTCGCAATGCGTGGTCTCGAGAAACACAAAATTCTCGCTATCACCAGTTCCAGTCCGCGCGAGGGCAAGACCTTGACATCGGCGAATCTGGCGATCGCTGTTGCACACATGGGCAAGTCGGTTTTGGTCATCGGCGCCGATCTGCGCCGCACCGAGTTGTCCAACCTGTTCCGAATCGACACACAGCCAGGCCTCAGCGATTTGCTGCTCGGCACCGTGACCGAGGATGAGGCTATCCGCACCGTGACCGACCTGCTCGTCAGCGATACGGAGTGGGACAAGATCATGAACTTTCAGGGTATCGACAATCTGCATATTTTGACCGCGGGTGAGCCGCCGTCGAATCCCGCCGAACTTATCGGTTCCGATGTTTTTCGAGAATTGCTCGACGGTTTTCGCGAGCAGTACGACTACATCATTCTCGACACGCCGCCCGTGCTGCCGGTGACCGATGCCAGTATTATCGCGAGCATCGTCGATGCCACGCTCCTGATTTATCAGTCGAACAAGACGTCCCGGCATCTGCTGCTGCGCGCCATCCAGACGCTGGAGAAGAATCATGCCAACCTAATCGGCATTGTCATCAATCAGCTTTCCTTCGACGTCACCATGCCGCGGTCCCGCAAGTACGGCTCGTATCAGGGTTACGGATATTATTAGAAAGGATGTGAACGAGTAATAAGGGTACGGGAATTTACAGCGCGGGAGTTAGTCGCTGGCGGGAAGCGAGACGACTTCCTTTAGCCCAAGCTGCGCCGGCAGAATACAGGCAACTTCGCCAGACTCGCGATGCCGTCCAGGATGGCAATCATCAGCGGGAAAGCAATAGCGGCACACAGTGTGCTCAACACGATGATCCACACGCTTTCGCCGGTAGCCATCCGAAAGCCGGGAGGCCACAGTACGAGGTTTTCGCCGACGACGAACCAGGTGGCGTAGCTCAGGCCGAACAGGGCGGCCGGTAGCGCTTGGATGTAGGAGTGGCGACGGTCACCATTGTGCCGCCACATGTGCGCAAACGGAACCAGTAGCGCGAGCAGCGGCAATGCAGTGAAGGATCGGCTGAGTACGACTTCCGAGACGACGCAGGCGATGATGCCACCGGTCAGGCCGAGCTGCCAGTTGCAGGTAACGACGAAATAGAAGCACAGGAAAAGCGGCCCGGCAAACAGGGCGCCGGCACGGCAGAAAAGTAGTTCGGCAACCAAGGTGATCACCAGAATTACAATCAGCCAGCAGATTCGAAAAAGCACGGTTGTGGGGGAGGTTGCCGGACGGTCTGGGAACTATCCGTACATCTCAATAGTGGTTCAGCAATTGGTACAGTTTCTCGCTGACCGGTGCGTGTAGCAGTTTTTTGCACAATTCATCGATAGCGCATGAGTTACGCGCTTCGACCTGCCAGCGTGGGGGTATGATGCCATGTTGTTTTCGGTTGTCCCGACGAGGCCAATGCCGACTTGCGTATAACGGCGTCGTCGTGTGTCTGGAAATCAATGCCTGATCGTGACTTTCCGATATGCCGGCAAGAGATAGTCGAGGACACTGATTTGAGATCGAGAGTCAACCGGCGTCAAGGGAATCCGATGAGTTTTCGCTCACTGGCCGAATGGACTGCCGAACATATCCGAGAAGTGCGTGAAGAACAGAAATACCGTTACCCCGACGACAGCGATCGATGCTGCCGTGGCGAGGGTATAGATGATCCCCGGGCTGGCTTTTGTGCCCGGGGTCGTGGCTGTGGCTGATGAGGGGACTTCCGGTTGCGGTGCATCTGCCGAGTGCGGCGGTGCATCCGGGGCGGTGGCTGCAGGTGCTACCGGCGTATCTGCTGTCTTGGGCGTGGTCTTGAGCTTGAGTGTTCGTCCCGGTGATTGCGCAGGTTGCTCCATGGTCGTGGCCGGGGTTGCTTCTGCAGTGGTCGCCGGTGCGGCTGCGGGAGCGGTGCCAGTCGGCACTGAGGGCTTGATCTTCAGTGTCGGTTTCTGCTGATCGGCAGCGGGTTCTGCTGGGGCAGCGGCGGCACCCGTATTCGTTGGCGGCGGTACTTTAATTTTTAGAGTTTCTTTTTTCTCACTGTCAGCTGCTGCTGCTGGGCTGTCTGCGGGTGTCGCAGCACCGACTGCTGGCGTCGTGCCGGTGGGAGCTTTGATTTTGAGCGTCGCGCGGCCGCCGCTTGCGGGCGGGCGTGCTGCTGCGGGCGGGCGTGCTGCTGCGGGCGGGCGTGCTGCTGCGGGCGGGCGTGCTGCTGCGGGAGTCGCTGCTGTTGGCGACGCGTCGTCGTCGACAGCAGCAGGCTTTGGTGCGTTGGTTGTCAATTGCGGCTTCGGAATTGCATCCGTTTTGGTTTCCTGTGAAGGCGTTGCCGCAGCTGCGGCGCCCGGTGTCGGAGCCTTTATTTTTAATGTTTTCCGGCCGCCTTCTGTTGGCGCATCCCCTTCGCCGCCGCCCGCGGGTCGCAGGCGAATAGTCTGGCTAGCTGACAGAATGCCGGCGAGCTGCTTTTTCTTTTCCTTGATGACCTTGAGATGTACTGTTGAGTTCGAAATTTTTTCGTCGTCTGGTGCCGTGGTTTCGGTATCGGGATCAGTTTCAGGCTCTTCCGGCTTGACGCGCTTCAGGCGTGTCGTCTCGAAATTTCCGGCACTCTGCGAATCGACAATTGAACTATCATCCTTTTCTGGTGTTTCGATCGGGCTTGCGGGCGGTTCGATCTTCGGTTGCTCGTCACTGGGGCCGTCCGGGCGCGGCAGCGGACCGGTTGGGTCATTTTCTGTTTCGCTGTCGGTCGGGTTGCTATTCAGTGACAGCTTTTTTCGTTCGGGTTGATCAGCCATGATTATTCTCCAATCTATATAGAGCCTATGCCGTTGACTTCGGGGCAACGGTAAAACAACGTGAAGGTCTGCGCGTGCTTACGCTTCGTATACTAATAGGTAAATTGTCCTAAATTGCAAGCGTAACACGATCTTCGACGAGTCCAGGGTAGCCATAAACGAAGCCGTGCGGGGATTCCCGTCGATGTCGGCTTGTTCGGTGTGTTGGCCGGTGCGCACACACTCGAGCAACACGTTCGTGCGAGTATTTTTTTCTACTGCGGTTGACAGCATCTTGCAATGTCGCACACCAGTTTGCTGAGTTGGGGTGAATGGTAAAAGGCTTCCCCCTACAACGGAACGGGGCGGAAGGGGCCTTGTGACTGCCAAGCTTTGGAACAGAAGTTCATACGCCTTCGTTACCTGTTGACTGTTGAATTGGCATATGAGGCTTGGCCATTTTGCGAGCAATACGGATCGAGGTCAAGCGACAACCGTCGTATCCCAACCAGGCTGCATTACGTGATGGCACCCTTGGCATCGTCTGCGTCCGGCCCTATGTTAGTTGTATGAGCCGCAGGTAGATTTCCGGCTGAGTTATTGATGGGTAGAATTGTAGTTGGAGGTGGCATGTTTCTCTTCGACGAAGTACCGCAAGAACACAATCGAGCCATGCTGATCGGAGTGGAAACTGCGCGTCAGGACGCCAAGACTACGCAGGAACTGCTGCTGGAATTGACGGAATTGACGACGACATACGGGGTCGACGTTGCGTGCGTCATCTCGGTTCGGCTGAACCGGCCGAACCCTCGGTTGCTGATCGGCAGCGGCAAGGCAGACGAGATTGTGGAGAAGTGTCATGCCGCCGACGTCGATGTAATTATCTTCGACGACATGCTTTCGCCGGCCCAGCAGCGCAACTGGGAGAAGCTCTCGGAGATGCGGGTGATCGACCGGCAGGAAGTCATTCTGGGGATCTTCGGCAATCGCGCCAGTACCCAGGAAGCAATGCTGCAGATCGAGCTCGCGCAGTCCGAGTACATGCTGCCGCGGCTCAAGCGTGCCTGGACACACCTGGGCCGGCAGCGTGGCGGCGTTGGTGTTCGTGGCGGTGAAGGTGAGAAGCAAATCGAGATTGACTCCCGTCTCGTCCGAACCCGCATCAGTAAACTCAAGTCCGAGCTGAAGGCTGTTCGGCGGCGACGAGCCGAGCAGCGCAAAAAACGCCAGCGCGTGCCGGTGCCGAACAGTGCTATCGTCGGCTATACGAACGCGGGTAAGTCGTCACTGCTCAACCATTTGACGAACGCCGGTGTCCTGGTTGAAGACAAGCTTTTTGCAACGCTCGATCCGACTACGCGCCGAGTCGAGCTGCCGAATCGCCAGACCCTGCTGCTTACCGACACTGTTGGGTTCATTCGCAAGCTGCCGCATGACCTGGTGGAGGCTTTCAAGGCTACCCTTGAAGAGGCCGTTGACAGCGAGTTTCTGCTGCTTGTGCTTGATGCTTCGTCTCCGTCTGTCGATGTTCACTACGAAACGACCCGCGAGGTGCTCAAGGAGATCGGCGTCGTTGATCAAGAAACAATAATCGTCTTCAACAAGGTTGACTTGCTGTCGGAACCCTACGAACGATCGCGCTTGCTCCGACGTTATCCGGATGCGCTGTTTATCTCGGCCCGGACCGGACTTGGTATTGACGAGTTGCTGGCGGAGATGACGAAAATTCTCGATCGTAAATTGACCGTGATGTACCTGCGGTTGCCGTCTGCCGCTCACCAGTTGGTGGCGCAGTTGCACCGCCTCGCCGTGGTTCAGGATTTGCGGTACGAGAACGACGGCATCTACATCACTGCTGCAGTGCCCTCCCATCGGCGTCACGAGTTCGAGGCGTACGTCATTGAACCGCAGCCTGCTTGAGGACTGCTGTTGTGGCGCGGTGCCCGCCTTTCTTTGCACCCCTGGTCTTCGTTTTCTGTATTTCGCAGCGGGACGAATCCAACCGTTACAAAGCCGTTACAGAATCTTATGTGATACCTAACAAACGGCCGTACCTTTTCTGTAGCGGTGTATTCTGCAGCAGGTGTGTGGCGGCTTCCCGTTCCACTGCTGCCCGACTTCTAACCCTTTAATTCCGTGCTTTTACGATGTGGCTGCGTCAATTTCGTGCTGTTGTCGGCAATGCCGTGAAGGTGACCATGGGCGATCCGTTCTGCCTGGTTCTACACCTGACCGGAATCCTGCTCATGTGCCTGCTCGGTGTCATCCCGGGGTTTGCTGCCGGGGAACATCTCAAGCTGCTGCGTGACCAGTGTCTGGCGCTTATGTTCATGCTCGGCAGCCTCGGTTTCGTGTTCGGCTTCATTTGTGTTGTTACCGACGACATCCGTCGAGGCGCCGGCAGCATTATTATGAGCCGGCCGATCAGTGAGTTTTGTCTGGTTTCCGGGAAGTGGTGTGGTGTTTTCGCTACCGTGCTGCTGTTGCACGTGTCGTTTCTTGTTGCCTACCTTTGGACGTCTGAAATTGCCTGGAACCCGGAGTTTTTGAATCTGGTCAGTCTGGCGTTCTACCTTGGTGCCATCGTGCTGGCGATGGGTGTGGCCGGCTTGCGTCACTATCTTTTCGGTGGTTCATATGCCGTCGTTGCCAATGTCACGCTTTTGGTCCTGGTCGCTGCGGTCTTCACAGTGCGACTGTTGGTTAACGGCCCGGCCGAGTTCGACTGGTCCGGTATTCAAAGTGGCATCATGCTGGCGCTGGGACTCATTGCATTTTCCGCCTTTCTTCTGCCCGTCGCGATGTTTGCAGACTCCGCCATTGTCCTGAGTGTGGGCGTTGTGCTGTTTTTTTTCGGTCTGATCAGTAATTACCTTATATCATTGGTTTCACTGCCCGCGCAGTTGCAGTCGATTGTCCAATCGCTGCTGCCGAACTGGCAGATCTTCTGGGTAGCTGATCGGCTTGGTGCCGGCGCGGATGTTTCGATCGGGTACTATGTCTCGAGCGGCATTCACGCGGTCTTGCTGCTGGCTGTGGCGTTGATTGTTGGCGCCATCGCTTTCGAACGCATGGAGTTAAAAGCGGTATGAACTCGGACCGCAGACAGGAACGCATTGCTTTCGCTGGCGTCGTCCAGCTGATTTTTTCAGCGACACTGTATGTGCTTGGCCAGGAACATCGGCTGGCGATGGGCAGTTACTTCGTCGTACAACTGGCGAACATTCTGTTGGTCGGAGGGGTGGTTGCCGTGCTTGCGGCGTTCCATGCCTGGATGGTGAGATTGGCGACGGCGGAGGCCGGCGACGCGTCAGTTCACGACACGGATCACTTGCTTTTCGATAATGAAACCGACGCCATGGGCGAGCGTCAACGGGGCCGGCGGCAATTCGAGCGGATGATTCTGCCGGTGCTGGTCATTGGGTTGAGTGTGCTCGAAGGCGTGCTTGCCGTGTGGGTCATCCGCAGCCAGACAGCGTTGTCGATCACCCAGTCGTCCAACGACCTTGCCCCGCTTCTGAGCGTCGCGTCACTGCTGGCTGCTGCCGGCATCGTGTCATTCATCTACGGCAAGTACTGTGCAGCGATTGCGTACGGCGAGAATGCCGTTTTTCTGCGGCCGGTCTGTGGTTTTGCATTATGGAGTGCGATCGTCTGTCTCGTCGGTGCAGTGACTGCGCTGTTGCGCTACTGGGGGCATGCAGGTATCGGTATCGCGGTCACCTGGATCTGTGCGGTGGCGGCCGTGCTGTTGGCGCTCGAGCGGATTCTGTTGTGGATTGTCGAACATTATCGTCCGCACACCGGACGGTTGACGGAACGTACCATTTATGAGAGTCGTCTGCTGGCGGTGTTCAGCCATCCGCGCGGGGTCATGGGCAATCTCGCCGATATTATCGACTACCAGTTCGGCCTCAAAATTTCCGAACAATGGCTGTCTCGTTTTGCGTTCCGTGCCGTGCTGCCGTACTTGGCACTCCAATCCGCCACCCTACTGCTGCTTACCTGCCTGGTGCACATCGCGCCCCATGAGACAGGCTTAGCCGAACGCCCGGGCGCCGACGGCTACGAGCGACTCGAGCCCGGGTTGCATTTGCGTCTGCCGTGGCCGTTGACTCGCATCACGCGTGTCGCAGAGAACCGGATTGGCACTACGTCGATCGCCCCGCTGCCGAATCCGGTCAAGCCCGGTGAGGCCGCCAGCGACCTGTCGCTGTGGAGTGACGCGCGCTTCGGCGAAGGGCTGTACGTCACCGCCGTCGATCGTCGTGGCGTTGACGGTGACGATACGGTCTCGGTCAATCTGGCTGCCGGTGCCATCACCGTCCGTTACGGTATCGCCGATGCGCAACTCTACCTGTCGCGGACCGCCGATCCTGCCAGGCTCATGGACGTGTTCTCTCGCCGGGCGCTGGTGCACTACCTGAGTACCCACGACTTCGATGCCATGTTGTCGGCCGGACGTACGCGTATGGGGTCAGACCTGATGCGTGTTCTAGGGCCGCAACTTGAACCGTACGGATTGCGCGTGCTGAACCTTGAAGTTGCGGCATTCCAGCCGCCGCCGGCTGCGGCCCAGGCCTTCCGGGAAGTGATTGATGCTCGGATGGCCAGCGCCGCTGCGTTGATCGACGCCAAGACCTATGCGGAACGCGCGGCAGCCGAGGCCGAACAGGCATACGAGCAGCAGAAGTCGGCCGCCGAGGCCGAGGCGGCGGAGATCAAGGCTGCTGCTAAAGTTGCCAACGAGGTCTACAAAACGCAGCACAAACATTATGTCGAATATCCGCGGATCTATCGGACGCGGGCTCGACTCGATGCGGTGGTCCGGTGGCTGCAGGACGTCCGCAAGATTGTTATTACCGTGGATTGCGACCGTGAGCAGGTGCTGCTGCAACTGCGCGACGGACAGTCCGGTCTGCTCGAAGCACTCGAAGGCAACTGATCATAGGGAGATTCCAATGAGTGAACCGAAACAACAATCGAAACTTCCATACATCGCCACAGCAGTGATTGCACTGCTGCTGCTCATGGCGATATGCGCCTTTCAACTGCGTATCAACGAGGTTGCAGTGGTGACGACATTCGGCAAGCCCTCCGTCGTCACCGAGCCTGGATTTCAGTGGCGGCTGCCGTGGCCGGTGCAGCAGGTCCGATTGTTCGACAATCGCACGCACGTCCTGGCCGGCATGCAGGAAGAGATCACGACCAGCGACAGCATCAATCTCGTGGTGCGCCCGTTTCTGACCTGGCGTATCGATGACCACCTGAAGTTCTCCAAGAGTCTTGGCACCATGACTGAAGCGGAGTCGGTGCTGCGTTCGTCCCTGTCCAGCCTGCTTGGTTCGGTGTTCGTCAACCACAAGCTCGGCGACTTTATTGGTGTCGATCGGTTGTCAGGTCTGGCGCAGATCGAAACCGAGATCCGCCAGGCGTTCGAGCAGCAGTTGCCGGCGGACTACGGACTGGCCGTCGAATTCGTCGGTGTCTCAGAGTTGGTCCTGCCCGCCGACAACACGAACTCCGTGATTGAACGCATGAAGCGTGAGCATGCCGCAATCGCCGAGACGATCCGGATCAAAGGCGAGACCGAAGCCAATATTATTCGCAGCAGGGCGGACAGCGTCGGTTCCGCCCGTCTCGCAGATGCTAGGGCCAAGGCGCAGGACATCCGCAGCACCGCGATGGCCGAAGCTGCGGAAAGCTACGAGACCTTCAGCGAGGATGTGGATTTCGCTCTGTTCCTGCGCAATCTCGACGCGCTGGAAGATGCCATGGGACCGGCGACGCTGATTGTCGACCCGAGCATGCCGCCGTTTCACATGCTGCTGCCGGACGGTGGGCAGGTAAAGGACAATATTAATGAGTGACGAACCACAGTCTCACAGCACCGGACTGCAGGGGGTGCTCGACGCATTGCGGGTGATTACGGTCATCGGCAAGGGCGTCGTTGTCCTGCTGGTCATTGGTTTTTGTTTCAGCGGTGTCCGCAGTCTCGACGACTCTGAGATGGGCATCGTGCTGCGCTTTGGCGCGATGCATGGCGAAGTGCGACAGGAATCCGGCCCGATTATAGCACTGCCGTATCCGATCGACGAGATTGTTACAATCCCCGCAAAACGCCTCCGCACCATCAAGTCCGATACGCACTGGTACGCCTTGACCGAAGAGGAAGAGCGTACCGGGGAGGACGAAACGGCCACCGGTACGTTGTCGCCCGGTGTCGATGGTTCTTTGTTGACCGCCGATCAGAATCTCGTGCATGCTGCCTGCAGCCTGAACTATCGCGTTACTGATCCGAAGAAGTTCATTTTCGAATACGGTGACAGCGAGGCACTCCTGTACGCACATCTGGATAATCTCATTGTCAAAACAGCGGCTGTGCGTACAGCAGCGGATGCGGTTGGCGATCCGACCGGTTTCGGCCGGCAGATCATTCGCGGTTTGAACGGGCTTGGCCTGGGTATCGAGATTGATTCGATCGGCATGAACGTGGAGTGGCCGCGTCTTGTCAAGCCGGACATCACAAGGGTTGCCGACGCGACGAACGACAAGGGCCGCAGGATCGCGGATGCCGGCAGCTACGGGCGCCGCCGGGAAAACGAAGCGAAAAGCGAGGCTTCAAAGATCGAATTCGAAGCCCTTGCCTGGGCTCGGGAACTCGTTGGCCGCACCGTTGCCGATGCCCGCACGTTCGAAAGGCTCTATCCGAAGTACCTTGCGAACCCGGACGTTGTGCGCCGCACACTGTACGAGGACCGCATGCGCCGGATTGTCGCGGATGCCTCCGAAATTTTCCTGATTCGAGACAGCGATAAACGCGAGCTCCGCATCGATCTGCAAAGGCGCCGCAAGCCGAAGAAGGAGGCGAATGATTAAGCAACCAAAAACCGGGCGCATGCTGATTTGGGCCGTTGCCGGCTCAGCATTCATCCTCAACGCGTTGATTGCACGCCGGGCGATCGATGACGACGGCTTTGTTGCGTCGGTAAGTGCCTTGATTGCCACCGTCGTTTTGCTGGTGCCGATTATCGCCGCGATTTGGCGGGACCTGCGCCAGGCCCGCATGCGTATGCACGAGCTCGTTGTTGTTGCAGTCTTTGCGAGTGCCGTCCTGGGGGACTTTGTGACGTCAGCCTGTATCGCGCTTTTCATGCTGCTCTCGATCATCATCGAGATGCGTACCGCCAGCGGAGCCAAAGCCTCGCTCGAAGCACTGGCGCGTCTGTCGCCTGGCCGGGCCCGCCGCCGCGTCGACGGCAAGGAAGAGGAGGTCGACGCTGGTGATCTGCAGGTGGGCGATATGGTGATTGTCCGGCCCGGCGAGAACATCCTGGCCGACGGCAAGATCGCCAAGGGGCGCAGTTCGATTGACGAGGCCAATATCACCGGCGAATCCCTGCCGGTTGACAAGGCGGAAGACGATCAGGTTTTTGCCGGCACCCTGAATCTTACGGGTGCTTTCGATCTGACCGTTGAGCGGGCCGGTGAGGACACTACGATCGGGCGGGTGCGTGAGCTCATCCTGAAAGCGGAGGCCAGTCGCCTGCCGTTCGTGCGGTTGATCGACGAATACTTCAAGTACTACACGCCGCTCGTGCTGGTGATTGCCGCGACGGTCCTTTTCTTTACACGCACCGAGCCGGACAGCATCGAACGGGTGGTGGCGTTGCTGGTTGTTTGTTGTCCCATCACCATCATCCTGGCGACACCCGCAGCCATCGTTGCGGCGCTGGCTGCGGCCGCCCGGCTGGGGGTGTACATCAAGGACGTCAATGACATCGAATCGATGGCGCGCACCGATGCTTTCGTTTTCGACAAGACCGGCACGCTAACGACGGGGGTCCTCGAGGTCGCCCGCCTGGCGCCGATGACAGACGTCGAATCCACTGAGTTGCTGCGTGCCGCGGCCATTGCCGAGCACGGCAGCAACCATCCTGTCGCGTTGGCCATACAGAAGCTGGCTGTCAAAGTAAACCTGAATATCCGTGCCCCCCGAGAGCTTCACGAGGAACCCGGCCGCGGCGTCCATGCAAGCACTGAGGATGGCAACCTTCACGTCGGGAACCTGGCGTGGATGCAGGACAACGGCCTGGCGCGCGAGGTATTCGAGAAGATCGACGAGGCCGAAGCATCGGGCATGAGCCTGTTGTTTGTCAGCCGTGACAAGCGGCCGCTCGGTTGGATCGGCATCAGCGACCAGCCGCGGACTGATGCTGCGGGCTGCATCGAGGAACTGAAGTCTGCCGGCTGTCGATTTGTCGCTATGGTGTCCGGCGATCGTCAGCAGGTCGTTGACAACGTGGCGGGCGTCGTTGGTCTCCAAGATTGCCAGGGCGAGTGCACGCCGTCAGACAAGGTGACCTACATAGACGACATCAAAGACCAAGGGTACCATGTTGCTTTCGTCGGTGACGGAGTGAACGACGGACCTGCTCTGGCGACGAGCCACATCGGTATTGCGATGGGAGCTGCCGGCAGTGACGTTGCGATCGAAAGTGCAACGATCACGCTGATGAACAATGAGCTTGATCGTCTGCCGTTCCTGCTGCGACTGGCGCGCCAGCTGCGCGCGGTGATCATGCAGAATTTTAGTGTTGGCGGGCTGCTGATTGTCGGTGGGGTGACGCTCAGCGCCATGGCCATTCTGTCGCCAATTCTGGCGGCAGTGATCCAGGTTTCTGGCGCCCTGTGCGTGGCGATGAACAGTGCCCGCCTGATCCGGCAGGGCGAAGAATTGGAGACAGCACAATGACCGGGACTTCCATCGAAGCGGCAGTAGTCGGGGAAAACCTTTCGAAGGTATTCAAGGACTTCTGGGGCCGCAACAAGGTGAAGGCGCTTAGCGATGTCGATATGACTATTCCAAAGGGGGCTATTTTCGGCCTGCTTGGCCCCAACGGTGCCGGCAAATCGACGCTTATCAAACTCATGCTCGGTCACCTTTATCCGACGACCGGGCGCTTGGCTATTTTCGGCAAACCGCCGCGGGATGTCGCAGTCAAGCAGCAAATGGGCTATCTGCCGGAGCGTTCATTTTTCTACAAACACCTGACGTCGGCGGAGATTCTCAAGTACTTCGGCATGATTCTGAACCTCAGTCGCGAACAGATTGCCAGCCGTACGGGACAATTGCTGGAGATGGTCGGTTTGGAAGCCGCCCGAGATCGCATGGCGGGCGAGTTTTCTCATGGCATGGGTCGCCGGCTCGGCCTGGCACAAGCGCTGCTGAACGATCCGGATCTGCTGATTCTCGATGAGCCGACTGCTGGGCTCGACCCGATTGGGTGTCGCGAAGTGAAGGACCTGATCATCACCCTGGGTAAACGAGGCAAGACGGTCCTGCTCACTAGTCACCTGCTGTCGGATGTCGAGGACGTGTGCGACGAAATCATGCTGCTTTATGGCGGCCAGGTACAGACCCATGGAAAAGTCGGTGAGTTGCTGCGCGACCGTAACCGCCTTCGCCTGGAGTTTCCCGTAGTGAGTGATGAGACGCTGGAATCGGCGCTGGCGGCGCTGGCGGCGGAAATTTCGCCCGACGCCATCGTCGCGGATTCGCCGATCGAGGATCTCGAGAGCTACTTCCTCAAAATAGTGGCGCAGCGCGACCGTCAGGAACACGACACTGCTGGGGCCAGAATGGGCCGAGGCGTTGCTGCTTACCTGCGCGATGATCAGTACGCCGATCACAGTCTGGTCGACACCGGCGTTCTCGATACGTTGTCCCGGGAACAACCGACCGAATCGCCGTCGAGTAACGCCTCTGCCGAGCCGCAGATGGACGCCGCGGCACTCACTGATCTCATCGAACCCGTCGATTCAGGTGACGACGACGACGACGACGACGATAAAATCGACACGAACCTACTGGACGATCTGACTAAGTAACTGTCCCCGATCAGCGTTTACACTCTGCAGCCGTTAACTTCATCACGCAGCTTTTAACTGTCCTATTCGATGCGCCAGACCCTGACGATTGCACGTTTGACGTTCCTGCTTTCCGTCCGTACCCGCATGTTGTGGGGGACGCTGGTGCTGGCGGCCGGGGTTGCGGCATTTATTTTTTTCGTGTCCACTGGTGACGGTGTGCTGGTGAACGAGCTGCAGTTGCGTGTTCAGTACAGCTACGCTATCAGCTACAGCTTGCTTACCTTGATGATTATCGCGACGGCTTGTTTCACTGTGCGCTCCCAGATCGATGGGCGCCAGCTTCATTTGCTCACCTCGCGGCCGATATCCTGCGGCCGCATCTGGCTGGGGCAATGGCTTGGATTGCTCGGAAGCGCTGCGGTCATCGAGGTGGCGCTCATTCTGACGCTTCTTGGCTGTGCCTGGACCTATGGCCAGTCGTATACGGACGATCAGATATCCGAAGCACAATCGTTTTACGGTATTGTCAAGCACGAGAGTCATCCCGTGGAGATTGCGCTCAAGGAGTTGACCAATGTCCGCATTGACAACCTGGTCGTCGCCGGCAAGCTCGACCGCGGCAAGGTCGATGTGGCGACTTGGAAGCGCAATTACGAAAAGATCCAGCGGGCCGACCAACTGCTTGCGCCTGGTGCCGAGAAATCATGGCAGTTCGATCTGGGCGCGAAGCCGACGCGCGGTGATGTGGTCGATCTGAAATTCCGTTTCTATGCTAATGACAGCCGCAGCTTGATCAATGGTATCTGGCAACTCTCGACGCCGGGACATCCCGAGTCGTACCGTCTCGAATTCGCAGTGCCGCCGCACCAGTACATAACCGAGCCGATTCCGCTCAGCGCGATTCCGGAATCCGGACAGTTCGAGCTGACGTTGCTGTCACAGGCGAAATCGGACATTATCATTCGCCGCGAAACCGGGGTGCGGATATATCACGCGACGGGAACGCTGTGGCACAATGTCACGAAAGCCTTCATCTGCCAGATGATTCATCTTGGTGTTACTGTTGCCGTCGGGTTGATGGCGGGGATCGCTTTTACGTTTCCCGTAGCTTCGTTTCTGGCAATCGTCCTCTATTTTCTGTCGATCTCATCCGGCATGTTTACCGATGTACTGCGTGATTTGACCTGGGGCCACGACATTTCGCTGCTTGAACGAGTCGGCGTGGTGATGATCAGCAGCGGGCTATGGCTGGCGAAGGGGTTGCAACCGCCGGGGGTTGCAGATGATGCCAGTTCTGCCGTGTCAATTTCGTTGGCGCGCCTGTCGTCCGACTGGCTGCCGGGAGTTCTTGTCTATGGTATTGTGATCGGAATACTCGGGATGTGGCTGCTGAGCCGCAAAGAACTGGACAAACTTACATCCGGTGCGGCGTGAAGGGGACTTGCGTTGTGCGGCCGCGGAACCGGCGGTTGCGTGCGAACGCTGCAGTAGCGATTTACATCTGCAGAGCTTTACGTTAGCGGTTCAGATCAACGGTCGGGGGCGACTGTTGCACAATCATTTATATTCAATCGTCGCGGCTGCCCGCAATTCAAGCAGAAACATGTAGCGGGCTTCTTTGCTCGCCCGGTCTGCAAGTCTCGTTTTGAGCATTGCCACGACTTCCTCTTCCGTGCGTGACACAGTCATGCTTTTATAGCGCTGCTCGTTTTCGATGCGGTAGATTTCAATATCTTCTTCGGTTATTTCGAACGACTCTGTGTCAAAGCCAATCTGGCGATACATGTAATTAGTCAGTAACTCCCTGATGACCAGTTCGCGGACTTTTCCCAAGTCCCCATACTCGTTGCGCTGCCGGGTCAGCGCTGCAGCGAGTGGCCCTCGCAGGGCATAGATGCCTTTGCCAAACGCGAACTGTTGGACCAAGCTGAAGTGCATCGGGTCGTTCAAGACGAACTCCCGGTCTCCGACAGTCAAAGTGATTGCCGCGAGTTTGTCTGTTAGCAACTCTCGGTCGTCTTTGTTCGACAAGTTTATATCGGCAAGTCCGGTGGCGGTGCGCAGGGCATGGACCACGCCTTCGGTATCAATGGACCTTTTTCCGATCTCGGTGATGAGGCCTTCAACCGGTATTCTCTGGCCATTGACAGTTATGGGAACCTGCCCGACAAGCGATTCAAGCCGTCGGGTCTTTGCCCGCTGAAGTCGCAGATAGGATAAATTTTCGTGGAAGTCTTTCCTGGTTTTCTCTGAAGGGGTGCCGCCGGTTTGCGTGATGAAGCTATCAATGTCGGCATCTGTCAGTCGCGCAGTTTCATTGGCAGTGTCGCGGTCTTCCTTATCAGCTTTGGTCCAATATTTCATCGAAAGGAAAGAGTCTACGCGATTGCTGATATATGATTGCTTCTCCTCCAGTTCCTGATGGAACCTGGCATCTTTGTCGTAACCTTCGGCGGTTGCATGAGAGTACAATAACTGCTTGTCAATTGCCCCCTCGATAAACTGTGCCGCAAGATCTACGTCGGGACCGGGGTGCGGATAGAGGCCGAGAAGATCGGGAGTGCGCAATGGGACGCCGTTGACGACTACATGAATCGTATCGTCAGCGGCCTGGGAACAGGAAAGCAGGCCGACAAAAACAAACGACGTGACGAGTGTGAATCTGAGGTGTAGCATGGCGTCCACTGTGCGGGGTGTTTGGTGGTCAGTGTTGCGAAATTGGGAAAACACTTCTCATGCGGATGTCACAGAACTTAGACACGCAGTTCCGCTGTTCGTGTCAAGTTGCTCATAAGATAGTCCGAGGTGCCAGATCTTTCACGCAGGACACGTGCCTTAGTTCGAAAGCGTGATCGAGAGTCGTTTGCGGTGGGGTTGTCTTTCTCTGATGTTTAGGTGCCCGCCGATGGCGTCCAGCACGTTGGAGTTCCGCCAGACTTGATCGTCTGCATAACGGCACGGCGGCGAGCCATGGCCGTGCGCAGCGTTCAGCCAACCACATAAATACAAATAATTCGGTAATATCCAGTCGCATGGGCGGCGATGGATGGCATGCTGCCTTGGAAGGTGAGGCCGGGGAAACAGATGCAGCGTTGACTAACTGCTGCACGAGAGCATTGAGCAACCAGCGCGCGTGCGCGCCCAGTCGGGACGTTTTTCGGCGTAGTTTTCCATCCCGGGTTGTTCGTCATAGGGCTTTCGCAAAACGTCCAACAGTTCGGCGATCATTGATGCATCGCCGGTCTCGGCCTTGTCGATGGCCAACTGTGCCAGATAATTCCGGAACACGAATTTGGGGTTGACGGCATTCATTCGCCTTTGCCGCTTGTCCGCCGGGGTGTTGTCGATTGCCAGCCGGACTGCATAGGATCGCAGCCAATCGGTCATTTTTTGTTTGTAGTCGGCCGGCAGTTCCGACGGCTTGTAGCAGGCATCCAAGATGCCCGCCGGCAACTCCCCGTCGTCAGTTATTTTCGTGTATTCGGCAAGGTTTCGGAAGAAAATTGTCATGTCCGTCTCTGCCAATGGCAGGATTTTTAGCAACTCGGCAACGAGCTTTTCGTCGGTTTCCGGATCGAAGGTTGCGAACCCGAGTTTCGCGGCCATCATCGTTTGCCAGGCGGAGTCGAAGTAGCCGCTGCAGTCATCCATGATCTCCTGCAAAGGATCCACATCGCCGATCAACGGGTAGATCGCATTGGCCAGACGGACGAGGTTCCACTGGGCGATCGCAGGTTGATTGCCGAAAGCGTATCGGCGGCCGTGTGCGTCGGTGGTGTTGGGGGTCCAGGTCGGATCGTAGTCTTCGAGCCAGCCGTATGGGCCATAGTCGATTGTCAGGCCCAGAATCGACATGTTGTCGGTATTCATCACGCCGTGCACGAAGCCGACGCGCATCCAGTGCACGATCATCTCGGCTGTACGCTCACTGACTTCCCGGAACCACTGCAGGTAGACCTCGCGACAGGGAGCCTCGAGGTGTGGGAAATCGGTACGGACTGTGTAGTCAAGAAGCTGTTGCAGGACATCGGTTTCGCCGCGTGAAGCGAAGATCTCAAAGCTGCCGAAGCGTGTGAACGAGGGCGATACGCGGCAGACCACGGCGCCGGGTTCGTGTTTTGGGTGGCCGTCGTAGAACATGTCCCGCATGACCTGCTCGCCGGTCAGCACCAGGCTGAGAGCACGTGTTGTCGGAATGCCAAGGTGAAAGATCGCTTCGCTGCAGACAAACTCGCGCAGGGACGAACGCAGCACGGCAAGGCCGTCTGCGGTGCGGGAGTATGGGGTTGGTCCGGCACCTTTGAGCTGCAGTACCCACCGCTGCCCATGGCTATTGACGGTTTCGCCCAGGTTGATTGCACGCCCGTCGCCAAGCTGGCCGGCCCAGTTTCCGAATTGGTGGCCACCATAGCACATGGCAAACGGATCCATGCCGGGCATCTGTGCATTGCCGGCAAAGACGTCGGCGAACGCCTGGGATTCGCAGTATGCCGTCGGTAATTCCAGGAGCTCGGCTACTTCACGGGCGTATGCCAACAGTTGCGGCTGGGCAACCGGAGTTGATTGCACGCGTGAGTAGCAGGCGCCGTGCACCTGCCGCCGGTTCTTGGCTGATTCCGGGTCGCCCGGCAGTTCCGCGAGGAAACGATTGTCGAATGGAATCAAGTGGCGAGGGAGGGGCTCAGGTGTCTGTTAAGGAAACTTACTGTCGACACAATTTTCAGGTTTGTCATGAAATGCGACCTTTTTTATTCGACGAGTCGGTGTCAGCCCGCGGTCCCGTGTATCACGGACTTCACGGCCTCGACGGCGCCGGTTATATCTTCTACGCCCCATATGTTGCGTCCGATTGTGGCACCTCGTCCGCCGGCGGCGACAACTCCGGCCAGGGCTTCCAGTGCATCGTCCAGGGTCGGTGTCTGCGGGCCGCCGGCAGCAACAACAGGGACCGGGCAGGCGTCGATGATCTGACGAAAGCTTTCGACATCGCCGGTATACGGCGTCTTGATTATGTCAACGCCGGTTTCGATTCCGCAGCGCACGGCCCATTCGATCCCTTCCGGATGATGCCCCAGTGTTACAGTGCCGTCGTCGTGAAAAATGCGCGGGTAGATATGCAGGATCACCGGCATTTCGAGTTTGTGCGCTTCCCGCACGGTGTCCGCGGTACGTTTTAATTGGGCAGCTTCTGTGTCGCCATAGGCGAACACGACCGTGGCGATGGCATCGGCACCGAGCAGCACGGCGTCTTCCGGCGTTGCTATTTGCTGGCTGGCGCTGTCGTCCGGTCGGATGACGATACTCTGCATGATCAGGGGCAGCTTGCCGGCATATGCTTCCCAGCACCCCAGCGCCACACCTTTGTTCATCGTCACGGCGTCAGGTGAACCGGCTACTATCTTTGCAATCGTCGCGGGCAAGTCCCTGAGGCCTTCGGGCAACCCGGTCTGGTAACCAAGAAAGTGGTCGACCGCAATGCTGCACATGCGACCGGAGGAATGTGAGAAGATGCGGTTCAACCGAACTGTCTTGCCAAGACCCATGGTAACTCCGTAGAAGCTCGAGGGTGACGCGTGAAAGGGCGTGATTTCGTCGAAACGCAGAAATTAACGCAACTGCACCGGATTGCCATGCCACGAGCTTGTCACCGCCAACTTACCCTCCTACATTCGACCTTTCTGCTTGTGGGGTTGATGAGCGCTGGACCGACAGGTCACTGTCCTGTGCATATCGATGAAAAATGTGTAACTGCCGAGGCAACCCAATGTTTGACGGTCTGCAATGCAATATGTCCAATCTTTCCCAACTCTCGAAGGCAAAGACACGCTCTATCTGTGCCGAGAACCGCAGTGGTGACAAGGGCGGCGGCGGCCGTGCCGAAGTACCGCTTGATGACGATGGCCAGCCGACCGGTCCGGCGCAGGCGCTTGGCCGTGGTTGGAAGGTCAAGCCCAGCGACACAATCGCTGCGGGCACGACGCTGGAGCTGGCGAATATCGAGGGGCCCGGTTGTATTCAACACATCTGGATGACGTCGACCGGTGTCTATCGCAATCTCATTCTGCGGTTCTACTGGGACGGCCAGGAGCAGCCCTCCGTGGCGTGCGCTGTCGGAGATTTTTTTGCCTCGGCGTTCACCAGTTGCGAAGTCTTCGCACAGATCAGTTCGCAGGCGGTCTGTGTCAATCCCGGCAACGCCTTCAACTGCTACTGGCCGATGCCGTTCCGAAAGCGTTGTCGTGTGACTGTGTCGAACATCGGTGATGCCGATGCCACTCTCTACTATCAGATTAACTATGCTCTCAACGACGTGCCTGAGGAGACAGCATACTTCCATGCCCAGTTCCGCCGTATTAATCCGCTGCCGTACGGCAAGATCTACACGATTCTCGATGGTGTCCGTGGCCATGGCCACTATGTCGGGACGTACATGGCCTGGGGTATGAACAATTGCGGCTGGTGGGGCGAGGGTGAGATCAAGTTTTACATCGACGGCGATATTCCGGACGGCAAGAGCGTTGACGAGTCCGTGGCAGAGTATGGCGGCGACTGTTTTCCGACGATCAACGGCACTGGCACGGAGGATTATTTCTGCGGCTCCTACGGCTTTGTCGACGGCCAGGCGAAACAGTACAAGGAGTACACTACGGCATATGCCGGCGTGCCGCATATCGTGCGCCCGGACGGCTTATATCAGTCACAGACCAGATTCAGCATGTACCGCTGGCATATTACCGATCCAATTCGCTTCGAGCAGGATTTGGCGGTGACGATTCAGGCGCTTGGCTGGCGAGAAGATGGATTCCTCCTGTTGCAGGACGATATCGCATCAGTTGCCTACTGGTACCAGACCCTGCCTACCTCGATATTCCCTGAGTTTCCGGAGAAGAAATATCTGGAGATTATCTGAAACCGTGATTACCTCATGCAGCGTGAATCTTTCCCGGAAACCGACACTGGAGGGTTGAAATAGTGAACAACGCCTTGATTCTCGAAAACGAAAAGATGTCGGTGGAGATTGATCGTAGATCCGGCGCTGTATTGGCTTTGATTGATCGGGCGACGGATGTGAACCTGGTTTCGGACCCGCGACTGGCCGAGAACTTTCGGTTGCTGCTGCCGCTACCGGACCTGCGCTCGAACTACCTGTACGGAATGGAGCAGACGTTGACCGGTGCCAAGGACACGGAAAACGGTATCGAGTTGCGCTGGGATGGGCCGCTGAAGAATGACAACGGTGCCTTCGATCTGGATGTCGTTCTGCACATCGATCTGGTCGGTGAGCAGTTGCAATGGCGGTGCCGGGTCGACAACCGTACCGAACATGAGCTCACGGAAGTCTGGTATGCCATTGTCGGTGGCATGACCGGGCTGGCTGAAGGGGAGGGCGGTCGCGACACTGAAGCGCTGTTGCCGATCGTCAACAAGAAGTGGATGCAGCCAATTTTTCGCGACTTTGGCAATACACGCGGCCAAACCCTCGGCATACACACGGGTGAACACAACTTCAGTTATCCCGGAACCCTGGCGATGCCGTGGCTGAGCTTCTACGACGCCAAACGCAATCGCGGGCTCTATTTTGCCGTACTCGAAGAATCGCCGCGGGTCAAGTCACTGCGCCTAACCCTGGAACCCGGGATGGCTGAGGGGCGCAGCGATGGCAACTGGCCGCGCCGCGATGAGGTCGGGGAGTTGCCATACGGGCTCATCATGCATTGGGTTCACGTCCCGTACACGAAGCCTGGCGAGACGTTCGAAAGCGCCACCGCCGTGCTGCAGTTGCACGAGGGCGATTGGCGTGGAGCTGCCGATATCTATCGCGAGTGGTTCGCATCGAACTATCCAGTAGTTGAGCCGGGATCGCAGTGGATCCGCAGGGAAACGGCGTTCATGCATACGATGATGATGCTGCCCGAAGACAACCTGAATTTCCGTTACACCGACCTGCCACAGATGGCGAAAGAGGCTGTGGCGCGCAATGTCACGCACATCAACATTACCGGCTGGGACGTTGGCGGCCACGACCGCGGCTATCCGCAATACGACCCAGATCCCAGGCTTGGGACCTGGGAGGAACTGGCGGCAGGGATCGAGGCGTGCCATGCGTTGGGTATGAAAGTCAGCTTCTTCGTGAACTGCCAGCCGGTAGACATGACGACTGAATGGTATGAGCGTGAGTTGCACAAGTATCGGATCGTCAATCCGCACGGTATTCAGTACCACGTCACCAGCTACTGGGGCATGGGCACGCTCAGTGCGCGCAGTCTGTTCATGACCGGCACGCCCTTCAGTGAAATGAACCCGGCTCATCCCGAAGTGCGCCAGTTGCTGATCAGTCGCTTCCGCAAGCTGGTTGAGATCGGCGCCGACGGCCTGCATATCGACAAGTTTTTTCAGACACCGATGGACTTCAATCCGCGGCTCAAGGGCGCCAGCCCGGACTGCGTCCACCACGAGGGAATCCTGCTGTTTGTCGAGGAGTTATTGGCCGCTTGCCGCGCTGTCAATCCGGAATTCTGTTTCTCTTACGAAGGTGGCTGGGATCGACTGTTCTCCTACAGCGACACGATCTGGTGGGGCAACGGTGAGGACAGTTTAATGAAAGCGGTGTTTCCTCAGCTTGGCATGGTCTGTGGTATCGAGCAACCGTACGACTTCAACAAGCTCAACCTGGCAATCCTCGAGGGGCAGATTCTGCTGATTGGCCCGGCCAACTACAATGCCGCGATGGACTACCCGCCGATGCAGGAATTATCCATTTACATCGCCGAGCTCACGCGTCTGCGAAATGAGTTGTTTGACCTCGTCTCCAATGCCGAGAAGCTTGACGCCTCGCATGGCTTGTTCAAGCGGGTTCAACCGCTGCTGACTGTGCCGGGGGAATTTGCCGACAGCCCGGATGTTCAGTGGAGTGTGTATCGCCATTTGTCCACCGGCCAGCGCGGTGTCGTCTTCGCCAACCTCAGTGGCGCGCCAATCGAGGTTGGGGGCATAGCTCTCGAAGGCGCTCAAGGGATATGCCGGATCATTCAGCCTTTCGAACCCGAGCGCTCATCCCAGTGGCCGGCTGCATTGCAGATTCCTGCCGAACGCGTCGCCTTCCTGGTCGAAGAACCGAAATAAATTAGCGTACACCTAGCTTTCTTATTCCGCCCGGTAGACCCGCTTCGCGTTCCCTGCAAAGAGCTTCTGTTGACCGGCGAGATCGGTCTTTGCTTCGGCGATCTTGCGGAAGGCGCCATAGAGCCTGTCCGCCGTCCAGCCTTTGGCGATGTCGACGGGATAGTTCGAAGCGAATACGCAACGGTCGACGCCGAACGTATCGATGATCCAGTTGATGTTGTTGATCAGTGGCTCGCACTGGTCCCAGTCCATGGCGGTATAGAAGAGCATCGAGATCTTGATGTATGTCTGCGGGCAGCCTGCCAGTGCTTCAAGTCCGTCACGGAACAGCCTCTCTCTCTCGGTGACATCGCCCAGCGTCGGTGAACCGAGATGGTTGATGATTACCGGTGTGTCCGGGAAGTCCTTCATGAACGCCGCGGCTTTCTTGAACTGCGGCGCGTTGAGCTGCAGGTCGAACGACATCGCATGCTTCTGCAACTCGGCATAGCCTTTCCGCCACTGCGGATTGTCGAGCAGATCGCCGAGGACTGCATTGCGTGGCCAATCCGGGTTGTGATTGACGATCTGCCGAATGCCGTGCACCCGGGAAATTTCAGCGAGCTGCGCCAGTGTATCGGCGACGTTTGGCTCATGGAGCGGCGCCGTCGGGATCAGCACATAGTTACGATCTGATTTTTCCAACTCACGAGCGCTCCAGCTCGCTTCGGCGAGGCAGTAGGCATCGTATTGCGGACCGCTGAGGCCGACGTGGCAGACACTGACAGCCTCCAACCAGGCACCGCCTGTGTGTTCGAAATCTGTCGCCGGCAGAAAGTCGGCTTCGTATTCGGCTGTTGCGTAGACGTCCTCGCCGTTGACGGCCAGCAGTTGTTCCAGTTCATGACCGCTTTTCGTGTCGGCACCGACATCCCAGATATGAAAGTGCGGATCCCAGATTTCGAGTTTATCAGCCATGGTGCCCCTCTTTGCCGTTTACTTGATTGTGTGATTGTGGAATGCTGGACAGTGAGCGTACCAACAGGGCACGCCGCATCGCGCATCGGCCAGCATCGGCCAGCATCGGCCAGCATCGAGTATTATGCCCTTGGTGCCCGGGGTGGGATTCGAACCCACACACCCTTACGGATAACAGATTTTAAGTCTGTTGCGTCTGCCATTTCGCCACCCGGGCAAATCTATGTATAGCGCCAGAGTTTGGCTTAACCACGGTGTTTGTGGCGCTATGCGTCACCAGTATTGCGTCTCCATGTACGTACTTGCATTACCCCTTCATGAGACTAATAATCGGAAACGATTTCAGGCCGGCGAAGGTCATGTTTTCGGTTATTTCATTACCGTGCATGGCGAATATATTATCACTGTCGCTGACAATTTTCCACACAGATCCCGTCGCCCATGAAAGCTGCCGCCATTACCGCCATTCAGCCGTCGCCTTGGCTGCGGGGGGCAAGACGTCGCCGATAAGGCGCTGCACTACGGCGACGTGACCGGGCAGCAGTCCGTACTTGCGATAATCAGTGCGTACTACGATATTTTCGGTGCCGAACAGCAGAAGCTCGAATACGTTTCCAGGCTATGCGCGGTGCACGGCGTCGAGGTATGGGCGTTAACAACAAGGCCGCAGTGATGAAAACATCGTGGGGCAAACCTGTGCATGTAATTGCGTTCATTCGAACGCTGATGATCGTGCTGGCGGTTGCGGCGTGTACCGTCGCGGCAGACGATCTGGAAGGACTGCGCAAGAAGGCCGAAGCGGGAGATGCCCATGCGCAGTACAGGCTCGCAGTGCGTAAGAAGGCTGAAGCGGGCGATGCCGAGGCGCAGTACAACCTCGGTATAAAGACTGATAGGGGATTGCTTTCGGAACTCTTGAACGACGGCAGGAGAAGGACAAATATCAAAAATCTTTTATTCCATTTGAAATAACTGGAGCGTACTATGTCTACGCAACTCATCAATCTAGTCGCTTGTGAACGTCCCCCCACGATTTCTCCAGAGATCTTCGGACACTTCGTGGAGTTCCTGGGCAGCTGTATTAACGATGGTATATGGGCCGGCAATGATCCA